>Ga0070686_100000284_pt1 | contig 34135 bp, 34 predicted proteins | sample KBSS23LmetaG_FD_65654 | JGI IMG/M metagenome (GOLD analysis project Ga0070686, IMG submission 65654) | Switchgrass rhizosphere microbial communities from Kellogg Biological Station, Michigan, USA - KBS S2-3L metaG | ecosystem: Host-associated > Plants > Roots > Rhizosphere ... | reverse complement strand
CGTAGACGATCGTGGTCCGCCTTCTGACGCCGTTGGCGTCGGCCGGCTCGATCTGCTCGGTCATCTGGCCTTCATTGTTGTAGACGAAGTCGGTCTGCCGGCTGAGGCCATCGCGGATCCAGGTCGGCCGGTAGCAGAGCACCGGATAGCCGCTGCTGCCGCAGGTGTCGGTGGGGAAGGAACGGGTCTCGGTGATGTCGGCCAGGCCCGAGCCCGGCTTGGCATGGACCGTGCGCCAGTCGATATTGCCGTAGGCATCGTAGCCGACGGCAACCGAATTGCCCTCCGGATAGGTGATGCTGACCGGCCGGTAGCCCTCGTCATAGGTGTAGGAGGTCGTGCGGCTGAGCGAATCGGTCACGCTCGTGACGACGTTGGTGTGCCCCGCATATTGGCTGGTCGCATAGACATTGTGGAAGCTGTTGGGGCCGGTGACGGTGAGGCTGTCATAAAGCCAGGCGCCCGTCGACGTGTTGAGATGCAAATTGCCGTAGGCATAGCTCCAGGCGACGCCGTCCCGCGTCACCGACCCGACGACGTTGGCGCCCGAGACCGCGGCCACCGTGGTCGTGTTCGATCCTTCGGTGGGAAGCTGGTTCGATCCGGTTGCCACCTCGAGGTCGATGCCGAGCGTGTTGGTGCAGCCCGTGCAATGGTAGGTGCGCCCGGTCGTGTCGCCGGTCCCATATTCGGTGATGGCATCCCCGCTGTAGACCAGCCTTCGGATCGCATTGGTCTCATCCGCGGTGGTGTAGATCGCCGCGGAAGCGACCGTGCCCCACTCGTTGGTGCCGAACGTGTCGCCCTGATAGGTGATCTTGATCACATAGCCGAGGCTGCTCTCGATCCGGGTCGGCCGGCGGTAGGTCGCGGAGCCCGAAGTCGCCGAAGCGTATGTGAAGGAGATGACCTCGCCATTGGGGTAGGTCACGCTGGAGCCGTAATAATAAGGATGCTGGTTCGTCCCGCTGGTCTGGGCCAGCCTCAGGTTGAAGCTGTAGAGCGCGCCCGACCCCGCCTCCCGGAACCTGTGCGTGCCGGCAGCGGCCTGGTCGCTGCGCGTCGGAACCAGGGTCGATCCCGTTCCGCCGACGGCGGTGCAGTCGACCGTGTCGGTGCAGTGGAAGGATTCGGAAGCCCCCGCGCCGGTGTGGACCGAATAGCTGCTCTGCGGATATTCGGCGGCTCCGGTGTCCACCACGTTTCCCGAGATATAGGGCGCGGCATTCTGGATCCGGTCGAACCGGAGATGCGGCGCGCCCGGCACGGAAAGCACCGGCAGCCCCATCAGGATCCTGCCGTCGGAGAGGTTGACGCCGTTGTGATCGGGCTCGACCTGGAGCGGCGAAACCACCGTGGGGATTTCCGGGGGCGTCTGGGCGGCGGCGGCGCCGGCAAGGCCGAGCGCCGCCAGCGCAGGGAGGAGGCGCAGGAGGAAAGCGCGTGCCGCGCGCGTCACCCCGATCGGCCAGGCGGTGGTCATCTTCATCTTCCCCCGGAAGTGTCTGCGTAGAGGTGTCGGCGCGCTTAGGGCGCCGGGTTGGGCGAGGTCACGTTGACGTTGGTGCGTTGTCGCCTTTATCGTAGGTGTAATTCGCCGTGACGTTGTTGTTCACCGTGCCGCTATGCTTGACCTGGACCAGCCGGCCCCGCGCATCGTAGCTGTAGTTGATCGTCTCGCCCGCCGTCGCCGCCACGCCCGCAAGTGCCGCAATGATCAGCGCAAGCAGGACCTTCTCGGTTCGCCTGGTCATCTTTCCACCCCCGTAACGATTCGCCGGAATCGCTGCGAGGATGAGAACGAGGGAAATCGGCTTTGTAAATCGACTTTCGCTCAACCTTCCTGTGAGGTTGGGAAGGGGCGCCGCGTCTTCCCTAGAACCACCAGATCGCGAGCGCGATCATGGCGGCGAGGGCGAGCACGGCCCAGCCGACCAGCGCCATCCGCGCCTCGATGAACGCCTGCATCGGCGCGCCGTAGCGCCGGATCAGGCCGGCGACGATGAAGTAGCGGGCGCTGCGGGTCACCGTGGCGCAGGCCACGAAGGTGAGGAAATTGACCTCGGCGAGGCCGCTCGCGATCGCGACCAGCTTGAACGGGAGCGGGGTCAGGCCCTGGAGGAGGATGATCGGCGCGGCGAAGCCGTGGAAGCGCTGCCTGTAATCCTCGACCTGGGCGGTGATGTGATAGAAATCGGCGACCGGGCGGCCGACGCTGTCCCACAGGAAATAGCCGATCGCATAGCCAACCATCCCGCCGAGGATCGAGGAGATCGCCGCCACCGCCGCGATCCGCCAGGCCCGGTCGCGGCGGGCGAGCACCATCGGGATCACCATCACGTCGGCCGGGATCGGGAAGAAGGAGGATTCGGCGAAGGCGATCACCGCCAGCGAGCGGAGCGCGTGGCGGTGCGCCGCGAGCCGCAGCATCCAATCGTAGATCTTGCGGAACATGCGCACTCCGGCCGGGATCGGTCGCGGCGCCATAGCGGCGAAGGCGGGGGCGGGCCAGCCCCGTGCGGCGGGCCGCCGGTGCGGCGCGCAAGGGAAAATCGCGAGGCGGCGGGGACAGTCCGGCGCCCGCCCCCCCGGCGCGCCGGCGCCCCCTCAGGCCGGACTCGCCCGGCTCGCGCTGAGCTGGATCAGCAGGTCGGTCGCCCTGATCGGGCGCGCGAACTCCAGGCCGAAGCACCCCCTCCCCGTCCACGCCACCCGCGCCTCGACGGCGAGGGCGCCGCGCACCAGCGTGACGGGGGTGAGCGCCGACGGCGGAAACAGGCAGGTGGCGAGCGCGCCGCCTCGCGACAGGTTGCGAAGGCGCACCGGCAGAATTCCGGCTTCGCGGCGGAGGACCGCCTGGAGGTCGACCGCGAATCGCGGCTCGCGGCGCGCGTCCCTCGCGCTCGTGCTGGCGTCGATCATGCGGTGCCGGCCCTCCTCGCCGATAAGGTCCAAATGCGCAACTCGCCCGGAGGATGCAGGTAAGCGACGGATTAACCGCGATTTTTCATCGGCACCTCCCAGGCCGGGGACGCGCTCCGGCGCCCTCAGGGCGCCAGCGCCGGCGTCGTATTGACCGTGCCGGCGCCCTCCGGCTCGGTCTCCGCGTCGGGGAGCGCGGCCTCGTCGAGCGGCAGCGGAGTGCCGATCCACAGGCGGTCGGCGAGATGGTCGCGGCGCTGATTGGCGGTGTTGGGGTGGATCAGGATCGAGAGGCCGTCATGGTTGAGCATCAGCCAGGGCACGAGCGAAGCGAACAGGCCGCTCTCGAACGCGATCTGGAACATCGCGCGGTCGTGCGGGCCGACGGGATGCTCCCACCAGGTGCCGAGCCGCACCGCGAACCGCTCCGCCACCCGCGCGCGGAGCCGCCGCGCCGCCTCGGCCTCGGCCGGCCCGTTGAAATAGACATGGGCGTGGTAGCTCGCGATCTCCGCGATCCGGCGCGGCCCCTCTCCCGGCACGGCCCCGGTCCTCATGCCGCCTGGCTGAGGAACGCCTTCTCGCGCGCGACCAGGGGCGCGAAGCTCGGCCGGGCGAGAATCGCCTCGACATAGGCCTTGAGCCGGGGATTGCGGCCGCCGTCGATGCCGGTGCCGGCATGGCCCAAAGTGGCGAACGGGCTGGCGATCGAGATGTCGGCGAGGGTGAGCCGGTCCTCGACCAGGAAGCCGCTGTCGGGGATCACCTTCTCCAGATAGTCGAGCAGGGGCGGGAGCTCGTCGCATTCGGCCTTGCGGGCCACCTCCTCGTCGCCGGGCTGGCCGAGGAAGCGCGGGCCGACCAGGCGGTTGAACACGATCTTGCCGCCGCAGGCGGTCAGGATGGTGTCGGCGAACTCGTCATACCAGATCGCGCGGGCGCCGGCCTTCGGGTCGCTGGGGATCAGGTTCGGCTCGGGCTTCACCTTCTCCAGATAATGGATGATCGCCGAGGAATCGGAGATGGCGAAATCCCCATCCCGAAAGCCGGGGATCTTGCCGAACGGGCTCGCCTCGAGGAACTCCGCCGACTTGTTCCGGAAGTCGACGGGCCGGGATTCGACCTCGATCCCCTTCTCGGCGGCGAAGGCGAGCACCTTGCGCACGAACGGCGACAGCGAGGCTCCATAGACGATCATGGCACGACTCCCGATAGGTTTCCCGATGCAACCTAGGCCGATCGGGTTACAGCGACAAGACGGCGCATCGGCTGGCGCTGCATATAGGTGAGGCTGCGCCAGAGCCATTCGACCGGGCCGAAGCGGAAGCGCTTCAGCCAGAGCGGGCTGATGATGAGCTGCGCCGCCCAGATCGCGAACACGACATAATAAAGCTGGTGACGCTCGAGCGCGCCGTACCAGCCGAGCCCGGTGAAGAAGATCCCGCAGACCACCGAATGGGTGAGATAGTTGGTCACCGCCATCTGGCCGACCGCGGCGAAGGCCCGCCGCAGCCAGGAGAGCGCGCCCGAGCGGACGAACAGGAGCAGGGCGCCGAGATGGCCGATCGTCATGGCCAGCCGGCCGAGATCGTAGCTGATGTCGGCCTGGGCGAAGGAGAGCGCGCTGAACTGGTGATCGATCACCCAGCGCGTCTCCATGACGTTCACGGTGAGGCCGATCGCATAGCCGCCGGCGAGCATCGCCCAATAGAGGCTCGCGGGGCGCTCGTTGGTCAGCACCCCCAGCCGGAACAGGGCCATGCCGATCAGCATCATCGAGAAGATGTCGAAGAAATAGCGGTACATGTACCAGCTCTGGATCTCGGCATTGGCGTTGGCGACGCGCAGGAACATCACGCCATAGCCCTGATGGTGGCGCTCGATCGACTGGCGGACCTCGTCGGGCGTCGACTTGTAGTTCCCGCGCGCCTCGGTCCAGGCGGTGATCGCATCCTGCTGCGCCTGGCTGAGCGGCCGGTGCGCGTCGCGTGCGGCCACCGCCTCGACATAGGCGTCGTGCTTGCGGAGCAGGCGGACCGTGTCGTAGCCGTTCCAGGCGGCGCCGGCGATGAAGCCCGCAATCCCGATCACGATCAGCCCTTTCGGCGCCAATTTGCGGAACGGGAAGAGGAAGAGGGCGGTGACGCCGTAGGCGTAGAGGATGTCGCCGTACCAGAGGAAGATGAAGGCGTTGACCATGCCGAAGCCGATCAGCCAGAGGTTGCGCCGGTAATAGATGTCGGCCGCGTCGGTGCGGCCCGCGCGCTCGAGCCGGGAGACGAGCAGGATCGTGCTCGCCCCGAACAGCATCGAGAAGAGCGCGCGCTGCGTCCCCTCGAAGCCCACCTGGGTAATGATCCAGGCCCAGAGATTGGCGCCGGTCGCGCCGCCCGCATTGGCCGGGTTGGTGTAGGCGTTCGGCAGCCCGAAGCCGGTGATGTTCATCAGCAGGATGCCGCAGAGCGCGACCCCGCGCACGAAATCGAGCGCCTCGATCCGCCGGTCGGTGGGCGCCGCGCCGGCGCCGCTGCCGGTGTCGCTCCCCTGCGCCGGCAGGTCCGCCGGATCGGCCGTGATCGTCGCCATCGCTAGCCCCCCTCCGCTGTTCTTTTTTGTCGCGCCAAAAGCGGCGGGGGGCAAGCCTGACGTTACTTCAGCGAATTGAACCGGGACTTGCCCCGTTCTATGCTGCCCGGACAAGCCGAATCCGGGAACGGGCGGGGTGGGCCGCTCCCTCCAGCTTGCACGCGGCGACGCGGGCGGCATGACGCCGCCTCGCGGACGCCGCCAGGGAGGATCAAGAGATGGCCACCGTGAACGGGACACCGGGCGACGACTTTCTGACCGGCACCCCAGGCGACGACGACATCCACGGCTTCGCGGGCAATGACGGCATCCTGGCCGGCGACGGCAACGACCTGCTCGACGGCGGCGACGACCATGATTTCATGCGCGGCCAGGGCGGCAACGACCAGCTGCTCGGCGGCAATGGCGACGATTATCTCGACGGCGGCCTCGGCGACGACCTGCTCGACGGCGGCGCGGGGATCGACCGCGCGGCCTACAGCGTCGGCGCCACCGCGGGCGTCACCGTCGATCTCAACATCGTCGGGGTCGCCCAGAATACCGGCCAGGGCTTCGACACCTTGATCGGGATCGAGCATCTCTCGGGCACGCGCTTCGACGACATATTGACCGGCGACGGCGGCGACAATTGGCTGTGGGGCGGATCGGACGGCTCGGGAGTCACCGGCAACGACACGATCTCCGGCGGCGGCGGCAACGATCTGATCTGGGTCGGGACCGGCAACCACATCCTCGACGGCGGCACCGGGAACGACACCCTCTCCTTCTTCGGCAACGAGACCGACATCACCGCCGCGGGCGTCACCGTCTCCCTCCTCCTCCAGGGCGGTTCGCAGGACACCGAGCAGGGGATGATGGTCCTCAACGGCTTCGAGAATCTATCGGGCTCGATCCAGTCGGACAGCCTCACCGGCGACGGCAATGCCAATGTCCTGCTCGGCGACGCCGGCGACGACTTCCTGTTCGGCGGCGCCGGCAACGACACGCTCTACGGCGACGGCCGCACGACGGTCGACACGCACGACACCGGCGGCTCGGGCCCGATCGTCACCTATGCCGATTCCAGCCTGCTCCCCGGCGGCCATCCCCCCGGCAACGACACGCTCGAAGGCGGCGCCGGCGACGACCTGATCGACGGCGGCGGCGGCTCCGACACGGCGAGCTACGCCTCCGATGCGGCGGCCGCCTTCGTCAGCCTGCTCGGCGGGTTCGCGACCGACGGCTTCGGCGGCACCGATACGCTGGTCAGCATCGAGAACGTGCTCGGCTCGGCCTATGACGACCAGATCCTGGGCGACAACAATGCCAACCTCCTCGCCGGCAATGACGGCCACGATTATCTGCGCGCCGGCGGCGGCAACGACACGCTGAAGGGCGGCAATGGCGACGACTTCCTCGACGGGCAGGGCGGCGACGACATCCTCGACGGCGGCGCGGGCCTCGATCGCGCGGCCTATAGCGTCGGCGCGATCGCGGGTGTGACGGTCGATCTCAACATCCAGGGCGTCGCCCAGAATACCGGCTCGCAGGGCATGGACACTTTGATCGGCATCGAGCACGTCTCCGGCACCCGGTTCAACGACGTGCTCACCGGCGACGGCGGCGACAATTGGATCTGGGGCGGATCGGATGCGTCCGGCATCACCGGCAACGACATCCTCTCGGGCGGCGGCGGCAACGATCTGATCGAGGTCGGCACGGGCAACCATGTCCTGCACGGCGGCACCGGCATCGACACGCTCTCGCTCTACGGCAACGAGACCGACATCACCGCCACCGGAGTCACGGTCTCGCTGGCGCTCCAGGGCGCCGCCCAGAATACCGAGCAGGGGATGATGAACCTCGACGGCTTCGAGAATCTGTCGGGCTCGATCTACCAGGACTTCCTGACCGGCGACAATGGCGACAATCTGCTCGCCGGCGACCGCGGCGACGACAATCTGACCGGCGGCAAGGGCAACGACATCCTCTATGGGGACGGAAGGGTCATCGTCGACACCCATGGCGTGGGCACGTCGGGCCCGATCGTCACCTATGTCGACGTCGCCGACCTGCCGACGCCCGAGGCTTCGGGCAACGACACGCTCGACGGCGGCAAGGGCGACGACATATTGGTCGGCGGCGGCGGCGACGACATTTTGACCGGCGGCCAGGGCAACGACACGTTCGTGTTCGGCGCGAATGACGGCGACGACCGCATCACCGACTTCCAGAACCACGACACCATCCGGTTCGAAGGGATCGCCGGCGTCGACGATTTCTCGGACCTGACCCTGACCCGGATCGGCCACGATACGTTGATCACCTGGGGCACCGGGGATTCGATCCTGGTCGAAGGGCTGAGACCCACCCAGCTCCACGCCGCGGACTTCATTTTCGGGTAAGGCGAGGCCGTCCCGGCCGCAGCGCCGCGGACGCGCAGCGGCCCCGAAGCTGCGGCCGGAGTCGGCCCGCCCGGCCAGGACCCCACGAAAGTACTACTTTCGTGGGAACCCACGGCGGGGCGGCCGACATCGGGTCGGCCCAGCCCGTCCGACGTCACGGGACAATGGTCCCGTGACGGCATGACTGCTCCGACTCCCTTGCCACAAAGGCAAATCTATGCGACTCCGTTGGAACCGGAACGGTTAGGAGATCGCGATGATCACGCGCCTTCGCGAGGTTCGCCGCGCGCGGCGGATGACGCTCCAGGACGTCGCCGACCGTTGCGCGCCGCCGACCACGCCGCAGACGATCGGGCGGCTCGAGACCGGGACGCGGACCGTCTCGATCGGCTGGCTCAACCGGATCGCCGCGGCGCTCGGGGTCGATGCCGCCGAGCTGGTCAGCCAACCGGAGCGCTCGGAGATCCCGCTCGCCGCGACGCTCGACCATGAGGGCGCCCACGCGCCGCGCCAGGGCGGCGTCGCCGTGCCGCCCGCGCCCGGCCCGGACCTAGTGGCGATGAACGTGCGCGCGAGCATCGGCGACTATCGCAGCGGCGACGAGCTCTGGCTGCAGCGGCTCGCGCCAGAAGCCTATGCGGGCGCGCTCAACCGCGACCTGCTCCTCCCCCGCCCCGGCGGCCGCTTCCTGTTCGGCCGCCTGATCGGCCGCGAGGGCGACAGGCTCCACCTCCTCCCGCTGGGCCCCGGCCAGCGCCAGACCGTCCTCACCGATCCTGCCTGGGCGGCGGTGGCGGTGAAGCTGATCCGGAGCCTTTGAGGCAGAGAGGTGTCGAGCACGTCCTCCCGCCATGGCTGCCGGATCGGCGAAATGCTTCCGGCTGCCCAGGACAGCATTCGAAGGCTGGTGGGCGCTGACGGGCTCGAACCGCCGACCCTCTCGGTGTAAACGAGATGCTCTACCAACTGAGCTAAGCGCCCGAAGCCGCCCCACTGCCATCGCCGCGCGGCGCGGGCAAGCTCGACCCTCAGCTCAGCCCAGCGACTTGACGAAATCGTCGGGGGCCAGGTCCCCGGACTAACCCAAGGACTTCACGATCTCCTCCACCATCTTCTTCGCGTCGGCGAGGAGCATCATCGTGTTGTCGCGGTAGAAGAGCTCGTTGTCGACGCCGGCATAGCCGACCCCGCCCATCGAGCGCTTCACGAACAGGACGGTCTTGGCCTTCTCGACGTCGAGCACGGGCATGCCGTAGATCGGCGAGGTCTTGTCGGTCTTGGCGGCGGGATTGGTGACGTCGTTGGCGCCGATCACGAAGGCGACGTCGGCGCGGCTGAACTCGGCGTTGATGTCCTCGAGCTCGAAGACCTCGTCATAGGGGACGTTCGCCTCGGCGAGCAGCACGTTCATATGGCCGGGCATGCGCCCCGCCACCGGATGGATCGCATATTTGACGGTGACGCCTTCCTTCTTCAGCAATTCGGCCATCTCGCGCAGCGCATGCTGGGCCTGGGCGACCGCCATGCCGTAGCCGGGGACGATGATCACCTCCTCGGCCTGGCTCATCAGGAAGGCCGCATCCTCGGCCGAGCCGCGCTTCCAGGGCCGGTCGATCGCCCCGCCGCCGCCCGCCGCGACCGCGTCGCCGCCGAAGCCGCCGGCGATCACCGAGATGAAGCTCCGGTTCATCGCCCGGCACATGATGTAGGAGAGGATCGCGCCCGAGCTGCCGACCAGGGCGCCGGTGATGATCATCGCGCTGTTGTGCAGGGTGAAGCCCATCGCGGCGGCCGCCCAGCCCGAATAGGAGTTCAGCATCGAGACCACGACCGGCATGTCCGCACCGCCGATCGGGATGATCAGCAGGAAGCCGATCGCGAAGCTGAGGCCCGCGACCGTCCAGAAGATCCAGGGCGACTGGTCCTGGGTGAACCAGGCGATCAGCCCGAGGATCGCCGCCAGCGTGCCGAGGTTGATCACGTGCCGGAGCGGCAGGATGATCGGCTTGCCCGACATGTTGCCGTTCAATTTGAGGAAGGCGATCACCGAGCCCGAGAAGGTGATCGCGCCGATCGCGACGCCAAGCCCCATCTCGACACGGCTGCTGAGATGGATCAGCCCGCCGGGATCCGAGATGCCGAAGGCCTCGGGATTGAGGAAGGCGGCCGCGCCGACCAACACCGCGGCCATGCCGACGAGGCTGTGGAAGGCGGCGACCAGCTGCGGCATCGCCGTCATCGCGATCTTGCGGGCGGTGACCAGGCCCATGGTCGCGCCGAGCGCGATCGCCGCGAGAATCTCGGCGAACAAGGTGTAATCGATCGCGACCCCGGCGAGCATTTGGCTGCCGACCGGATGGTAATGGACGAGCGTCGTCCCCACCGCCAGCGCCATGCCGAACATCCCGAAGCGGTTGCCGCGCTGGCTGCTGGTCGGGCTCGACAGACCGCGCAAGGCGAGGATGAAGCACATCCCCGAGACGAGATAGGCGAGCAGGACCCAGGCGGGCGGAGCGGCGGATTCCCCCATCCTAGCGCTCCTTCTTCTTGTACATGGCGAGCATTCGGGCCGTGACCGCGAAGCCGCCGAAGATGTTGACGCTGGCCATCGCCACCGCCGCCAGGCCGAGCCACTTCGCGCCGGTGGCCCCGGCGGCGGCCGACGCGATCAAGGCGCCGACGATGATCACCGAGGAGATGGCGTTGGTCACCGACATGAGCGGCGTGTGCAGCGCCGGCGTCACCGACCAGACGACATAATAGCCGACGAAGCAGGCCAGGACGAAGATCGACAGGATCGAGATGAAGTCCATGAAACCCCCTAGGTAAGCCCGAGCCTGATCTCGAGCACGCGCAGCAGTCGGGAATAACGGTTCCGCCATTGCGGATCGGGCAGGTCGCCGCAGCCGACGCGCGCGACGAACGGACGGCCGGTCCGCGCCAGCGCCGCCTCGCCGTAGCGCCGAACCAGCTCGGCGCGCACCGCCGCCTCGCGCGCGCCGAACTCGCGCTCGAAGCCCGCCGAGACCCGCGCCGGATCGCTGCCCTGGCACATCACCTGCTGCTCCCAGGCGATCCGCGCATAGGCATGGGCCGAGGAATAGACGCTGAGATCGGAGGCGCGGCTCCAGCCGGTCCCGGTTCCCGCGCAGCCCGCCAACGCGGCTGCGGCGATCAAGGCGGCCGCCGCCCTCATTGCTGGTAGCTCCCGATGCTGGCGGCGAGCTCGTCGAGCCGCGCGGCGAAATCGGTGAGGGCCGCGCGATAGGCCGGCTCCCCGGCCGCGCAGGGCGGGCGGGTGTCGAGCCGCGACAGGCCGGCCCAATCGTTGGCGGCGAGCTGGAGCGAGGGCATCGCGCCCTTCTCGTCCGCGAAGCGGGTGAGCTCGCCGAGCCGGTCGAGCTGCTCGCGCGTCTCCGCCCGTCCGGGTCCGCCCGGACAGCTCAGCAGGAAGTCCCGCGCGGCGAGGCTGCGGAAGCTCGCCCGCCGCAGCGGATCGCTCGCCGCGCTTTTGTTCTCCGCCCCGCCGCCGCAGCCGGGCGCAAGCAAAATGGCCGCCGAAACCACGCCCGCCGCGGCCGCCGCGTTCCTCACCCCGTCAGCCTCTCGTGCACGACCTTGCCGCCTTGGGTGAGGCGGATGCCCTTCACGATCTCGTCGTCGTCGGGGAGGATCGGCGCCCTGGTCTCAGAATCCCAGAAGGCCGAGAGGAAGTTGTAGAGGTTGCGCGCGTAGAGGGCCGAGGCGTCGGCCGCGAGCCGGCTCGGGACGTTGCGGTGGCCGACGATCTTCACCCCATGGGCCTCGACCACCTCGCCGGCCTTCGCGCCCTCGACATTGCCGCCCTGTTCGACGGCAAGGTCGACGATCACGCTGCCCGGCTTCATCGTCGCGATCTGCGCGTCGCTGATCAGCCGCGGCGCCGGCCGCCCGGGGATGAGCGCGGTGGTGATGACGATGTCCTGCTTGGCGATATGGCTCGAGACGAGCTCCGCCTGGGCCGCCTTATATTCGTCCGACATCTCGGTGGCGTAGCCGCCCGCGCCTTCGCCTTCGATCCCGGCCACCGCCTCGACGAAGATCGGCTTGGCGCCGAGCGAGAGGATCTGCTCCTTGGTCGCCGAGCGGACGTCGGTGGCGGAGACCTGGGCGCCGAGCCGCCGGCCGGTCGCGATCGCCTGGAGGCCGGCGACGCCGACGCCCATCACGAACAGTTTCGCGGCCGAGACCGTGCCCGCCGCGGTCATCATCATCGGAAAGGCGCGGCCATATTCGGCGGCCGCGTCGAGCACCGCCTTGTAGCCGGCGAGGTTCGACTGCGAGGAAAGGATGTCCATCGACTGGGCGCGGGTGATGCGCGGCATCCATTCCATCGCCAGCGCGTCGAGCCCCGCCGACGCATAGGCATCGATCCGCGCGCGCTGTCCGGACGGATTCAGCCCGCCGACCAGCAGGGCGCCCGGCTTCGCGCCCTCGAGCGTGCCGGGCTCGGGACCCTGGACGCAGAGGATGATGCCGGCATCCTTCAGCGCCTCGCCGCGCGAGCCGATCGCGGCGCCGGCCGCCGCATAATCGCCGTCGGCGATCGACGCGCCCGCGCCGGCGCCCGCTTCGACCGCGACCTCCGCGCCGAGCGCGATGAACTTCTTGACCGTTTCCGCCGACGCCGCGACGCGGCGCTCGCCCGCTTCGCTTTCCTTGAGGACCGCGATCTTCAAGCCACCGGCCCCCTCTCCATCGTTCCAGCCCCTAATTGCGGATGACGAGGATGACGATCAGGGCGATGACCAGGCAGACGATCGCGCCCCATTTCATCAGCCCGGTGAACGCCGCATAGGTGCCCTGATGCGCCTTGAAATCCTTGTTGGCCTCACCCTCGGCTGCCATGACCATCGATCCTCCTGCCTTGCGCGCCGCGCACCCCTAACAAAGCCGACGGCCCATGGGCAAGGCGCGAAAGCGGCCTAGCCGACCGGCCGAATTCCTTTATGTTGTCCGGGTCATAAAAAAGGGGGCGGATATGCGGGGCAGCATCATCTGGCGGGCGCTCGACAGGGCGCGGGCGATGAACCTGGCGGAGGCCGGCGCACCGCCGCCGTCCGCCGGCCCCGGCGGGATCAGCCGCCGCCGGGTCCTCGCCGCCCTCGCCGGCGGAATCGGCCTCGCCGCCCTGCCGCGCTGGCCCGCCTTCGCCCAGCCGCCGGCCAATGTCGTCATCGTCGGCGGCGGCCTTGCCGGCCTCGGCGCGCTCGACGTGCTGCGCGGCCATCATGTCTCCGCGACCCTCTACGAGGCGCGCGCCGCGGTCGGCGGCCGCACCCGCAGCGTCCACGGCGTGTTCGCGCCCGATTTCGCCTTCGACGAGGGCGCGCAGCTGGTGAACACGGATCATGCCGACATGCTGGCGATGATCCGCCGCTTCCGGCTGACCATGGTCGACCGCGAAGCGTTCGGGCCGAACCGCGAGCTCCAGATCGGCCGCAGCGGCACGCTCGTCGCGGAGGCCCGGATCGCGACGGCGCTGCGCGGCATCGCCGCGCGGATCACCGCCGACGCCGACCGGCTCGATGCCGATTATGCCAATGTCGCCGCCGAGATCGACCGCATCTCGGTCAAGGCCTATCTCGACCGCCACGGGCTTCGCGCCGGCGATGCGCGCGACACGCTCGAAGCCGGGATCCGCACCGAATTCGGCTCCGAGCCCGACGAGGTCTCGGCGCTCGAACTCATCTTCAACCTGCCGACCGTCGACGGCCGTCGGCTCACCCGGCTCTCCAAGTCCGACGAACGCTACCTGATCTCGGGCGGCACCGACCAGGTCGCCAAGGCGATCGCCGCCGAGCACCAGGCGCACATCCGCCTGAACAGGCGCCTCGCCGCGGTGGAGATCGGCGGCGACTCGGTCCGGCTCGAATTCGCCGACGGCGAGCGGGTCAGGGCCGATCGCGCCATCCTCGCCTTGCCGCCGGCCCTGCTGCGCGAGCTCCGCATCACGGGTCCGCTCCCGCCGCTCTGGCGCGCCTTCATCGACGAGGCGCGGCTCGGCCGGAACGAGAAAGTGATCGTCGGCTATGACAGCGCGCCCTGGCGGCGCATCATGGGCTTCGGCGGCGGGATCTGGGCCGCGGGCGAATTTTCCGAGGTCTGGGAAGCGCAGTCGCTCGCCCCGGCGCCGGGTCCGGCCGCGCTCTGCTATTTCCTCGGCGGCCGCCAGGTCGCCGCGGCCGCCTCGGTCGATACGGCATTGCTCGCGCACCGCTTCACCGCTGCGGCGCGGCGGGTCCTGCCCGGCCTCCCCGCGCCCAACGGCCGCGTCCGCCGCACCCGCTGGGCCGACGACCCGCTCACCCGCGGCGCCTATTCCGCCTTCGCGCCCGGCCAGCTCAGCCGCTTCGCCTCCCTGTTCGCCAAGGAGAGCGCGGACGCGCCGCCCCAGCCATCGCAGGCCGGCCCGCTCTATTTCGCGGGCGAGCATCTCTCCGACGCCTTCGCGGGCTTCATGAACGGCGCGCTGCAGACCGGCCGGATCGCCGCCGAAGCAATGCTGGCGGAAGCCGCGCACCGCCGCGCGGCCTGAGACTGAGCTTATGGACGGGGAGAATAAGGAGACTTTGCGGGGATTAGCCCCTGCTGTGGCGAGGCTCCTTGCCCTGGTTCTCGGCTGGGCCGCGCTCAGCCTTCTCTACGCATTTTTCGTCCTCGTTCTGCTCGGAATATTGTTCGGCCGAGAAGGAACCCCGAACCATCTCATTGGCCTCAGCATCGGCCTCGTCACCTGGATCGCAGTGACTTTTGTAGCCATCCGTGCCTCGCGGAAGCTGCGAAGGGCCGACACGTAACGGTCGGTAGGAACCCCCCTGCACGCAACGACCCTTCTGTGGCGCTCCCTCATATCGCTCTTAAGGGCGCCTTTACCCAAATCAGCTAGTCCGCGGCTTCACGCATTAGAGGATGGCCATGCGGGCGGACCCCAATCGTTGCCTGTTGCTGATCGACGACGAGCCGGCCCAGCGTCGCCTGGTGACGGCGATCGGTGCGCGCGCCGGCTGGTGGGTGCGCGGCGCTTCGGATTTCGACGCCGCCAGGAAGATGTTCGACGATCCGCAGGAACCCAAGTTCGACGCGATCCTGCTCGACCATTGGCTGCCGGGCGAGGCCGGCACCGACCTGATCCGCGAGATCCGGAGCGTCCGCCCCGATCTGCCCTTGCTCGTGATCACCGCGCAGAACGACGTCGCCGTCGCGGTCGACGCGATGCGCGCCGGGGCGTCCGACTTCATCGTCAAGCCGCTGGCGCCGGACCGGCTGCTCGCCGCGCTCAACACCGCGACCGACCGGCGCAAGGCGACGGGCGAGCTGCGGCCGCTCTCGGAGAAGCTCGCCAGGACGCTGGGCTTCGAGGAGATCGTCGGCTCCGCGCCCAAGTTCCGCACCGCGCTCGCCATCGCCGCCAAGGCGGCCCGCGCCAGGGTCTCGGTGCTGATCGAAGGCGAAAGCGGATCGGGCAAGGAGATCGTCGCCCAGGCGATCCACGCCGCCTCGCCCCGCGGCAAGAAGCCGCTCCACACCGTCAATTGCGGCGCGATCCCCGAGAATCTCGTCGAATCGGTCCTGTTCGGCCATGAGAAGGGCGCCTTCACCGGCGCCTTCGACCGCCATGTCGGCCGCTTCGAGGATGCGGACGGATCGACCCTGTTCCTCGACGAGGTCGGCGAGCTGCCGCTCGACACCCAGGTGAAGCTGTTGCGCGCGCTCGAGACCGGCGAGATCCAGCGGGTCGGCAGCCGCGCCACGCTCACCGTCGACGTGCGCATCATCGCCGCGACCAACCGCCGGCTCGCCGAGGAGGTCGCCGCGGGCCGCTTCCGCGAGGACCTCTATTATCGGCTCAACGTCGTCCACGTCCCGATTCCGCCACTGCGCGACCGCCAGAGCGACATCCCGCCGCTCGCCCGCCACCTGCTCGCGCGGATCGCCGAGCAGCCCGGCATGCGCCCGCTCTCGATCACCGACGACGCGCTGGCGGTTTTGATGTCCTACGGCTGGCCCGGCAACGTCCGCCAGCTCCAGAACGCCCTGTTCCGCGCCGCCGTGCTCTGCGAGGGCGACGCGCTGACCGCCGCCGATTTCCCGCACATCGCCACCGAGGCCGCCTGCGGCCGCCGCGCCGACGATTATCACGCCAAGCCGCTCAACGGCGCCTCGCAAAGCGCGGCCTTCGCCCACGGCGCCGGCATCACCCTGTTCGAGACCGACGGCAATATGCGGCCATTGGAAGCGATCGAAGCCGACGTCATCCGCCTCGCCATCGGCCATTATCGCGGCCGCATGACCGAAGTGGCGCGGCGGCTCGGAATCGGACGCTCCACCCTCTACCGCAAGCTCGCCGAGCTCGGCATCGGGGATATCGCGGCTTAACAGAGGCCGTCCGGCCTTCCCCTCACTTGCGTTGCGGCTGGCGGTTTACCCATCGTCTGCGCTAAGCCGCTCCCATGCCAAGCTTCGAAAATGCCGTCGCGCTCGTCACGGGCGCCGCCTCCGGGATCGGCGCCGCGGTCGCGAGCCGGCTCGCCGCCGACGGCGTGCGCAAGCTGATCCTCGCCGATCTCGACGAGGATCGCCTGCGCGATTTCGCCTTCTCGCTTCCCTGCGAGCGCCAGATGCTGATCGGCGACGTCGCCGACGAGGAGCTCTGGGCCTCGGCCGATCTCACCGGCCTCACCCATGCGGCGGTCAATGCGGGGATCGGGGCGGGCTCGCCCATCGCCGAAACCAGCCTCGCCGAGTGGCGCCGGGTGATGTCGCCCAATCTCGACGGCGCCTTCCTGACCCTCAAGGCGGCGATGCGGGCGATCAAGTCGGGCGGCCAGGGCGGCGCCATCGTCCTCACCGCCTCGGTCGCAGGGCTCAAGGCCGAGCCCGGCATCGCCGCCTATGGCGCGTCGAAGGCCGCGGTGATCCATCTCGCCCGCATTGCCGCCAGGGAAGGCGGGCCGGACCGGATCCGGGTCAACGCGATCGCGCCCGGCGGGGTCGAGACGCCGATCTGGAAGAACGTGCCCTTCTTCCAGGGCCTGGTGAAGAGCGCCGGCAGCGAGGACGCCGCCTTCGCGGCGATGGGCGCGGCCGCCGGCCCGGCCGGCCGCTTCGCCCGGCCCGACGAGATCGCCGCGCAGATCGCCTTCCTGCTTTCGGACGAATGCGGCTTCGTCACCGGCAGCTGCTTCGTCAGCGATGGCGGCTATTCGCTTTAGCCTGTTCCTTCTGGCGGCGATGCTGGCCGGCTGCGGCGCCGAGCCCGCGACTCAGCCGCCGCCAACGGCCGTCGCCGACCCCTGCCGGCATCTGAGCTTCGAAGGCAGCCAGTTCACCGCCTGCCGCTACGATGCGCACCGGCACGCCCTGGAGCTGGCCGACGAGGATGGGTCGGAACCGCTGCGCGGCTTCGCGCGGCTCCGCGACCATCTCGGCGCGCGCGGCGGACGGCTGCTCTTCGCGATGAACGCCGGCATGTTCGACGAGGCCGGCCGGCCGATCGGCCTCTACGTCGAAGCCGGACGCGAACGCCACGCGATCAACCTGCGCGCGGGGCCGGGCAATTTCCACATGCTTCCCAACGGCGTGTTCGCGGTGGATGGCGAAGGCCGTGTCGCGATCCTCCCCAGCGCCCGCTACGATCCGGCCTCGCGCCCGCGCTGGGCGACACAATCCGGCCCGTTGCTCGTCATCGATGGCGCGCTCCACCCGCAGATCGAAGCGAACGGCGACTCGCTCTACGTCCGCAACGGCGTCGGCGTCGCCGATCCCGCAACCGCCTGGTTCGTGATCAGCGACGAGCCGGTTTCCTTCGGGCGCCTCGCCCGCTTCTTCCGCGACGCGCTCGGATGCCGCAACGCGCTCTATTTCGACGGCGCGGTCTCCAGCCTCTGGGATCCCGCGGCGAGCCGCCTGGACGATGCCCACCAGATCGGCCCGATGGTCGCCGTCTTCGCGCGGGAAGATTCGTGAGGCGAACCGTGCAAGGCCGGGACAGACCGTCGGCGCACGCACGCCGCGGTTGAACGGCCGCGCCGCGCTGCCCTAATGGCGCGGAGGAGGCCTGCGATCACTGCCCGCTACACGATATTGCTCGCGCTCGCCCGCATCGTCTGGCTGATGGTCTTCCTTTGCGCCGTCTTCGCCGGCTTCGTCCTGCTCGCCCCGGCGGGCGCGCCCGCGCGCTCGGCGCCGGCGGAGGCGCAGGCGCCGACCTCGCCGGCGGCGCCCGTCGACCTGGATCCGCAGGTCGCGTCCTTCTACCGCGATCGCGGCTTTCGGCCCCTCTGGGCGACGAGCGGCGGGCTGAGGCCGGAGGCCGCGCGGCTGCTCGCCATGCTCGGCGCGTCGGCCTCCGCCGAGCTGCGGCACGCGGTCGCCGCCGCCGACGGCGGCGATCCGCATTCGCTGACCCGCGCCGATCTGCTGCTCAGCCAGGCCTATGCCGATTATGCCCGGGCCCATCTTGCGCCGCCGGCGGCTTCGGCGATGCGCTACATCGATCCCGGCCTCGCGCCCGCTGCGCCGTCCGCCCGCGCCGCCCTCGACGCCGCGGCCGGTTCGTCCTCGCTCGACGATCATCTCGCGGCCGTCGAGCAGATCAATCCCGTTTTCGAAGGGCTTCGGCGCGGCCTCGCCGCCTATCGCGGGCGCTGGTCCGCTTTGCCCCAGGTCGCGCTGCCCGCACACCCCTCTCCCGATCTGGTCCGCCGCCGGCTCGGGCTCGGCCCCGCTGACGATCTGCCGGCGAAGCTGCGCGACTTCCAGCATGTCCACGGTCTCGCCCAGACCGGCATCGCCGATCCGGCCACCGTCGCCGCGCTCAATCGCGGCGCCCGTCATTACGAGCAGCTGATCCTCGCCAATATCGAGCGGGCGCGCGCAATCCCGCCCCGGCCCGACGGTCGCTATCTGCTCGTCGACACCGCCTCGGCGCGGCTCTGGATGATCGAGGGCGGCCGGATCCGGGGTGCGATGCGCGTGGTCGTCGGCAAGCGCGCCATGCCGACCCCGCTCATGGCCGGCCTGATCCGCTATGCCGCGCTCAACCCCTATTGGAACCTGCCGCCCGACCTGATCCGCAAGCGCGCCGGCAATGCCGCGCGGCGCGGCGCCGGCGTGATCGCCGGCGAGCGGCTGCAGGTCCTGTCGGACTGGACGCCGCAGGCGCGGCCGCTGGCGCCGGCGCGGGTCGACTGGCGCGCCGTCGCCGCGGGCCGCCGCTTCGTCAATCTGCGCCAGCTTCCCGGCCCGACCAACATGATGGGCCGGATCAAGTTCATGATGCCCAACGATCTCGGCGTCTATCTCCACGACACGCCGCTGAGGGACCTGCTCCGCCGCGCCGACCGCCACGAAAGCTCGGGCTGCGTGCGGCTCGAAGACGCGCCGCGTCTCGCGCGCTGGCTGTTCGACGGGCGGGCGCCGCAGCCTAGCGGCGCGCCCGAGGAGCGCGCCGATCTGCCGGCGCCGGTGCCGGTCTATCTCGCTTATTTCACCGTCCTGCCCTCGCCGGACGGCCTGGTCTTCCAGTCCGACGTCTACGGCCGCGATCGGGCGGCCGCGCCCCGTGCCGCCGCGCGGCGCGGGGCCCCGCCCCGCTCGATGCCGCGGAGGAACCGGATCACGCCCGCGAAATAGCAGGGCTGGTCGTCGTACATCGTCATGTGGCTGCCATTGGCGCAGTAGAGATATTGGGCGTGCGGCAGGCGGTGGGCCATCGCCTCCATCCAGTGCGGATCCATCGTGTCGTAGCGCGCGCCGATCACCAGGGTCGGGACGCTGATCCGGTGGAGATCGGCGCTGCGGTCCCAATGTTCGAGGACGCCGCTGGCGCCGAGCTCGCTCGGGCCCTGCAACAAGGTGTAGACGTGCTGGTTGGCGTGACCGATCGTGCGCAGCACCGGCTCTGGCCAGTCGGCGAAGGGCCGGCGCAGGAAATGCTGCTCATAGTGCATCGGCACCAGAGTTTGCATGTAGCGCGGATCCTCGGTCCGGTGCGTCGCCTCCAGCTCCTGGACCAGGGCGAGCTGGCGCTGGTCCATCGCCGGCATCAGCACCCGGTGGGCATAATCATTATAGGCCGGGATCGAATCCATCATGTTGGAGATGACCAGGCATTTGAGATTCTCCTGGTGATGGAGCGCATATTCCATCGCCAGCATGCCGCCCCAGCTATGGCCGAGCAGGCAGAAATTGCTCCGGTTCAGCCCGAGCGCGCGGCGGACCTGCTCGACCTCGTCGACGAAGCGGTCGATCGTCCAGAGCCGGTCGTCATTGGGCTGGTCGGAATAAGCCGAGCCGAGCTGGTCGTAATAGATATATTCGATCCCCTCACCCGGGAAGAAGCTGTCGAACGCCTCGAAATATTCGTGGGTCATGGCCGGGCCGCCGTGGAGCAGCAGGACCCGCAGCCGCGGATTGTTGCCGACGCGCTTGGTCCAGACCCGGAAATCGCCGTGCGGCGTGTGGATCGGGATCATCCGGACGCCGCCGCTCCAGGCATCGTCATGGCCGACGCGGCTGAAATAGGCCGGCGTGGGCTGCGCCAGGGCCGGACCGGCAAGCAGCAGGGCGATGAGCAGGAACAGGTGTTTCATCATGACCTCCCCCTTTTGTACGGCTGTTGCTACCATTCCGGATGCACGAGGGTCCACCCGGAGCGACCGAAGGGAGCGCGGCCAGCTTAGTTAGCTTAGCTCACTGTTTTATTGGAGCAATAATTGCGTCCGCAAACCGGTCCATCTCCTCCGCCTGGGGGCTCATCTGGAGCAGCAGCAGGTCGAGCCCCGCCGCCTCGTAAGCGTGGATCTTCTCCCGGACCTGGCCCGGCGTGCCGATCAGCTTCGGCCGGAGACCGCGGTTCGAGACCGAATATTCCTGCAGCTTCAGTTCCCGCTCGAGCTGGGTGCCGGAGAGCCACTGGTCGAAATTGTCGAAGCCCGCCGGCGGCTTGGACGGCAAGGCTGTGATCCGTTCGAGCTCCGCCTCCGCCTCGGCCTCGCTGTCGCGGACGATCGCATAGGCGGCCATGCCGAACTGCATCGGCGGACCGCCGGCCGCCTCGCGCCGGCGCTTCATGTCGTCGATCTTGGGCGCGACCGCCTCGACCGGATCGCCGTGCATGACATAGGCGTCGCACTGGGTGGCGATCAGTGTCTTGGCCGTCTCGCTCTCGCCGCCGGCATAGATGGTCGGATGCGCTTCGGGCTTGGGCTCGCAGATCGCCCCCTCGAGCCGGTAGCGGTCCCCGGCGAAGCTGAACCTCTTCTCGCTCCACAGGCCGTCGACCACCTTCAGCCATTCGCTGGTGCGCGCGTAGCGGTCGTCATGCTGGTCGAATTCGAGGCCGTATTGGCGCGCCTCGTCCGCCCACCAGGAGGAGACGACGTTGAGCGAGAGCCGGCCGCCGCTGATCCGGTCGATATTGGCCGCCTGCTTGGCGAACAGAGCCGGCTGGTGGAAATTGGGCCGGACCGCGACCATGAGCTCGATCCGTTCGGTCACCGCCGCCAGGGCCGCCGCGGTCGACCAGGCGTCGAGCGCAGGCGCCTCGACCCCCTTGATGTCGTTGAGGTTCAATTCGGCGATCAGGGTCAGGTCCCAGCCCGTCTGCTCGCTGCGGATGGTGAGTCGGCGGACATAGTCCCAGCTCGCCTCCATCCCCTCGTCGGAAATGTTGCGCAGCCAGCCGCCGAAGACCGGCATCCAGTAACCGAACCTCATCCCTTCGCCTCCGCGATCGCGGCTTCCAGATGGTCGACCAGCCGATCATGCGGGTCCCAGCCCAGCACGTCCAGCGGATTGGCGACGAAATTGGAAAGCGCGTTGATGTCGTAGAAACGGGCGATGCCGTCGCGGTCGTCGATCAGATATTCGACGCCGCCGACGTCGAGGCCGACCGCCCGGGCGATCCGCTCCGCCGCGTCGACCAGATCGGGCGGCGGAGTGACCGCAACCATCCGCACCGCGGCGCGACCCGGCGCGGCCAGGCAGGCGTCGGCGGGGCAAAGATCGAAGCCGCCGCCGCTCTCCACCTCGATCGCATAGAGATAGTGGCCGCCCAGCGTCTCCACCCGCACGATCGTCCCGCCGCGCGCCGGCACATGGTCCTGGAGCAGCAGGACCTTGTCGACGCTCTCGGGCAGGAAGCGCTCGCGCACCGCCTCCTCCAGCTCCTCGCGCCGCTCGTATCGGACGATGCCCGCGCCCGAGCCGCCGATATTGGCCTTGAGCAGCAGGGGAAAAGCCATGGTCTCCGCGGCCGGCACTATGTCCTCGCGCCGGTGCACGACGCGCGTTTCCGGAATGCCGAGCCCGAGGCCCGCGATCAGCGAGAGCTGGCGCGCCTTCGAGGAATCGACCGCGATCACCTCGGCGCCGTTCAGCACCTTCGCGCCATTGCGCGCCCAATGGGTGAGCAGGGCCTCGGCATAGAAGATGCCGTGGTCCGCCTCGCGCAGGAAGCTCGACATCGCGACCCGGCTGAGCACGACAGGCGCCGGGATCTCTCCCGAGCCGGGATCGAAGCTGTGATCGGAAAGGCGGATCGCCCGCCAGGAGACGCCGCGCCGGTCGAGCGCGGCGAACAAGGGCGCGAACCAGGTCGGATGCTCGTAGAGGATGGCGAGATCGGGCCCCATGAGCCGCCTCCTGTCGCCTCGCGCGGCTTATGGGAAGCCCCGTTTCGACAATGATCTGTTAACCAACCTGCCCCTATCCTCGCCCGGGAAGGACCGACAGGACATGGCGACGGCGATTGCGGACCTCGCAAAGCGTCCTCCGATCGAGGGCCGGCTGACCGACGGATCGCGCGCGATTGGCGGGCCCGTCTTCGACGCGCTTTGCTTCTGGGGCGCGCCCGTGCTCGCCTCCCTCTTCGTCTGGCTCTGGGCAAGCGTCGCGCTCGCCTTGCCGGGCGCCGCCGGCCATGCTGCGATCGCGCTGCTGATCGGCGCGGTCGGGGTGCTGACCTTCGCCCATTTGATCGCGGTCGTTCCCCGCGCCTATCTCAACCGCGAGGTGTTCGCCTCGAACCGCGCGCGGCTGACCATCGTCCCGGCTCTGCTCATCGCCGCGCTCTTCCTCTCGCCCGCTTTGCTCGTCCTCGGCACCCTGCTCGTCGTCTTCTGGGACGTGCATCACACCGCAATGCAGAATTTCGGGCTCGGCCGGATCTACGACATGAAGGCCGGCAACCACGCCCTTGCGCTGCGCCGCACCGATCTCATGCTCAACTGGGCGCTCTATATCGGCCCGCTCGCGGCCGGCGCCTCCCTGCTCTCCCACTTTGCCGGCTTCGGCACGCTGCGAACGATCGACCTCGCCACGCTGGCCGCCGCGCCGGGCGTCATTGAAAACCATTCGACGCTGGTCCGCGACCTCGCCATCGCGGCCTGGCTCGGCACCGTGCTCGCCGCGACCCTGTCCTATGCGGGCGAGATGCGCCGCGGCTATCGCCTGCCGGCGCACAAGGCGGCGCTCATCGTCTCGACCGGCGCGGTCTCGATCGCAGCCTGGGGCTTCGCCCCGCCCTTCATGGCCTTCGCCATCGTCAACCTGTTCCACGCCGTCCAATATTTCGCGATCGTCTGGCTGAAGGAGGGCGGGCGCATAAGCGAGAAGCTGCGCCTCGCGCCGCGCGGCGGCCTCGCTTTTCCGGCCTTCTTCGCGCTCTGCCTCCTGTTCGGCCTCGCTTATTTCGCGGCGAACAATCTCAAGCTCCTGCTCGCCCCGTTCATCGCCTGCTCGCTGCTCCATTTCTGGTACGACAGCTTCGTCTGGTCGGTGCGGAAGAAGCAGGTCTAGGCGCCGTCCGCGCTTCGTCATTCCAGCGAAAGGAATCCCTCCGCTTCTTTCCGCAGGCCGATCACAGGCAGTGAGATTCCAGCGTTCGCTGGAATGACGGAAAAGAACCGGTTTCAACCCGGCGTCAGCGCCGTATCCCTGAGCCCCCGCCAGACCCGGAGCGCCTGCAAGGTCTCCGGCACGTCGTGGACGCGGAGGAGCTGCGCGCCCTGCTCCGCCCCCTTGAGCGCCAGCGCGATCGAGCCGCCGAGCCGCTCGCCGGCGGGCGCTTCGTTCGAGAGCGCGCCGATCGTCCGCTTGCGGCTGGCGCCGAGCATGATCGGGCAGCCGAGCCCGTGCAGCATGGCGAGCCCGTTCATCAGCTGGAGATTGTGCTGGACGTTCTTGCCGAAGCCGAAGCCGGGATCGACGATGATCCGCTCCCGCGCGATCCCGGCCGCCACCGCGGCCTCGATCCGTGCCTCCAGCCAGTCATAGACTTCGAGCAGGACCGGCCTTTCGTAGCGGGGATCGTCCTGCATCACCTCGGGATCGCCCTTGTGATGCATCAGCACGACCGCGCAGCCGGCCCTGGCGACGACCTCCGCCGCGCGCGGATCCCAGGTCAGGGCCGAGACGTCGTTGACCATCGCCGCCCCGGCGCCGAGCGCCGGCGCCATCACCGCCGCCTTGCGCGTGTCGACCGACACCGCATTGCCCGCGCCGGCCAGCCGCTCGATCACCGGCAGGACTCGCTCGGTCTCGTCGCCCTCCCAGACGGGCTTCGCACCGGGCCGGGTCGATTCGCCGCCCACGTCGATCAGGGCGGCGCCCGCCGCGGCCATCGCATGGCCGGCTTCGATCGCAGCTTCGGCATCCGCAAAGCGGCCGCCATCCGAGAAGCTGTCCGGGGTGACGTTGACGATGCCGGCGACCTGCAGCTGATCGAGCGGGATCACCCGCGCCCGAAGCTGGAGCGGACGGCGCGGCGAAATCAGCTTCGCCCACACCGCCCGCCCGGCTTCGTCGAGCCGCGCCTCGATCCCTTCGACCGGCACAAGTTCGGCTCCGTCTGGCCCGATCAGCTCGACCGCGGAGAAAAATTGCATCCCGCCCGCCAATCGCGCGACCTTGCCGTCATGGCCGAACGGCGCGTCCACGAATCCAGTCGGGCGAAGATAGGTCCGCTCGCTCATCATCACCTCTCGTCATTCCCGCGAAGGCGGGAATCCAGCTTTTTCTATACGCGTTGCGCTCTTCGCGCCTCTGCGCGCAAAAACAAGAAAGGTGGATTCCCGCCTTCGCGGGAATGACGCATTAGAGTGCGGCAGCCAGATAGGCCTGCCTGAGGGCGTCGAGCGGCACCAGCGCGCCGTCCTGCTCCACATGCCAGAAGGTCCAGCCGTTGCAGGCGGGCGCGCCTTGCGCCGCAGCGCCGATCTTGTGGATCGAGCCCTGGCGATCGCCAAGCTCGACCGAGGCGTCGGCGAGGACGCGGGCGCTCCACCGCCGCCTGGAATCGGTGAGCATGGTGCCCGCGGGCACGATCCCGCTCGAGACCAGGGTGCCGAACGGAAGCTTGGGCTGGTCGGCGCGCGAGGCCATGACCTTCATCGCGCTCTCGTCGAGCGCGAGCGTCGAATCGATCCGCGCCCGCGCCACGTCGACATAGCGTTTCTCGCGCTCGATCCCGATCCAGTTGCGGCCCAGCCGCCGCGCCACCGCGCCCGTCGTGCCGGTGCCGAAGAAGGGGTCGAGGACGACGTCGCCCTTGTTGGTGCAGGCGAGCAGCACGCGGTAGAGCAAAGCCTCGGGCTTCTGGGTCGGGTGCGCCTTGACCCCGTCCGATTTCACGCGTTCGCCGCCGGCGCAGATTGGGATCGTCCAGTCGGAGCGCATCTGCAGCTCGTCGTTCAGCGCCTTCATCGCGCGATAGTTGAAGGTGTAGCGGCTGTCCTCGCTGCGGCTCGCCCAGATCAGGGTCTCGTGGGCGTTGGTGAAGCGGGTGCCGCGGAAGTTCGGCATGGGGTTCGACTTGCGCCAGATGATGTCGTTGAGGATCCAATAACCCTCGTCCTGCAGCGCCGCGCCGACCCGGAAGATATTGTGGTAGGAGCCGATCACCCAGAGCGTGCCGTTGGGCTTCAATATGCGGCGCGCCTCCTTGAGCCAGGCGCGGGTGAAATCGTCATAGGCCTGGAAGGTGTCGAACTTGTCCCATTCGTCGTTGACCGCGTCGACCAGCCCCCCTTCGGGCCGGAATAGGTCGCCGCCGAGCTGGAGATTGTAGGGCGGATCGGCGAAGACCATGTCGATGCAGGCATCGGGCAGGGAGGCCATGGCGGCGACGCAATCCTCGCGGAGGATCTGGCCGAGGGGCAGATCGGGTGCGGGCGCGGGCGCGCTTCGCTTCGGCCTCAGCACCGCGGCAATCTGCCCCATCACGCTCATTCGGTCCGCCCCCGGCAAGAAAGTCCTCAGGTTGAGTCAGCCGGACTCATCGGTCAAGATCAGCCACTTGCAGATCATGGTTAACAAGCGGTTGAGGCTCGGCGGAACGAAACGAGCCACCGCTATATCTGGTAGGCGCACGCCCAGTTGAGACTCAATCTGAAGTGGGTGTGGCGCGAAAGACTCATTCCGCCGGCGATCCGGTCGGGCGCGGATTCCGGGTCCGGCGGGATGCGCTAGTAGGCTAGAGCCCGAGGGTCAGTTGCCGGACCGGCGCGAAGCTGCGGCGGTGGAGCGGGGTCGGGCCGAGGCGCGCGAGCGCCGCGACATGCTCGGGGGTGGGGTAGCCCTTGTTGCGCTCCCAGCCATAGCCGGGATGCTCCTGCGCATAGTCGAACATGATCCGGTCGCGGGTCACCTTGGCGACGATCGAGGCGGCGGCGATGGAGCGGCATTTGGCGTCGCCGTCGACGATCGCGACCGAGGGCCGCTCCCAGCGCGGGCAGCGATTGCCGTCGACCAGCACCATCGCCGGATCGAGCCCGAGCGCATCGACCGCGCGGCTCATCGCCAGCATCCGCGCCCAATAGATGTTGAGCCGGTCGATCTCCTCGACGCTGGCCATGCCGACGCCGATCAATGCGACCTTGTAGAGCCTGGCGCAGATCGCCTCGCGCGCCGGCGCGGGCAAAGCCTTGCTGTCGTCGATGCCGCGCGGGAATCTGTTGCGGTCGAGGATCACCGCGGCAGCGACCACCGGCCCGGCGAGCGGCGCGCAGCCCGCCTCGTCGACTCCGGCGACGGGATCGGGATGCACCTTTTCGAGCTTGAAGCAGGGCCGCGCCATGGCTCCAGCCTAGGAATCCCCGCCCCGTCATTCCAGCGAAAGCTGGAATCCCGCTCATTTATCTGTGGATTAGTGCCTCGCCCGTTCAGGCGACCAGAGCGCGTCCCAGGTTTCGACGCCCCAATCGCCCCCTTCGGCGGCAGCCTTCAAATGATGATAGGGCGTCGTCGCAAGGGCGTGCCCGATCGGCCCGTTGCCGAGGCCGTAGCCAGGCGCCGCGAGCAGGGCGTCGTGGACGTACCGAACCCCGCGATCGACGGCGCGATCCAATGGCAGCCCTGCGCCGAGGCCAGTCGCCACAGCGCTTGCCAGCGTGCAGCCCGTGCCGTGGGTATGCTGGGTTTCGACCCGCTTCGAATATTGCCGGATCGTCCCGCTCTCCCAGACCAGCATATCGGTGATCCCTTCGTCCGAACCATGTCCTCCCTTGGCGAGCACGGCACAGCCGAACCGCCGGTAAAGGTCCGCCGACGCCTCCTCGATATCGTCCAGATCGGCGAGCGCATGGCCGGCCAGGACCTCGAGCTCGGGCAGATTGGGCGTGACCAGGGTCGAAACCGCCATCAGCCGCTCGAAGCTGGCGATCGTCCCGGCATCGGCGAGGACGGCGCCGCTGGTCGCGACCATGACCGGATCGAACACAATCGGAATGCCCGCCAGGCTCTCCAGCCGCTTCGCCACCGCGTCGGATGTCGCGGCGGAACCGATCATGCCGATCTTGATCGCATCGGCGCCGAGATCGCTCAGCACGGCATCGATCTGCTCAAGAACCGTCTCCGCGGGCACGGGCATCACCGCCTGCACGCCCAACGTATTTTGGGCGGTGATCGCGGTGATCGCGGTCATGGCGTGGCCGCCGAGCATGGTGACGGTCTTGATGTCGGCCTGGATGCCCGCACCGCCGCCGGAATCGGAGCCGGCGATGATCAGCACGCGCGGCGGCGTCATTGCGGCCCTTTCCGCTCCGTCGAAGCCGGATATTTGGCGAGCAGGCGCGCCGGGCGGATCGGGCGCGGCGCGAAATTGCCGCCGCAATTGGGGCAGACGCCGCCGAGCGGGCCGTCGACGCAGGCGGCGCAGAAGGTGCATTCGAAGGTGCAGATCCGCGCGTCCGCGCTGTCGGGCGGGAGGTCGCGGCCGCAGCGTTCGCAATCGGGGCGGAGCTCCAGCGCCATCCTCAAGCCGCCTGGACCGCGGCGCAGATCGTGTCGACGATCTCCGCGACCAGGGCCTCGTCCTCGCCCTCGGCCATGACCCGGATCACCGGCTCGGTGCCCGACTTGCGGATCACCAGCCGGCCGCTGCCGGAAAGGCGCGCCTCGCCGTCCGAGATCGCGGACCGCACCGTCTCGGACTCGAGCGGCGCACCGCCGTTGAAGCGCACGTTCTTCAGCAATTGCGGAAGCGGCTCGAACAGGCTGAGCAGCTCGCTCGCGGGCCTCCCGGTCTCGACCAGCTCGGCGAGGATCTGGAGGCCGGCGACCAGCCCGTCGCCGGTCGTCGCATAGTCGGAGAGGATGATGTGGCCGGACTGCTCGCCGCCGACATTATAGCCCTTGGCGCGCATCTCCTCGAGCACATAGCGGTCGCCGACCTGGGTGCGGACCAGCGCCAGCCCTTCGCCCTGCAGGAAGCGCTCGAGCCCCAGGTTCGACATCACGGTCGAGACCACGCCGCCGCCGCGCAGCTCGCCGCGCCGGTTCCAGGACGCGCCGATCAGCGCCATCAGCTGGTCGCCGTCGACCGTCTCGCCTTTCTCGTCGACGACGATCAGGCGGTCGGCGTCGCCGTCCAGGGCGAGGCCGATATGGGCGCCCGATTCGATCACCGTGTCCCGGAGCAGGCTCGGGTCGGTCGAGCCGCAGCCATCGTTGATGTTGAGGCCGTTGGGCGAGACACCGATCGCGATCACCTCGGCGCCCAGCTCCCAGAGCGCCGAGGGGGCGACCTCATAGGCGGCGCCGTTCGCGCAATCGATCACCACCTTGAGCCCGTCGAGCCGCAGCCGTTTCGGGAAGGTGAGCTTGGCGGCATGGATGTAACGGCCGCGCGCATCCTCGATCTTCTTGGAGCGGCCGATCTGCTCGGCCGGCACCAGCCGCGGCTCGCGATCGAGCAGGGCCTCGATCGCCATCTCGTCCCTGTCGGAGAGCTTGTAGCCGTCGGGGCCGAACAATTTGATGCCGTTGTCGACGAACTTGTTATGGCTCGCCGAGATCATCACGCCGAGATCGGCGCGCATCGACTGGGTCAGCATCGCCACCGCCGGGGTCGGCACCGGCCCGACCATCACCACGTCCATGCCGACGCTGGTGAAGCCGGAGATGAGCGCCGTCTCCATCATGTAGCCCGAGAGCCGCGTGTCCTTGCCGATCACCACCCGGTGCTTGTGGTCGCCGCGCAGGAAATGCGCGCCCGCCGCCTGGCCGATGCGCTGGGCCATCGCCGCGGTCATCGGCATCTGGTTGGTCCGGCCCCTGATCCCGTCCGTCCCGAAGAATTTGCGCGTCATGCGAAGAGGAGCCCCGACTTTTTCCTTGCCGTCGAAGGGACGGCCATCAACAAGGGGCGTGATAGCGCCAATGAGAAGAAAGGGCGATTTTTTTGAAACTCTCCCAGCCCACCCGCATCCTGCTCGCGCTGATCGTCGGGCTCGCCGCCGGCATGATCAGCGCCCGCGCGGACCTCGCCTTGACGCCGCAACTGATCGCGATCGCCGAGCCGATCGGCGGGATGTGGCTGAACGCGCTCCAGATGACGATCGTGCCACTGGTCGTGGCCCTCCTGATCACCGGCATTGCCGATTCGGCCAAGGCCGCGCGGGCGAGCAGGCTGGCGGGGCGCGCGCTCGTTTTCTTCATCGCCTTCCTCTTCCTCTCGGCGCTGACCGCCGCCCTGCTCACGCCCCTGTTCCTGGATCTCTTCCCGCTCCCGGCCGAATCGGCCGCGGCTTTGCGCGCGACCCTGACCACGACCGCGCCGGTGGGCGACGCGCCGAGCTTCTCCGATTTCATCCGCGGGATCGTGCCGACCAACCCGGTCGCCGCGGCCTCGCAGACGGCGATTCTGCCGCTGATCGTCTTCACCCTGGTCTTCGCCTTCGCCATGATCCGCCTGCCCGAAGCGCCGCGCGAGCGCCTGGTCGGCCTCTTCCAGGCGATCGCGGACACGATGCTGGTGGTGATCAACTGGATCCTCTGGATCGGGCCGATCGGCGTCTTCGCCCTCGCCTTCGTGGTCGCCGCGCGGGCCGGCAGCCTCGCGATCGGCGCCATGATCCATTATGTCGTGATCGTCACCGCCGTCGGCACGGTGATCTGGCTCGCCGCCTGGCCGGTCGCCCTGATCGGCGCGCGGATCTCGCCGCTGCGCTTCACCCGCGCGATCGCGTCGAGCCAGGCCCTCGCCTTCTCGACCCAATCCTCCCTGGCCTGCCTGCCCGCCATGCTGCGCGCGGCCGGCAAGCTCGACGTGCCGGTCGCGGCCTCGGGCGTGGTGCTGCCGATGGCGGTGGCGATCTTCCGCGCGACCGGCCCGGTGATGAACTTCGCGGTCGCGATCTACATCGCCTATTGGTTCGGGATGACGCTGACGCCGACCCAGATGGCGCTCGGCGTCGCCGCCGCCGCGACGACCACCCTGGGCGCGGTGGGCATTCCGGGCCAAGCGAGCTTCATCACCTCGATCGCGCCGATCTGCATCGCCATGGGCGTGCCGATCGAGCCGCTCGGCCTGCTGATCGCGGTCGAGGTCCTGCCCGATCTCATGCGCACGCTCGGCAATGTCAGCATGGACGTCGCCGCGACCGCGGTGGTCGCCCGCCATTCGGGCTTCGCCCCCGGCGAGAGCGAGACCGAGGAGGACAGGCTGCTGAAGGAGGGCGCATGAGCCTGGCCTGAGCGACAAGCCACGCGTGGCGAGGAGAATCGGAAATGACCGGGGGCGACGCACCCTATCACGCCCACGTCTATTATTCAGAGGCCGAGCGCCCTGCGGCCGATACGCTGCGCGATATCTTTCTCCGCGGGACGGAGGATGAGTCCGAAAGCCGGATCCTGTTCGTCGGACGGATGACCGAGGGCGCGGTCGGACCCCATCCGATCCCCCAATTCGAGCTGCATTTCCCCGAAAGCGCGCTTGCGGCCGTGACTGCCGCAATCGAATCGAGCGGGCTGCGCGCTCTGGTGCATCCGCTCACCGACGACGACCTCGCCGATCATACCGATCTGGCCTGCTGGATCGGCGAGCCGGTGGCGCTCGATCTCGACGCGCTCGATCCGCCCGGCGTCAACCAAGGCGTCGCGCGCTTTGGCAAGAGCGACTTCTAAGCGTCAGCGGCTCAGCAGGTCGCCGAGCGGCGAGACCAGGGGCGCATGGTACGAGGTGGCGAGCGCCCAGAAGATCGTGCCGCCGATCAGCGCGACCGCGCCGGGCATCGCATCGCGCCAGCGCGCCCTGCCCGAAAGGAGCGCGCCGAACGGGACGAAGGAGGTGCGCGCCTCCCAGTCCAGCCAGACGTCCCCGAGCAGCCGCCTCTTCTTGCGGTCCTGGCCGATCGAGCCGAACAGGGCGAGGACCATGATCCCCGCGGCCACGATCAAATTGCGCGGGCTGCCCGACAACGAGGCGTGCACCAGGGCCCAGAGCATGAAGCTCGTGTTCATCGGATGGCGGGTGATCGCGTAGATGCCGCGCGGCCCGGGGATCGGCCGCGGCCGGGCGCCGGGCCTGGGGAAGGCGGGGTTTCCGACCAGGCCGCCCGCGAGCAGGATGCTCGCGAGCAGCATCAGGCCGGACGCGAACGGCCACCACCAGAGCGGCGCGACCCAACAGGCGCCGGCATCGCTTCCGGCCCTGTAGGCGACGACCATCCAGGCGAAGGTCGCCAAAGCGACCAGCGAATAGACGCCGGTGAAGGCCCGATCGCCGAGCCGCGCGACGAGGTCTGCGCGCAGCGGGTGCGACATCAGGACATGGGTGCCGACGAAGGCGAACGTGGCCAATGCGAGGTTGACCGTGGGCGTCACCGCTGATGGTAAGCGTGCGGCAGCGCGCCTTCCTGGGGATGGCGGTAGCGGTCGCGCAGCTCGGTCTGGTGGTTGCGCAGCGACTGGCGCACGCCGTCGATCCAGACTGCGTCGACGCCGGTGGCGAGCTCGAGCGGATCGCCGTCCCAGATCACCACGTCCGCGCGCCGCCCGGGCCGGAGCGAGCCGATCTCGTCGCCGAGCCCCACCGCTTCCGCGGGCGCCGCGCTGATCGCCTGGAACGCCTGGCTCCAGCTCAGCCCGGTCGCGCCGGGAACATGGGTGAGCGCGACGAGGTTGCCCGCATATTGGGTCTCGAGCCGCACCTGCCGCGCCTCGTCGTCGTTGATCATGCCGATCGAGACGTCGACGCCGGCGGCGCGCATCCGTCCCATGTTCGACTGGGTGGCGGCGAGCTGCTCGAAGGCGGCGGGAAGATCGATGAGCGCGCTGGCGATCACCGGCACATGCGCGGCGGCGATCTGGTCGGCGACGCGCCAGCCCTCGGCCGCGCCGACCAGGACGAGGCGCAGGGCCGGGAATTCGCGCTTCAGCGCCAGCACCTGGACGATGTCGCTCGCCCGCTCGACATGGACGAGCAGCAATTGCCGCCCGCGCACCACCGGGATCAGGGCGGCCGCGTCGAAGCGGGTGAGCAGCACGTCGTCGCGCCGCGGGCCGGCCGGCTCGGTCATGCGGAAATCGGGCATGTCCTCGAGCTGCGGCACGTTCGGCCCAGCCGCCGGCCGCCCCGGCCCCGCGATCGGGATCCTTAGCTCCCCCGCCTCGCGCAGGGCGTTGCGCAGCAGGGCATGGGCCGAGACCCGGCTGCCGCCCGCGGCCTGGCCGCCATCCTCGCCGAGCTCGACGAACTGGAACAAGCGGGCGCGGGTGATCGGCTGGAGATCGCCGCCGAGATCGATGACCGCGCCCTGGCCGGCGAAGATGCTGTGCCCGCCATTGCCCGGCGCGACCACCGCGCGGGTCACGCCGGCGGCGCGGTTGATGCCGATCGCGATCGCCTGCGGATTGACCGCCGGGGCGATGTCGAGGGCGGCGCTGAACGGCGAGCCCGCCGCCTGGATGTCGTTGGAGGCGGTGGCGGCGTCGACCTCGGAGAGGCCGATCCGCGAGAAGCCCGCGACCACGCCCGGCGTCACCCACTTGCCGTGCGCGTCGATCACGGTCGCCCCGGGCGGCACCGCGACATTCGCGCCGGCGGCGACGACCCGGCCGTCGCGGATGACGACAGTGCCGTTGTCGATCGGCGCGGTCCCGTCGCCGATCACGACGCGGCCGCCGGTGAAGGCGATCGTTTCGGCAGCGGCGGGCGCGGCCATGAAGGCCGCACACGCCAACAAGGCCGTTCGTGTCGAGCGAAGTCGAGACAACCAGCCGAGCGAAGCCGAGGCCCTATTCTCGCTCCGCTCGAAGGTGTCCCTCGACTTCGCTCGGGACGAACGGTGCGAGAGGAGTCGACGGACCTGTCCGCCGAAGCCTAAGCGAAGGCGGATCATTTCGTGTCTCCTTCGCCCGGCTGGCCGAGCTCGAAGTCGCTGACCGGGCGGCGGCGCGGATCGCGCATGTCGTACATCAGGGCGCCGTCGATCCAGACCTGCTGGGGCCTCGTGTAGACGCTCAGCGGATTGCCGTTCCACAGCACCACGTCCGCGCGCTTGCCGGCGCGCAGCGACCCGGTCTGGTCGGCGATGCCCAGCGCGGTCGCCGGGTTGATCGCCAGCCAGCGCCAGGCGACCTCGTCCGGTATGTTGATGCCGATCCGCCGCCCGTCGGCGAGCGCCTTGGCCGCCTCCTGGTTGAGGCGCTGGATGCCGTTGGGGTCGTCCGAATGGACGATCGCGCAGGCGCCGGCATCGTGGACGAGCGGGATGTTCTCGTTGATCGCATCATAGGCTTCCATCTTGAAGCCCCACCAATCGGCCCACATCGCCGCGCAGGTGTTGTTCGCGCGCAGCAGGTCGGCGATCTTGTAGGCCTCCACCGCGTGGTGGAAGCTGGCGATGTGGAAGCCGAACTCGCGCGCCATGTCGAGCATGATCGCCATCTCGTCGGCGCGGTAGCAATGGTTGTGGACC
>Ga0070686_100000281_pt1 | contig 34343 bp, 35 predicted proteins | sample KBSS23LmetaG_FD_65654 | JGI IMG/M metagenome (GOLD analysis project Ga0070686, IMG submission 65654) | Switchgrass rhizosphere microbial communities from Kellogg Biological Station, Michigan, USA - KBS S2-3L metaG | ecosystem: Host-associated > Plants > Roots > Rhizosphere ... | reverse complement strand
TTCATCAACAGCGCCGACCTGCGCGAGGGGATGATCGACCTCACCAGCCAGAAGAACCGGATCTCGCGCGACGCCTATATCGACGACAGCGGCCGGGTCAGCCGGGTCGCGGTCGCCGAGGAATATCTCGACGGGGCGACGATCATCCTGCCCCAGTTCCACGAATCGATCTTCAAGCTCGGCGAGTTCTGCCGCGCGGTGGAGGAGGTCTTCTCCTGCCACGTCCAGACCAACATCTATCTCACGCCCTCGGGTAATCAGGGCTTCCCGATCCATTACGACAATCACGACGTGTTCGTGATGCAGGTCTCGGGCGCCAAGGCCTGGCGGCTCTACGGCGTGCCGGTCGAGACCCCGTTCCGCGGCGAACGGTTCGAGCTCGGCCAATATGAGCCCGGCCCGATCACCCAGCAATTCACCCTCAATCCGGGCGACTGCGTCTACGTGCCGCGCGGGATGATGCACGATGCGGAGAATGTCGGCGACGAGCCCTCGCTCCACATCACCGTCGGCATGATCACCAAGACCTGGGCCGATTTGCTGCTCGAATCGATCTCGGAGCTGGCGCTGACCTCGCCCGAATTCCGCCGCTCGCTCCCCGCCGGCTTCGCCGCGCGCGACTTCGACCGCGAGGCGGCGCGCGCGCATTTCGACCGGTTGCGGCAGGAGATCGCGGACAAGGCGAGCATGGACAGCGCCTTCGATCTGCTCGCGGACAATTTCGTGCGCGGCCGGCGGCCGAACGTCTCCGGCGTGATCTCGGCGGCGGTCTCCGGCCCGCAGGCGGGCGACCGCTACCGGCGGCGGCGCTTCGTGCCCTGGAACGTCGCCGACGACGACGGCAAGCTCGTCCTGATCGGCCCGGGCGGCGACCTCGATTTCGAGGCCGAGGACGGAGACGCTCTCGACGTCGCGCTCTCCGGCGCGCCCTTCACCGCCGCCGACCTGAAGTGCAAGGAGCCCGAGGAGCTGATCAAGACCCTCTGGTCGGGCGGCTATCTGGAGCGGCTGGCCTGAGGCGATAGCCTCTCGAACGTCATGCCGGCGAAGGCCGGCATCCATGGGACTTCGAGCGCATCCGAAGCATGGACCCCAACCTTCGCTGGGGTGACGGGGCAATGAATGGCTAGTGGTGCGCCATGGCAGGAACTGCCCGCCGGCAATGGGCCCGCACCGCTTCGACCAAGGGGAAATCACCAGCCGCGCGGGCGACGCGCTCGCCCTCCTCGCAATCGCCGGCGCGCACGATCTCGCCGACCCGTTCGCCGAGCGCGGGGCTGCCCGCGCGCAGCGGCCCCGACGGCGCGGCCGAAGGCGCATCCGGCGTCTGGCGCGCCGCTTCCGCGCGGAGCGCGTCGCCGTTCGCGGCCGACCAGCGCATCCACAGGCCCGAATAGTCCTGGGACGCGGCCGGCGGCGGCGCGGGCGTGGCGCTGGCGAGCGCCGAGGCGATCAAGGCTGCAATCATGAAGCCGGTTCTTGCTCGTTCGTCCTGAACGCGGGAAGAATATTAGGTAGGGAGGCGGCGGACCGGCCGCAACCCTCGCCGCTTTCGCGATCAGCGCCAGCGGTCCCCCGCGGCCCTGAAATAGCAGCGCCAGACATGGCCCCACGGCAGGGTGAAGGCGAGGAGGATCGCCGCGGCCGCGATCGGCAGGAGATCCGACTGCAATTGCGGCGTGGCGGCGCCCGATAGGCTCCGCGGCACGCCGTAATCGATCAGCCAGAGCATGGTCCACACGAAGCTGAACAGGAGGATTGGCAGCATGCGCAGCGGGCGAAGCAGGCCGAGCAGCCCTGTCACCCAGAGCCCCGCGAGCATGCTCTCCTGCATGCCGCGTAGCGCCTGATCCGGCCGGACGATCCCCGGCAGGACCAGGACGCAGCCTGCGATCGCCGAGAGCAGGAAGGCGCCGCGCACGAGATTGAACCGCATTTGGGAGACCTGGCTTGCGGCGACGGTCTCCGTGTCGGGGGACGCGGCCGCATCGCCCGCGGGCCGGCGCCAATGCTCCACAGGATCCTTCACGTAGCGGCGCCAGACGAAGCCCCAGGGGATGATCAGCGCGATCGGAAGCGGAAAGAAGCCGATCTCGAAAAGGTCCCGGCCCAATCGCGGCGAGCCGGTGCCGGCCAGCCATTGCGGCGCTCCGTAATCGATCAGCCAGAGCGTCTTCCAGACCAGCTCGAAGAGAATGATCGGCATCATCCGGAGCGGGGAGCGGATGGTGAAGAAGGCGCTGACCCAGAGCGAAGCGAGGAGGCTCGGGATGATCCCGCGCGACGCTGGATTCGGGTCGATGATGAGCGGCAATTTCGTGAACAGGCCGTCGACCAGGAAAAAGAGCGCCACCGCCCGCAATAGGTAGAGCCGGGTCAGCGAGGCCTCGTGCGCGCCCCTTCGCCAGAGGCCGGGCGAGCGCGAAGCGGCGGCCTTGTCCATCTCAGACCTCGATGCCGCCGGCGCGCGCGACGTTGCGGCGGTCCTCGAGCGCCCTGAGCGCGGCACGAAGGCGTTTCCCGAGCCGCACCCGGACCAGCCAGAAGAGCATGAAGCCGAGCGGCGCCAGGCCGAGGATCAGCAGAATCGGGGAGCCGCGCACCGCCTCCGGCATCACCCTTTGCTGGCCGAGGAAGAAGGAGCCGGTGGCAATGAACCAGGCGCTGCACATGCGCCACAAATGGCGCGCGATCCGCGGCACGCCGGCGATGCCGCCCCGGAGGATGACCTTGAGGTCGAGCGCGGCCGCCAAAGCGATGATCGCCGCAGCCACATAATAGCCGGTCGCCGGGAAACCTCCGAGCTGGCCGCCCGCGCCGGCTGCCGCGCGCATGCCGTTCAGGACGCAGGCCGCCGCCAGCAGGGCGGCGACGGCGAACGCCGCCACTTCGCCGCGGCCGATCGTGCCCGCCTTCCGCCTGACCGTCAGCCAGCTCGTCGCCACCAGGTAGCAGGTGAAGAAACCCATGGTGGAATCGAAGAATTTGGGATCGCCCTGTCGCGAGACCAGGAAGGGGGAGACGAGCGCGCCGATCGACGCCATCACCAGCATCGCGACGAAGAAGACGTTCCCCGCCAAAGCGTGGCGAGGGCCGCCTTTGCGACAGGCCATCGCCACCGCGCCGGCGACGATCCCGATCATGCCTCCGGCGATGTGAAGGACGAGGATCGTCGCGGCGCCGGCCACGACCAGCCAGGAGCTGTCCGCGCCGACGTGAAGATGATTCATCTCAGCGCCACCGTGCGCCGGGGCGCTTCACATAATGGCGCCAGACATAAGACCAGGGGATGACCAAAGGCATCAGGATGATTCCGAAGCCGATGTTGAAGCTATCCTCGGCGAAGGTGGGCGGCAGCTGCCCCGCCATCCATTGCGGCAGCCCGAACACGAGCAGCCAGGTCGTCTTCCACGCAAACTCGAACATCAGCACCGGGAGCATCTCCAGCGGATGGAGCAGGCCGAGAAAGGCGAGCAGCCAGACTCCCCAGAGCAGGCTCGGAATCACGCCCCGCGCGCTCAGCTCGTGCGCGACCAGGACCGGCAGGATCATCGCGCCGATCCCGATCACCAGCAGCAGATAAGCCGCGCGCAGCACATAGAGCCGGACGAGCGAGACCTCGCTCCCGGCGCTGTCCGGAGCGGCTGAAGAGCTGTCAGCGATCGACGCCATATCGAATCTCCTCAACGAAAAGGGGCGAGGGCATTTTCATTCCGCGGGGATCGCCGTCGCCGGCGCGCCGGACGGCGCGGTCGGGATCCGGGCCGTGAGCCTGCCCACGACCTTCGGAAAGCGGATCCGGACCAGCCAGAACAGCATCAGCGCGAACGGCGCGAAGGCGAGGACGAACAGGATCGGCGAACCGCGGATTGCCGCGGGCATTACCTGCTGCTGGCCGAGGAAGAAGGAGCCCGTCGCGATGAAGAAGGCGAAGCACATCCGCCAGAGATGGCGCGCGATACGCTGGCTCGGCGTGAGCTTGCGGCGAAGCACCGCCCTGAGGTCGCCCAGGCCGGCGAGCAGGCACAGGCCGGCGAGGATGAACACCGGCCCGCGGCCCGCGGGGGTGGTGCTCGCCCCGCTGAGCCCGCCCCAGGCCGTCGCCGCGGCGAAGCCGAGCGCGGCGATACATGCGAGGAGCTCGAACCTGCCGGTCCTGCCGTCGCGGCTCCGGCCGGCGGCCCAGCCGGTGACGACGAAATAGCAGACGAAGATGCCCGCCAGCGGAGAGCCGGGCGGCGAGCGGAACGGCTCCAGGATCGAAGCGGTGACGCCGAGACCGAGCATCGCGGCGAGGAACCAGCTGCCCGCGCGCGCATGGAGCGGGCCGCCCTTGCGGGCCGCGCCCGCGATCGTGCCCGAGACGAGGGCGAGAAGCCCGGCCCCGACATGGGCGGCGAGGAGGACATTCATGCCGCCTCGCTTTCCGGCGCATGCGCATCGGACCGATCGCCTTCCGCGTCCGGCAGATATTCCAGCAGGTCGCCGGGCTGGCAGCGCAGCACCGCGCAGATCGCCTCGAGGGTGGAGAAGCGGATCGCGCGGGCCTTGCCGGTCTTGAGGATCGACAGGTTCACGATCGTGATGCCGACCCGCTCGGCGAGCTCGGTCAGCGTCATCCGCCGCGCATAGAGAAGATCATCGAGCTTGACGGCGATCGCCATGTCACACCGTCCCTTCCAGGTCTTCGCGCATCAGCGCGCCTTCCGCGAAGACGCGGGCCAGCACGAAGGTGAGGATGACCGCGAGCCAGCCGTTGACCGAGAAGCCGGCATCGAGATTGATCGGATGCGCCGGAGTCGAGACCGCCTTGGCGATTCCCCCGATGACCATGGAGATCAGCTGCTGGACGAGCAGCACCCAGGCGATCGCCTGCAGGCGCGCGGCGTTGGTCGCGACGAATGGATCGCCGGCGCGCACCGTTTCGACCATCGCGAGCAGGCGCTTGAGGACCATGTAATGGAGCGGGACCGTGACGAGGCCGAGCGTCGCGATCAGGCGCAGCGCCATCACCACGCGCTCGGCGTCCGGCGAGGGCGAAAGGTGGAAGGCGGACATGATCCACCGTTCGTTTGGCATGACCAGCAGCAGCGCGAGGATCGCGGCGCCGTACAGCCAGTTCAGGATGATGAGGATCCGCAGCACCACATAGGCGATCGGCAGCGCGGCGGAATAGGATCGGGACATCGGGCTTGCTCCCCACGATTCTCTATATCGAAAAACGATAATAACTTTATCGAAGATCGTCAAGCGTCATATCGATAGCCGTATAAGCACGCGAAATCCGTGGACGCGCGGACGGGCCGGCGCGCTTACAGTTCGGGAGGTGTGGGTGAGGGAAATGGTAGCGGAGGAGGGACTTGAACCCCCGACACGCGGATTATGATTCCGCTGCTCTAACCAGCTGAGCTACTCCGCCCCATCCGGGCATGGCCATAGAGGGGCCGCGCGACGCGGCGCTATAGGAACCGGCACGCTATGGGTCAACTGGAGCGGGAAGGCGCCGAATTCAAGGGGCCGGAACCGCCCGCGCGCCCTGTCGTTTCGGAGGGAACCCCCGGAGAGACGCGATGGACCTGCTGACCCCGCTCGAGACGATCTGCCGCCTCATCCTTCGCGCCAAGGAGCTGGAAGCCCAGGTGCCCGCCGTCGATCCGGACCAGGATCCCGACGATGTCGACGATTATGACGACGAGGGAGGCGAGGCGCTGTCGGTGCTCGAGGACGAGCTGAACGACGGAGTCGAGGAGGAGGTCCAGGCCCTGCTCGACGACCTCGCAGAGGACCAGCTGTCGGAGGTGGTAGCGCTCGCCTGGGTGGGCCGCGGCACCTACGATTCGAGCGAATGGGACGATGCGTTCGAGGAAGCGAACAGCCTCGACGGCGACGAGAAGATCGACGAGCTGATGGACATGCCCCTGCTCGGCGGCCACCTCGAAGCCGGCCTCGCCGCCTTCGATTACAGCTGCGACGGGGTCGGCCAGGTCGAGTAGGCCTTCCCGTCACCCCGGCGGCCGGGGCCTCTGTGAGCTACGCCGAGACTTGGGATCCCGGCCGTAGTTTATCCAGAGCGACGCCGCAGGCGGCGTCGAAGGGCCGGGATGACGTTAGAGCCGGAACGGCCAGGTCCGGATCGCTTCCCAGGGCCCGTCCCTGTAGCGCCAGGCGGCGAGCGCCCTGATGCCGAGCGGCCGCGGCCGCAGGGAGGTGCGCAGCTGCTGCTGGAGAGATTTCGCCTCGCGCGGCGCGACCTTGTTCTGGATCGTGACGTGTGGGCGCCAGGGCGCTGAATCCTGCGGCGTGAGCAAGCCGTGAAAGGCCTCGGCCAGCTCGCCCCGAATGCGTTCGAGCTCCTCGCTCTCGACCCGGAGTGCCGTGCCGCCACCCAGGTCCATCACATCGACGATCCACGCCGCGGGCGGGCGCGACGCCGCCAGCCGGCCCAGCCGCGTCGCCAGCTCGCCTTCGAGGCTCGGCGGGAGCTGGCGAAACAGGGTGAGATGCGCCGGCACGCGGTTGCGCTCGGCCGGATAATGGGCCCGCCGCAGCTCCTGCAGCCAGCCATTGTCGCCGTCGCCGAACGCGGCGGTGACGATGATCGCCCCGCCGCTCATCCTAGAGCATCGTGCGGAAAAGTGGGAACCGGTTTTCCGTAAAAACGATGCGAGAACAAACACCTGGAGCAGAATGGGTGATTCCGAGATCACACATTCTGCTCTAGCCGGCTCAGATCTCGACCTGGCTGCCGAGCTCGACGACGCGGTTCGGCGGCAGGCTGAAGAACTCCATCGCGCTCTCCGCGTTGCGCAGCATCCAGGCGAACAATTTCTCGCGCCAGATCGCCATGCCCGGCCGCGGCGAGGCGATCAGGGTCTGGCGGGCGAGGAAGAAGCTCGTGTCCATCATCTTGAACTGCGGCCCGCACGAATCGACCCGCGCCAAAGCGGCGGGCACGTTGGTCTCCTGCATGAAGCCGTAGCGGACGATCAACCGGTAGAAGCCCTGGCCGAGCTCCTGAAGATGGAAGGTCTTCTGCTCCTCGACATAGGGCACGTCCTCGATCTTCACGGTGAGCAGAAGGACCCGGTCGTGCAGCACCTTGTTGTGCTTCAGATTGTGCAGCAGCGCGTGCGGGATGCCGTCCGAGGCCGTGGTCATGAACACGGCGGTGCCGGGGACGCGGGTGGCGCTGCTCGCGGCGGACTTGATGAAGATCGAGGCCGGCATCGCCGCCTCGTTCATCCGCTTGATCATCAGCTGGCGCCCCTTCGCCCAGGTGGTGAGCAGGGTGAAGGCGATCACCCCGACCAGCAGCGGGAACCAGCCTCCGGCCGGCACCTTGGTGAGGTTGGCGGCGAAATAGGCGATGTCGACGGTGAAGAAGACCGCCAGAGCCGGGATGGCGAGCCAGGGCTTCCATTTCCAGAGCACGAACAGGACGACGGTGAGCAGGCAGGTGTCGATGAACATCGCGCCGGTGACCGCGATGCCGTAGGCGGCGGCGAGGTTGCTCGAATTCTGGAAGAAGAGGACGAGCATCAGCACCGCGACCAGCAAGGCCCAGTTGATCACGGGAATGTAGATCTGGCCGACCGCCGCCTCGCTGGTGTGGCGGATGCGCAGACGCGGGATGAAGCCGAGATGCATGGCCTGCTGGGTGACCGAGAAGGCCCCCGAGATCACTGCCTGGCTGGCGATGATCGTGGCGAAGGTGGCGAGGATGACGAGCGGCAAGCGCAAACTGTCCGGCGCGAGCAGGAAGAAGGGATTGTGCAGGGTGGCGTCGGCGGTGGCGAGGTCCATCTGGAGGACCATCGCCCCCTGCCCCATATAATTGAGCATGAGGGCCGGCATCACGAAGACCAGCCAGGAAATGCCGATCGGCTTGCGCCCGAAATGGCCCATATCGGCATAGAGCGCCTCGGCGCCGGTGACCGCGAGGACGACCGAGCCGAGGGCGAGGAAGGCATCCAATTTGTCGATCAGGAAGAAACGGACCGCATTCGCCGGGTTGATCGTCTCCAGGATGATCATCGGCCGGTCGACGATGTGCATGACGCCGAGCACCGAGACGGTCAGGAAATAGATCACCATGACCGGGCCGAACAGGGCGCCGACCCGCGCCGTGCCTGTCGCCTGGATCGTGAACAGGCCGACCAGGATGACCAGCGCGATCGGCACGACATAGGGCTCGAACCCGGCCTGGACCGTGGTCAGTCCCTCGACCGCTGAAAGGACCGAGATCGCCGGCGTGATCATCGAATCGCCGTAGAAGAGCGAGCAGGCGAAGACGCCCATCAGGATGATTCCGCCGGTCCAGCGCCGCCGCTTGCCGCCTTCGGAGGTCTTGCGGTTGATGAGGGCGAGCAAGGCGAGGCTGCCGCCCTCCCCCTTATTGTCGGCGCGCATGATCACCGCGACATATTTCAGCGTCACCACGATCATCATCGACCAGAAGATCAGGCTCAGCACGCCCAATATCTCGGTCGGACCGTTGGCGAGATCGTGGTGGCCGGAGAAGGTTTCGCGGAAGGCGTAGATCGGGCTGGTGCCGATGTCGCCGAAGACGATGCCGATCGCCGAGACGGCGAGGGTGACGAGGCTCGCTTGCGGATGATGCCCCGCCGCGTGGGCGGCAGGCGGCTCTTGGGCTGGGCTATCGCTCATCGGTAAGGACGGAAACGCCCCACTTCCTTCTTAAGTGCCCTGGGCCTGCCGAGGCGGCGCGGGGCTTAGCACCGGCCTGAAACGTTCGCAACGGCGACAAAGGCCGCGCCGCCCGTTATAGCCCGCGCGTTTCGAAATAGACGGAGAGGATCATGCGCGTCGGCGTCCCGAAGGAGATCAAGGTTCACGAATATCGAGTCGGCCTGACGCCCGCGTCGGTGGCCGAGCTGGTCGCGGCCGGCCATGAGGTGATCGTCGAGACCAGGGCCGGCGGCGGCATCGATTTCTCGGACCAGGATTATGTCGACGTCGGCGCGACCATCGCCGCCAACGCCGCCGAGGTCTTCGCCAAGTCCGACATGATCGTGAAGGTGAAGGAGCCGCAGGCGCAGGAGATCGCCCTGCTCGAGCCACGCCACCTGCTCTTCACCTATCTCCACCTCGCCCCCGATCCCGACCAGGCGCACGGCCTGATGAAGTCCGGCGCCACCTGCATCGCCTATGAGACGGTGACCGCGAAAGACGGCTCGCTGCCCCTGCTCAAGCCGATGAGCGAGGTCGCCGGGCGGATGTCGATCCAGGTCGGCGCCCATTATCTCGAGAAGGAGCAGGGCGGCCGCGGCGTCCTGCTCGGCGGCGTGCCGGGCGTCCCGCCGGCGCGGGTGATGATCCTCGGCGGCGGCATTGCCGGGGTCAACGCGGCGCAGATGGCGGTCGGGATGCGCGCCGACGTCACCATCTACGACATCTCCAACGCCCGCCTGGCCGAGCTCGACATGTTCTTCGGCAGCCAGATCAAGACCGCTTATGCCTCGAAGGCGACGATCGCCCATGCGGTCAAGAAGGCCGAGGTGGTGATCGGCGCGGTGCTCATCCCCGGCGCCGCGGCGCCCAAGCTGATCACCCGCGAGATGCTGAAGACGATGAAGCGCGGCTCCGTCCTCGTCGACATCTCGATCGACCAGGGCGGCTGCTTCGAGACCAGCCACGCGACCACGCACAGCGATCCGGTCTACGAGATCGACGGAGTCATTCATTATTGCGTCGCCAACATGCCGGGCGCGGTCGCGCGGACCTCGGCCTTCGCGCTCAACAATGCGACCCTGCCCTTCGTGCTGAAGCTCGCCAATCTCGGCGCCGAGGGCGCGATGAAGGCCGATCCCCACCTCGCCGCCGGCCTCAACGTCTCCGGCGGCAAGATCCGCCACGCCGCCGTCGCTGAAGCGCTCGGCCTCGCCTTCGAGCCGGCTTAGCCAGCGTCAGGCTCACCGGTGGCTAACGCCCTGCGGCGCCGTTGGACGCGGGCGCAACGGCATTGCTGTCCGCGCCCGACTCCACCGGCACCGCCGCCGCAGGCGGGATCTCCCCGTTCGCCCGGGCCTGGGCGAGCGCCTGGAGCCTCTGCTCAGTGATCGTGCGGAATTGCGAGCCGGCGGGAATGGTCGGCAGCAATTGGCGCCAGACCCGTTCGGCCTCGTCATAATTGCCGCCCTGGGCCAGAGCGAGGCCGTAGAAGAAGCGCGGACCGGGATGGTTGGGGGCGATGGCGGCGGCGCGCTGGAAGGCGAGCTGCGCCGCGGGCCCCATCATGTTGCCGCCATGGACGACCAAAGCATAGCCGTAGGCGACCCACAGGTCGGCGTCCCGCGGGTGGCGCCTGACCCCGCCTTCCAGCAGAGCGGCCGCGCCCGCGGTGTCGCCCCGCCTCTGATAGCCGTCGGCCATGTTGGTGAGGGCCCAGGCATTGTCGAACCGGCCGAGCAGATCGGGATGAAGGGTCTGGAAGTCGTTGTCGGGAAGGATCTGCTGCTCGGGAGCCGCCTTGGGGCTGCCGGCCATATTCGGATGGCCCTGCCAGGCATAGCCGGCGAGCGCGAGCAGCAAGGCCGAGGCGAGGAACTGCATCGCCCCGGTGTCGCGACGCACGAACCAGAACAGGCCCGCCCCCGTGAGCAGGGCGAAGCCGGCGATGAGGACCCAGCCCATCAGGCCCTCCTCCGCCGCCGAAACCGCCCGCGCGCCAGCCAGAGCCCGCCGAGCAGGAGCAATGCCGGCGCCGCCCAGAGCGCCAGAGTCGCGGGCTCGAGCACGGGCTGGTAGCTCACCCACTCGCCGTAGCGCGAGACCAGCCAAGCGCGGATCGCCTCGGGGCTTTCCCCGGCTTGGATGCGCTCGCGGATCAGCGAGCGCATGTCGCCGGCCATCTCCGCATTGGAATCGGCGATCGACTGGCCCTGGCAGACCAGGCAGCGGATCGTCTCCATCAGCGCCCGTGCCTGGCGCTCCTGGCGCGGATCGGGGAGCTGGACATTGGCGTAGCGGGCCGGGGGCAAAAGGGAGTCAGCGAAGGCAGGGGCGGCAAGAACAAGCGCAACAGCCAATCCCAAACCCGTTCGTCCCGAGCGAAGTCGAGGGACCCCGCCGAGCGAAGCCAAGGCCCTTTTCTCGCCTGCGCTCGAATGGGTGTCTCGACTTCGCTCGACACGAACGGATGATGGATACGATGGCATACTCATCGCGACGCCTCCTGCCAGGCGGCCATGATCTCGGGCAGGTCGGCGTCGGTGATCGCGCCGATATGCTGGTGGCGGATGATGCCGCGGCCGTCGATCACGAAGGTCTCGGGCACTCCGGCCGAGCCGATGTCGAGCTGGACTCGCCGGTCGATATCGGCGCCGATCGCGCGGAACGGATCGCCATAGGTGGCGAGGAATTGCGCCAGATCCTGCTCGCGGTCGCGCACCGCGATCCCGTCGACCGGAATGCCGCGGCGATTGAGCTCGGCGAGCTGCGCCGCCTCGGTCCGGCACGGAAGGCACCAGGAGGCGAAGATGTTGACGAGATGCGGCCGGCCGCTGCGCAGCTCCGCGCTGGTCAGGCCCGGCCGGCCGGGGATCGCCGGCTGGAGCGCGAAATCGGGCACGGGCTGGCCGATCATCGCGGAGGGCACCGCCTCCTGCCGCGGCGTGTAGAGGCCGGCCGCCACGACGGCGAGGAAGATCAGGAAGGCGCCGAGCGGCAGCCAGAGGACCAGCCGCTTCATGCCCATGCCTCCCGCTCCGGCCGGTGGCGCCGCTCGCGCCGCAGCCGCCCGATCAGCGCCAGGAAGCCGCCCAGGGCGACCAGCGCCCCGCCCGCCCAGATCAAGGTGACGAACGGCTTCCACCAGATCCTGAGCTGCCAGCGCCCCTGGTCGTCGCCATCGCCGATCGCGGCATAGAGCTGGCCGTCCCAGAGCGTCTGGATCGAGGTCTCGCTGGTCGGGGTCGGCGGCGAATCGAACAAGCGGGCCTGCGGGGTCAGCGGGAAGGGCGCGCCCTCGCCCCGCCGCGCCTCGAGCCGCGCCTCGATCGCGGTCCAGTTCGGCCCCGCCACCGGCTCGGCGCTGACGAAGCGGATATTGAACGGGCCCGCCGCGATCATCTGGCCGGGGCTGGCCGCGACCAGGGTCTCCTGGGTGAAGGCGCTGTCCGCGGCCATGCCGGCGAGCGCGACGGCGATGCCGAGATGGGCGATGACCATGCCGTAGGTGAAGAGCGGCGTCCGCCTCAGCTTGCGGCCCCAGAGCGGCGCGAGGCTGGCCACCGCGACGCCCGGCGCGACCGCGAGGCCGAGCAGGGGCAGCCAGCTTATCCCCGGCGCGAGCAGGACGACGACCAGCAGGACGGCCGCGCTGAGCAGGGCCGGCGCTGCGATCCGCGCCGAGAGCGCGCGCAACTCGTCGCGCCGCCAGCGTAGCATCGGCCCAAGCGTCATGATCGCCGCCAGCGCCAGGGCGATCGGCCCGATCGCCGAATTGAAATAAGGCGGCCCGACCGAAATCTCCCGGCCCAATGCCTGGGTGATGAGCGGATAGAGCGTGCCGATGAAGACCAGCCCGAGGATGACCGAGAGCAGCAGGTTGTTGAGCACCAAAGACGCCTCACGGCTGACCAGCTCGAAGGTCGAGCCTTCCTTCACATGGCGCACGCGCAGGCCGAACAGGGTGAGCGCGCCGCCGATGTAGAAGGTGAGCAGAGCGAGGATGAAGGCGCCGCGCAGCGGATCGACCGCGAAGGCATGGACGCTGGTGAGGATGCCCGAGCGGACCAGGAAGGTGCCGATCATCGACATGGAGAAGGCGACTACGGCGAGCATGATCGTCCAGGCGCGAAGGCCCGCGCGGGTGGCGAGGACGGTGACGCTGTGCAGCAAGGCGGTGGCTGCGAGCCAGGGCATGAGCGAGGCATTCTCGACCGGGTCCCAGAACCACCAGCCGCCCCAGCCCAGCTCGTAATAGGCCCAATAGGAGCCGGCGGTGATGCCGAGCGTCAGGAAGATCCACGCCCCCAGCACCCAGGGCCGCATGGCCCGGGCGAAGGCGGGCCCGACGTCGCGCGTCACCAGCGCGCCGACCGCGAAGGAGAAGGCGATCGAGATGCCGACATAGCCGAAATAGAGGGTCGGCGGATGGAAGGCGAGGCCGGGATCCTGGAGCAGGGGATTGAGCCCATTGCCCTCGACCGGGACCGGGAAGAGCCGCTCGAACGGGTTCGAGGCGAACAAGATATAAGCGTAGAAGCCGAGCCCGATCACCGCCTGGGCGGCGAGCGTCGCGATGAGCGTGTCCTGCCTCAGGCGCTTCTCGAACAGGGCGACGCCGGCGCCGGCGACCGCGAGCACGGTCACCCAGAGCAGCATCGAGCCTTCATGATTCCCCCAGGCGCCGGCGAATTTGTAGAGCCAGGGCTTCAACGAATGGCTGTTCGCCGCGACCAGCTTCACCGAAAGGTCGGTGCGCAGGAACAGCCAGATCAGAGCGAGGAAGGAGAGGCCGACGAGCAGTCCCTGCGCGATCGCGACCGGCCGGACGATCCCGACCATGGGCTCGTTCCCCGGCCGCAGCGCCGCCGCGCCGAGCACGAGCTGGAGCAGCGACAGGCTCGCCGCCAGCCAGAGCAAGGCAAGGCCCGCTTCGGCGATCAATGGACGGCGTCCGTCTTGTGCATGCCGCGCCGGGTCAGCTCGGGCGGCATGTAATTCTCGTCATGCTTGGCGAGGATCTCGGAGGCGGTGAAGGCGCCGTCCGGCCGGAAGCGGCCCTCGGCGATCACCCCGCTGCCCTCGCGGAACAGGTCCGGGGTGATGCCGCGATAGGTGACCCGGATCGTCGCCGGGGTCTCGTCGCCGACCAGGAAGTCGATCGTCACTCCGTCGGGATGGCGGTGGAGCGAGCCGCGGCGGACCATGCCGCCGATCCTCACCCCCCGGTCGAGCGGCAGGCCCTGGCGGGCGACGTCGGCAGGCGCGTAGAAGAAGCTCGCCTGGTCGCGCATCGCCGACATGGCGAGGATCACCGCGCCCACCACCGCCACCCCGGCGAGGGCGAGCAGGACCAGGCGCTGGTTCTTGGGCTTCACGAACCGCGGCTCAGCTTGTCGGCCTCGGCCTCGGCGCGGCGCATCGCGAACCAGCTCGACAAGGTGAGCGCGGCCGTGCCCGTCAGCGCTATGGCGTAGGCGGCGGCGACGAAGGGCCAGGGGTTCATTCTACCGTCATCCGCTTCAGCCGCGCCTCGACCTTGTTGCGCGCGAGCTCGGCGCGCATCCGCATCAGCACGATCGCGCCGAACAGCAGGGAGAAGCCGAGCGCGGAGGCCAGCAAGGGCCAGAGCATCGAAGCGTCGATGGTCGAGGTGCCGCGGAGGAAATCGATGCTCTGCCCCTGGTGCAATGTGCGCCACCACAGCACCGAATAATGGATGATCGGCAGGTTCACCGCCCCGACCAGCCCGAAGATCGCGGTCAGCCGCCCCTCCCCGTCTTTCTCCTTCTCGGCGCCGGCCAGAGCGAGATAACCGAAATAGAGGAAGAGCAGCACCAGCATGGAGGTCATCCGCCCATCCCATTCCCAATAGGTGCCCCAGGTTGGCCGGCCCCAGAGCGAGCCGGTGACGAGGCAGATGGCGGTGAAGGCCGCACCCGGCACCGCGGCGGCGCGCGCGGCGACCGCGGCGAGCGGATGGCGCCAGACGAGCTGCATCAGGCTGGCGACCGCGATCGCGGCCCAGCCGGCCATGCCGAGCCAGGCGGCGGGGACATGGAGATAGATGATCCGGACGCTCTCGCCCTGCAGCCGCTCGGCTGGGGCGAGGAACAGCCCGGCACAGAGCGCGCCGGCGATCAGCACCGCGCCCGACCAGCCCAGCAGGGGGGTCAGGGGCCGCGCGATTTTGAGGAAACGAGCCGGATTCGCGAAGACGTGCATCTCTGGCGCTCGTGTAGCGGAGGCTTGGGCAGGGCGAAAGCTTGTGCTTAGGGTCATTCGTGAACGCGCCCATCCCTCTCGCGCAGAACCGATTGCTCGGCATCGCCCTCAGGATCGGCGCGACCACTAGCTTCGCGGGCATGGCCGCTGCGATCAAGCTCGGCGACCAGGCGGGCGTGAACCTGCCCGAGCTTGCCTTCTACCGCTTCGCCTTCGGCCTCCCGCCTCTGCTGGTCTGGATCGCCCTGACCCGCAATCCGGGTGCCTGGCGCACGCAGCGCCCGTTCGCCCATCTCGCGCGCGGGGCGATCGGGCTCACCACCATGGTGCTGGCCTTCGCCGGCCTCACCTATCTGCCGCTCGCGGAAGCGGCGACGATCGGCTTCGCCGCGCCTTTCTTCTCGGTTGCGCTCTCCGCCCTGGTCCTCGGCGAGCCGGTCGGCCGCCACCGCTGGAGCGCGGTGGCCCTCGGCTTTGCCGGCGTCATGATCGTGATGCGCCCCGGCAGCAGCCATTTGCCGGCGATCGGGCTCGCGTTCGCGATCCTCGCCGCGCTCGGCACCGCGGCGGTGACGATCACCTTGCGGCAGATCGGCCGAACCGAGGCGACGCCGACCATCGTGCTCTGGTTCACCTTGTTCTCGATGGCGGTCACCGGGCTGCTCCTCCCCGTCTACGGCCAGGCCCATGACGCGCGGACCTGGGCGATCCTGCTCGCGCTCGGCCTGTTCGGCGGCATGGGCCAGCTCTTCCTCACCTCGGCCCTGCGCTTCGCCCCGGTCTCGGTGGTGGTCCCGTTCGATTACACCCAGCTGATCTGGGCGGTCCTGCTCGGCTGGCTGCTGTTCGACACTCGTCCGGCCACGAGCACCTGGGCCGGCGCGGCCCTGATCGTCGCCAGCGGCCTCTACACCGTCTTCCGCGAGCACAAGCTCGGCCGCGACAAGCCGCGGCCCGCGCCGCTCTAGGGGCCGGACTCCCGCGTATTCCCGCGTAATTACGCTAATATCAGGCCCGCCCGGTGCACCGGAAGCCGCCGGGCGCGGGCACGAACAAGCGCGCGGAGGCTATGCCGCTGGCATGATAGCAACCCTCATTCGTCGGAAGTATCACACATATTCCGACGCTCGGCGTTCAAGGGTCCCGGAGCCTGCCTGCGAGGCAGGCGCTCAGGACATGCTTTGCCGGAAACCAGGAAGGGCTCTACCCGCGCCCGATCAGCTTTCGGGCCATGTCGTCGGCGACATCGGCCGCGTTGCGGCCGCTGGCCTCGCTCTCGTCCCAGATCGTCTCGAGCCTGCCCGGTATCTGCTCGATCCTCGCGCGCACCTGCGCCTCGTCCCCCTCGCCCGCATATTCCATGCCGACGTTGATGATGCCGCCGGCGTTGATCACATAATCGGGCGCGTAAAGGATGTTCCGGTCGCGCACGCGGTCGCCCTCGGCCTGGGTGGCGAGCTGGTTGTTGGCGCCGCCCGCGACGATCGGCACGTTCAGCGCGGCGATGCTCTCGGGGGTCAGGATCGCGCCGAGCGCGCAAGGGCTGAGCACGTCCGCCTCGATCGTCATGATCGCGCCGGGATCGATGGTGGCGCCGCCGGTCTCGCGCGCGAGCGCCTCCGCCTTGGCCCGGTCGACGTCGGCAATGGTCAGCCGCGCGCCTTCCGCCGCGGCCTGGCGGGCGAGGCCCGAGGCGACGCTGCCGGCGCCCTGGATGGCGATGTGGAGGCCGGAGAGGCTGTCCTTGCCGAGCTTGCGCTTCACCGCGGCCTTGACCCCGAGGAAGACGCCGTAGCTGGTGAACGGCCCGGGATCGCCCCCGGCCCGGCCGCTGGCGACGGGAAGGCCGGAAATGTAGCGGGTATGCTTGGCGACCTCGACCAGGTCGGCGACGCTGATCCCGACATCCTCGGCGGTGACATAGGCGCCGCAAAGCCCTTCGATCGCCTTGCCATAGGCGGCGAGCATCTCGGGGGTCTTGGTCCGCGCCTCGTCGGCGAGGATGACGGCCTTGCCGCCACCGAGCGGCAGCCCGGCCATCGCATTCTTGAAGCTCATCCCGCGCGAGAGGCGCAGCACGTCGGCGATCGCCTCGCCCGCTTTCTCATAATGCCAGAAGCGGGTGCCGCCCGCGGCCGGGCCGAGATGGCGCGAATGGACCGCGACGATCGCCTTGAGGCCGGACTTGCGGTCGGTGACGAAGTGGACGAGCTCGTGCGCGTCGAAGTCGGGATAATCCCAGAGCGAATCCATTGAGACGGTCTTTTCCTGTGTCGGGGTCAGGAAGATGGGGCGACCGACGGGACTTGAACCCGCGACCCTCGGTACCACAAACCGATGCTCTAACCAACTGAGCTACGGTCGCCACATTTCTTGGGTGGGCGCACATAGGGGCGGCCACCCGCCAGCGTCAAGGACGGCCGCTACCAGTCGACCAGCCCGAGCCGTTCGCGCCGCAGCCAGCGCGCGATCATCAGCAATGCGACGATCGCGAGGCCCGCGGCGAGCCCGGTCCAGATGCCGACGCCCTCCCAACCCTGCCAGAAAGCGAGCCACACCGCGACGCCGAGCCCGATCACCCAATAGCCCACTGCCGCATAGGCCATCGGCACCTTGGTGTCGTGGAGGCCGCGCAGCATGCCCGCGCCGACCGCCTGCGCCCCGTCGAAAATCTGGAACAGGGCAGCGACGAACAGGAAGGAGATTGCGAGCGGGATGACCGTCGCGTTGGCGGGGTCGGCCGGGTTGAGGAACAGGCTGACGAGCTGGTGAGGAAAACTCAGCATCGCCAGCGCCATCAGCGCCATGAACGAGACGCCGAGCGCGAAGGCGGTCCAGCCGGCGCGGGCGATGCCCTCCGGGTCGCGCCGGCCGAAGGCGAGGCCGACCCGCACCGTGACCGCCTGCGAGAGGCCGAGCGGCACCATGAAGGTCAAGGCGGCGCATTGCAGCGCGATGGCGTGCGCGGCGACCGAATCGGCGCCGATCAGGCCCATCAGGAAGACGGCGGTGTTGAAGATGGTGATTTCGAGCGCGAGCGTCACCGCGATCGGCAGGCCGATCCGCCAGACCGCGCGGAACCGTTCCCAGTCGGCGCGCCAGAAGCGGCCGAACAGATGGTAGCGCCGGAAGCGCCGATGCCAGGTCACGATTCCCGCCATGGCGAGGAACATGAAGAGGTTGGTGACGGAGGTGCCGATCCCGGCGCCGGTGAGGCCGAGCGCGGGCATTCCGAGCCGGCCGAAGATCAGGCTGTAATTGACCAGGGCGTTGCAGGCGACGCCCCCGAGCCCGACGACGAGCGACCAGCCGGGCCGCTCCAGCGCCGCCACGAAGGAACGCAGCACCAGATAGTAAAGCGCGGGCAGCATCGCCCATTGCAGGGTGTGGGCGAAGCGCCCGGCATCGGCGGAAAGGCCCGGATCCTCGCCCATCGCGACCAGGATCGCCTCGGTGTGCCAGAGAACCAGCCAGCAGGGCAAGGTGATCGCGGTCGCCGCCCAGAGCGCCTGGCGGACGGTGCGGCGCACGTCGCGCACGCTGTGGCGGCGCATGCCGAGCTGCTTCGCCATCATCGGCGAGGCGGCCATGACCAGGCCCATGCCGAAGATCAGGAAGGCGACGAACAGATTCACGCCGAGTTGCGCCGCGGCGAGCGTCCGGGCGCCGACCCGGCCGAGCATCAGCACGTCGGTCGCCTGGATCAGCGACTGGCTGACATTGGTGAGGATGAGCGGCCAGGCGAGCGACGCCGTCGCGCGAATCTCGTCGCGCCAGGGAGTCGGTTCAATGGCGGCCCGCCCATGCATCGCGCGGCCCTAGACTCTGCGGCGCGACGATTGAACCCGCTCCGTCATCGCGAGCGCGAAGCGCGTGGCGATCCACACTAGAGGAAAGGCTGGCATCCCCATGCCCAAGCCCCCATCTGCAACCCATGGTCCCCCTCTCCATCCTCGACTTGGCCCCGATCGTCGAAGGCGGCAGCGCCGCGCAGGCGCTCCACAATGCCCGCGATCTCGCCCGGCATGCCGAGCGCTGGGGCTATGCGCGCTTCTGGATGGCCGAGCATCATTCCATGGCCGGGATCGCCAGCGCCGCGACCTCGGTCGCGCTCGCTCATGTCGGCGAAGGCACCTCGACGATCCGGATCGGCGCCGGCGGGATCATGCTTCCGAACCACGCGCCGCTGCAGATCGCCGAGCAGTTCGGCACGCTCGAATCGCTCTTTCCGGGCCGCGTCGATCTCGGCCTCGGCCGTGCGCCCGGCACCGACCAGGCGGCCGCCTACGCGCTGCGCCGCAACCTCAACGCCGACATGAACCAGTTCCCGCGCGACGTCGTCGAGCTCATGTCCTATCTGAAGCCCGACGAGCCCGGCCGCCGCGTGCGCGCCATCCCCGGCGTGGGGCTCGACATCCCGATCTGGATCCTCGGCTCGAGCCTGTTCGGCGCCCAGCTCGCCGCCCATCTCGGCCTGCCCTATGCCTTCGCCTCCCATTTCGCGCCCGCGCAGATGATGGAGGCGATCGCCCTCTACCGGTCGACCTTCCAGCCCTCCGAGCAGCTCGAAAAGCCCTACGTCATGCTCGGCTACAACGCCTTTGCGGGGGACAGCGACGAGGAGGCGGCCCTGCTCGCCACCTCGATGATGCAGGCCTTCGTCGCCCTGCGCAGCGGCACGCCGGGCCAGCTCAAGCCGCCCGTCCAGGGCTATTATGAGAGCCTGTTCCCGAACCAGCGGGCGATGCTCGATCAGGTCCTGTCATGCTCGGCGATCGGCGCGCCCGCGACGGTGAGGGCGGCGATCGAGGGGTTCGTCGCCGAGACCGGCGCCGACGAATTGATGATCACCTGCCAGATGTTCGATCACCGGGCGCGTCTGCGCTCGTTCGAGATCGTCGCGGATCTGATTTCCGGCTGAGCAGGTCGGCCAGCTCGAGATGCCGGCGACGCAGGTCTGCGTCGCCGGCAAGCGCCGCGGCGCGCCTCTGTTCGCCCGCACGGCGCCGATAATAGAGTGAATCGCTTTCCATGCTTCCCTCCCCCGGACCTGTACGCGCGGTCCGTGACTCTTCTGGGAAACGTCCGGCGGCTTCGCTTTAATCCGGCACGGCCGGCTGCAGCAGATCGGCGCCCGGGCGTGCTTCATAAGCGGCGATTGCCGCCTCGCTCTCCAGCGTCAGCCCGATCTCGTCGAGCCCCCGCATCAGGCAGTCGCGCCGGAACGGGTCGAGGTCGAAGGCGAACCGGTCCTGATAAGGCGTGCTCACAATCATCGTCTCGAGGTCGACGCGAATCGGCTGGTCCTTCGCCACGTCCATCAGCCGGTCCACCTCCGCCTGCGGCAGCGCCACCGCGACGAGGCCGTTCTTGAACGCATTGCTCGAGAAAATGTCGGAGAAGCCCGGCGCGATCACCGCCTTGATGCCGAGGTCCAGCATCGCCCAGACCGCATGCTCGCGGCTGGAGCCGCAGCCGAAATTGTCGCCGGCGATCAGGATCGGCGCGCCCGCATGCGCGGGATCGTCGAAGACGTTGCCCGGCTCGGCACGGATCGTCTCGAAGGCGAAGCGGCCAAGCCCCTCGCGCGCGACCGTCTTCAAATGGGCGGCGGGGATGATGATGTCGGTGTCCACGTTGGCGCGGCCCAAGGGAATGGCGCGGCCCTCGACGGCGGTGACGACGCTCATCCGACCAGCTCCCGCACGTCGGCGAGGCGGCCCTTCACCGCCGCCGCCGCGGCCATGGCCGGCGAGAGCAGGTGGGTGCGCGCGCCCGGCCCCTGGCGGCCGACGAAATTGCGGTTGGAGGTGGAGGCGCAGCGCGCGCCGGGCGGCACCTTGTCGGGGTTCATCGCCAGGCACATCGAGCAGCCTGGCTCGCGCCATTCGAACCCCGCCTCGATGAAGATCCGGTCGAGCCCCTCCGCCTCGGCCTGGCGCTTGACCAGGCCGGACCCCGGCACGACCAGGGCCAGGCTGATCCCCTCATGGATCTTGCGCGCGCGCAGCACCTCGGCCGCGGCGCGCAGATCCTCGATCCGGCTGTTGGTGCAGCTGCCGATGAAGACGTGGCTGACCGCCACGTCCTCCATCCGCGTCCCCGCCGCCAGGCCCATATAGTCGAGCGAATTGCGCGCCGCCGCGCGTTTGGCGGGATCGGCATGGCGCTCGGGATCGGGGATCGATCCGGTCACCGCCACGACGTCCTCGGGGCTGGTGCCCCAGGTCACGCTCGGCGCCACGTCGGAAGCGTCGATCCGGACGCTGCGGTCGAAGGCGGCGCCGTCGTCGGTCGGCAGCGTCCGCCACCAGGCCAAGGCCCGTTCCCAGTCCGCCCCCTTGGGCGCCATCGGCCGGCCCTTGAGGTAGGCGAATGTAGTCTCGTCGGGCGCGAACAGGCCCGAGCGCGCGCCGGCCTCAATCGACATGTTGGCGATGGTGAGCCGGCCCTCGATGCTCATGCCCGCGAAGGTCGAGCCGCGATATTCGATGACGTGGCCGGTGCCGCCCGCGGTACCGATCCGGCCGATGAGGTGGAGGATCAGGTCCTTGGGCGCCACCCCGAAGCCGAGCGTGCCGTCGACCCTGATCTCCAGCGTCTTCGATTGCCGGAGCTGCAGCGTCTGGGTGGCGAGGACATGCTCGAGCTCGCTGGTGCCGATGCCGAAGGCGAGCGCGCCCAGCGCCCCGTGCGACGCCGTATGGCTGTCGCCGCAGACCAGGATCGTGCCCGGCAGGGTGAAACCCTGCTCGGGCCCGACGACGTGGACGATGCCCTGCGCGGCGGCGAGGTCGTCGATATAGGGAATCCCGAACTCGGCGACGTTGCGCTCCAGCGCTTCGAGCTGGGCGCGGCTGGCCGGATCGGCGATCGGCAGCCGGGCGCCGTCCGCATCGACGCGACGCGTCGTCGCGAGATTGTGGTCGGGCACCGCCAAAGTGAGGTCGGGCCGGCGCACCCTGCGCCCCGCCGCGCGCAGCCCGTCGAAGGCCTGTGGGCTGGTCACCTCGTGGACGAGATGGCGGTCGACATAGATGAGGCAGGTCCCATCGTCCCGCCGTTCGACGACATGGGCATCCCAGATCTTCTCGTAGAGCGTGCGCGGGCGATTGCTCATCCGCAGCAGCCTCGATTCATCGCGATCAGCTCGAGCAGGGCGTCCCGCTTGCCGAGCCGGGAGTCGAGATGCTCGCGCACGCGCGCGCCGAACTCCGCGCAGCCCGCCGAGCCGCCGAGATCGGCGGTGCGGACGCCGTCGCGCAGAGTGAGCTCGACCGCTTCGTCCAGGATCCGCGCCATGTCGGGCAGGCCGAGCGCGGTGTCGAGCAGCATCGCCGCCGCGGCGATGGCGCCGGCGGGATTGGCGATGTCGAGCCCGGCGATGTCGGGCGCGGAGCCGTGGATCGGCTCGAACAGGCCCGGGCCGCTGCTGCCCAGGCTCGCCGAGCCGAGCAGCCCGATCGAGCCGCCGATCACCGCGAGCTCGTCCGACAAGATGTCGCCGAACATATTCTCGGTGAGGATGACGTCGAAGCGGCGCGGATTGGTGACCAGAGCCATCGCCGCGGCGTCGACATAGAGATGGTCGAGCGCCACGTCGGGATAGGAGGCCGCCACCTCGGTCACCACCTTGCGCCAGAGCTTGGAAGTGGCGAGCACATTGGCCTTGTCGACCGAGGTCACCCGTTTCGCGCGCCGCCGCGCGGCGGTGAAGGCGACGTGCGCGATCCGCTCGATCTCGGCGCGGCTGTATACGCACAGGTCGGTGGCGCGCTCGTCGTCCAGGCTCTTCTCGCCGAAATAGGCGCCGCCGGTCAGCTCGCGCACGACCAAGATGTCGGTCCCCGCCGCGATCTCCGGCTTGAGCGGCGACAGGTCCTCCAGGCCGGCAATCGCGCCGCCGGGGCGCAGATTGGCGAACAGGCCCAATGCGGCGCGCAGCTTGAGCAGCCCCGCTTCGGGCCGCTCCTTCGCCGCGTCCCATTGCGCCCCGCCGACCGCGCCGAGCAGGATGGCGTCGGCGCCCTGGCAGGCGGCCAGCGTCGACTCGGGCAGGGGCGTCCCGTGCCGGTCGATCGCCACGCCGCCGAAATCATGCATCTCGAACTCGAGATCGAGGTCGCAGCGCAGCGACAGGAAGGCGAGGCAGGCCCGCGCCTCCTCGATCACTTCGGGGCCGATCCCGTCGCCGGGCAGGAGGATGATCTTAGCCACGGCGTGCTCCCGAATGCGGCCCCCTCTCCCCAGGGGGGAGAGGGTTGGGGTGAGGGGGTTCGGCGCTGCGGGTGAAAACTCGGACTCTCGACCCCCTCACCCTGCCCTCTCCCCGCCGGGGAGAGGGTTTTTCGGCCGTGTTTCTGTACGACATGATCAAGCCGCCTTGGCCGGCGCTTCGCCCGCCGCCCTTTCCGCCCGCACCCGGCACACCGCCTCGGCATTGCTCGCCGCGTCGATATAGGCCGCGACGCAGCTCGGCAGGATGTCGCGGGCGCGGGCGCGGCCGGCGAAGATCTCGCCCTCGACCGAGATCTGGATCTCGACCAGCACGGTCGCGCCCTGCCCGTCCTCGGACACCTCGTCGGGATCGGCGGCGATATATTGCATGTCGAGCTCTTCGACCCGCGCCGGCACGCCGATGATCTGGCTCACCGCCTTGAACGCGGCATCGAGCGCGCCCGGCGCCGAGGCGAGGTCGCAGACCCGGCCGCGATGGCCGTGCGCGAGCTCGACCCGCGCCACCGGCCAGGCGCTGACCGTCACCGGCGCCCTGATCTCGACTTTCGACAGGCTCCAGACCTTCTCCTGCCCGCCGCCCTCCAGTGAGGCGAGCATCGCGACCAGCCGCGCGGTGTCGACGATGCCGACCTCGTCCGCCACATCCTTGAAGGCGGCGAAGGCGCGGTCGAGCCTGTCGCCTTCCAGCACATGGCCGAGCGCCCTGGCGCGGGCGGCGAGCGCGTGGCGCCCGCTATGCTTGCCGAGGACGATCCCGTCCGTGGCAAGCCCGATATCTTCCGGTTTCATGATCTCGTAGGTTTCCCGATTCTGCAGCACGCCATGCTGGTGGATGCCCGCCTCGTGGGCGAAGGCATTGGCGCCGACGATCGCCTTGTTCCGCGGCGGCGGGACGTTGGTGATCTGGGCGAGGGTCCGGCTGGCGGCCATGATCCTGGTCGTGTCGACATTGGTGGAGACGCCGTACGTGTCGGAGCGGGTCTTGAGCGCCATGACGACATCCTCGAGCGCGCAATTGCCCGCCCGTTCACCAATGCCGTTCACAGCGCATTCTACCTGCCGCGCCCCGCCGCGCACCGCCGCCAGCGAATTGGCGACCGCCATGCCGAGATCGTCATGGCAATGGGTGGAGAAGATCACCTCCGGTCCGCGCTCCACCGTTTCGGCGAGGTGGCGGAACAGGCCGTATATCTCCTCGGGCGTGGTGTAGCCGACCGTGTCGGGGACGTTGAGCGTGGTCGCGCCCGCGGCGGCGGCCGCGGACAGGCACTCGACCAGGAAATCGCGCTCGGTGCGGATCGCGTCCTCGGCCGAGAATTCGACGTCCTCGACCAGCTCGCGCGCATAAGCGACGCTCTCCCCGATCGCCGCCAGCACCTCGGCCCGGCTCATGTGGAGCTTGGCCTCGCGGTGGATCGGGCTGGTGCCGAGGAAGACGTGGATCCGCTTGCGCGGCGCCGCCTCCAGCGCGTGGAAGGAGGCGAGGATGTCGCCGCGGGTGGCGCGCGCGAGCGAGCAGATGATCGGCCCCTCGACCTCGCGCGCGATCGCCTCGAGCGCGCGGAAGTCGCCCGGCGAGGCGGCGGCGAAGCCGGCCTCGATCACGTCGACGTTCAGCGCGGCCAGAGCGCGCGCCATCTTGAGCTTGCCCGCCTCGGTCATCGAGAAGCCGGGCGCCTGCTCGCCGTCGCGCAGCGTGGTGTCGAAGATGCGAACGTGGGTCATGCTGCCTGGTCCCGAATGAAGCTGGTCTCTTGATGAACTCTCCCGACGCCGTGGAGGCGGCCGAGCTGGAGCGCGAGCGTTTCGACCGAGCGGCCGGCATCGCGCGGCTCGACGGTCAGCGCGAGCGTGGCGCGGCGCCCGCAGGGCAGCTCCGCCATCACGCTGCGCCGGATGACGAAGCCCCGCCGCTCGACCACGCCGAGCATGCGCACCAGCGCCCCTTCCCCGGCCATATATTCGACGACCAGACGTTGGCTGCCCGTCGGGCTTTGGCTGTTCATGGCGCTTTCTCCATCATCTCGATGTTCGACTTGTTGGGCGGGACGAGCGGCCAGACATTCTCGCGCGGATCGATGCGCGCGTGGCAGAGGATCGGCCCGTCGGTGGTCAGCAGCCGTTCGATCGCGGCCGGGACCTCGGAGCGATAGTCGATCGTGAACGCCTCGATCCCGAAGGCGCGCGCGACCTCGGCGAAGTCGGGATTGTCGCTGAGGTCGATCTCCGAGAAATTCTCGTTGAAGAACAATTCCTGCCACTGGCGGACCATGCCGAGCTGGGAATTGTCGAGCAGCAGGATCTTCAATGGCAGTCGGTAGCGGCGGATCGTCGCCAGCTCCTGGATGTTCATCATGATCGATCCGTCGCCGCTGACGGTGAGCACGGTCGCCGAAGGGTCGGCGAGCAGGGCGCCGATCCCCGCCGGGATGCCGTAGCCCATCGTGCCGAGCCCGGCGCTGGTCAGGTGCGCCTGCGGGCGGCTGAAGCGGCAATGCTGGGCGACCCACATCTGGTGCTGGCCGACGTCGCAGGTGACGATCAGATTGTCGGGTGCGGCCTCGGACAATTGTTTCAGCATCGCCGGCGCGTAGATGCCCGTGCCCGGCGCGTCATAGGGCGGCGCCCATTTTGCCTTGTAATCCTCGCAGCGCGCGCGCCAGTCCGCGATGTCGGCGGGCACGGCGGTCAGCCGGTCGAGCACGGCGGTGAGATCGCCGGCGATCCCGACTTCGGGCCGCTTCAGCTTGCCGATCTCGGCCGGGTCGCCGTCGACATGGATGATCCGGGCGCGCGGCGCGAACGTGTCGATCTTGCCGGTGGCGCGGTCGTCGAACCGCGCGCCGACGCAGATCAGGAGGTCGCACTCGTCGATCGCGATATTGGCGGCGCGGCTGCCGTGCATGCCCATCATACCGAGGAAGCCCGGCGAGTCGGTCGGCAGGCCGCCGAGCCCTTTCAGGGTCGCGACCGAGGGGATGTGGGTGCGCTGCGCGAATCCTCGCAGCGCACCCTCGGCACGGGCAATGGGGACACCCCCGCCGAAATAGAGGATCGGGGCCCGCGCCGCCGCGATCAGGGCGTTGGCGCGGGCGATGGCCGCGCCGTCGGGCACGGGCAGGTCGAAGACGGGCGGCTCGATCGTGGCCGGGGCCGCCGCGGTGCGCACGGTCATGTCCTTGGGCAGGTCGATCAGCACCGGGCCGGGCCGGGCCGAGCGGGCGAGCGCGAACGCCTCCGCGAAGACATGCGGAATCTCCGAGGGATCGCGGACCACGTAGCTGTGCTTCACGATCGGCAGGGTGATCCCGAAAATGTCGACCTCCTGGAAGGCGTCGGTGCCCATCAGGTGCGAGCCGACCTGGCCGGTGATCGCGACCATCGGCACGCTGTCCAGGAAGGCGTTGGCGATGCCGGTGACGAGGTTGGTCGCCCCGGGCCCCGAGGTGGCGAGGCAGACGCCGGGCTCCCCGGTGACCCGGCCATAGGCGTCGGCGGCGAGCGCCGCCCCCTGCTCGTGCCGGACCAGGATATGCTTGAGCCGCGACCGGACCAGAGCGTCGTAGACTGGCATGATCGCGCCGCCCGGATAGCCGAAGATGTGGCGCACGCCTTCGCGCTCCAGGGCCTCGACGACCAGGCGTGCGCCGGTGACGGGCTCGGGAGCCGGAACGGGCGCGTCCAGATGGACGGGCTTCGGGGCGACGGCGGTGCTCATCTAGGCGGCCTTCGTGTCCGGCTTGGTCTGCAGCCAGGCCATGTGGGTGCGCAGGCGCGCGCCGACCTTCTCGATCGGCTGGGCCAGGTCCGCCTCATACATGGCTTGGTAATTGGGCTTGCCGGCCGCATTCTCGCCGATCCACTGGCGGGCGAAGGCGCCCGACTGGATGTCGCCGAGCACCTCCTTCATCCGCGCCCTGGTCTCCGCGTTGACGACGCGCGGGCCGGAGACGAAGTCGCCATATTTAGCGGTCTCCGAGACGAAGTGGAGCATCTTGGCCAGCCCGCCCTCGTACATCAGGTCGACGATCAGCTTGAGCTCGTGGAGGCACTCGAAATAGGCGACCTCGGGCTTGTAGCCGGCGGCGACCAGGGTCTCGAAGCCCGCGACGACCAATTCGCTGGCGCCGCCGCAGAGCACGGCCTGCTCGCCGAACAGGTCGGTCTCGGTCTCCTCGCGGAAGCTGGTCTCGATCGCGCCGGCGGTGGCGCCGCCGATCCCGGCGCAATAGGCCATCGCCTTGGCGCGCGCCGCTCCGCTCGCATCCTGGTGGACCGCGAACAGGCAGGGCACGCCGCGCCCGATTTCATATTCGCGGCGCACGAGGTCGCCCGGCCCCTTGGGCGCGACCAGAACCACGTCGATATCGCCCCGGGGAGAGACTTCTCCGTAGAGAACCGAGAAGCCGTGGGCGACGAGCAAAGCGTCGCCAGCCTCGAGGTTCGGCGCGATATCGTTCGCATAGACCGCGCGGTGCTGCATGTCGGGCGTCAGCAGAGCGACGAGCCGCGCCTCCCTGGCCGCCTCGGCGGGCGATAGCGTGCGGAACCCGTCCGCCTTCGCCCGGCGCTCGGCGCCGCCGCCGGCGCGCGCGCCGACCACCACCTCGAAGCCGCTGTCGCGCAGGTTGCGGGCATGGGCGCGGCCCTGGCTGCCATAGCCGATCACCGCGATCGTCGCGCCCGCGAGCGCGCCGGGGTCGACGTCCTGGTTGGTGAAGATGCGTTCCATTCGGGTCTCCTTCGCGCAAAAGAAAACCCCCGCTCCGGGGTGGGAGCGGGGGCTTGGAATTCCGGTCCTGTATCGACCTCTGATCCTAGCCGGGCACTCCCCCCGTGATGGCGGTAATAAGAAGGACGAGTACGAGCAGGAGCGCGGCGGCCGGCAGGGCCACCGTGGCTTTGTTCAGGCTGATCGCATTCGTCAGCTGCACGTCCACACGCTCCAAAATCTGTGTCGCCTCTAAGGATAGGAATAAGCGCCGCATTAGCAAGCGCGAAATATTCACATCTCTCAAAGTCCTTCCAATCGGTAAGCAAAACCGCTTAACAAATCGTTGCGTGCTTCGCCGCCTTCAGGGAAAATCCAATGAATTCAGATAACTTGCCGTCCCGCGATCTCGTCGAGGGCGCGTCACGCGCCCCGGCCCGGGCGATGCTGCGCGCCGCCGGCATGGACGACGAGGCGCTCGCCAGGCCGATCGTCGCGATCGTCAACAGCTGGTCGACGGTGACGCCGTGCAACATCCACCTGCGCGCTTTGGCCGACCATGCGCGGCGCGGGATCGAGGCGGCGGGCGGCACCGCGGTCGATTTCAACACGATCGTCGTCACCGACGGCATCGTCATGGGCACGAAGGGCATGCGCGCCTCCCTGATGAGCCGCGAGGTGATCGCCGACAGCGCCGAGCTTGCGGTGCGCGGCCACCTCCTCGACGGCGTCCTCTTCCTGGTCGGCTGCGACAAGACCATCCCGGCCGCGGCGATGGCGGCGGCGCGGCTCGATCTCCCCTCGGTGATTCTCTACGGCGGCTCGATCATGCCCGGCCACGTCCGTGGGCGTGCGATCACCATCCAGGACGTGTTCGAGGCGGTCGGCGCGCACAGCGCCGGCACGATCGACGACGCCGAGCTCAAGGAGGTGGAGGTCGCCGCCTGCCCCGGCGCCGGCGCCTGCGGCGGCCAGTTCACCGCCAATACGATGGCGCTCGCCATGACCTTCCTCGGCCTCTCGCCCATGGGCCTCAACGACATCCCCGCCGTCCATCCCGACAAGGGCAAGGCCGCCGAGGAGGCCGGGCGGATCCTGGTCGAGGCGGTCCGCTCCGGCCGCAACGCGCGCAGCCTGATCACGCCCGCGAGCCTCCGCAACGCCGCCGTCGCCGGCACCGCCACCGCAGGCTCGACCAACCTCGTCCTCCATCTGCTCGCCATCGCGCGCGAGGCGGGGATTCCCGAAGCCGAGTTCGACATCGACCTGTTCGACGACGTGTCGCGCGCCACCCCGGTGATCGCCGACCTCAAGCCCGGCGGCCGCTTCATGGCGCCCGACATGGCCGCCGCGGGCGGCTCGCCTTTGCTCGGCCGCCGGCTGATGGAGGGCGGCTATATCGCCGACGTCGCCACGATCACCGGCCGCTCGCTCTTCTCCTATTTCGCGAACGCGCCCGAGTCCGAGGGCCAGGAGGTGATCGTCAGCGCCGACACGCCGATCAAGGAACGGGGCGGCTTCGGCATCTGCTACGGCAATCTCGCGCCCGAAGGCTGCGTGGTGAAATTGGCAGGCCACGGCAAGCTCCGCTTCGAAGGCCCGGCCAAAGTCTATGAGAGCGAGGAGGAAGCGTTCGACGCGGTCACCCATGGCGGAATCGAAGCCGGCGACGTCGTCGTCATCCGCGGCGAGGGCCCGGTCGGCGGGCCGGGGATGCGCGAGATGCTCGGCGTCACCGCCGCCATCCAGGGCCGCGGCCTCGGCGACGGCGTCGCCCTGGTCACCGACGGCCGCTTCTCGGGCGCGACCTACGGCTTCATGGTCGGCCACGTCTCGCCGGAGGCGGCACGCGGCGGCCCGATCGGGTTGCTCGAAACGGGCGACAGGATCGTCATCGACGTCGAAGCCCGCGTGATCGAGACCGACGCCGACCTCGCGGCCCGCGCCCCCTACCCGACCCCGCCGCGCCCCGACGTGATCGGCGCATACGCCAAATATGCCCGCCTCGTCGGCTCGGCTTCGCATGGCGCGGTGACCAGCGGGGCGTAGGCCTCGACTGGCTTGAATCGTCACCCCGGACATCGCCACCTTGATCTCTCTCGGGTAATGCGGCGGCGGGCTTGGTGGGGCTTCAACGACCCGGTTAAGGTGCGACCCCAACGAACTGCTTGCAGTCGGTGAGAGACCGGGCTGCCCGCTCCGTCAGCGGAATCCGGAGCTGCTCGACCCTGCTTTGGCCCGCCGGCACAATCGACATTGACTGACTTTGCACGAGCGCTGCCAGAAAATCGGCGTTCTGCTGGAAGGCGAACACGGAGCGATTGTCAGGCAGGGATCGGGCCGCTCCCGGTACATTGTGCTGGGTCGCGCTCCCGATCGTCACCTCCAGGTCGATAGGTCGGACGCCATCCAGCGGCCCCCAAATATAAGGCTCGACGAACACCCAATAAAGATCGCCCCTGGCGGGGCGAATCTCGACAACCGCGTCGAATTCGCCGCCGATGCGAGAGCGCGCGGAGCAACCGCCGAACGGCGTGCCTCCGATGCGCCACCCGTCCACATCGGTGGGCGACCAGCTCTGAGCGATGATCTGGGAAGACGACGCCGCGCCGATCGTGAAGGCGACGAGCATCAGGCTGCGACGGAAGCTCTTGTCCATGCCCCCCTCCGAAGTCCGCGCCGGCCGGCCGCCGGCGCTCGAGACGGTACCTGATTGCCTCGATAAGGGCCAGCGCGGACGACAGCGAAGCATCCGGCCGGACGCGGTGGGGCTGCGGGAACCGCTGGATCCTCCGGATCGAATGCTTCGCCATCTGGCCTGCCCTCTCCCGCGAGCGGGAGAGGGGAGTCATTAAGGGGACACAATACCTAATTTCGCCGAGCCGGCTGCATCGCCAAGGCCGTCCAGCGCGGCCCCGTCGCCCAGCTTCAATTGGCCAAGTCTTAATGTCTGAGTTAAGGCGGATCGTGCCCGATGCCCAGGACGATCGATGACCCTCTCGCTGCTGCAATACCGATCCGCCGACGGCGAACGCCACGTCGCGCTTATCGCGGAGGACGGCGTCGCCCGGCGACTCTCCGAAACTTCAAGCGTGTGCGATCTCGCCCAGGCCGCGATCCGCGCCGGCCTGTCCCTCGCAGATGCCGCCCGGGCCGCGCGCTCGGACGAAGCGATCGATCCCGACTCCGTCGAGCTGCTCCCCCCGATCGACCATCCCGATCCGGCGCATCTGCTGATGACCGGCACCGGGCTCACCCATCTCGGCTCGGCGGAGAGCCGGGACGCGATGCATCGCGCCGCCGCGGCGAACGGCGCCCTCACCGATTCGATGCGGATGTTCCTGATGGGCGTCGAAGGCGGCAAGCCGGAGAGCGGCGGGCCGGGCATCCAGCCCGAATGGTTCTACAAGGGCGACGGCAGCCAGCTGGTCGCGCCGGGCGCGCCGCTCTTGGCGCCCGCCTTCGGCCTCGACGCCGGCGAGGAGCCGGAGATCGCCGGCATCTACCTGATCGGCGAGGACGGCGCGCCGCTCAGGCTCGGCTTCGCGCTCGCCAACGAAGTCTCGGACCATGTCACCGAGCGCGGCAACTATCTCTGGCTCGCCCATTCGAAGCTGCGCCGGGCGGCGCTCGGCCCCGAGCTGCTGCTCGGGTCGTTGCCGCCCGACATCAGGGGCATCAGCCGGATCCTGCGCGGCGGGCAGACGCTCTGGGAAAGGCCGTTCCTGACCGGCGAGGCGAACATGTCGCACAGCATCTCCAACCTGGAGCATCATCATTTCAAATATGAGATGTTCCGCCGGCCGGGCGACGTGCACGTCCATTTCTTCGGGACCGCGACCCTGTCGTTCAGCGACGGAATCGTCGCCGCGCCCGGGGATATGTTCGAGATCGAAGCGCCGCCGTTCAGGCTTCCCCTCCGCAATCCGCTCGCGCTCGCGGAGCCGGCGGCGGTTGCGGTGCGGGCGCTTTGAGATGAGGCGGGATCCAAAGCCTTCGCGCGGGCTCCGCATCCACGGCACGATCGCGCGCGATCTCGGCATCGCGATCGTCAGCGGGCGCTACGCTCCCGGCGACATCCTCTCCGGCGAGATCGAATTCTCGGAAGCGCTGAACGTGTCGCGCACCGCCTATCGCGAGGCGATCCGGATGCTCGCCGCCAAGGGCCTGGTGGAAAGCCGCCCCAAGGCGGGCACCAGGGTCAGCGAGCGGCGGCGCTGGAACCTGCTCGATCCCGACGTGCTCGCCTGGATGTTCGAGGCCGAGCCGGGCGAGGATTTCCTCCGCGCGCTTTTCGAATTGCGCATGATCGTCGAGCCCGCCGCCGCCGCTCTGGCGGCGCGGCGGCGCGATGCGGAGGATCTCGCGCGGATGGGCCACGCGCTCGAGGAGATGGCGCGCCACGGCCTGGCGAACGAAGCCGGGCGCGCGGCCGACCAGAGGTTCCACGACGAGGTGCTGGCGGCGACGCGCAACGCGGCCCTGGTGTCCCTGTCCAGCTCGATCAGCGCGGCGGTGGGCTGGACCACGCTCTACAAGCAGCGCGAACGCGCGCTCCCCCGCGATCCCTTGCCCGAGCACCGGGCCGTCTTCGCGGCGATCGCCGCCGCCGATCCCGCCGCCGCGCACGCGGCGATGACCGAGCTGGTGCGCCTGGCGCTTGCGGACACGGGCCTTTCGCTCGGCGATTAGGGCTCGATGCGTCCGCCTTCCCGTCATTCCCGCGAAAGCGGGAATCCAGCTTCTTTTCTTCCGGCGCCTGCGCATCGATCCTGGATTCCCGCTTTCGCGGGAATGACGCACATGGCCGAGTCAGCGCCGCGCGATCGAGAAACGATAGACGATCCGGTTCTCGTAAATCTGCCCCGGATCGAGCCGCGCCGAGCCGAAGGCCGGCTGGTTGGGCGTGTCGGGGAAGAGCTGGGGCTCGAGCGCCAGCCCGTCAGACTGGCGATAGGCGTGGCCCGATTTGCCGACCGCGGTGCCGTCGAGGAAATTGCCGGCATAGAATTGCACGCCCGGCTGGTTGGAAAGGATCTCGAGCACCCGCCCGCTCCCCGGGTCCTCGACCCGCGCCAGCAAATGGAGGCCCTGGGTCGGCGCGCGGGTGACGACATAATTATGGTCGTAGCCCTGGCCGAAGCGGATCTGCGCGTCGCGTCCGTCGCGGATTCGCGCGCCGATCGCCGTGGCCGCGCGGAAATCGAACACCGTGCCCGCCACGGGCCGGAATTCCCCGGTCGGGATCAGGGTCTCGCCGACCGGCGTGTAGCTTTCCGCCGGGATGGTCAGCCGGTGGTCGAGGATGGTCCGCGCCGAAGCCTCACCCGCCAGGTTGAAGAAGCTGTGATTGGTGATGTTGACGATGGTCGGCCGGCTCGTCGTCGCCCGGTAATCGACGCGCAGCGCATTGGCGGCCAGCGTATAGGTCGCGGTGACCGAGAGCGTGCCCGGATAGCCCTGCTCGCCGTCTTCGCTCGTATAGGAAAGGGTCACGCTCGGCTCCGCTCCGCCGGCCACGGAGACGATCCGCCAGATCCTCTTGTCGAAGCCGAGCGGCCCGCCGTGCAGCGAATTCGGCCCGTTATTACGCGGCAGCTGGTAGCTCCGCCCGTCCAGCGTGAACCGCCCCCCGGCGATGCGGTTGGCGTAGCGGCCGACGCTCGCGCCGAAATAATTGGGCCGGGTGACGTAGGTCGCGGCGTCGCCATAGCCGAGCACGACGTCGGCGGAACGCCCCCGCCGGTCCGGCACGTTTAGCGCCTGCAGGATCGCACCATAGGAGATAATCCGCGCGCGCAGGCCGCGGCCATTGTCGAGCGTGACCGCCTCGACCGCGCTCCCGTCCGGCAGCGCGCCGAACGCGGCGCGGGTCGCGGTGCCGGCAAGAGCGGGCGCCGCGGCGAACCCGCCGGCGAGCAGGCATGAAGCGGCGATCAGGCGGATCCCCTCCTTGTTCATCGCGCCCTTCTCCTCCGGTCCCGGTTGACGGAAATCGAGCCCGAATATACTCAGACAAAATAGAGAAGGGCAAGCCGAAGGGGATCGGAATGACGGATTCGAGCGCCGGCCCCGCAGCCCTGCCGCACCGTCCGGCCGCGACCTCCTATCGCCCCGCTCTGGCGCTGCTCGCGACGCTCTTCTTCATGTGGGGCTTCATCAGCGTCATCAACAACACCCTGTTGCCGCACCTCCGGAGCGTGTTCGAGCTCAACTATCTCCAGACCACCCTGATCGAATCGACCTGGTTCATCGGCTATCTGGTCGCCTCCATCCCCGCCGCGAAGCTGATCGAGCGGATCGGCTATCAGCGCGCGCTGACCATCGGTTTGGCGGTGATGACGGCGGGGTCGCTCGGCATGATCCTCGCCGCCAGCCTGCCCTCTTACTGGGTCACGCTCATTTCGCTGTTCACGGTGTCGTGCGGGATCGCTTTGCTGCAGGTGGCGGCGAACCCCTATGTCGCGGTGATCGGGCCGCC
>Ga0070686_100000280_pt1 | contig 34516 bp, 28 predicted proteins | sample KBSS23LmetaG_FD_65654 | JGI IMG/M metagenome (GOLD analysis project Ga0070686, IMG submission 65654) | Switchgrass rhizosphere microbial communities from Kellogg Biological Station, Michigan, USA - KBS S2-3L metaG | ecosystem: Host-associated > Plants > Roots > Rhizosphere ... | reverse complement strand
CGCCCGACGGCGAGGTCAGCCCGACCGGAGTGGGCCCGTCCTGCACCCAGGCATTGGTCGCCGGGACGAAATGCTCCGATTGCGGCGTGGTCCTCAGATCGACGGTGAGGATGCTGCCGTTCGGCAGCAGGGTAAAGCCCTCCTCGGCGAAATCGTCATTCTTCCCGGCCGCCGGAATCGCGGTCCAGCTCAGCGTCGCCGGATCGAGCGACCACATCGAACGGTCGAGCTTGCTCCCGAAGATGAAGCGCCCGCTCGGCAGGATCGTCGAGGGGACGTCGCCCATATAGGGCGTGCCCGGCGGCGGCGGGATCATCGTCCAGCCATTGGTGACCGGATTGTACACCGCCGACATGTTGGTCAGCGCGGTCGGGCCGAACGGCAGGTGGTAGTCGTCCTGATTATATTCGCCGCCGACGAACAGCACCCGGCCGTCGGCGAGCACCGCCTCGGCGCCGGCATAGGGGGCATAGCCGGCCGGCGGGGAGGCGAGGTGCGTCCACGTCCCGTTGGCGTAATTGCCGGCGATGTCGGGGGTCAGCTTGTAGAAGTCGCCCGCGCTCGGGCCGCCCGGCGTCCCGCTCGGATTGGCCTGGACCATGACGCTGCCGTCGGTCAGCAGCATGGCGAGGTAGACGCCGACCGGCGGCTGGTTGGTGAGGGTGGTCAGCGTCGGCCCTGCCGTCGGAGGCGGGGGCGGAGGCGTCGTCGTCCCGCCCGACGAGCCCGAGCCGCCACCGCCGCCGCAGCCGGAAACGGCCAGCGAGAGAGAGGCGAAGAGGGCGGCGAGGGAACGTCCATGGAGTCGCATGACCAGGCTCCAGTCCCCACCGCCAGGGAGGAAATCACATTGGCGGCATCGAGGCAAGTGCGCGCGGCAACGCGGCGCCGTCAGGGCCCGGGCTGCGCGGCCACCCAGGCGCGGAACGCCGCGACCGCCCGCCGCGCATAGGCCAGCGCGCGGCGCGGGCCGCCGCCGCATGCCGTCGTGGAGGAGACGGCGCGCAGCGCGTAATAGTCCTGGCGGAGCCGCTCCAGGGTCGCCCCGAGTCCCTTCAGGGTCGCGTCGGCCTCGCTCGCGTGCAGGCCCCGCTCGAGCGTCCGCCAGGCCGCGGCGCGCACGTGGAACCCGCACGATTGATAGTTCGCCACCGCCCCCAGAGCGGATGTGTAGGGATGCGGCGCGAAGCGCTCGGTCGGCGGCGCGAGCACACTCGCCGGCAGACGCGCCCGCTGCGCCGCGGCTGGCGCGCCCATGAACGCGGCAAAGGTGAGAAAAGCGAGCGCCATCGAGGATAGCGGAAGGAAGCGGCGGACCATCCGGCGATCCTATCACAGCCGGGATCGGATCGCCGCCGGAATAAACGGGCCAACCCCTCCGCCATCTGCTATGCCCGCTCTCGCCAGGCGCTCCGGCGAACGGACGGCCGTGGCGAAGGAGGGAAAAATGACCATCGAAGCTATCTTGATCTGGATAATCGTGGGCGGCGTGGCCGGCTGGCTGGCGGGCACGCTCGTCAGGGGATATGGGCTGGGTCTGGTCGGCAACGTGGTCGTCGGCATTCTGGGCGCGTTCATCGCCAGCTGGCTGCTGCCGCGGATCGGCGTCGTCTTCAGCCTCGGCAACGTCCTCGTCACCGCGATCGTCTACGCCACGATCGGCGCGGTCGTGCTCTTGCTGCTCGTCGGGCTGGTACGACGAGCGCGCTGACCAGAGACTCCCTGCCGACTGCAAGCGCCGGCGCCCGGCCAGATTCCCGGGCAGCGTGACTGCGCCCAGAGAGATCGCCGGTGGAGGCCGACAAGCAAAAGGACTCACCAGGTTCGAATCCTGACGGAAAGCATGGCGCGCCCGGCAGGATTCGAACCTGCGACCCCAAGCTTAGAAGGCTCGTGCTCTGTCCAGCTGAGCTACGGGCGCGTGGCGCTCCCCCTAGCGCGCTTTGGTGAAGATCGAAACCGCGCCCCCAATGCCGCGGCCGCATTTTCAATCGCCGCATTCGGCCCTATAGTCGATCCGAAGACTCGGGAGGGGGCATCATGGCAAGTTCCAAGCAGAGAGGGCTGGCGCGCGGCGAAATCGCGCTCGCGCAGACAGCATTTGCCGGCAGGATCGATTATTCGCGCGTGAAGCTGAGCGACGGCCCCGGCAACAATCCGTTCGCGCACATGGCTTTCGCCAAGGGAAATCCTGCGATCACGATCGGATCGACCATCTATTTCAAGGAGGATTATTGCCCGGACTTTTCCGCGCCCGGCCGCAACCGCAAATGCTTCATCCATGAGATGACGCACATCTGGCAATATCGCAAGCTCGGCATGCCGGCCTTCTTCCTGCGCTACGGCGAGGATCTGCTGATGGCCAAGGGCAGGCCCGACGACATGTACAATTATGTCGCCGGCACCGACAGGTTCGAAGACGCGATGCTCGAGGCCCAGGCCGAGATGGTCTGCGACTATGCCGAGGCGCTGTGGACCGGCAACCAGACGCGCCGCGCGCAGCTTGCCGCGAATCTGGCCCGAAGCGGACTTTACGGGCTCTAGCCTCTCCCCGATAAGGGGACATGGACCGGGCGGAACTCAAGCATGTCGAGGCGTCGGCGCTCGTCGGGCGGCCGCTGCGCAGCTTCGATTTTGTGATGGCCGCCTTCGTCACCATCCTCCTCCTGTCCAACGTGATCGGCGCCGGCAAGGTGGCGGTGGTGGACCTGCCCGGGATCGGCGCCTGGCCGTTCGGCGCCGGCATCCTCTTCTTCCCGGTCTCCTACGTGATCGGCGACGTGCTGACCGAGGTCTACGGCTATGCGCGCGCCCGGCGCTGCATCTGGGCGGGCTTCGCGGCGATGCTGTTCATGGCCGTCATGTCCTTCGTCGTGGTGGCGCTGCCGCCGGCCCCGGACTGGACCGGCCAGGCGGCTTACGAGCAGGTGTTCGGCCAGGTTCCGCGCATCGTCTTCGCCTCGATCTGCGCCTTCTGGGTCGGCGAGTTCGTCAACTCCTACGTGCTCGCGAAGATGAAGGTCTGGACCAAGGGGCGCCATCTCTGGACCCGCACGATCGGCTCGACCGTCGCCGGCGAGGGCGTCGACAGCCTGATCTTCTATCCGCTCGCCTTCTGGGGCGCTGCGGGCTGGACCGACGCCCTGGTGATCAAGGTGCTGCTCACCCAATGGGCGCTGAAGGTGAGCTGGGAAACGATCCTGACCCCGGTCACTTATGCCGTGGTCGGCTGGCTCAAGCGCCGCGAGGGCATGGACGTCTATGACGAGGCGACCGACTTCTCGCCCTTCCACGCGAAGGTCTAGGCCCGGCGCACGACCGACCAGCGGGCAGGGCAAATACGGCCCGGATCGCGATCATCATCACGGCGCCGGCCGCTCCGGCGCCGGCGGCGAGGCGGCGACCTGCGTTGCCAGAAAATCCTGGTCGAAGCCGTAGGTCCGGTATTTGATCGATCTGCCTTGCGGCCCTTCCTCGAATCGCAGAGTCGCCCAGAAGGTCGGATCGAAGAAGACGTCGTTCCCCAGCGGAATCAGGGTCGAGACGAGGCCGCCGCTTGGCCAGCGCATGATCAGGTGGTCGCTGCGCGCCTCCATCTCAGCGCGGCCGTTGCGCACGAAGAATGTCGGCCCGAACTGGTACGTGCCTTCGAGCCGTCGAAGCGCTTCCGGCGCGACCCGCGCGGCGCGGATCGGCTCCTGCAGCCGATAGGGCTCGTTCCAGATCATGTTGCGGATGCCGTCGGCCATGACGGTCGGCGAATAGACGTAGAGGTTGGAGAGGATGATGAAGCTGTAGCCGGCAGCCGGGAAGGCTTCGATAAAGGCAGTGAAGCCCGGGCTGCGGCCATTGAACCACACCGAGCGCCGGCGCGGATCGGCGTTGTCGCGGTGGAACCAGCCGTAGCCGATTCCGGCGCCGGCGCCGAGCACGCGCTGCGTCGTGGCGGGGCGCAGCAGGCGGCCCGATGCGAGCGCGTCCTGGAAGCGCATGAGATCGTCCACGGTCGAATAGAGCGAGCCGTTGCCGGTCTTGCTGGTCCAGTCGACGAGGTCGGCCAGGCGATAATCGGAAAGGCCTTCGGGCGCATAACCTTCGGCAAGGTGCGGCACGACGTGAAGCAGGTCGCCGCGATGCCCGCTGTCGTTCATCCCGAGCGGCTGGAAGATCTCGCGGCGCAGGAATTCGCCATAGGACAGGCCCGAGACCCGTTCGATCAGGTGCGCCAGGATCCAATAATTGGCATTGGCGTAGAAATAGCGCTCGCCCGGCTGATAGGCGGGGGTCGAAGCCCGGACTCGATCGACGAGCTGGGCCGTCGTGTTGGGAAGCCGCATCCAGGTCTCGGACCCCGCCTGGCGGTCCGGCGAATCCAGCCCGGAATGATGGGTCAGCAACTGATCGATGGTGATGCGGTCGCCATTGGGAATCCCCTCCACATAATGCGAGATCGGGTCCTCGAAGGACAGCCTGCCCTGGTCGACGAGACGCGCAACCGCGGCCGCGGTGATCGGCTTGGAAACCGATGCGATCATGAAGCGCGTGGCGGTGGTGAGCGGCACCCCGAAGCGCCGCTCGGCCATGCCATAGGCCCGTTCATAGACCGTGCGGCCATCGTGCCGGACGAGCACGACACCGGAGAACAGGCCGGACTCCGCAAACGAACGGACGTAAAGGTCCAGCCGGCGCGCCAGCTCGCGATCGGGCACGGCCGGACGGACGGCCTGGGGCTGGACCGGCGTTGCGGGCGCCTGGCCGGCTGCCGTGGAAGGCGCTGGAAGCAGGGCCAGCGCAGAGGCGAGAATTGTTGCGGATTTCATGCGGGTCTCCGGATTCGGTGGTGCGCCCGATTGCCTGCATGAGCCGCGCGCCATTGTCCTGACGGAAGCCTGAAGGATCGCTGAAATGCCCCGGAATTCCGGCCCTTCCAGGCGGAAACCGGTCGTCGGCGACGGCGCGGCGGGGCCTTGCCGGGGTTCTCGCCGCCACCTCGACAGTGTAGGCGGGGGCAGGCATAAGCATAGAGGTGCCGCCCCCACCCACTGTCGCGAATGAGTGAAAGCGATGTCCGTGTGATGCTGGAGAGCGGCTCCCACTATCGGCTGGCGGATTGGAGCGTCTTCCCCGACCGCAACGAAATCGCCCGGGGCGGTGAAACTCTCCGGGTCGAGCGAATGAGCATGCGGCTGCTGACGCTGCTCCTCGAAAACGGATTGCGCACGACCACGCGCGACGAGATCGTGGAGCGCCTGTGGGACGGCCGCATCGTCAGCGACGATGCCATCACCAAGCAGATTTCCAAGCTCCGCGCCTGCCTCGGCGACGATCCGCGCGAACCCCGGATCCTCCAGACCGTGCGCAAGGTCGGGGTGCGTCTGCTCGTCGTTCCGGAGCCGCTGACCGCGTCGGCGGCCGGCAAGGCCGAGGCGGGAGGCCGCAAATGGTGGCTTGCCGCCGGGCTCCTGATTCTCGTCGCGGCTGTCGCCCTGCTTGCCTGGACTCGCTGGTCGCGCGAGCCCGCGCAGGCGCTCCAATTGACCGAGCGCCCCCTGACCTCCGCGCCGGGTCTCGAATTCGATCCCGCCATATCGCCCGACGGCCGCTGGCTCGCTTATGTCGAGCGCGCGCCTTCCTCGGCGGAGGCTGCCTTGTTCGTCCGCGCGCTGGACGACGATCGTGCGCGGCGCATCACGGAAGCGGGCACCAGCGCAAGCACGCCGGCCTGGTCGCGCGGCGGACGCATCGCCTTCGTATCGCAGGACGCGCGCGCCTGTACGGTGATGGCCGGCTCGCCGTTCGGAACGGTCAGGCCGGTGGCCGCCTGCGCCGCGACCCTGGGTCTCGCCTGGCTCGGCGAGGACCGCCTGATCCTGTCCGCCCAGCCCCGCTTCGGCGCGTCCTTCCAGCTCTTCATCATCGACCTAGCCACCGGCCGTTCGACGCCGCTCACCATCCCGCCTCTGGGCACGATCGGCGACCGGCTTCCCACGGTCTCTCCCGACGGCGGCCATGTCTATTTCCTGCGCACCCAAACGGTCGGCATCGAGCATGTCCTCGAGGTGGATTCGGCATCGGGGCGGACGAGGCCGATCGTCGAGGAAAGCGCCCACATCGTCGGCCTCGCCGCCGCCGGAAACGGCGCCCTGCTGATCGCGTCGGACCGCGGCCGCGGTCTCACCGGTCTCTGGCAGCTCGATCTCGCGGACCGCGGCTGGCGCCAGCTCATGCCCGGGATCAGCGGCGCGCTGAGTGTCAGCGCCGACGGCCGCCGCATCGTGCTCGCGCGCGCGCAGACGCGCCTCGCGCTCTGGCGGCAGCCCCTCGCCGGCGGCGCGGCCGCGCGGGTCACCGAAACGACCCAGGCCGATCGCCTCCCGGCCCTGGCCGGCGACGGCACGCTCGCCTTCGTCTCCAACCGCTCGGGGGCGCAGGAGCTCTGGCGCCTCGCCCGCGACGGGGACGCCCCCGAACAGCTCAGCCGGCTGGGCGGCCGGGACGTGCAGGACCCGAGCTGGTCGCCCGACGGACGGATGCTCGCCGCCGCGGTCGCCGAGAACAACAATTTCGATCTCTTCCTGATCGATGCGCGCAGCGGTGCCGCGAGGCGCGTGGCCGCTACGCCGGCCGACGAGCGGCACCCGGCCTTCGCCGCGGACGGGAATCACCTCTTCTTCGCGCGGAGCAACGGTGCCCGCTTCGACCTCGTTCGCCTGGATCTCCGCAGTGGAGGCGAGGAGCGGATCGTCGCCGATGCCTTGCGGGCCCTGCCGTCGGGCGATGGCCTGAGCCTCTATTTCGGCCGCCTGCTCCGCCCGGGATTGTTTCGCCTCTCGCTCGCGGACGGGCGCGTAACCCAGGTCGCCGGCTGGCCGGAATGGAACGACATGCGCAACTGGACGATCGCCCAAAACCGGATCTGGGGCGTCGCGCGAAGCGAAGGACGCGCGGTCCTGATGCGCTTCGATCCGCGCGACGGGACCCAGCACGAGGTCGCTCCCCTCGCCGATATCGCCTTCGGTTCCGGACTTGCGATCAGGGAATCCGACGCGATCTACACGCGCCGGGTCGAGTCGGAATCCGACATCGTATTGCTCGAACTGGTCGCGTCGTGACGAGGGCGACGGATTGATGTCTCAATCATAAGCCCAGCGCACGACCGACCAGGCGAGCAAAGCAAGCGCCGCCCAGATCGCGATCACCATCGCCGCGCCGGCCCTGCTCACCGGCCGCTCGGCCGCCGCCGTCGCCGCCGCGCGGTGCTCGGCCATCAGGCCGGCCGGCAGCAGGCGGGAGACGAGCCAGAGGCCGGCCGGGATCAGCAACGCGTCGTCGAGCAGGCCGAGGACCGGGATGAAGTCCGGGATCAGGTCGATCGGGGAAAGCGCGTAGGCGGCGACCAGCAGGCAGAGGAGGCGCGCCGCCCAGGGCGTCCGCGGATCGCGCGCGACCAGCCACACCGCGTGGGCCTCGATCCGCAGGCGCTTGGCAAGCGAGGGCCGGTCGGGCGTGCCGCCCATGCCGCCTCAGCCCCTTCGCGGCTTGCGCGCGCCCGCGCCGCCGAGCGTGGCGAAGGCGGTCAGCGAGGAGGCGAGCGCGAGGCCGGCGCCGGCGAAGGCGGCGCCGTGTAGCCCGGCGATCAGCGCGGCGCCGGCGCGCGACAGGACCAGGCCGGCGAGCGCGGTGACGATCAGCCCGCCGGCGCGCGAGACCGCGCTGTTGAGCCCGGAGGCGGTCCCGACATGATGCTCGTCCACCGCGCCGAGCACGGCGGTGGTGAGCGGCGCGACCGCGATCGCCATGCCGAGCGAGACAATGAGGATCGGCGGCAGGACGGTCGTCCAATAGCTCCCGTCCTCGCCGATCCTGAGGCCCATCAGGAAGCCGCCGGCGACCAGCAGGGGCCCGATCGTCAGCGGCCAGCGCGGCCCGATCCGCGCGGCGAGCTTGCCCATCATCGGCGATCCCGCGGCGATGATGATCGGGAAGGGAAGGATGGCGAGGCCGGCGCGCGTCGCCGGATAGCCGCCTGCCTGGATCAAGGTATAGGGCAGGAGCAGCATCAGCCCGGCGAGCGCGCCGTAGAGCAGGAAGGTGAACAATGTGAGGCCGCCGAAGGCGCGCGAGCCGAACAGGCCGAGCGGCACCATTGCCTCGCTGCCGCGCCGGCGCTCGACGGCCAGGAAGGCGGCGAGCAGGGCCGCGCCCCCGGCCATCGCCATGGCCGAGCCCGTGCCGATCCGCTGGCCGGCCGACCAGGCGGTCAGCCCCCAGGTCAGCGCGCCGAGCCCGAGCGTGGCGAGCGCGGCGCCGAGCCAGTCCGGCGGCGGCCTTTCGTCATTGGCGCTCTCGGGCACGCACAGCCAGCCGGTCAGGATCGCCGCCGCCGCGATCGGCACGTTCAGCAGGAAGATGTAGGGCCAGCCGAGTCCGTCGACCAGCCAGCCCCCGAGCAGGGGCGCGACCGCGCCCGCGATCGCTCCGGCCGCCGCCCAGGTGCCGACCGCGCGGCCACGCGCCTCGCCGGTGAAGGAGGCGCTCAATGTGGCGAGGCTGTTGGGCAGCAGCATCGCCGCGCCAAGTCCCTGCAAAGCGCGGCCGCCGAGGAAGACTTCCAGGCTCGGCGCGGCGGCGCAGAGGATCGACGCGAGGGTGAAGAGCAGGATGCCCGCCAGCATCACCCGCTTGCGCCCGTAAAGGTCGCCCGCCGCGCCGCCGGTCAGCAGCAGGGCGGAGAGGGGCAGGGTGAAGGCGTTCATCACCCACTGCACCTCGGCGGTGGCGGCGTGGAAGCTGCGCCCGATCGCCGGCAGCGCGACGTTCAGCACCGATCCGTCGATGAAGGCGAGGCTCGAGGCGAGGATGCAGGTGGCTAGCACCGCCTTGGGATATTTCGCCTTGCCCCCCGGCGTCCTGAGGCAGGACGCGGCGTCGCAGGGGCCGGGGAGGGAGAGGTTCAGGGCGCGCTCCCGGCTTTCGGGTCGGGTCCATATTGATTTGGTCCCGCGGTGCCGGGGAGAAGACAGAGAATGAAGACGAGAAGGAAGATGACGTTCGTCGTCAGGCTGATGATCATCAGTAGCGGCATGAACCGGAACAGCGAGACATTCTCGGCGCTACCGGGATCATGGATCAGGCTGTAGCGCTGGTAGAAAGTGAAGGTGATGAATGCGCACGTTATCAGGACATAGGCGGCCATCCACCGGCCGCTCCAGCCGACATCGTGCAGCCGCCTGACCACCACCGCGAAGGCGAGCAGGACAAGGATTGCGGTCAAGGCGAACAGGAAGCTCACCGGAGAAAACATTCCGAACGAGAAACCCGCGAACATCAGGACGAAGCCGACGAGATAGATCGCGATCAGAAGCAGCATGTAGGGCCAGAAATCGGCCGGCGCGCTGCGCCCGTTGAAATCGATCAGCCGACCCAGCGGCGAGAAGACCCGACCGGGCAGGCTTTGCCCCCTCATTCGACGTCCGTGATCGGCGGCAGGCCGGCGATCTTCCGCGCCGCATGGACCAGTTCGACCGGAAGCATGGCGATGATCGTCGAATTATGCTCGACGCCGATCTCGGTCAGCGTCTGCAGGCGCCGCAGCTCGAGCGCGCCCGGCGAGGCGCTGATCGTGTCGGCGGCCTCGGCGAGCTTCTTCGCCGCCTCCTGCTCGCCCTCGGCCTTGATGATGCGCGATCGTTTCTCGCGGATCGCCTCGGCTTCGCGGGCGATCGCGCGCTGCATCTGCTCGGGGATGTCGACGTCCTTGATCTCGACCGAGTCGATCTCGACGCCCCATTTCATCGAGGCCTCGCGCAGCAGATCCTGCATGCGCCTGTTGATCGCGATGCGGTCCTTCAGCATCTGATCGAGCTCGCTCTGGCCGATCGCGTCGCGCAGCGCCGTCTCCGCCGCCTGGACCGTCGCCGATTTCCAATTCTCCACCGAGGTCACCACCTGGATCGGCGAATCGGCGCGGAACCAGAGCACCGCGTTGACTCGGACCGCGACGCCGTCGCGCGTGATCGTCTCCTGGGTCTCGAGCTGATAGGTGATGGTGCGCGTGTCGACCCGCACCACCCGGTCGACGAACGGGATCAGCCAGTACCAGCCGGGTCCCTTGGTCAGGCCGAGGCGACCGAGCCGGAAGAGGACGGCGCGCTGATATTCCTGGTTGATCCCGAACGATTTCAGCGCGGCGGCCAGCGCGATCACGGCGATGGGAATCAAGGCATAGACGAAGATCATCGGCGCCACCCCGCAAGAGATGCCGCGTCTATATTCCTGTTACAAAACCTCGAACAGCCCCGCCGCGCCCATGCCGCCGCCGACGCACATCGTGACCATCACATATTTCGCGCCGCGCCTCTTGCCTTCGATCAAAGCGTGGCCGGTCATGCGCGCGCCCGACATGCCGTAGGGATGGCCGATCGAAATGGCGCCGCCGTCGACGTTCATCTTGTCGTTCGGGATGCCGAGCACGTCCTGGATGTAGAGGACCTGGACGGCGAAGGCCTCATTGAGCTCCCACAGGTCGATATCGTCCACCTTCAGGCCGAACCGGTCGAGCAATTTGGGCACCGCGAAGACGGGGCCGATGCCCATCTCGTCGGGCTCGGTGCCGGCCGCGGCCATGCCGATATAGCGGCCGAGCGGCTTGAGCCCGCGCTCAGCGGCGAGCCCGGCCTCCATGATCACGCAGGCCGAGGCGCCGTCGGAAAGCTGCGAGGCATTGCCGGCGGTGATCATCCCATCCGGGCCGACGACCGGCTGCAGGCTCTGCAGGCCTTCGAGCGTCGTGTCGGCGCGATTGCCCTCGTCCTTGGCGAGCGTCACCTCCTGCTTCGAGGTCTCGCCCGTCGCCTTGTCCTTGACGATCATCGTCGCGGTGACCGGAATGATCTCGTCGTCGAACTTGCCGGCGGCCTGGGCGGCGGCGGTGCGCTGCTGCGACTGGAGCGCATATTCGTCCTGGCGCTGGCGGCTGATCCCGTAGCGCTTGCCGACCACCTCCGCGGTGCCGATCATCGGCATGTAGACGTCCTTGTGCATCGCCAGCAGCTCGGGATCGGCGCCGAGCCGCATCTCGGCGGTCTGGACCATCGAGATCGATTCGACGCCGCCGGCGACGACCACGGGCATCCGGTCGACGATCACCTGCTTGGCTCCGGTCGCAATCGCCATCAGGCCCGACGCGCACTGGCGGTCGATCGACATGCCGGCGACGGTGACCGGAAGGCCCGCGCGCAGCGCCGCAGTGCGGCCGATCGTCGCCTGCACGCCCTGCTGGAGCGCCGCGCCGATGATCACGTCGTCGATCTCGGCCGGATCGACCCCGGCCCGTTCGACCGCGGCGCGGATCGCATGGGCGGCGAGGGTCGGGGAAGGCGTGGCGTTGAACGCGCCGCGATAGGCCTTGCCGATCGGCGTGCGGGCGGTGGAGACGATGACGGCGTCGCGGCTGGACATGATCCGGTCCTTTTTGTCTTCACCCTCTCCCGCTCGCGGGAGAGGGCAGGGTGAGGGGCTTCTTCTTTTTCTTCTCTTTCTTCTCTTTGCTTCTTCTTCTTTCCGGAGTCAGCAGCCTCGCTACGCTCGGCCCCTCACCCCAACCCCTCTCCCGCAAGCGGGAGAGGGGCTTTCAGGCGAATATCATGCCGATCCAGTCGGCGATCAAAGCCGGCTTGTCCTCGCCCTCGATCTCGACCGTGACATGATGAACGAATTGCCACTGACCCGGCCGCTTTTCCTCCGCCGAGACCAGGGTGAAGCGGCCGCGCACGCGCTTGCCGGAGCGGACCGGGGCGATGAAACGGACCTTGTCGAGGCCGTAATTGACCCCCATTTTGACGGTCGGCGGGATCAGCATCAGGCCCGCCGCCATCTGGCTCAGCAGGGACAAAGTGAGGAAGCCGTGGGCGACCGTGCCGCCGAACGGCGACTTCGCGGCCGCCTCGGGATCGACATGGATGAACTGGTGATCCCCGGTCACGTCGGCGAAGGTGTCGATCGCCTGCTGGTCGACGAGGATCCAATCCGAAACTCCGATCTCGGATCCGATCCGGGCGTTGATCTCTTCGAAGCTGGCGACGGGCATATATGACGTCCCAAGCATCGTGCGGAAAAGTGGGAACCGGTTTTCCGCAAAAACGATGCGACAATGAAAAACTAGATCGGACTGCGTGATTTCCCAAATCGCGCAGGCCGATCTAGAGCGCGCGAGACACCAGACTCAAGCCCTGTGAGGATCATCCATGGCGGACGCTACGGCAACCGCGAGAAAGCAGATACGGCGCCTGCTCCGCGCGCCCGAGCCGGAGGTGCTCGCGCCCCTGCTGCGCGACGCCGCGCTCGATCCCGAATCGCGCGCGCGAGTCGAAAGGCGCGCCTCGGCCATGCTCGGCGAGCTGCGCGCGGCCCAGTCGCGCGGCTGGGTCAACCAGTTCCTCCAGGAATATCGGCTGAACACGCAGGAGGGCGTCGCCCTATTGAGCCTCGCCGAGGCGTTCCTGCGCGTGCCCGATCCCGAGACCGCCGACAGCCTGATCGCCGACAAGCTCGGCGAGGGCGACTGGCGCACCCACAAGGGCAAGTCCAACTCGACCCTGGTCAACAGCGCGACCTGGGGCCTGGTCATCGGCCGCGCGCTCACCGCGGAGAGCGAGCAGGCGAGCGCGCTCAAGCGGCTGATCGCCCGCGCGGGCGAGCCGTTCGTGCGCCAGGGCGTCGGCGCGGCGATGCGGATGATGGGCGAGATTTTCGTCATGGGCCGCAATATCGGCGAGGCGATCGAGCGGATGCGCAAACGCGAGAATGCCGGGTTCACCGCAAGCTTCGACATGCTCGGCGAGGCGGCGCGCACCTTCCCCGACGCCGAGCGCTATTACGCCGCCTATGAGGATGCGATCCGCGCGGTCGGCGAGACCGCCGCGGAAGGCCATTCGATCTCGGTCAAATTGTCGGCGCTCCACCCGCGCTACGAAGTGCCGCAATATGATCGCTGCGTCCCCGCCCTGATCGAGAAGGTCGAGGCGCTCGCCGCTTTGGCGGCGAAGGCCGGCATCCCTTTCACCATCGACGCCGAGGAGACCGAGCGGCTCGAGATGAGCCTCGACATCATCGAGGCGGTCGCGGGCCTGCCCTCGCTGAAGGGCTGGGACGGGCTCGGCATGGCGATCCAGGCTTATGGCAAGCGCGCCCGTCCAACCGTCGCCTGGGCCGACGCGCTGGGCGCGAAGACGAAAAGGCGGATCGCGGCGCGGCTGGTCAAGGGCGCCTATTGGGACACGGAGATCAAGCGGACCCAGGAGCAGGGTCTGGTCGATTATCCGCTCTTTACCCGCAAGGCCGCGACCGACGTCTCCTATCTCGCCTGCGCGCGCGACATGCTCGCCGCGAGCAACATCTATCCGGCCTTCGCCACCCACAATGCGCTGACGGTCGCGACCATCCTCGAATGGGCGGGCGACAGCCGCGACTTCGAATTCCAGCGGCTGCACGGCATGGGCGAGGGGCTCTATGAGAGCCTGGTCCGCGAGCAGGGCTACCACACGCGTATTTACGCGCCGGTTGGCGGGCACCGCGACCTGCTCGCCTATCTGGTCCGCCGACTGCTCGAGAACGGCGCCAATTCCTCCTTCGTCCACCAACTCGCCGACGAGAGCCTGAGCGACGCCGATCTGCTCGCCGATCCGGTGGCGCGGATCGCGTCGGTCGGCGGCACCCGCCATCCCTCGATCCTGCTCCCGCACGACCTCTTCCAGCCCGAGCGCGAGAATAGCTGGGGCCTCGACCTCAACGACCGGCCCGAGCTCGAGCGGGTGGCGAAGGCGGTCGTCTCCCCGCTCGACTTCGCGCCCGAGCCGAGCGCGCCGGCGGGCGAGCTGGTCACGCGGGCGCTCCGGGGCTTCGAGGAGTGGTCGAAGCGCAGCGTGGAGCAGCGGGCGGCCTGCCTCGAGACACTCGCGGACCTGCTCGAGCGCGACCGCGACATGCTGATGCGGATCGCGGTGCAGGAGGCGAAGAAGACGATCCCCGACGCGCTTGCCGAGGTCCGCGAGGCGACCGACTTCTGCCGTTATTATGCCGCGCAGGCGCGCGCCCATTTGCAGCCGAAGGATCTGCCTGGGCCAACCGGCGAGCGCAACGTGCTGAGGATGGAGGGCCGAGGCGCCTGGGTCTGCATCGCGCCATGGAACTTCCCGCTCGCCATCTTCCTCGGCCAGGTCTCGGCGGCTCTGGCAGCGGGCAACAGCGTGGTCGCCAAGCCGGCCTCGCAGACGCCCGAGATCGCGGCTTATGCGGTCGGCCTCGCCCATGCCGCCGGAATCCCAGAGGACGCCCTGGTGCTCGCCGTCGGGCGCCCGGAAATGGGCCAGGCGCTGATGGAGGATTCGCGCATCGCCGGCGTCGCCTTCACCGGATCGACCGCGACCGCCAAGCGCATCGCCCGCACCCTGCTCGGCGACGAAGCGGATGTGCCGGGGCGCCCGATCATTCCTTTGATCGCGGAGACCGGCGGGATCAATGCGATGATCGTCGATTCGACCGCCTTGCCCGAGCAGGTCGTGCAGGACGTGATCACCTCGGCCTTCCGCTCGGCCGGCCAGCGCTGCTCGGCGCTCCGCCTGCTCGTCCTCCAGGAGGATGTCGCCGAGCGGACGCTGGAGATGCTGGTCGGCGCGATGGACACCTTGATCGTCGGCGACCCGGCCGATCCACGCACCGACGTCGGGCCGGTGATCGACAGGCCCTCCTACGACAAATTGATGGGACGCCGCGAGGCGATGAAGGATCGCATCCTCAAGTCCATCCCGGTCCCGGCCGAGGGCCTGTTCGTGCCGCCGACCCTGATCCGGATCGACGCGATCGAGGATCTGAAGCAGGAATGGTTCGGGCCCCTGCTCCACGTCGCGACCTGGCAGGCCGGCGGGCTCGCCGAGACCGTGCGGCGGGTCAACGCCTCGGGCTTCGGCCTCACCATGGGCCTGCACAGCCGCATCGCCCGCGCCGCCGACACGGTCGAGGAGGCGGGCACGGTCGGCAATCTCTACGTCAACCGCTCGATGATCGGCGCCATCGTCGGCTCGCAGCCCTTCGGCGGCGAAGGCCAGTCCGGCACGGGCCCCAAGGCCGGCGGTCCCCATTATCTGCCGCGCTTCTGCACCGAGCGGGTAACCAGCACCGACACGACCAGCTCGGGCGGCAACGCGACCCTGCTCAGCCTGGAGGATGTGGGATTCTAGAGTAAGGTGAGGATTCTCGACGGAGCATGAGACCACGTGGGTGGCAAGGTCCTCGTTGGATAGGAAAATGTCGCAGATCCTCGCCGGCTATGCCGCTTCCGCCACGCCCGAATTGATCGCGCGCTACGACGCCATTCCGGTGGAGGACATCTATGCGCCGGTCCTCGATCTCTTTCCCGCCACTCCGTCCCGGATCGCCGACATCGGCGCCGGAACCGGCCGCGATTGCGCCTGGCTCGCCGGCCTCGGTCACAACCTGCTCGCCGTCGAACCGGTCGATGCGCTGCGTTGCGCAGGCATGAAGCTGCACGATTCGCCCGCCATCCAATGGCTCGAGGACGCGCTTCCCGCGCTCGAACATGTCCCCGCCGGAACCCGGTTCGATCTGCTGCTGCTCTGCGCCGTCTGGCAGCATCTCGGCGAGGAAGCGCAGGGGCCCGCGATGCGCCGGCTCGCCGCGCTGACGGCTCCGGGCGGACGGATCATCATGTCGCTTCGCCATGGGCCGGGCGCAGCCGACCGGCCCGTCTTTCCGGTGAGGCCAGATCGAACCATCGACGATGCCCGGGCCAGCGGCCTGCAATTGCTGCGCCGCCGCCGGTCCGAGTCGGTGCAGGCCGAAAACCGGGCAGCCGGGGTCTATTGGACCTGGCTCGCCTTTCTGAAGCCGGCTTAGGCGTCTCTTGAATGCCGGTCCGCAGGCGCTACATGGGTGATGCGGGCCGGGCCCCTCTGGCGATGTTCTTCCGGGCATCGTGATGTCGGACCGCATCGGGTTAGCTCGATGCAGGTTCAAGGCGGTCACCCCACCTCCCTCAGCGCAGCTTGCCCGATCGATCACATCGTCGATTGGAAGAGGCTATGAACATCTTGCTCTACAAGCTCACGCTCATCCACCACAAGCTGGACGAGGAGATCCGCCGCGAGCTCAAGCGGCGCGCGCCGAGTTGGGTCCGCCTGCTCCGGCTCAAGAAATTGAAGCTCGCGGTCAAGGACAGGCTGCACAATCATGTGCCGCTCAAGTCCCGCCGGCTTCGGCCGGAGGGGGTGTGACCATGCCCGAAGCGAACGCGCCCGCCATGGGCTGCCCCGTCTGCCGGACTCCGCTCACCATGTCGGAACGGCAGGGCATCGAGATCGACTATTGCCCGTCCTGCCGCGGCGTCTGGCTCGACCGCGGCGAGCTCGACAAGATCATCGAGCGCAGCGCGGTGGAGCTTGCGCCCCGTCCCGCGTCGAGGCCGCCGGCCGGGCGCTACCATGACGAGGACGGCCGCCATCCTTTCCACGGGAAAGGGCGGAAGTCCTTCTTCTCGGAATTGTTCGACTGACCTTCGGGCCGCCGCCGGCCGTCCGGCGGGCGGTGGTCCGCTTACCACCAAGCCCGGCTTTCCTTCCTCGCCCGGCAGGCCTAGGGGCACGCGCGTGACACCGCGCGCGTGCCTCGCTTCGTGGCCCCGCCGCCTCGCGCTGGCGGCCTTCCTCCTGCTCATGTTCCGCGCCTGGATCCCGGCCGGCTTCATGCCGGGGCCGGACGGGTCGCTGATCCTCTGCCCCGGAACCGCCGATGCCATCGCCTCGGCCGCGCAGGTTTCGCATGGCGCGAACGGTCATCATCGGCACCATGAAGGCCAGCAGGAAAAGACGGCCGGCGCGCCTTGCCCGTTCGCAATCGCCTCCGCGGCTGCGAGCCCGCCGGCACCGGTCGCGCTCACCGCACCGCCGGACCCGTCCGCGGCCCCGATCGCCGCGCCCGCCGCGCAAAAAGTCTCTTCCGATTTCCCGAACCTCCGTCCGCCCTCCACCGGCCCGCCCGCGCGCCTCTGACGCAAAAGCGCGGGCCTGCCGCGCAGTGTTTGAGTCGGGGAGCTTCCATGAGGACTCGAATTTCGGCGCGCCCGCTGGCGCGCTTCACCCTCTTGGCTTGCGCGGCCGCGGCGCCCGCCATGCTTCGGGCGGCCGACGACGTGCCCGATCAGGGGCCGAACGCACGGCCGATCGTCGTGACCGGGCAGCGCCCACGTGATCTGGAGCAGGCGCCCTCCACGACCGAGGGGGTGGACGCGGACCGCCTCGACCGCACGACCAACGTCGTCAACGTCGAGGATTCGTTCCGCTATCTGCCGAGCCTGCTCGTCCGCAAGCGCCATATCGGCGACACCCAGAGCCCGCTCGCGACGCGCACGTCGGGGGTCGGCGCGAGCGCCCGGAGCCTCATCTACGCCGACGGAATCCTTCTCTCCGCTTTGATCGGCAACAACAACGGCACGGCCTCGCCGCGCTGGGCCATGGTCTCGCCCGAGGAGGTCGCGCGGATCGACGTGCTCTACGGTCCCTTCGCCGCCGCCTATCCCGGCAATTCGATCGGCGCGGTCGTCAACATCACGACGCGGCTGCCCGACGGACCCGAAGGATCGCTCAGCGCCGGCATGAGCCTTCAGCATTTCGATCAATATGGGACGTCGGATACGTATCCGGCCCGGCAGCTCGCCGCCACCTGGGGCGGCCGCGCCGGACCGCTTTCCTGGTTCGTCAGCGCCAACCATGTCTCCAGCCGGAGCCAGCCGCTCGCTTATGTGACCGTGGCGCGCCCCGCCGCCACCGGCACGGCGGGAGTGCCGGTCATTGGCGCGTTCCCCGATCTGAACCGCACCGGCGCGCCGATCTTCGTGATCGGGGCGGGCGGGCTCGAGGACCAGCGGCAGGACAATGTCGGGCTCAAGCTGGCGCTCGATCTCGGCGCCTCCCTGCGCCTCGTCTATCGCGGCGGCCTGTTCCTCAATGACACCGACTCCGAGGCCCGCTCCTATCTCACGGCAGCGAACGGTTCCCCGGCCTATAGCGGCACGCTCAACATATTCGGCCGCCCGACCAACGTCGCCGCCAGCGCCTTCTCCAACAACGTCTATCGCCTCGACGAGCGCCACTGGATGCACGCCTTGAGCCTCGAAGGCGGCGCCGAGCGCTTCCAGTGGCGGGCGATCGCCACGCTCTACGATTACGGCAGGGACGTCCAGCGCATACCCTCGGCCGCCTTGCCCGCCGCCGCGACGGGGGGCGCCGGTTCGATCGTGCGGATGGACGGGACGGGCTGGCGGACGTTCGATCTCACCGTGCGCTGGCGTCCGGACGGGCAGGGGCACGATCTCAGCTTCGGCGGCCATTATGACGGCTTCCGTCTCGCCAGCCATCGCTTCGCGACGAGCGACTGGATCGGCGGAACCGAGGGCGCGTTGACCCAGGCGGCGCGCGGCCGCACCCGCACGCTTGCGCTCTGGGCGCAGGACCGGCTTGCGCTCGCCCCGTCCTTGGCCCTCACGCTCGGCGCGCGCTACGAATGGTGGCGCGCTTTTGACGGGTTCAATTTCTCGCTCAGCCCCGCGCTTTCGGTCGACCAGCCGGCGCGCGATCGGGCCGGCTTCTCGCCCAAGGCCTCGCTCGAATGGCGGCCCGCCGAATCGTGGCGGATCACCCTGTCCGCCGCCCAGGCCTATCGCTTCCCGACCGTCACCGAGCTCTACCAGGCGGTCACGACCGGGCCGACCCTCACCGTGCCCGATCCGAACCTCCGCGCCGAGCGTGCGCGCGCGGAGGAGCTGGCGGTCGAGCGGCGCTTCGGCGACGGCCGCATCCGCGTTTCGCTGTTCAACGAGCGGATCCGGGACGCCCTGATCTCGCAGACCGCGCCGCTCCTGCCCGGCTCGACGACCCTGTTCAGCTATGTCCAGAACGTGCCTTCGGTCCGCACCTACGGCGCGGAGATCGTCGTGGATTGGCGCAATCTCCTCGTTCCCGGCCTTGGCCTCTCGGGCAGCCTTACCCTGGCCCGTCCCGAGGTGCTGGCCGATCCGGCCTTCCGGGCCGCCGAGGGCAAGGACCTGCCGCAAGTGCCCCGCCGCCGCGCGACCCTCGTGCTGATCTACCAGCCGGGCGAGCGCGCGGCCTTCACCCTGGCCGGCCGCTACGCCAGCCGGTCGTTCGGCACGATCGACAATAGCGACAGCGTCACCCACACCTATCAGGGCTTCGACGGCTATCTGGTGCTCGACGCGCGGGCCACCTGGCGGTTCGGCCGCCACGTCGAAGCGGCGCTCGGCGTCGAGAATCTGACCGACCGGCGCTATTTCATCTTCCACCCCTTCCCGCAGCGTTCCCTGCTTGCCGAGCTGACCTATCGCTGGTGAGGAGGCGATCTGCCCTCCCTTCGCGCCGCCGCCGCGGAAAGGCGCAGCCAAAGCGAGGGAGGGACAGCTCCGGCATATTCGTCGCGCGGCGCGGCTGATTCGTCGACACAGTTCGTCCCGGTCGCGGCATCGCCCGCCTTGGTCGCTTGACGCTCACGCCGCGCCGTGAGCCGGGCTAATCGCGCCGCCGAAACGACATCGGAAGGGTGCGAGAGGATGAACCGCCTCGATCTCAAGTTCCTGCTGCTCGGCGCGATCATGCTGACCGCCGGCGTCACGCTCGGCATCGTCATGGGCATCCGCCACGATTTCGCGCTCGCGCCCGTCCACGCCCATATCAACCTGGTCGGCTGGGCCTCGCTCTCCCTGTTCGGCATCGTCTACAAGCTCTACCCGGAGCTGGCGCGCAGCCGCCTCGCCGCGGTCCATTTCATTCTCGCTGCCCCGGCGGCCGTGATGTTCCCGATCGGGATCGCGCTCTCGATGTTCTACGACCGCCCCTTGGTCGCGATCGTCGCCGCCTTCCTCTGGCTCGCCGGCGTAATCCTGTTCCTGGTCCAGCTGATCGCGCTCGCTTTCCGCCTCGCCACGCGGCCCACCCTCGCCGTCGCGGAATAATTCCCGACCCCCCAACTGCCCCAAAAGGAGACCCACCATGCTGTTTCACGTTTCCCTCGAAGTCGACGATCCCCGCCACGTCGCCGAAGTGATCGCCGAGATTTTCGGCGGCGAGGCCTTGCCCTTCCCGCCGGTGACGCCCGGCAGCTGGATCGCGATGGCTGGCGACGACCGCGGCACCATCATCGAATTCTATCCGCGCGGCACCGAGATCCACGAGGTCCCGGGCGACCATGACGCGACCGGCGTCCGCGTCGAGCCCCGCCGCCACAACGCCACCCATATCGCGATCGCGACGAAGCTGGGCGAGGACGAGGTGCTCGCCATCGCCAGGCGCGAAGGCTGGCCCGCCAAGTACCGCAAGCGCGGCGACGCGTTCGGCGTCCTCGAGATCTTCGTCGAGGGCTGCCAGATGGTCGAGGTCCTGACCGACGAGATGCAGCGCGAATATGTCGGCGCGGTCACCATCGAGAATTGGAAGGCGATGCTCGAGGCCCAGTCGCTGCCCATCGCCGCCTGACTCCGTTCCGTCAAAGGGCATCCGCTCCCCCAAGCTCCCAGCCCCTTGACGAACCTGCCGGTCGATGGCCTGTGAGGCCATGTTCGACCGGGAAGCCGCCCGCCTGCGCGAGATCCTTCTTGAGCAGCGGGCGGTTTCGCCGTTGCTGAACCTTGGCTCGTCGACCCGGGAGTTCCGCGAGGCGACCAAGCCCCACATCCAGGCCGAGCTGTTCGGCCCGCTCGAGGCTGCGGGTGTCCGGATCTTCCACGCCGACCTCAAGCGGGATGAGGGCGTCGACCTCGCCGGGGACGTATTGGATCCCGCGGTCCGGGCCGATCTCAAGGCGCGCGGCTTCAAATGCGTGCTCTGCGCGAACCTGCTCGAACATGTCCGCGATCGGGAGGCGGTCGCCGCCGCCTGCGAGGAGATCGTCGGGCCGGGCGGCCTGGTCCTCGCCACGGTGCCCTCCTCCTTTCCCTATCATGCCGATCCGATCGACACGCTCTACCGGCCGGAGCCGGCCGCGCTCGCCGCGCTCTTCGCCGGCAGCACGACATTGCTGGCCGAGGAGGTGAAGGGCCGTTCCTACGGGGAAGACATGAAGGCACGCGGCCTCTCCTTCTGGAAGGAAGCGGCGCTCACCCTGCGCGCCGCCCTGGTCTCGCTCGTCCGGCCGAAAGGCTTCGCCTCCCGCGCCCATCGCTGGCTCTGGTACAAGCGGCCGTACCGCGTCGCGATCGCCCTCGTTGAGGTACGAAAACCGCCTTCCCAAAGCGGGTCGCGCCGCTAAGCTTCCGCGCTTCGGCGGGAGGGAAGATTCGAGATGGCGAAACCGGGCCTGGGCGAGCGGCTGCGCTATGCCTTCGACAAGAGCATGGCCGCGGGGCCGATCGCCCTGATCGGCTGGCTCGGCATGGTCTCCCTGCTGGTCATCGCGGTCGCCGGCGCCTTCCTCGCCGCGACCCGCATCGCGCCCGAAGGCGAGGAGGGGATGAGCTTCGTCGAGGCGCTCTGGGCCTCTCTGATGCGCACGCTCGATCCCGGCACGATGGGCGGCGATTCGGGCTGGGGCTTCCGCCTCGTCATGCTGTCGGTGACCGTCGCCGGCATCTTCGTCGTCTCGGCGCTGATCGGCGTGCTCAGCACCGGCCTCGAGGGCAAATTGGACGAGCTGCGCAAGGGCCGCTCGCTCGTGCTCGAGCAGGATCACACGATCATCTTCAACTGGTCGCCCTCGATCTTCGACGTCATCTCCGAGCTCGTCATCGCCAACGAGAGCCGCAAGCGCCCGCGCATCGTCGTCATGTCCGACAAGGACAAGGTGGAGATGGAGGACGAGATCGCGGCCAAGGTCCCGGACACGAAGAATACCAGGATCATCTGTCGCAGCGGCGACCCGACCGACCTTTACGACATCGGCATCGTCAATCCGCAGACCGCGCGCTCGATCGTCATCCTCTCGCCCCCGAGCGAGGACCCGGACAGCTGCGTGATCAAGACCATCCTCGCCTTGATCAACGATCCCGGCCGGCGCGAGGAGCCCTATCTGATCGCGGCCGAGATCCGCGAGAGCCGCAACGCCGAGATCGCGCGCGTGGTCGGCGGCTCGGAGGTCCAGCTCGTCCTCGCCGACGATCTCTTGTCGCGGATCGTGGCCCAGTCGATGCGCCAGCCCGGGCTCAGCGCGGTCTACACCGAGTTGCTCGATTTCGACGGCTGCGAGATCTACACGGCCGACCAGCCGGAGCTGGTCGGCAAGACGTTCGGCGAAGCGATCTTCTCCTACGAGACGAGCACCCTGATCGGAATCTGCGGCGCCGACGGCACGGTGTCGCTCAACCCGCCGATGGACATGAAGATCGAGGAGGGGATGAAGGCGATCGTCATCGCCGAGGACGACAGCGAGATCGAGGTGAAGGAGCGCGGCGCGCCGATCGAGCTCAGGGGCCCGCCGCCGCCGCCGGCCGCGCAGGCGCCGCCCGAGCGCACCTTGATGCTCGGCTGGAACCGGCGCGGGCCGATGATCGCGCTCGAGCTGTCGCGCTACGTCGCGCCGGGCTCGACGCTCACCATCGCCGCCGACACGCCGGAGCTGGAGGAGGAGTTCGGGCATCTGGCCCTGGCCGGCGACAATCTCAGCGTGGACATGAAGCGGATTGATACCGGCCGCCGCGCCGAGATCGAGGCGCTCGACCCGACCGGCTACGACCATGTCCTCGTCCTCGGCTATAGCGACCATATGGCCGCGCAGCCGGCCGACACGCGCACGCTCGTCACCCTGCTCCACCTGCGCCGGATCGGCGAGGATGCGAAGAAGACGATCAACGTGGTCAGCGAGATGATCGACGTGCGCAACCGCGAGCTGGCCGAGGTCGCCAGGATCGACGACTTCGTGGTCAGCAACAAATTGGTCAGCCTGATGCTCGCCCAAGCTTCGGAGAACGAGCATCTCGAGGAGATTTTCAGGGACCTGCTCGACGAGGAGGGCTCGGAAATCTGCCTGCGCCCCGCGGCCGATTATGTGACGCTCGGCGAGACTCTGAGCTTCTACGAGGTCACGGAGGCGGCGCGGCGGCGCGGCGAGGTCGCGATCGGCCACCATATCCCCGCCAGCGCTTCGGCCGACGACGCCCGCCGGATGGGCGGGATCGTGATCAACGTCTCCAAGGCCGAGCCGCTCAGCTACGGCCCGAACGACAGGATCATCGTCCTGGCGCGCGACTGATGCCCTTCACCGAGTCACCCCGGCGCAGGCCGGGGCCCATGAACGCGGATCATGCGAACCGGAGACAAACTGCGTTCACGGTACCCGGCCCGCGCCGGGATAATTCCCGGGACTGAGCCACGCGCCGCTCGAAAAATCTCCACGATCATCGTCAGAAGCGCCGCGCCACCCCGAAATAGACCTCCAAATCCGGTGCGTCGCGGTTGAGCCCGATATTGGTGCCGACATCGAACTGGACATTCTCGCTCGGCGACCAGTCGAGGGAGAGGCCCGCGAGCTCCTGGGCCGAATGACCGGTCGGATCCTCGTCCTCCACGAATTCGAGCTCGGCGGCGGCGCCGATCTTGCCGGTCAAGGCGAGATCGACGCCGACGATCGCGCTGTAGGCCAGGTGCCGGCCGTCCCCGTCCGCGTCGACCGCGGCGTCGGCCTCGGCGGTGAGGCCGAGCGTGACGCCGTGCGGCAGGCGATAGCTCATCGGCGCGAGCAGGCCCGCGCCCCAGTCGCCCGCGCCGATGCCGGCGCTGCCGGTCGGCAGCGTCGCATAAGGCATGAGCGCGACCGAGAAGCCGGAGCCGTCCGCATTCTGCAAATTCTGCCGCAAGGCGAGGGTGACGTCCCCGACGCCGCCGGTGCGCGCCACGGCATTGCCCGAGCGGGTGCGGGCATGGGTGTAGGCGGTCCAGCCGGCCTGGATTTCGAGATTGGGAGTGAGGCCGTAGCGGACCAGCAGGTCGCCGGTGGCGAGATCGTCCTCGCGCGCGCCGCCTTGCCGGGTCAGGGTCCAGTCGCCGAGGCCGAGCTCCACCGCGAGATGGCCCTGGTCCATCGTGCAGGGCGGGGTCCCCAGACCGGGCCGGTCCGGGCAGAAATCGCGCAGCGGCGCGGCCTTTGCCGGCCCCGCCGCCGCCAGCCAGGCCGCAGCGGCCAGGAACAGGCTAGCGCTCCTGCGCATGCTCCCCATCCCCCTCCTCGGGCGGGTAGGGCATGATCAGGGTCCCGTCCGGGGCCGCGGTGAACCCGATCTGGACCGGATAGGCGAACGCGATCCCCTCCTGGTTGAAGCGTTCGAGCAAGGTGACCAGCACCTGGTGGCGGGTCTCGAACACCTCCGACCAGACTTCCGAACGGACGTCGATCTCGAGGCTGAAATCGAGGCTCGACGTGCCGTAGCCGGTCATGCCGCAGCGCAGGAACACGCATTTCTCGCAGCCGGACACGGCGTCCTCGACGATCTTCGGGATGCGCGCGCAGACTTCGGGGCTGGTCTGGTAGACGATGCCGAAGCTCTGCACGAACCGGCGCCGGTTGAGCCGCGCCATGTTGTGCAGCTCCTTGTCGAGCAGGTTCTTGTTGGAGATCACCACTTCCTCGCCGCTGATCGAGCGCACCCGGGTCGATTTCAGCCCGATCTGCTCGACCGTGCCCGAGGTCGTGTCCCAGCGGATATAGTCGCCGCGGCGAAAGGGCTTGTCGAACAATATGGCAAGCGCCGCGAAGAGATCCGCGAAGATGCCCTGGGCGGCGAGACCTATGGCGATGCCGCCGATGCCGAGCCCCGCGATCAGCCCGGTGACGTTGACCCCGAGATTGTCGAGCACGACGACGAGCGCGATCGCGAAGATGGCGATGGTGACGAGCAGCCGGATGATCCCGATCGCGCTGCCCAGGCCGCTGGTTTCGGCGCCCCCGGCGCGGTGCTCGATCACGCCGAGGGTCAGCTCGCGCGCCCACAAGGCAGCCTGCAGGGTGGATGCGACCACGAAGAAGACCTCGATCGTGTTGGCGAGCGAGGGCGGCGCGCCGGCATAGCCACCGACCAGCCGGGCCGCGAGCGCGATCATGAACCAGAGCCGCGTGCCGGCGAGCACGCGGCCGAGCACGGTCCGCCAATGGGTGTGCGCGGGATCGGTGCCGCAGATCCTGACGCCGAGCCATTTCACGCCGAGCAGGACGAGCACGATGATCGCGCCCGCGACGGTGCCGAGGACGATCTGCAGCGTGTGGCTGGAGAGCCAGGCGAGCGTTTCGCCCCAGAGCTGTCCGGCCTGGGTGTCGAGCGGGGCTTGGGTGTTCATCTGGGCTTGCCGGCCTTCCTGTTCCTCTTCGCGCCGAGGAAGGCGATCAGCCCCCGCTCGGCGCTCGACAGGTATTTCGTCGGGCGGGGGCATTGCAAGCTTAGCTGCCCTTTCGATTCCTTCGCCGCGTCGATCAAGGCGGGATGGACATAGGATTTGCGGCTGATCGCCGGCGTGTTGCCGAGCGCCTCGGCGACCGGCTCGAGCAGGGCATTGAGGCCGACGCCCTCCTCGCCCGCGGCGCAGATCTGCTCGAAGGCGATCGCGCTCGCGCTCCAGGTACGGAAATGCTTGGCGGTGAAATCCTCGCCGGTGGCGTCGCGGATATAGTCGTTGACGTCGGTCGAGCTCACCGGATGGGGCTCGCCGTCGCCGTCGATATATTGGAAGAGGTTCTGGCCGGGCAGGTCCTGGCAGCGCCGGACGATCCTGGAGAGGCTGGTGTCGGTGATCGTCAGCTCGCGCTCGATCCCGCTCTTCGCCTTGAACCGCATCTTCACCCTGCGCCCGGCCACCTTGGCGTGACGGCGCCGCAGCGTGGTCGCGCCGTAGCTCTTATTCTCCTGTGCGTAGGCTTCGTTGCCGACGCGGAGGCGGCCGACGTCGAGCAGGCGGACGACCGCGGCGACCACGGTCTCGCGGCTCAGATTGCGCTTCCTGAGATCGGCCTCGACCTTCCTGCGCAGCTTCGGCAGGGCCTTTCCGAAGCTGGCGCAGCGATCATATTTGGCATTGTCCTGCTTCTCGCGGAACGCAGCGTGATAGCGATATTGCTTGCGGCCCTTCTCGTCATAGCCGATCGCCTGGATGTGCCCGTTCGGATCGGGGCAGAACCAGGCATCGCGATAGGCGGGCGGCAGGCCGATCGTGTTGAGCCGGTCGATCTCGTCGCGGTCGGTGACGCGCTTCCCCGTCGCGTCGAAATATTGCCAATAGCGGCCGTGCCGCTTCCGGGTGATCCCCGGCCGGCTGTCGTCCACGTAGCGAAGGGCTGGCAGCCGTCCTGTCATGCGAGCGTCTAAAGCCGCGCCTCGCCGCTTCGTTCCCCCAGGGCGCCAATCACGCCGTCCTTGCCGATTGTCGGGCTTCAGATGAAGATGGCCGGGTTGTCCACCGGCGCTGTCGGTGAAACCATTTCGATCACATAGTCGCTGCCGGCCTGATAGCCCGCGATGCCGTCGGCGTCGACAACGAGGAAGATGCGCCCGGCCATGTCACCGCCAGTGGCGGTGAACAGGGCCGCCTGGTGGTAGGGGAGCCCTCCGAAGGTGCTGGCGAACGCCGCATCCATGCCTGCGCTGTTCAGCGTTCCCGATGTGGATACTGCGAAGGTACCCACGATGAAAGGCAGATCGATCCGGTCCACAGCAGCGTCAAAGCCGACCAGCCGGTCGTAGCTGGCGCTTGTCGATTGTGAAACGTCATCATAGAAGAACGTGTCCGCGCCGCCCCCGCCGGTCAGCGTATCACCTCCGCCGCCACCGAACAGCCAGTCGCCACCCAAGCTGCCGACGACGTTGTCGTTGCCCGCTCCGCCATAGAATTTGAACGCGCCGTCATGCTCGAACCCGCCGAAGAAGACGATGTCCGTCGTCACCTGAAGGCCGAAAATCGTCATCATCTTGCCCGCGGTGACGAACGTATCGAGGCCCACAAGGTTGAAGTGATTGGGAATGCCCGCCGGGCCGGGCAGCAGCACGAGCACCTCGGTGTTGACCACGTTGCCGCCAAGCAGGAAGGGTGCGCCGGCGCTGCCGTAATCGCCGTCGAGCGCGAGCTGGTCGTTGCTGCCCGGGCCGCCGTCTACCATGTCGGCGCCCGAGAAGCCCCCGGGACCGAAATAGAAGCCGTCATTGCCCGCGCCGCCGGTCATTCTGTCATCGCCCTGGCCGCCGAACACCATGAAAGCGCCGTCATGCTCGGCCGAGCCGTTGAAGGTGAGGCTCTGGCCAGCGGCGAGCTGTGTCGCCTGCACCTTGAGCACGCCGCCAGTCGTGACATTGGCCTCGACGGTGGTCAGGCTGTAGTTGAAACCGGGCAGCACCACGATCGCCTCGATCCCGGTGATCGTGTCCGGCGCGAGGACAAGCGCGTTGGCGCCGGAATAATCGCCCTGCAGCCCGATCTGGTCGTTATTGCCCGCACCGCCGTCGACATGATCCGCGGTCGTGAACGCGGCGCCAAAGAAGAAGCCGTCATCGCCTGCTCCGCCATTGGCGGTGTCGTTGCCGCCCTGCTCGAGATGGAAGCTGTCGCCTTGGCCGGAGCCGGTGACGACATTGTCGCCAGCATTGCCGCGCAAGGTCTGGCCGGCGGAGCTGCCAGTGGCGGTTAGGATCTCGACATTGCTGGGCAGCGTGTAATCGCTCAGCGACGTGCGGACCTCGTCCGTGCCTTCTCCCCCAAGCTCGGTGACCACGTCGCCCGTATCGTCGACATAGAAAACGTCATTGCCGGTGCCTCCGGCCATCGCGTCCGCGCCGGCGCCGCCGTCGATCACGTCATTCCCTGCCTGGCCGACGATCGTGTCGATTCCGCCCAGTCCGTAGAGATGGTCGTCGCCGCCCTTGCCGATGATGACATCCGCGCCTTCGGTCCCGCTGAGGGAGTCTGCGAAATCGCTTCCGACGATCTCGTTTCCGAGCAGGAAATCCGTCCGTGACGGCTGGCCGACAATCTTGAGCGTCATGTTTCCGCCAGGCGTTACGACGGTCGCCACATATCCAAACAGAACGCTCGCGCCATCGCTCGGGAACTGCACCAGGGTGTTCGGCCAGGAAACGGAGATCGCGTTGACCGCCCGGAGATCGATGATGTCTTCGCCGGTCGTCAGAAATATCAGATCGCTCGAGCCGAAAACCGATTCGCTGACGTTCAGATAGACGTAGACGTCGCGGCCCTCGCCACCGCCCAACGTGTCGCCACCTCCGCCGCCATAGAGCCGATCGTCGCCCCCGCCGCCGAAGAGCCCGTTGGCGGCGGCATTGCCGCGAAGGACCTGGCCGAATTCGTTGCCAGTAAGATTGATCCAGGCGGTGCCGTTGTCGTCGGGAGTCACCAGGAACTCGACCTCGGCGCCCGCGGTCAAGGTATAGTGGGTTGCGGCGACGACCGTGTCATTGCCGCCGCCTACCGCTTCTCGCACGATGTCGTCGTTGGAATCCACGATATAGACATCGTCGCCGCCCAGGCCGATCAGGGTGTCCGCGCCGCCGCCGCCGTCGATTCTGTTGGCCCCCTGGTTCCCGGTGATCGTCTGGCCGAGCGTGTTGCCGGTAAGGTCCAGCGCGGCCTTGCCGGTCTGGTCGGTGGTGGACAGGGCCTCCACATAGGCGCCGGCAGTAAGCGTATAGCTCACGGAAGCGAGGACGGTGTCGAAGGCGGTGTCGAAGCCCTGGGCCGGCCCTTCGACGATCGAATCGCCGTTGTCGTCGACATAATAGATGTCGTTGCCGGCGTTGCCGATCATCTGATCTGCCCCGCCGAGACCATTCAATATGTCGTTGCCGACGCCGCCGGTCAGCGTGTCGTTGCCCGAGGTGCCGACCAGATTGAGATCCTGGGCGATCACAAAATCGGCCATGGCGAGGGCGCCGTCGACCCGGATCGAGATCGTCCCGCTAGCCGTGGAAATGTCGACGATATTGTAAGTGCCCGTCCCGTCGGTGTGTTGCGACCAGTTGATCGCGCTTACGTCAAGATATCGGAGCTCGATCGTGTCGACGCCGCTCTGGAAGTCGCGAATGCGGTCGCGCGCCGCGGCGGTGGAGTCGGAGGCCGCCCCGTAGACGAAGGCATCGGCTCCGGAACCTCCTTCGAGGTCGTCGGCGCCGCCCCCGCCGCTCAAACGATCATTGCCGGTGCCGCCGAGCAGATGCTCGAAACCGGCGCCGCCGTTGAGGCGGTCGTTGCCGCTCCCGCCGAGCAGGTCGCCGCTGATCGTCCCAAGCTGCCCGTCATAGATGTCATCGTCGGCGCCGAGGTCGACTTGGCCGATGATGTTACCATTGTTCTGAAGGACGTCGTTGCCTTTGCCGAGATAGATATCGCCGTCCATCAAGCCGTTATTCTTGACGAAAATTCCGGCAAGATAGGGAAATGAGCCGGAGCTCTCGACCTCCTTGATCGCATAATCTCCGCGCAGCGTGCCGTCGTTGACGATTTGGCTTACATTGAATTCATAGTAGATAATCGCCGCCGCATATTTGGTCGTCTTATCGGCATCGGACGCCTGGATCAGGCCACTGTTGTGAACGCTGCTACCGCCGCCGGCGGTGAAGGAGATGCCGAAGGCGCCGGTGCTGATTCCTGCGCCGCCGCTGGCCGAGGCGAGAATCTGGCCCGCATTCTCGACCGTTCCACCATTGGCCAGATAGAGACCGAACGCTTGTTCCTGGGCGCGGGATTCGATCACCCCGCCGGCCACGTTCGTCACTGACAAATTGGAATCCCAGCTTTCGTAAGCAATCGAACTACTTTTGGCCTCAGCGGTGATCGTCCCGGCATTGTATAGATCCGGGCTCCAGGAGGAGGCGTACAAAGCCTTCGTCTGCGGGGCGTTTGGAGCGATCGCACTGATCACTCCATAATTTGCGATAATTGCCTGATCCCAGAAGCAGGCCGTATCGAACATTATGAAGATGGCAACGGCGCTGGACCCTGACCAGGAATATCGCATCTCGCCGTAATTGAACAAGGAGGGCTGGGCCCCGGACGGCGAAAGGGGTCCGAATGCCAGGGCCGCTGCCCAACCCCCGTCCGTATTATAGGTGTAGTTGAGGATCGAGTCTGCCGACACGGTCATCGTCGACGTAATGAATTGCGCCAAGATTACGCCCCCGATACTCAAGACTGGTTGAGATTGCGATCCGCCTCGCCCTACCGCCGGCGGGGCAAAGCCTTCTTGTGATTAGGCTTTTCCGGTACGCGGCTCAAGCCGTATTTGCCCGCCGCCTGGTCTCAGACGAAGATGGCAGGATTGTCGACGGGTGTGGCCGGCGAGACGATCTCGATCACATAGTCGCTGCCCGCCTGATAGCCTTGGGTGCCGTCGGCATCGATCACCAGGAAGGCATGGCCGGCCAGACGTCGCCGGTCGCCGTGAACATCCCGCCTGGTGACTAGTGAGGCCCGCAAAGGCCGCGGAATTCGGCGTCCGACCCCAAGCAGCCGGGGTGCCAGGTCAGTAATTTAAGCAATTCGGTCGACTCTTGATGATCCGCGCGCGCAGCAATGCGTCTCCCGCGGACTTGGATGACGAACTTTACTCGTCAACATATTATGATTTCAAAAGGATCGAGACTGAGGACCGGATCGGTGATTGGCAAAGAGAGGTCGAAGTCCCGCTTTGCCGCGACCTTCCAGTTTATTTGGATGATCGGGATATTTGGCAGCGTGCCGCGCAAACCCGTCCGGCCCTCGGAGATTGGAACGTCGCATCCCCCATACAAGAGATGCGCACCGGCCCTCCATCCATGAATCTGTCGGTCAGAGCGTGAAGTCGGCCGAAGTGAGCGGGTGGGCGTCGCTGACCACGACGACGAGCTCGAAATCAGCGACGCCGTCTCCGTTGACGTCGCCCGAGACGGTCCAGATCGGTCCGGCGGTCTGCACCGCGCGCAGCTCTCCGGCATGGTTGGTGAACGCGCCCGAGCCGATGAAGCTGAAGGCATCGTCGCCGCCCCCGGTGATGGCGTCGATCCCGGAGAGGTCCATCTTGTCGCCGGTGGCGAAGTCCTGGATGCCGTCCCGGCCAGCCGGGGTCGACTGGCCAACCGCGTCATAATAGAAGACGTCGTTGCCCGCGCCGCCGGTCAAAGTGTCGGTGCCGTCGCCGCCGAACAGCCAGTCGGCGCCGGTGCCGCCCTTGATCACGTCGTTGCCGCTGCCGCCATAGATCCGGAACGCACCGTCATGCTCGCCGGAACCGTCGAAGGTGAAGCCGGTCGAAGTCTGGAGCCCGAATATCGTCTTGGTCTGGCCCGCGCCGACGAAGGCGTCGCCGGACGTGATGTTGAAATGGTTGGGCGTGCCCGCCGGCCCTGGGAGCAGAACCAGCACCTCGACATTGGTGACGTTGCTGGCCAATGTGAGCGTATAGTCGCCGTCCAGGCCGAGCTGGTCGTTGGTTCCTGCGCCGCCATTCACGATGTCGGCGCCCGTATATTGGCCCGGCCCGAAATAGAAGCCGTCATTGCCTTGCCCGCCGGTCAGCGCGTCGTTGCCGTTGCTTCCGAAGATCAGGAAGCTGCCGTTGGTCTCGGCGGCGCCGTTGAAGACGAGGTTGTTGCCGGCGATGAGCTGGGTCGCCTGGACCTTGAGCACGCCGCCCGCCGCGACGTTTCCGTCATTGGTGGTGATTTCGTAGCTGAAATTTCCGAGCAGCACGATCGCTTCGATATTGGCGATTGTGCCGGCGCCCATCACCAAGGAACTGGCACCGGTATAATTTCCCTGCAGGCCGATCTGGTCGTTGGTCCCGGCACCGCCGTCGACCTGGTCCTCGTTGGTGAAGGTTCCTCCGAAGAAGAAAGCGTCGTCGCCGCCAAGGCCGCTGGCGCTGTCGATGCCGCCCTGGCTCAGGTCGATATAATCTCCATTGCCCGTGCCCGTGATGACATTGTCGGTGGAATCGCCGTTGAGATGATCCTGGGCGGAGGCAAGGCCGTTCACCGTGACCGAGACGGACGCGGTCACCCCGCCGGCCAGGCCGTAGCTGAAGCTGTCTCCCGCCACGGTGTTCACGGCCCCCGTCTCGCCCGACGAGGTCGAGGTCAGGGTATCGAACTTGTGGTTGGGGTCGTAGGTCAGGGTGCCGTTCGCGTTGCGCGTCACCTTGGCGCCGGAAAAGATGGTGATCGTCTGGCCGACCGCGATCGCCTGGCCGTCGACCGTCGCAACCGACGGCGGTGGGCCGTCCACATCCGAATCGTTCGCCAGCACCGTGATCACGACCGGCGTGGCTTCGTCGGTGGTCGCGAAATCGTCCTCAGCCACAGGTGGGGCGTCGGCCGTGGTCACATGCACGGTCGCCGTCGCGGGGGTGGACGTGCCGCCGTCGCCGTCGGTGAGCGTGAAGCTGATCGTCCGGTCCGCGCCGGTCATGCTCTGGGAAAAGTCCACGAAGCCGATCGTGCGAAGCACGTTCTGGACGTCGCTCGCGCTCGCGAATGAAGTGAAGGTGACGAGGAGAGGATTGGACGGCGTGTCGCCGCCGCTGACCTCCGCGATGACGTCGCCATTGCCATTGAAGATCTGCCCGCCCGCGTCGGGGTCGAGCCCCACGACCACCAGCATGTCGTCGGTCTGGAAGCCCGAGATGAACTGGACGGTGAGCGTGGCGCCGTCGAAGTCGGGCGAATCGGGGTCCACGACCGTGCCCGCAGGCGCCAGCGTGACGGGGCCGTTGCCCTCGGTGAAATTGGCGATCGAACCCGAGCCGGCGGCGCCGCTGTCGAGATCGACCACTGGGGGATTGTTGACCTCGCTGATCGGCCGGATCATGGCCAGTGAAAATCCGTCGGGCGTGTCGGTCGTCGCAATATCGCTGATTGCGGATTTCTTGGTGCGCATTTCTTCAACTCTCCCGATCCGGAACGAGGTCGATAGGCCCAGAGGGAACGCAAGTCGAGCAGGGTCGGTCCAATAGGCCGCACGAATTTGCGCCGGGCCGCCTTGGCCGCGGGCTGCTGCACCTGGATCCGGCAGCGCGCCGAACCGATGGTCAGGCGGTCGGCAATAGAGACTTGGCCATTCGGGGCGCGAACCCCACGCCCGCCTTGCGTTCGGCCTTTTCCCTGCGGGCGAGCCAGGTGTCGAGGCCGATCTGGACTCCGAACACCAGCCAGCCGAACGACTGATAGGCGATGCCGACGAACAGCTCGCCGACCATGTAGATGATCTGGAAATGCTGGAGCGCGGTCGCGAGCGGCGCGATCCAGGCCTCCTCGCCGTCGCGCCGCCGGTAGCGCCGGCGGATCATCTCCATCCGCACCAAGCCGATCGCGTTGATCAGCAGGAACAGGAACAGGCCCGGAAAACCCTGCTCGCCGAGCATCTCGAAATAGGCGCTGTGATAGGCACGGGCCTCGTCGGACTGCATCGCCGCGGTGACGACCTGGACGTCGCCGCTGCTCTGCGTGTTCACCGTCACCACCTGGATGCGGTTCGAGCGATAGGCGCCGAAGCCGCCGCCGAACGGATGATGCTGGGCATAGTCCCAGGTCCAGGCCCATACGGCGAGCCTGGTGCCGGCGGATTCGTCGGCCTGCAGCTCCTGCATCGTCCCCATCCGGTTGGTGAAGGAGGCGGGGAGGAAGGGGATGGAGGCGAGGCCGAGCAGCCCCGCGCCGGCGATGTAGAGGAAGCGGCGCCTGGCATCGCGCAGCATCAGCACGGCGAGCACGGCGATGCAGACCAGGCCGGTGCGCGCCTCGGTGCCGATCGGCATCAGCAGGCAGGCGAAGATCAGGCCGGCCGCGAAGATCTTCACCCGCCAGTCGGGCGGGAAGATCGTGCCGTGGCGCGTGAACCAGAGGATGATCGGGATGATCGCGATCGCGATCGTCGAGATCGTGCTGCTCTCATAGAGGCCGCTATTGTTGTCGACCATCAGGTTGAGCACGCCGTAGCCGCCGCCCGAGAGCACGGTCTTGATCCCGCCGACGATGATGATCGCCGCCGCCGACAGGGTGAGGAAGAGCAGGACCGCCTCGAGCCGGAGCTTCGTGCGAAGCGTGAACGGGAGGAACACCGCGAACACGATCGTCTTCCACGCCCAGTCCCATTTCTCGGCCGCGTCGACCGGGAAATCGGCGTAGAACGTGGTCGCGCCCGCATAAGCGAGCAGCACCAGCAGCAGCCCCTGGCGGACGGTGAAGCTCATCTGGTCCTTGCGGTCCGCGATCGCCCAGCCGCCCATCGCCAGCAGCGCGACGATCAGCGAGAGCGGGATCGAATTGAGCAATATGTAGGAGAGGCGCTGCGGCGAGACCGTGTCGACATAGACATAGGCGAGCACGAACAGGAACGGCCGCTTGAGCCCGAGCGCGAGCAGCCCCGCCAGGAAAGTGATGAAGGCGAGATCACGCATCCTTGCGGAACCATCCCCGCCGCGTCGCCGGCGGCGCATCGTCTTCGGCGAGGTCGGGGCGCGACAGCAGGCGCCAGGCGGC
>Ga0070686_100000279_pt1 | contig 34519 bp, 26 predicted proteins | sample KBSS23LmetaG_FD_65654 | JGI IMG/M metagenome (GOLD analysis project Ga0070686, IMG submission 65654) | Switchgrass rhizosphere microbial communities from Kellogg Biological Station, Michigan, USA - KBS S2-3L metaG | ecosystem: Host-associated > Plants > Roots > Rhizosphere ... | reverse complement strand
AGGCAACCAATCGGTTGACACTGTCAATCATATGATCGAGCAGGTCCGCGCCTTCAATCGCCTCTACACCCGGCAGATCGGCGTGATCAGCGAGCGGCTGCTCGACAGCCCGTTCTCGCTCGCCGAGATGCGGGTCCTCTACGAGCTCGCCCACCGCGAGGCGCCGACGGCGACCGAGCTGGCCGGCGATCTCGGGCTCGACGCCGGCTATTTGAGCCGCATCCTGCGCCGCTTCGAGGGCCGCCGCTACGTCACCAGGACGCGGTCGGCCGACGACCGGCGCCACAGCTCGCTGCACCTCACAGCGCGAGGCCGCGCCGCCTTCGCGCCGCTCGAGCAGCGCACCCGCGAGGCGGTCGGCGCGATGATTCACCACCTTGGCGATCCCGAGCAGCGGCAGCTCGCCGCCGCCATGGCGACGATTGCGCGCCTCCTCGATCCGCAACCGGCGCAGCGGCCGCTCCCCTACGTGCTCCGCGCGCATCGGCCGGGGGATATGGGCTGGGTGATTCAGCGCCACGGCGAGATCTATGCGCGCGAGTGGGGCTACACGGCCGCCTTCGAGGCCCTGGTCGCGCGCATCTGCGCCGATTTTCTCGACCACTTCGATCCGTCGGGCGAGCGCTGCTGGATCGCCGAGCGCGACGGCGTCCCGATCGGTTCGGCGTTCGTCGTCCGCAAGTCGAAGACCGTCGCCAAGCTCCGCATGCTGATCGTCGATCCGTCGGCGCGCGGCCTCGGCGTGGGCGGACGGCTCGTCGACGAGTGCATCCGCTTCGCGCGCGAGGCCGGCTACCGGACGCTCACCCTGTGGACACACCGCCAGCTCGAGGCCGCCCGCCGGATTTATCACGCCGCCGGCTTCCGCTGCATCGCCGCCACGCCGGTCCACAGCTTCGGCAAGAACCTCGTCGACGAGACGTGGGAACTGGCACTACGGCCGAACAGGTCGGGCGGGTCGGGCAGGCCAGGCAGGTCAAGCGGGTCGAAAACCCGGTTGGTGAATCGTGTGGGTCAATCCGATCAGGGTTAACCCGTCCGACCCGAAGTATGTGGCGTTCGACCTGCCCGACCCGCTTGACCCGCCTGACCCGCCCGACCGCGCCGGCCTCAGGCTCTTGGGACCTCGCTCATGATCGCGAGCATGTGGCCGTCGGCGTCCTTGAAGAACGCCATCCACAGATCGGCTTTGTCGAGACGGGCGACGATGTGCGGCGGCTGCTCGAACTGGACGCCGCGGCCGGTCAGCGCGCCGGCCGCCGCCTGAATGTCGGCGACCGTGTAGTAGAGAATCGAGTTGAACTCCTGGCCCGCGTGCGCGCCCTCGCGCTCTGGCGGCGTCAGCATCAGCCGGGTCCCGCCGCAGTCGAAGAACGCCAGGTTGGGCGGTGCCTCGAACAGGAAGCGCAGCCCGAGCACGTCGCGGTAGAACGCGACCGCACGCGGCACGTCCGCCACCGTGAATGCAATCTGGCCAATCCGCGTCACGCCGATGTCGCTGCTGACTGCCGTCATCGCGTCCTCCCTCTCACGTGATATATTAGCCACGCTAAGTAACTAGTTAGCATATGCAAGTATCATCGGTCAACAGTGGAGTCAACCGCGACATCGCCGACCGGCTGCACTCCGCGGCGATCCATCTGCTGCGCCGGCTGCGCCGTCAGGACGACGCGATGGGCCTCACCGCGGCGCGCGCCTCGGCGCTCTCGATCCTGGTGTTCGCCGGCCCGGCGACGCTCACCACGCTCGCCCGCGCCGAACAGGTCTCGGCGCCGACCATGACCCGCCTGGTGCTCGGCATGGAGCGCGACGGGCTCGTCCGCCGCGCCGCCGACGAACACGACGGCCGGGTCGTCTGGCTGCAGGCGACTGCCAAGGGCACCCGCCTGCTCCACGAAGGACGACGCCGCCGCGTCGCCGCGCTCGCCGAGGACCTCGACACGTTGAGCGCCTCGGACCGTGTCACGGTCGCCGCCGCTGCTGATATCCTCGAGCGGATGCTCGCCCACCGTCAGCCGTCCCGCACGACGCCGCGCAATCGTAAGCCGCGCCACGTCGGAGCCACACGATGATTCGGTGGCTGGCTGCCGCGGTCGGGGTCGCGCTGCTCGCGCAGCCGGAGACCCTTCAAGTCACCTCGCGGGCGCGCGCTGTTCAACCCGGTGAGCTCGTCGTGCTGTCGATTGCCGCGCCTGATGGCCCGGCCGCAATCACGGTTCACGCCTTCGGTCACGACATCGCCGCGTATCAGTCCGACGAAGGCGGCTGGCGCGCGCTGGTCGGGATCGATCTCGACGTGAAACCTGGAACGTATCCAGTGACGGTGAAGGCGGGCTCAGTCCACGCGTCGCTCGACCTCGCAGTGCGACCGCGGACGTTCCGCACCCGCACGCTGACCGTCGATCCGGCGTTCGTGACGCCGCCGGAATCCGAGCGCGAGCGCATCGCCAGCGAAGCCAAACTGCTGGAGAACGTCTGGCGTTCGTCGGCGGCCGAGCGTCTGTGGCATGGTCCGTTCGTCCGGCCGGTGCCCCAGCCGGCCAACAGCGCGTTCGGGACGCGGAGCGTGTTCAACGGCCAGCCGCGCAACGCTCACGGCGGCGCCGATTTTCTGAGCCCTGCCGGCACGCCAATCCTCGCCCCGAACGCCGGCCGCATCGTCGTCGCCCGACCGTTGTATTTCTCGGGCAACACGGTCGTGATCGATCACGGCCTTGGCATCTTCTCGATGCTCGCGCATCTCTCCGCCTTCGACGTCCACGAAGGCGATCGTGTCGCCGCCGGCGATCGCGTTGGCCGGGTCGGTGCGACCGGCCGCGTGACCGGACCGCATCTGCACTGGGCGGTGCGGGCGGCCGGCGCGCGCGTCGATCCGCTGTCGGTCCTCGACGTGCTCGGATCGAAGTCAGCGGGCTGAGCTTGCGTCGCAGACGACGTCACTGCCCGGCTGGGCTGTTGGGAGACCCGACACGGCCGCGGCCCGCCGATGGGTGATTCACGCTGAAAGCGTCTGAAACGGACGTGGTACTCAACTTGCGAAAGCGGATACCACCTATGGCGACTTGCGCGACCCGGCGGTCTGCAGAGACCTCCAGCGACCCCGAAGTCCGAGTGCTGCGATGGACGTTCCGCCGCGACGACGACGCGATCGTCTGCGAGCTCGGGTTGAACAGCGACCACTCCGCCTACGAGCTCCGCGTCAACCCGCCGTGGAATGCAGCAGGATCGACGGTCGAACAGTTCGACGATGCGATGTCGGCGTTCCAGCGCCATGCCGCGATCGAGCGCATGCTGGTCAGCGAGGGATGGCTGCTGGAGGGATTCGAATCGGAGCGCATCAACCGCCGGCTATAACTCCCTCCTCGTGGCGCGGCGCTTGCTGATGGATGCAGCGGAGGATTGCGCATGCGCTACATGGTCGCGTGGATGCTTGGTGTTCCCTTTTCGGTGATCGTGTTGTGGTACCTGGTCGGCCACGCCGCCTGCGGGCGCTGAGCGGGTCCATCGTGCGGTGTTGACGCGGCGCCGCCGCGTCAGGCTGCAGCGTCGGGCGAGCGCGGCAATCGGACGACGAACGTCGCTCCGTTTCCCTCGCCCGCGCTGCGCGCTTCGATCGAGCCGCCGTGGAGCTCGATCAGATGGCGCGCGATCGCCAGCCCGAGGCCGAGCCCGCCATGCTGACGCGTGAACGACGCGTCGGCCTGCCGGAATTTGTCGAACACGTACGGCAGGAACGCCGGCGGGATCCCGGCGCCGGTGTCGGTGACGGTCAACTCGGCGAAGCCGTCGTTCCCTGACACGGCGACGATCACCCGCCCGCCGGCTGGCGTGAACTTCACCGCATTCGACACCAGGTTCCAGACGACCTGCTGCAGCCGATTGGGGTCGGCGGAGATCGGGATCGGCTCGCGGCCGCGGACCTCGACGCGGATCTTCTTGGCCACCGCCGTCGGCGCGATCGCCTCGACGCTGCGCTGCGCGACGGACACGAGATCGATGTGCTCGAGCTCGAGCTTGACGTTGCCTGACATGCCGCGGGCGACGTCGAGGATGTCGTCGACAATCCGCGCCTGGGCCTGCGCGTTCCTCTCGATGGCTTCGATCGCCTGCGCCTGCTTGGCCGTGTCCAGCGTCCCGCTGGCCAGCATCCGCGACCAGCCGAGGACGGCGGCGAGCGGCGTGCGCATCTCATGCGAGAGCGTCGCGAGGAATTCGTCTTTCAACCGGTTCAGTTCGTCGGTGTGCCGGAACAAGCGCGCGTTCTCGATGGCGACCGACACCCGCCGCGCGAACTCCTCGACCAGCGCGACGTCGGCGGCGGCGTACTCGCGGCCCGACTCCGGCTCGGTCATCCCGAACGACATCACGCCGACGACGCGGCCGCGGACGCGCAGCGGCGCGCCGACATAGGCGCAGGCCTGGAGCTGCGCGCCGATCGAGTGCAGATCGCCGTCGATTCGCCCCCGCTGGGCGGCGACGGCGCGTTCGAGGTCGGCGCGCGCGACCACTTTCGTCTGTCCGCTCTTCATCACCACCTCGGCGAAGGTGATCCCTGAGCCGGCGCCGCCGAGCAGGCGATCGGCGAGCTGGCGCAGCACCGGTTCCTTGTCGCGGACGACGTGTCCCCAGGCGACGTGGCGAAGCTGGCCGTGCTCGTTTTCGACCAGCACGTTGCAATAGTCGCCGAGCCGCGGCAGCGCGAGGTGTACGGCGTGGTCGAGGGTGACCTCGTAGTCGAGCGACGAGGTCAGCACGGCGCCGACTTCGGCGAGGAAGGCGAGCCGATCGCGCGCCGCCACCGCGTCTTCGTGCGCCTCGCGCTCCCGCACGATCAACTCGTCGCGCAGTTCGTCGGCCTTGCGTCGAAAGCTGATGTCGCGGACGATTTTCGAAGCGCCGACGATCGCGCCGCTCCGCGAACGAACCGGCGACACGGTGACGGCGACGTCGACCAGCGAACCGTCCTTCCGCCGGCGGACGGTTTCAAACGGTGGGATCCGGCGGCCGACGCGGATATCGGCGATGACCCGGTCCTCCTCGCTCCAGCGGTCGTTCGGAATGATGATCGTGATCGGCTTGCCGATGGCCTCGGCAGCGGCGTAGCCGAACAGCCGCTCGGCGCCGTGATTCCACGCGGTGATGACGCTCTCGAGATCCTTGGCGATGATCGCGTCTTCGCTCGATTCGGCGATCGCCGCGAACCGCCGCTGATCGACGGCAGCGCGCAGGGCGCGCTCGCCGAACAGCGCCAGCAGCACGCCGTTGCTCGAGAAGATCACCAGCGAGAGCAGGTCGCTGCTGTGGACGACGGCGAAGCTGGTGATCGGTTCGAGATACCGAAACGCCACGGCGGCATCGGCCAGCACGGTGGCGAGCACGCCGGGGCCGAATCCGCCGTTCCACGCCACGATCGTCACCGCCGGGTAGTACACGAGGTACGGCACGCCGCGGCCCAGCCACGGATCGAGAGCCCCGCGTATCAATCCCGCGAGGGCAACCGTCACGATCGCGATCAGGTACCGGCTTCGAACCGGAATGGATGCGAACACAGGGAGAAACGGCAGAGCTTTAGCGCGTCGGACACTAGTTTAAGATCAAAATTGCTGTGGCCGCGCCCATGCGATCTGCGCTCGTGCTCGTTGCCTCGAGCGACACAGTTCGACGCGCTGAGATGGTTGGTGCCGCGGAACAGGCCGGCCATCGCGTCCTCGAAGCGGTCGACGGGGCGCACGCGGTCACCGCCGCGACGCGGTACGTTCCCGACCTGTTGATCGCCGATGCCGTCCTGCCGCAGCTCGATGGTTCGCAGGTCGCCACCAGGCTCGCGGAGAATCCCGACACCGCGAACGTGTCGATCGTGCTCGTCGGCGGCGCCGCCGTCGCGCCCGACCCGCCTCACCTGACGGGTGTGGTCGTCATCGAGTCGCTTGCCGATGCCGGGCGCGAGATGGCGCGGTTGCTGTCGCGCCGCACCGCGGTCAGCGACGGGATCGTGATGCTGCGGCGCGCGCTGGCCGACGTCCGCGCCAGCGCCGGCGATCGCGGCGATGACGGCGGCGCCGGGACGCACGTCCGCGCCCGGCAGATCGCCAACAGCGTCGAAGAGTCGATGATCAGCGTTCTCGTCGCCGACGACGAGGCCCGCTACGTCGAAGCGAACGCCGCCGCCTGTGCGTTGAGCGGCTACTCGCGCGACGAACTGTTGGCGCTGACGATCTGGGATCTGACGCCGGAGCAGCGGGTCCCGCAGGATCGGCGGCTGTGGGAGCGATTCCTGCGCGACGGCCGCTTCGAAGGCTCATACCGCATCCGCCGGCGGACCGGCGAAACGGTCACGATCCGCTGCGCCGCGTCGGCGAACGTCTCGCCCGGCCTTCACGTGTCGGCGCTCGCCCCGGCGCGGCTGCTCGAAGTGATCAGAAGCTGATCGTCGCCAGCAGCGGATAGTGATCCGAGCCGAATCGGCTCGGCAGGCGCCGCACCTCCACCGACTTCACCCGCCCGCCGACGAACACGTGATCGAGTGTGGCGTGAAACCCCAGCGGTCCACTGAAGGTGGTGACGTCGGGCGGCGCCGGTCCGTCGGGAAAGGCGGCCCGCAGATACGCGATCGCCGGCTCCCGCGAACCGAACACCGTGTTGAAGTCGCCGGCGACGATTGTCGTCAGATGATCGGTATCCGGCGCGGTCGCCGCGAGCGCCGCGACGAGCGCTTCGGCCTGGCGGCGCCGCGCCGCCGACGGACCGCCGCGCATCAGCGCCAGCGCCGTGTCGAGATGCACGTCGGCGACGCGAACCCTCCACGGCTCACCCCGCGTCGTCCGGCCCTGGACGACCGCGACCGCGGCAACCCGCCGTTGATGTTCGAGCGGCAGCTCGAGGACGGCCGGCTGCCCGAGCGCGAAGGTCGACGCGATCGCGTTGCCGCGATCTTCACGGTCGCGATCGGTGAAGCCGTTGCGCATCGACGGCGCGTAGAGCAGCGCGAGGCCGGCGTCGCGCCACAGGTGCGAGACGTCAGGGCCGCGTCCGCGCCGCGCGGCGATGCGCGACGGCACGGCGTACTCCGATTGCAGACGGGCCGGGATCGCATCGTCGCGGCGGTAGGCTTCCTGGAGGAGCAGCACGAAATTGTCGACGCGCGTGCCGGCGGTGAACTCGCCGGCACGGAGCGACCGGATCAGCATGTCGACGTCGCCGCTGCCGACGTGCACGTTCCACGAGACGACGAACAGCGTATCGGTGGGCGGCGCGTGCTGTGACGCGAGCCCCGGTTCGAACAGTACCGGTCCGACCGTCTCACACCAGCGCGCGAGATCGTCGCGGTCGCGGCGGCTTGCGGCCGACCACCACGAAATCGACGCCGCCTTCGGCACGGACTGCCGGCATGGCAGCGCGGCGAGATGCGAGGGATCGGGAGCGGGTGGAAGCCCGGCACACGCTGCCGTCACGATGGCGAGAACACTGGTGGCAACCGCGGCGATGCGGGTGCGACCGGCTCGCCTACTTCCGCCGGCTGCGCGTCGTGTGACGGTGGTGCCGCTGAGGGGTGGCATGCTCGTCCGCGGTGTGGCGGCGCGGGGGCTCGGACGAGAGGGTGCGCAAGTCTCTGACCTCGTGGAGAGGATTGTGGTAACCGGAGACGCGTTCGCGGTCGAAGGCTTCCGACAACTCCGCGGCGCTGTTGCGCAGCCGGGTCATCTGCTCGGTCATCTCACGGATGCGCTTGAGCTGTTCCTCCAGAAAATGTTCCGACATAACCGGCCCCTCTCTCCTGCTCCCATTTCCCAGCCAGATCTGTGCCAGCGTCGTCGCCGCGGTAATGACCGCGTGGCAGCACTTGGGGCTCGAGCCGGACACTACGGAAGACGGCGACTGCTAGACGCGGAGGACCGTACCCGACGCGGGCATACCAGTCGCGTGGGCGATCGCGGCCACGTAGACGGCGACCTGCCGTCGATAACGGTCGAGACCTTCGGCCGCGATCTCGCGATCGGTCTTGTAATCGACGACGATCCAGCGGCCGTTTTCCTCGAACGCCAGATCGACGATGCCTTCGATCATCGTGCCGTCGGCGGCGGTCCAGCTGACGGGCGTTTCCCGCCGGCAGGCGCCGCGCGCGTCAGCCGCACGGGCGCGCTGGAGCAGGTCGTGGCGGAACACGGCGTCGGCGATGGCCGCCGCGGCGGCGGCGTCGCGATCGTCGGCGCCGAGCAGGCGCGCTTCGATCGAGGCGAGCGCGTCCAGTTCGGCGCGCGCGGCGCCGAACGGCGCCTGCGCGAGGACACCGTGGACGAGCAGCCCGAACGCGGTTCCCGCTGGACGCGCCGCCGCGCGCGGCGCCGCGATCGGCACCACCATCACCGCGCTGGCGTCGAGCACGGCCTCGCTGTCGCGTTCGGCCGACGCGGCATCGCCAGCCCACTCGCGAACCGTCTTGACGGCGAGCGAAGCGACGGCGCCGGCGGCCCGGGCGTCGGCGCGCGCCAGCTGCCACGCGTCGTACTGCGTGCGGCCGTCGGCGACGACATGTTTGGGGACGTCCTTGACGATCAAATCTTCGCGGCGAACGCCAAACGTCGGTTGTTCGTCGAGCGCGAGCGCGCCGGGATCCCACCAGACGACCGAGTAGTCGTCGAAAGCATGCAGGCCGGGGCTGACGGTCGCCGCAGTTGCCGGTTCGTCGTTCGGCCGCCGCAGCACGGAATCCTTCGATTTGAACGGTGGACATTTCGGGCCGCGCCCGCCGCCGCGCCGGTTCGCGACGGCCGGATAGAGCGCCCGGTTGAGCGGCGAGAACCAGCCGCCTTCCCACGGATCGTCGCCGAGCGCCGGAACGACGAGGAGGTCGCGGGCACGCGTCGCCGCCACGTAGGCAAGCCGGACACCTTCGGCCTCGTCGCAGGCGACTTCCTCCGCTTCGTGGACGTAGAGTTCGTGCGGTGCCCACCCGCCGATCTTCATCGCGCACAGACGTCGGTCGGCGTCGAGGTAGCGGCTGGCGTCGCCGCGGCTCATGCGGCAGGTGAGATCGGCGAGGATGACCACCGGAAACTCGAGGCCCTTGGCCTTGTGCACGGTCATCAGCCGCACGCCGTCGCTGCCCTCTTCGAGGATCGGCGCTTCGGCGGCGTCGCTGGCCGCGGCGCTGCGCAGCTCGTCGATGAAGCCGCGGAACGAGATGCCGCCGCCGGCTTCGTACTGGCGCGCAAGCTCGGCGACGTGGAGCACGTTGGCCAGCGCCTGCTCGCCGGCGGCGCGAAGAATGAAGCCGACATGCGCGCGCGTCTCGGCCAGCAGGCGCCCGATGGTGTCGGCCACCGGCCGGTAATTGCGGCCGCGATGCAGCTGCTGCAGCAGGCGCAGCGCGTCGGCAATCGGCATGAGATGCCCGACCGCGTCGCCGCTCAGCGCGAGATCGCCGCCGCTGTTGCCGCCGAGCTCTTTCGGAATCCTGAACGGATGGAACGGCAGCGGCCTGAAGCGATGCCGGTACTCGAGCAGCAGCTCGTCGTCGATCGCGAACAGCGATCCTTTGAGCGTGGCGAACACCGACAGCTCGTCGTCGGGCCATTCGATCGCCGCCAGCGCGGCGCGAATCGTCTCGACTTCCTCGCGGCCGTGAAACGCCTTGCCGCCGACCAGGAGGTGCGGGACGCCGCGTGCTTCGATCGCGTCGATATAGCGCCGCGTCATGTCCTCGCCGAAGCTGACGAAGCGGCGGAACAGGATCGCGATGTGCCGCGGCTGCACGGCGACGCGTGCTTCGCTGCCGTCGGCCTGCTTCTCCGCCACTGTCCAGCCGCTTTTCTCGACCATCCAGGCGATGAACGCGCCGACGGCGTCGGGCAGCGACTCATCGATCGCTTTCGCCGACCCGCGCAGCGGTCCGTTCCGCGCGTACGGCCGCGGCACGGGGAGCGCGATCACCGACGGCTGCGACGGATCGTCGGGCCGCGACGGCGCGAGCGCCATGTAGGGCGCCTGGCGCGTCGCCGCATCCTCGATCATCGCGCCGGCAAACGCGGCGTTGACGAACTTCTGGATCGACGGCACGCTGCGATAGCTGGTCGTCAACTGCAGAACGCGACCGCCGCGATCCCGGAGCTCGTCGCGGACTGCCCAGTAGGTCGCGACGTCGGTGCCGCGGAAACGGTAGATGGCCTGCTTCGGATCGCCGACGATGAACAGCTTGCCGGGAACGTTGTCGGCGAGCAGGCGCAGAATCTCCGCCTGCACCGGATCGGTGTCCTGGAACTCGTCGACGAAGATCCGGGTAAATTTCTGCCGCAGATGCGCGCGCACCGCCGCGTTGTCGCTGATCAGATCGCGGGCGCGGGCGAGCAGGTCGGCGAAATCGAGCGATCCGGCGGCGCGCTTCAGCTCCTGGTATCGCGCGGTGGCGCCGGCCAGCTCCTGCTGCAGGCAGGCCGCCAGGTCCGCATCGGCATCCTTGCGGAACTGCTGCAGATCCGCGAACAGCGCATCGCGCGCGGCGAGCACATCGGTGCGATTGACGCTCTTCCCGTATCTGTAACCGCTGCCTTTGCGCGTCCTCGAGAACCCGCGGTCGCGCGTCAGATCGACCAGCCGCGCTTCCCACGCATCGAGATCGGTCTGCCCGAAGGATTGCTCCAGTTGAATCTGCCGGCTCAAGCGCCGCACCGCGTCGGTGTCGACGTAGAGGTTGTCACGTGTCGACGAGGCGCCCGCCGTCAGCTCGGCGAGCCGGTGCAGCGCGTCCACGTGCCGCGCGATCGCCGCCGCGCGATCGAATCGCGGTCGATCCCACGGGTGGGGAAAGTCGCGCCATTCGGCGAGCAGCCGGCCGGCGTTGCGCAGGCGATCGATCGGGCCGCTCGATTCGACGACGCCGAACATCGGCATGCTGGTCCGGCGGAGCGCGCGCCGCAAGCCTTCCGGCGGCTGGCGCAGCGCCTCCTGCAGCCAGGCGCGAAACGCGCGCGTGTACAGCCGATCGGCCTGCGGCTCGGTGAGCACCGCGAACAACGGGTCGACGCGCGCCTCGACCGGCCGCTCGCGGAGCAGTTCGGCGCAGAAACCGTGAATCGTGTTGACGTGCGCTTCCTCGAGCGTCGCCAGCGCGTCTTCGAGCCGGCGCGCGACGATCGTGCCGGCCGCCCTGGCGCGGCCGCGCTCGAGCTCTTCGCGGAGCCGCAGCTTCAATTCACCGGCCGCCTTCTCGGTGAACGTCACCGCGACGATTTCTTTCATCGCCGCGCGGCCGGTCTCGAGGATGCGCAGGATACGCGTGATCAGCTCGGTCGTCTTGCCGGTGCCGGCGGCGGCTTCGACGACCAGCGTCTCGTCGAGGTCGTCCGCGATCGCCCGCCGGGCATCCGCATCGTTGAGCAGCGTCGTCATCGCTCGCCCTCGATGAACCACAGAGGCACCGGGACACGGAGATCAGATCGGACGCGCGCCGCGACGCGCTCGGTCTGGACTCCAGGCTGCAGGTCCACCCGTGGTCTTCTCTGTGTCTCCGTGTCTCGGTGGTTAACCAGCGAGCCGGCGATCATCGCAGCCCCCGCAGCGCTTCGAGGTCGGCGAGCTTCTCGCGCGCCTTCCGCCGCGTCCGCTCGTCCTCGCGCGGGCCGCAGATCGGCCGGAAGTCGCACCACCCGCAGGCCCGCTCTTCCGGCGCCGCGGCGAGGAATCCGTTCTCGATGGCGCGATCGACAATCGCGAGCACCTGCAGGCCCTGGCCGCGCGTGTAGTCGTTGATCTCGACTTCCTTGTCGGCGAAGCCGCCGGCCGTCGTCGCGTAGTAGTAGCGGCCTTTCATGACGCGCTTGCCGAGCGCCTGTTCGACGGCAACGCTGTAGAGCACGCCCTGCAGCATCTTGCCGCCGCCGACGACCAGGTCGGCCGTTGCGCGATTCTTCCCCGTCTTGTGATCGGTGACCCGCAGCACGTCGAACTGCGCGTGCTGTTCGATCAGGTCGACCGATCCGCGCAGCACGTACTTGCCGTCGATCAGGATCGGATCGGGCAGGCTCCGCGGATCGCGTCCCGCGTCGGCGACGTCGTTCAAGCCGAAGCTGTACTCGAAGTAGGCCGGCCGCCAGCTGTCGTCGTCGGCGAGCTTCTGGACCCAGATGGTGAGATCGCGCCGCAGCTCGTCGATTTCATCGCGCCACACGCGGTCGATCGCCGGGGCGAGTTCTTCCTCGTATTTCGCCGCGCCGGCGTCGAGCGCGCGTTCCAGCGTCGCGACCGCGTCGACCAGGCTGGCGCGCGTCACCGGCAGCGCGTTCCGCGCGGCCATCGCGCGATAGAAGTCGGTCTGCACCTTGTGGAACAGGCTGCCGCGCGTGAGCGGATCCATCCGCACGAGCGGCTCCGGTTCGTCCCAGGGTTCGAGCCGGTAGATCGTGGCGAGCAGAAACTGATACGGGCAGGTCGCGAAGCGCTGCAGCGCCGACAGCGAATACGGGCGCTCGTGGAGGCGCTGCGCGCGCAGCGCCGCCTCGGTCGACGGCGACACACGAATCAAGCCGTCGCTCGTCGACCACGCGGGGCGCCCCCGGGCCCAGCGGCTGATCACCGATCGACGCAGCGCGTCGTTCAAGCCGAGCATGTAGTGGGCGCGTCCGCGCACGGCTGCGGGATCGCGCAGCTGCAGCAGCGGCTCGAGCACCGCCAGGTCGTGCTCGAGATCGTCGATGGCGCGACTCGGATCCTTCGGCGCCGGCCACGCGAGGCTGGCGCCGCCTTCCTCGGCGGCCTCGGCCGCGAGCACGCGGTGATCGGGCACGCGGCCGGTGATCGCGCGCATGACGTCCAGTGCGTAAAACGACGGAACCCGGGCGCGGGTTTCGGCGACGTCGAGACGCGGATACGACAGGTAAACGCGCTCGCTCGCCGCGCCGATGGCGATTTTCAGCAGCAGCCGTTCGGCGCTGCCGCGCTGCTCCTGGTCGACCAGCGCCGGATCGATCGCGCGGCGCTGCTCGTCGAGCAGCAGCGGATCCTCGCGCGGGCGCTGCGGCACGATCCGCTCGGCAAGACCGGGTACGAACACCACGCGGAAGGTGCGGCCGCGGGCCTGATGCGGCGTGCCGACGAACACGCGCCCGTAGCGTCGGGCCGGCGGTTCCCAATCCAGCGTGACCAGCCGATCGTGCAGCACGTCGCGCGCTTCTTCGAGCGAGACCGGACCGACGGCGGCCATCGGACGCAAGTCGGCCAGGACCTGGAGCACGCGCTGCGGCCGCCGCAGCGTCGTCTCGGCGAGCACCGCGAACCGCTCGAGCCAGTCACCCCACGTCGCCTCGTCGGGCCACTCTGCGAGCGTGTCGATGATCGGCAGCGCGAAGCGCCGCAGGTGGGCAAGGTTGGCCAGGTCGCGCTCGAACCGGGCAATGCGCGCCGACTCCGGTTCCTCTTTCCGCAGCGCCTCGATCCGGATGCGGTAGTCGTTGGCGAGGCCGTCGAGGCGCCGCCGCCAGCGCGCGCCGCCGTCTTCCCGGGTTCTGCCGCCGACGACGGCCGATTCGACAATCAGCTCTTCCCATTTCCACGGCGAACGCAGCGTGCCGGCGACGATGGCCTGATCGTCGCTGTCGATCACCGTGTCCTCGGAGTCGGCGGCGAGGTCGTCGGGCTGTTCGGGATCGTCGACGTTCTGCGGCTCGATGCCGAGCAGCGCCGCCGTCGCGGAATCCGGCGACCCGGCGAGGACGGCGGCGCTCGACGCCGCTCGCGACGGCGCCGCTGCCGTGGTGCCGCTGGCCGCCGCCGCGATCGCCGGCACCTGTCCGAGCGACAGATATTCGTCGAAGCGCTTCGCCGACAGCCCCTCGACACCGCATGCCAGCAGCGCGAGGAACGCGCGGCCGGCCGGATCGGGCCGCCGTGTGCCGCGGTCGAAGTAGACCGGCACATCGCCGCGCGCGCACGCGTGCTCGAGGAGACCGAGATACTGCCGCGGGGTTCGCAGCAGAACCGCCATGTCGTCGAACCGCACGCCGCGCGCCGCTTCGTCGAGGATGCGGCGAACGATTTCGACCGCCTCCCGTCCTTCGCCCGGCGCCGAGAACAGCCGCACGTCGCCAGCCCGGTCGCGCGTCGGCGGCGGTTCGCTTTGGAACACGTAGCGGCGCAGGCTGGCCAGGTCCGAGTGCGGTGCGGCGTCATCGGCAACCTCGGTCACCGCGGCGCCCATCGAGGTGAAGGCGTCGAGCGCCGCGCGATCGTCGTCGGGCACTGTCGCGAGCACGTCGGGCGACGAGGCCACAAGCGCGGCGGCAAACTCCTGCTCGGCGCGCGAATCGATCGGGACGTCGAGCAGCACCAGCGGCAGCATCGCCCACCGCACCTGTCCGCCGCGGCATGCGTCGGCGGCAAGGCGGAAGAGCGCGGCGCGATCGTCAACGCCGCCCTGCGCCAGTTGCGCCTCGAGGCGCGACAGCAGCACCGCGAGATCCGGGCTCACGCGCGTCGCGGCGACGCCGGCGAGCCGCAGCTCGTGAACGGTGCGCGCGAGCGCTTTAGGAAATCCGGGCAGCGATGCGACAGGCGCGAAGTATGCAAGCTCGTCGGCCGCGATCGCGTCGAACACTGCGCGCGCAGCCATCGCTTCTGCGCCAGCGCTCGATCCGGGCACCCGCCGTGCCCCGGCGAGCCGCGCTGCGGCTGCCCGGGCGGCGACTTCAGTCAGACTGAATCGGGTCAGGCCGAACGTGGCGCCGGCGCGCCGCGCGAGGTCGCGCGCCAGATCATCGGCCGCACCGCGCGATGCGCCGACAACGACCACTTCGGATCCGGGAAGACGTCCGCCGAGAAAACCGCGGGCCGCGTCGAGGCGGACGGCGGCGGACGAAGAGAGGACGACGCGCATCAGCGAGCTCCTTCCGGACGCCATGCCGGAGAGTGTTGTGGCGGCAGCGCCACGCTGCCGTGCCGCGCAGGATAGCCGAAGCGGCGGTTGCGATTCAACGTCAACGTCAATTGCGTCGAGTGCGTTCATGCCCAACGACATCACCGTCATGGTCGCCGACCCGCAGCACCTCGCGGTGTTCCGCGATCGGCTGCATCTCGCCGGCCGCGTGCTGCGCTTCACGAGCAGCAACCTGGCCAGCGCGTTCGAGAGCATCAAGAGCAATCAACCGCACCTGGTCGCCGTGGACGGCGCCTTTGCGCGGACGCCGGAAGGCCTGGCGTTCATCGATCGCGTCGCCAGGCTGGCGATTGCCGGCCTCGACACGCGGCTGATCGCCGAGGTGAACGGCGCCTGGGCGACGACGCCGCTGGCTTCGGCGACGACGGCCGCCGCGCCAGTCGACGCGAAGACGAGCGGCATCAACACCCGCCGCGCGCCGCGGTTTCTCGTCCTCGACCCGCTGCAGGCGGTGGTCGAGAGCAGCAAGGCGAGCCTGGTGGATCTATCCGTGCTGGGCGCGCAAGTGGTGTCGGAACCGGTGCTGCGCCCGAACCAGCGGCTCAAGGTGGCGATCCCCGACAACAACGGGACGCTCCGCCTGACCGCGCACGTCGCCTGGTCGCTGTACGAGCGGCCGAAGCACGCGCCGGACCCGTACTACCGCGCCGGCATCGAGTTCACCGACGCCTCCAGGGAGGCGCTGGAAGACTTCTGCCGCCGGCATTGCTCGGAGGATCCGCTGCCGTTCCGCGAGAAGCATTGAGGACTGTCAATCGGTGAGCGCGCGCGCGTAGTAATACCCGTCGGCGCGCTCGACCGCGATCGGCGCATCGAACACGTCGGTGAGCCGCGGCGCCGCCAGCGCTTCGGCCTTTGCCGCGTCGACCGCGACGCGTCCCCGCTTCAGCAGCACCACGCGATCGATCTCCGGAATGATCTCGTCGATGTAGTGGGTGACGAGAACAATCGTTGTCCCCTCGCGCGCCACCGTGCGGACCCGCTCCATGAAGCGATGCCGGGCGATCAGATCGAGGCCGCGCGTCGGCTCGTCGAGGACCAGCGCGCGCGGGTTGTGGACGAGGGCGCGGGCGATCAGCACCCGCCGCGCTTCACCGGTCGACATCGTCGCCAGCGGCGTCGCGGCGAGATGCGCGACCCCCATCCGCGCCAGCGCCTCGGCGGCGGCGGCGCGCATCCGATCGGTGACGCGCTGGTGCGCGAACAGACCGTGGCTGGCGAAGAAACCCGATGTCACCGCGTCGATCGCGCTGACGACGCCGTTGGTGTTGCCCTGGACGAATCGGTCGTGAAGATCGGCCGAGACGATGCCGAGCTGGGAGCGCAGCGCGAACACATCCCACCGATCGCGGCCGAAAACCCGGATCGGCGCCTCGTCGCCGTTGGCCAGCGGATACTGCTGCAGCGTGAGCAGCTTGACGAGCGTCGACTTGCCGGCGCCGTTCGGTCCCAAGATCGCCGTGTGCTGGCCGAGCGGAATCGTGAGCGTCAGCCGGTCGAGAACGCGGGCGTCGCCGAGCACGACGCTCGCGTCGCGCAGCTCGACCAGCGGCGGCGCCACGCTATTCCGCAACCGACCGCGCGCCGAGCTCGCGATCGAGATCGAGGATCGCCGCGGGGTCGTTCTTCACCAGCCGGAACTTGGCGACGATCTCGCGCGCCGTTTTTTCCTCTTCCACCTGCTCGGTGAGGAACCACTGCAGCTCGGTCATCTCGGCAAAGGCCTTCTCCTTGAAGCACAGCTCGTAGAGGGCGTTGATCTGCGTGGTCACCCGCTGCTCGTTGGCCAGCGCCTGCTCGAAGACGGCGCCAAGCGAGTCGAAGGCCAGTTTCGGCTCGTCGATCGCGTGCAGCTGGACTTTCGCGTCGCGGGCAAGCACGAAGTTGAACAATTTCAGCCCGTGCTGCCGTTCCTCGTCGCTCTGCATCCGCAGCCATTTCGCGGCGCCGAGAAATTTCTGCTGTTCGCAGAAGCCGGCCATCGCCAGGTAGGTATAGGAGGCTTCGAACTCCGAGTTGATCTGTTCGTTGATCGCATCTTGCACGGTCGCATTCATTCGCCGACTCCTCCGCGGTGATTATCTGATCCGCCAGCCGTTGACCGGGCCGCCGTGGAAGAAGGCGGCTGGCGTCATCACGCCGTCGCGCTTGAAGACCAGCCCGTCCTTCATCACGAACTGCACCGTCTTCAGCGCCTCGATGTCGTCGAGCGGGTTGCCGGGCACCGCGATCAGATCGGCGATGTAGCCGGCCTTGATCGGCCCCCGCGTCGTCTCGGTCTGACTCACTTTATAGCCGTTGATGGTGATGGCGCGGAGGATATCGGCATTGGGGATGGCGGCGTCCTTCCACGTCTTCAGGAATTCGAGGCACACCTCGCCGCGGGTCTTGCCGGCGACGTAGTAGTCGGCGTCGGTCGAGAAGGTCAGCGGCACTTTCTTCGCGTAGGCGTCCTTCAGGCTGGCCACCGTGCGCTGGTAGGCCTGCGGCGACACCGGATGGCCGGCCAGCGTGTCGGGGGTGTCGGTGCCGGCGCGCCAGATGCCCTTCTGCGCCATCAGCGTGTGCATCTCTTCGTTCAGCCCGGTGGAATGGGCGATCGACCAGATCCCGGCCTCGATCGCATTACGCGCGCCGTTCACTGTCTGCACGTGCCCCTCGACCTTCATGCCGACCTTCGCGGCCTCGCGAACGAACAGGCGGATCTCGTCCGCGGTGTAGCCGTACGGCTTGCAGTCGACGCAGATCTTGATCACGCGGGCGCCGAACAGCACGTTCTGCCGCACCGCCTTGACGATTTCGTCCGGCGTATCGGCGTCGAGATACTCCGGGTAGACGATGTTGTGCTCCTTCGCCATCTCCGGCGTCGGGAAGAACTGCCCGCCCATGCCGCCGATGATCAGACCGGAGTTGATGATCGTCGGACCGGGAATCCAGCCCTGCTCGATCGCCTGCCGCAGCGCGGTGTCGGCGTAGTTGCCGTTATTGCCCATGTCGCGGACGATCGTGAACCCCGACGACAACATCTGCATGCCGTTCGACGCCGCCTGAATGGCGCGCAGCGCTGTCGATTCCTGCACGTAGGTGTAGTAGTAGACGTTGTTCTCGGGCTCGGGCTTGTAGGTGAGCGCCAGGTGGTTGTGCGCGTCGACGAGACCGGGCATCACCGTCATGCGCGACAGATCGATGACCTGGGCGCCGGCGGGAATCGCCACGTTCGGTCCGACGTCGCGAATCCGATTGCCTTCGACGAGGATGATCTGATTGGCGAGGATCCGGCCGGCTTCAGGATCGAGCAATCGACCGGCGCGGATGACGGTCGCGGCGACCGGCGGCTGCGCGGCAGGCGCCGCGGCGAACGACAGGACGAGTGTCGAGCAGAGAGCCGCCGCCGCAGGTCGCTTCAACATGGCGGTTGAAGCTACCCGCAGCCGCAGCGATTTGCAAGGCTATCCGCCGCTCTTGCTCTTGTCCCTGTCGGAACTCTTGTAGTAGTCGTCGGAGCTGTCGTGCGGCACAGTCACCGTCGCGGTGCGCACGGTCCTGTTGCCGGCGGCATCAGTGCACGTCAGCGTCAACGTGTAGACGCGATCGATGCCGCCCCTCCGCTCGGAGCGAACGCGCACGTGATGCGCATCGACGATGATCACGTCGGGCCCATCGTCGCTGCCGCCGCTGCTGCCGCCGCTGCTGCCGCTGCCGCTACTGCCGCTACTGCCGCTGCCGCTGCTGCCGCTGCTGCTGCCGCTACTGCCGCTACTGCCGCTGCCATCCGTCCTCGCCTGGTTGTCGGACACGGTCAGGACGCAGGTCGCGGCGCCGCAGTTGTCGGCGGCCTCGAAGGCGACGGCGATGTCGACCAGCTTGTGGCTGGGCGGCCAGAGGACCGACGGCGTCACCGCCAGACCAGTGACGGTCGGCGCGGTGCGATCGGCGACGGTGACGGCCGCCGACGCCTCGCCGGTAAGGCCGTTCCGATCGGTTGCCGTCAACCGCACCGGAGTGGTGCCGAGGACGTACGGCCCGGGAGGCGACTGCGTCAGCGTCAAAGTGTCCCCGTCGGGATCCGACGAGCCGTCGTCGATGGAGGCGTTCGCGACACACATCGCGTCAGCCGCGACGGTCACGTTCTTTGCACGCGCAATCGGTTCGCGGTTCGTCGTGCAGCTGCCCGTGCATACGCCGGAGACCGTCAGTGTGTAGGCGCTGCCCGACGGCGGCTGGCCCGGCGACACGTCGTGAACGTCGACGGCAAACGTACTCCCGCCGCCCGGAACGACGAACGAGTATGTCCGCGAGGTCGCGCTTCCCCCAGGATCGGCGATGTAATTCCGTTGGATGTCGGCGGGATCGAACGACGGCAGGTACGCCGCCGTGAAGAGGTTCGTGCCGTTCGGGCTGTCGACTGTGACCGTTGCGCACGCAGGCGCGCTCTGCGTGCAGACGTTGAACTGATAGGCGTCGAACTGCCGCGGGCCCGGCCCGGTCGCGAGCGTTGGAACCGTTTTCTGCAGCGTGCACGAAGATACGATTCCGTCGCGATTCAAGCGGACGTTCTGAACACCGGTTGCACCCGTCAGGCCGCGGAAATCCGGCGCCGATCCGTCGAGCACCTTTTTGAACCGTCTGGTTCCAATCTGGAATCCGAGGGTCTGAGCGAGGGGACCGCCCGTGGCGTACGTCGCCTGGACGGCGAACGCCGCGATCGTCGCGCAACCGAAATCGCTCGCGATCGTCAGCGGCGTAGATGCCTGCGCCGTCGCCTGCGGCGCCAGCGTCGTGGACGCGGCGGTTGCGCCGCGGATGACCAGGCCGGACGTCGCCGCGTTGACCGATGCGGCGATCTCGGTCGCCGCGGCAACGCCGTAGTTTTTCAGGGTGACCACGAGCGTCGCGCCCTCTCCCGGTTCGACGACGCCGTCGCCATTGCCCCGGCTCTCGATCAGTTCGGCGCTCTCGACTTGAAGGAACGCGCCGCCCGGGATCCCGGTCGACGCGACCGCCTTGACAGCCCTGACAATCCCGGCTCCGGAATCGCGGTCGAATCCTGCCGCCTGGATGTCGAGGGCGGTGCTGGTCAGAATCGAGCGAATCTGAGCCGCCGTCAGTGCGGGGTTGGCCGCTTTTACCAGCGCAGCGATCGCCGCCGCGTGCGGCGCCGCCGCGGACGTGCCGTTGAACGGGCTGGCGAAATTGCCGACACCCGTCACCGTGACGCCGTCGGCCGCGGTGAGGTCCGGCTTCTGGAGCTCCTGCCCTCCCGTGGCGAGGAGGTTGTTTGGTGTGATCGGGGAGCCGTCCGCGTTGAAGAAGATCCGTCGGGGACCATCCGAGCTGAACGTTTCGACGACGCTCGAATCAGAAAACGCGTTCGGGAACGCCGCGCCTGCGGCGGTCGCGGCCACGCCATAGGCTCCGGCGGCGCGCACCGCCGCATGGCCGTGCGTAGCGCCGGCGGTCGCGATCGATAGACGGCCGCGGTTGGTCTCGAGGTGCAGGAAGCGCGGCTGCGCAGACGACTTCTTCGTAACGACGATCCGGGGATTCGCGATGTTCTGCGTGACCTGTTCGAACGGATCCTGTGTGCCGTTCTGGATGTTGGTCGAGCTGGCCGCGACTGCGGTCCCGGCGGCGTTCAGGCGGAAGAGATCGTAATCATTTGCGGACCCGCCAAGCGGATCCGACCAGAACAAACTGATTGGCGACCCATCGGTGTTCGCCACGGTGAGCGTGTTGAACGCCTGGTTGCCGAACTTGTGCACGCGGCCATTCAGCAGCGCCGTGCCGTTGTCGACGAAGTCCCCTTCCCAAGTGCCGCCGTTGCCTGAGTCGACATTACCGGAGTTGCCCGCGGACGAAAAATACAGCGCGCCGGATGCGACGACATCGTTGACCGCCTGAATGACGATGCCGCCGTTGGTCTGCGACGGCTGCACCTGCCCGTCCTGGAACGGCGTCTCGACGAAGTAAAGGACGTCGTCGACGATGATGTCGCAGCCGGCGGCGCGGAGCGCGCGGATGTTGTTGGCGAACGATGTGATGCTGGTCAAGCCGGTCGCGAAGTAGAGCTGCGCGCCGGGCGCGAGATCGTGAACGATCTCGAGCATCGCCGTCCCCTCGTCGCCAGAACCGGCCTGGCCAGGCAGGACCGTCACCGGCCCGAGGTCGCCGCGCGCCTGGCTGTCGGCGAGGCTCGTAACACCGTTCGAGAGGACGCCGATTTTGATGCCGGTACCGTCGACGTGAAACGCGCCGCGAGCGGCGAAGGCGAGGTGGGTGACGTCTCCCTCCGACGTGCGGCTTCCCTGCCCCGTCGGGGCGACTAAATTGAAGGCTGCGTCCTGGCCGGCGACCGACGCGGCCTGATGGGGCTGCACAAACAGGACATCGGGGTCGCTGGCCAAGGTCGCGATCTCGTCGACATTCATGTGAACGCGAAGATTGGCACCGTCGTCGGACACCGAAACGAGTTCGACGTCAACCCCAGGCAGACGCGACGCGAGCGTGCTGCCTTCGCGGGCGCGCACGTCGATTAACAGGTGGCCGTCGCCCGCGTACGGCAGGTCGGTCTCGACGGCCCACAGGCCGCTCGCGACCGGCTCGCCAGCCTCCATCCGGCTCTCATAGAGCAGCTGCGAGTCGATCTTCTGCTCGACCGTGGTGCGCGCGTCCTTCTCGGCGATCAGCGCATCGATCTGCGCGAGCACCTCCGGTGACAGATCGAGCGCCGGGTCCTGCTGCGCCGAGCCCGTCCGGACCCCGGAGAGGACAGTGAGAGTAAACAGAAGCGCGAACGCAGCGACGCGGGATGTCATGGGCCGGTTACCGGTGGTCCCGATAGGGCGTGGCCTGCGGCGCCGGCTCGATGAATCGAACGGACGGATCAGCAGCAAGCGCTTCGAGTTTGAGTATAGGTACGCGGGCGATCACCGAGTGGTCGCCGGCGGAGGTCGAGAGCACCCTGCCTCCGGCGCGGACGACGAGCCGTGGCAGGGCCGTGGTCTGGTCGGTACGGATATCGACGAGCACCCGGCCGTCTGCGTCGACGCGGACACCAGTCGGTTCTGACGGGACGCCCTTGCGCTCCGCCTCGCCGCGGCGGCGATAGATCTCGTAGAGCAGCTGCGAGTTGATCTTCTGCTGCGCAGCCGTCCGCGCGACCTTTTCAGATACCTCCGGCCGGGGAATCTCTTGTCGAGATGTCAGGAGTGCAAATAAAACGACACCAAAGAACATTCGAGGCGTTAAATTTTACATCAGCTCCGGCTCGAACGCTCTATATCCGAAGAAGCATTTCGGGCATTCGCCTACGGTTCCGCCGTCGTCGAAACCCGCCCTCCGGACTGCCGTGTGTATTTATTGAACCAACTCATCATGTATAGCTGGGTCCGGATGTAGTTCGACGGCCTCGACCCGGTGCCGTGATATTCCTCGTTGAATTGCAGCAGTTTGACGGGCACTCCGCGCACCTTCAGGGCGGAGTAGTACTCCTCGGTCTGCGGCATGGGCGTGCGCCGATCCAGGACACCCGTCATGAGCAGCGTCGGCGTCGTGACCTTGCCGACGGTCATCAACGACGAGTGCGACAGCCAGTCCGACGGGTCCTCCCAGAACGGCTTCTTGAAGAAGCTGTAGGTGAACAGCGGCACGTCGGTGTGGCCGGCCATGCTGATCCAGTCGATCACGGGGCAGCGGACGGCCGCGGCAGCAAAGCGGTCGGTGTGACCGATGACCCAGCTCGAAAGCACGCCGCCGCCGCTGCAGCCCGAGACATACATACGCGTCGTGTCGACGTAGCCCTTGCCGATCACCGCGTCGACGCCGGCCATCAGATCGTCGTAGTCAGGACCGGGATAGTTGTGATCGATGCCGTTGATGAACTCACTGCCGTAGCCCGTGCTGCCGCGTGGGTTGGTGACCAGCACCACGAAGCCGTTGGCGGCGAAGTTCTGGAACATGTAGTTGAAGCCGACGTTGTAGTTGCCGAACGGGCCGCCGTGGATTTCGAGAATCAGCGGGTACTTCTTCGACGCGTCGAACGACGGCGGCTTGACGATCCAGCCCATCACCTTCGCGTTGCCGGTCGAGGTGTAGGTGATCTCGTCGATCTTCGCCAGCTGGATGCCCTGGAGCACATCGCCGTTGACGTCGGTGAGCGTCGTCAGCTGACCGGGCTGCCGCAGGTTCACCTTGACGACGTCCTGCGGATGACTGAGGTCGGCCGACACACCGGCGGCGACGAGATCCTTCGACATCGAATCGAACGACAGCATGCGGCGTCCGGCCGTCACCGGCTTCACGCCGCCGACGATCGAGGCGAACTGCACGTTGCGCGCGCCGCTGTCGTCGGCGTCGAAGTAGAGGCCGCTGCCGTCCGGGGCCCAGCGGATATTGATCGGGTCGCGATCGTAGTCGGCGCTGATCTTGCGCATGTCGCTGCTGCCGCCGGCAAGCGGGATCACGAACAGATCGCTCACGGTATGCGAGCGTCCCGATGGCGCGTGTCCGGTGAAGGCCACGGTACGGCCGTCAGGAGAGACGGCCGGTCGGCCCCAGTTGCCCGGCTTCGCCACCAGGTCGCGAATCGCCCCGCCGGCAACGTCGACGACATAGAGCTGCGACGCTTCGTACAGCGTGTCGGTGTCGGCGCCGCGATTCCCGTCGAAGACGATCGACTTGCCGTCCGGCGTCCAGTCAATCGACGCACCGCCGCGCAGTTCACCCGCGCCGACGTTCCATTTGCCGCTCGTCAACTGCCGCGCCGTCCCGCCCTCGGCGGGCACGACGAAGAGGTGCGTGTAGCCGTCCTCGAGGAAGCCGATCTGGTCCTGGCGATAGTGCAGCGTCGAGACCACGCGCGGCGCCGGGGTCCACTTCGCGCCCTTCGGCTCCTGCGGCATGCTGATCGTCCACTTCTCGTGGTCTGGCACGAACGCGGAGAAGGCGATCGATTTGCCGTCCGGCGACCAGCGCGCGTTGCGCGGCGCCTCGGCGACGTGAGTAATCTGGGTGGCCGGGCCATCGGCGTCGACCCAGCGCACGAACATCTGCGTACCCTTCGGCTCACCCTCGGCGAGATACAGCAGCCGCTTGCCGTCCGGCGACCAGCGCGCGGCGCTGCCCTTGACGAGGAAGCGATGCTGCGATCCGTCGGCGTTCAGGATCCACAGCGCCGACTCCCACTTGTCGTCCTGCTTGTTGACCGACTGGCGGGTGTAGACGACTCGCGAGCCGTCGGGTGAGATCTGGGCGTCGCTGACGCGCTCCCAGTCGAGATAGTGCTCGGTCGTCAGCAGCGTCGACGAAGGCTTCTCCTGGGCACGCACGGCGACCCCGGCGATCGACCCGGCGGCGACGGCCGCAACAATCAGGCGAGCACACGTCTTCATATGCTTCTCCTCGCTCGGCTCAAGCCTTCGCGCTCCGAAATGACCTACGGCTGCGGCTGCGACGTGGACCGCGTTGGCGTCGCCTGGCGCATCCCCTCGAGCGCGGCGCGACGGTTCGGCATCCGCGTCAGCGACTGCTCGAACTGCGCCGCCGCTTCCTTCGCCTTGCCCTGCGATTGCAGCAGCGTGCCGTAAAGCTCGAACGACGGCTTGATCGGTTCGGGCGGCCCCGACGGCGCGTCGAGTGAGAGCTCGAGCTCGGTCGCCTCTTTCAAGTGCTTCTCCGCCGCAGCGACATCCTTCTGGCTCGACGCGATGACCGCCGCGACTTCCTTTTCCATGATCGCGAACGGCTTGGCGCGATAGGCGTTCGACCCTGATTCCGCCTGCACGCGCATCGCCTTGAGCTTGTCGAGCGCCACGTTCGCGGTGGCGAGATCGCCGAGATGAGCGGCGCTCACGCCGGCGGCGAACACGTACGCGGCGCTGCCATCGTAGCCGGGCGCACCGCCGTCGCGCACCGCGCCGGTCGGCAGCGGCAGCTTCTCCCACTTCGCGGTCTCGACGACCTGCCGCGCCTTCATCGCCGCGTAGCCGTCGCGGATGCGCGGGTTGTCGAGATTCTTGTCGGCGACCGCTTTCGCCTGGTCGACGCATTTCTGCGCCTCGTCGAACTTGCCCTGCTGCAGGTAGGCGTACTGCAGCCAGCCGAGGGTGTGGAAATCCTCACGGCCGCGCGGGAGATTTTTCTTGTCGGCGAGATCAACGGCTGCCTTGTACGCGACCACGTTCGACGCCACCACGTCGTCCCACATCCCGAGCTGGACGAAGATGTGCGACGGCATATGGAGCGCGTGGGCGGCCGACGGTGCGATCTTCGAGTAGGCGCGCGCCGCCGGCAGCGCCAGGATCGCGTGATCGGGATCGTCGAAGGCATGAATGATGAAGTGCGCGGCGCCGGGGTGCTGCGGGTGCCGCTCGAACACGTCGAGCACCAGCGCCGCCGCCTGCATCGCGTTGCGCGTCGTCTTCTCGCCGGGCCGCGCCGTGCCGAGCAGCGACAGGGCGTACATCACCGAGAGCTCGTCGTCTTTGGGATACTTCGCGTGCAGGCGGCCCATCGCCTGCGAATAGGCGATGTCCCGGGCGAGCTTGTCGCCCGTACCGAACAGCACGTCAGCCGCTTCGATGAGCTCGCGTTCCTTGCCGGCCGGCGCTTTCGCGGCGCGCGCGGCGGCGGTCGGCGCGAGCCGCTCGAGCACCTTCCGCGCTGAGGCGAGATCCTGCTCCGCCCACAGCGGATGATTGAAGCTCATCGCCTCGCCCCAATACGCGAGGGCAAATGCCGGATCGGCCTTCTGCGATTCGCGGAATGCCTCGCCGGCGATGTCGAACTCGAAGTTGTAGAGCGCCTTGGTGCCGACGAGGAACGGCGCCTGGGCTGCCGGCTTCGCCGACGTGGGGAAATTAATCGTGCCCAGCTCCACGGCCGCGGGCGTTTGCCCGGCAATTCGAACCGACGAAGCCGGCAACGCGAACGCGGCAGCCGCGAGCACGCAGGCGCCGGCAGTAAGACGCGGAACGCTCATCACACACCTCCCGAAAGGCAGCGCCATTCTAGTCCCGGAACGGCCACGCTGGCGGTGGAGATTCGAGGCCATGCCCAGCGGCGTCTCGCGCGTGGCGGGATGCGCGATGGTTCACACCTGTCCCGCCCGTTACTCTCGCGCTGATAGCTCGACGGTCGCCCGAACGGGTCGTCGCGATCGTAAAACACGGATCGAGTGCGTTATCTTGACCGGTCAAGCATCGCGGGCATCGCCGTTGCACCGTCTCCGCGCCGTGACGCTTCGTCTGCAGTCCGCCTCAACCGCCCGCGCTGCAACTCCCGTCCACATCGCGCACGCATCGACGACGGAGCTCGCCGGCGATCTCGCTGTCCCGAATCGCGCGCGAGGCCTGGTCCTCTTTCCGCACCACAGCGTGATGAGCCGCAGCGCGCCGGTTGCGAAGTTCCTCGCCGACCTGCTCTATCAGCACGAGCTCGCAACGCTGCTGGTCGATCTGTTGACCGAAACGGAGGAAGCGATCGACGAACGAACCGGCAAACTGCGATTCGATATGACGTTGCTTTCGACCCGGATTCTCGGGATCTGCAGCTGGGCGCAGCGCGAGCCGCGCGTCAGCGGCCTGTCGGCCGGCCTGTTCGTTACGAAGACGATGACCGGCGCCGCGCTCCTCGCCGCTACTCAGCAGCCCACGGGATTTCGGACCGTCGTGTCGTATTCCGGACGCCCCGACCTCGCCGGGTCGGCGCTCGGGCGCGTGATGATGCCGACGCTGTTCATCGTCGGCAGCGCCGACGAGCAGTCGCGCCATCTGAGCCGTCAGGCCATCGATCGCATGCACAACGACGCGCGCCTCGAAGTCGTCACCAGCACGTCAGGCCCGGTCGAAGAACCGGCCGCGCTCGAACGCGTGGGACGGCTGTCAGCCGCCTGGTTCATCGAGCGGCTGAAGAATTAGGAACTTGGAATTTGGAATTCAGAATTCGTACGTCGATCGGCGCACGTCAGATCTCGAGCTGCATGCCGATCTCGACAACCCGGTCTGCGGGCACTTGAAAGAAATTCGTGGCGCGCCGCGCATTGCGCGACAGGAAGATAAACACTTTGTCGCGAAACGCTGACATGCCGATGCCGTCGTTGGCCAGCAGCGTCAGGTCGGCGAGATAGAACGTGGTGTCCTCCTCCTGCCAGTTCAGGCCTTTCTCCCGCGCGAGCCGCAGCGCAGCGGGAACATCGGGCGTTTCCATGAACCCGAACCGCGCGATGACGCGATAGAAGCCGCTCGAGACCGGATTGACATCGATCGCTTCCGTATCGACGCGCGTCGGCGTGTTGAGCATCGCTACGGTCAGGAGCACTACTTGCTCGTGGAGCACCTTGTTGTGCGTCAGGTGGTGCACCAGGATTGGCGGCGCGCCTTCCGGCCGCGCCGTCATGAACACCGCGGTACCGGGAACGCGCACTGGCGGATGCCGCTTGATCCGCTCGAAGAACGCGTCTAGCGGAACTTCTGCCGCGTGCAGCCGTTCGACGACGAGCTCGCGGCCGCGTTTCCAGGTCGACATCACGCCGTAGACGATCGCCGCAACGAGCAGCGGAAACCACCCGCCGTACTCGATCTTGATCAGGTTGGCGCCGAAGAACACCAAGTCGACGCCGAGAAACAGCGCCGCGAGCACGCCCGCCTTCCACACGCTCCAGCCCCAGCGCTCCCGGCTGACCACGTACGCCAGCAGCGTCGTGATCACCATCGTCGTCGTGACCGCGATGCCGTATGCCGCAGCGAGGTTGGTCGATGAGCGGAACCCGAGCACGAGCCCGACGGTCGCGATCATCAGCAGCCAGTTGATTTCCGGGATGTAGACCTGCCCCTGTTCGTGGGCCGAGGTGTGTTGAATGTCGAAGCGCGGGGAGTAGCCCAGCTGGATGGCCTGCTGCGTCAGCGAGAAGGCGCCCGAGATGATCGCCTGCGATGCGATCACCGCGGCAACCGTCGATAACGCGACCAGCGGATACAGGCCCCACGACGGCGCCAGGTTGAAGAACGGGTTCACCCGCGCCTCGGGATGTTCGAGCAGCAGCGCGCCCTGGCCGAAGTAGTTGATGACGAGCGTCGGCAGGACGAGCGAGAACCAGGCGATGCGGATCGGCTGCGGGCCGAAGTGCCCCATGTCGGCGTACAAGGCCTCGGCTCCGGTGATCGCCAGGAACACCGAGCCGAGCGTGACGAACGCGCCGATCCGGTGCAGCACGAAGAACTCGTAGGCGTGCCACGGGTTCACCGCCGAGAGGACGTGCGGGTTGCGAAGGATCGGTCCAGCGCCGAGGATGGCGAGGTTCGCGAACCACGCGATCATGATCGGGCCGAAGATCGCGCCGATACCCGTCGTCCCGCGGCTCTGCACCAGGAACAGCGCGATCAGGATCACCACCGTGATCGGCACGATGAACGGCTCGAAGACGTGCGTCGCGACGCTCAAGCCTTCGACCGCGCTGAGCACCGAAATCGCCGGCGTGATCATCCCGTCGCCGTAGAGCAGCGCCGCGCCGAACAGGCCGATCGCGATCAGCGCGCCGTGCGCGTACGGTCCGGCGGCGCCGCGGACGAGCGCCACCAGCGCGAGAATCCCTCCCTCGCCGCCGTTGTCGGCGCGCATCACGAACACGACGTACTTGATCGAGACCGTGATGATCAGCGACCACACGATCAGCGACAGCACGCCGAGCACGTTCGCGGTGGAAACGGGGATCGCGTGCGTGCCGGAGAAGCACTCGCGCATCGCGTAGAGAGGGCTGGTGCCGATGTCACCGAAAACAACGCCGAGAGCCGAGAGAACCAGGATACCGAGGCGCGAGCGCCGGTCCGTCGTCACACCCGTATAGTACAGTCTCTCCGTTGCGCATCGCAGTGTTCGCGCCGTACGACCTCGCGCGCCCCGGCGGCGTCGCGACGCACATTCGCGCGCAAGCTCGGGCATTGCGCGCGCGCGGGCACGAGGTGTCGGTCTTCGGGCCGGCGTCGGCGCCGCTTCGCGACGGCGAGCAGGCGATCTCGTCGGCTGTGACGATCACATTCGGGGGTACCGAATCGGGGCTCGGCCTCGATCCGTTCGCCGGCCGCGCGCTACACGCGCTGTTGCGGCGCGAGCCATTCGACATCGTGCACGTGCACGAGCCGCTGACGCCGATCGTGCCGTGGTTCGCCGTGCGCGCGGCGCGATCGCCGGTGGTCGCCACGTTTCATGTTCACCGCGAGGGCGGTCACCGCCTGTATCCGTGGGCGCGGCCGTTGCTGGCGCCGTTGATGGCGCGAGTCGCACGGCGCATCGCCGTCTCGGCGTCGGCGCGCGAAACAGTGGCCGCGTACTTCCCCGGCGCGTACGACATCGTGCCGAACGGCGTCGACGTCGACACGTTGCGGCAGCCGCGCCGGCGGCCTGCCGCGGTCCGTGACGGCCGGCGCCACGTCGTCTACGTCGGACGTCTCGAGCCGCGCAAAGGCGTGGAGCATCTCGTCGACGCGATGGCGCGGCTGCGTGCCCGTCGTGCCGATACGCAGCTGATTGTCGTCGGCGATGGACCGGCGCGGGCGATGCTCGAAGCAGCCGCCCGCGACCGTGGCATCGACGCCGCGTTCGTGGGCCGCGTCGACGACGATGCGCTGGCCGGATATTTCCAGTGCGCCGACGTCGTCTGTTCGCCGGCGCTGGGCGGCGAAAGCTTCGGAATCGTGCTGCTGGAAGCGCTGGCCTGCGAGAAGCCGATCGTCGCCACGCGCATTGACGGCTACGCGGCGCTGGTCGGCGATTCCGGCTGCGGAGAGCTCGTCCCGCCGGGCGATTCGGCGGCGCTCGCCGCCGCGCTCGATCACCTGCTGTCCGATGATGTGAAGCGCCGTCGCTGCGGCGCCCGCGGCCTGGAGGTGGCGCGCGGCTACGACTGGACCGTCATTGCCCGGCGGCTCGAATCGATTTACGAAGAAGCGCGGGATCCCAGATCCGATCGTGCTCGACCAGGTACGACCAGGTGTTGATCCATCCGACCAGCTGCGCCGCGGTCGGCAAAGCGGAATGCGGAATGCCGGATGCGGATTCAGCGGATGCGGAATCCGCGGCGCTCGGCGTTGAATCCGCGGCGTGAAGCCCGCGGCGAATCTCCTCGCCGTTGGGCATACGCGCGTCGACGAACACCGAATAACCTCCGCGGTCGAAGCGCACGCCGCCGGGTCGAATCGCCAGCACACTGCGCGGCGACGATCGCGGCGCGCCGAACAGGTCGCTGCCGACTGCGGCCGTGGGACGATCGTCGCCAACCATCGCGAGAATTGTCGGCAGGACATCCACGTGACTTGCCGGCGTGGCGATACGCAGTGCGGGGCCTGCTCTGTCGCCGCCATTGATCAGCAGCGCCGTCCACTCGTTGTCGTTCTCGGGCAGACCCGAGGTCTTGCGGAGGTTGGTGTAGAACGAGTGATCGCCCACAACCATCGTCACGGTGTCGCGGCTGCGCGAGCGCTCGCCGATCATCGTGAGCAGCGTGCCGACCTGCGCGTCGGCATACCGCAGCACCTGCCGGTACCGTGCGGCGAGGCCGGCGCTCTCTGGTAGTTCCGGTTCGGGCGCGTCGGCAGGCAGGCGGAACGGATAGTGGGTGCTGTAGGTCGAGATGAACGCGAAGAGCGGCTTCGTTGCCGGCGCGGCGTCGTGGCGGCGGATTTCGTCGATCGCGCGGGAGACGATGTTGCGGTCGGTCGCCGCTGTGCCGCTCGCCACCAGATCACTGACGCCGGCGTACCAGCGCCGCAGCCACCGGTCCTGATTGTCGAAGTGCGGATCGGCGCCGACATAGATCGTGTCGTAGCCGAGATCGCGCAGCCGCTCCGGCAGGCTATCGAAACGGGTCGTGGAGAAGTCGGTGATGATCTCCTTCCGGCGGTGCGGCCACGCCGAGGCATGGAAGGAGAGCACCGACGGCGCGCTGGGAAACGCGTTCGAGAGATACGACGTGAACACCACGCTGTGTGACGCAAACTTGTCGAGGTTCGGCGTCACGCTCGCGGAACCGCCGGCCACGAAGCTCAGGTCTTCGGCCCGCAGGCTCTCCATCATCACCACGACAATATCGGGATGGCGCGGCGAGGACATGCGGGCCTGGGCCGGCACATAGGCGAGCGGATAGTCGTCGCCGGCCCAGTGCGCGCCCGGCGGCAGGCCGACCAGCGCCCGCAGATCCGCGATCGCCTCGCGCTCCGGCCGATCGAGCGAGGTCTTGTCGAGGCCGAGATACTCGCGCGCGAACGCCGCTTCGATTGGCGGCGGCGGAACCAGCCACGGCGCGACGTTCACCAGCCAGGCTGCGAGGATGCCGCCGCCAACGAGTGCCGCCGAACCGCCGAGCGGCGGGCGGTCGCCGTGACGGTCAGCCGCAAGCGCCAGCCGCGCCATCCAGAGCACGAGCGCGGCGAAGGCCAGCAGGCCGAGCAGCGTCACCCGCCAGTTCGCACGCAACGGCTCGAGGAACTCGTTCGACTTCACGACCTGCAGGCCGCGGAACGTGCGGAACACGGTCGGCGTCAGCGGCGCACCGGTGATCGACGACACGGTCAGATCGGCCTGACCGGCGATCATCAGGACGGCATACGTCGCGCATGCCGCCACCGCGATCGGACGCCGCCGCCGCGGCAGCAGCGCGCTGGCGACCAGGAACGTCCCGACGATCGCGGTCAGCACGCCGATGTGCGCCGTGAGCGCCGGCACGAAGAGCAACAGGCGCCGGCTGAGCGACACCTCCGGCTGGAGGATGTAGCGATGAAACAGTCCGGCGGCGCGGAATGCGATCAGCGCGAGGCCGGCACCGACCAACGGATGACGCTGCAAAGCGCGTTCATTGTACCAACCGCTGTATGATCGCCGGGTTGTGCCGTTTGTCCGCGCGGTCGGCGCCGCGCTCGCGCACGCGCGGCCGCTGCTGGTGGCCGCCGCCATCTGCCTCCACCTGGCCGGCCTGCTCGTCACCGGCGAGCGCTGGCGCCTCGTCGCCGCCGCCCTCGGCGGCCGGCTGACGCTCATCCGATCGACGCTCATCAACCTCGCCGGAATCTTCGTCCGCAACGCGACGCCGACGACGGGGCTTGGCGGCGACGCCAGCCGGATCGCGCTGCTCCGCGCCGAAGGCCTCGGCCTGCCGCAGGCCGCCGCCGCGTTCGTCTACGTGCGCGTCGCCGAACTCCCGGCGATGGCGGCGGTGGTCCTGCTCGCGCTGCCGGCACTCACCGCCGCGCTCGCCCGCTCGGCCCGCGGCGTCGCGATTGCGATCGCGGTCGCCGCCGTCGCGCTCGCGGCCGTGTGGCTGGGACGCCGCCGGCTGCGTGAACAGGTGGCCGGGCTGCGCGCGAAGAGCGCGCCGGTCACGATCAGCCGCGCGGCGTTTGGCGGCGCGGTGTTGTACGCCTCGCTGGCGCAGATCGAGACCATCGTGCGGCAGATCGTCATTGCCGCGGCCTTCGCTCTGCCGCTCACGATTTCGCAGTCGGCGACGGTGACGGCGCTCAGCATCGCCGGCGGCCTGGTACCGACGATCGGCAGCGTCGGGGCGATCGAGGGCAGCATGGTTGCCGGGCTGATGATGTGCGGCGCGACGGCGGATACCGCGGTGGCGATCACGCTGGTCGAGCGCGCCATCTCGTACGGGCTGAGCACGGCCCTTGGCGCCGCCTCGCTCACCGTGATCGGCGGCCGCGCCGTCCTCCGGGTCGCCAATCGCAATCGGGATGCCGTCACCGCCGGATGACCAGGCCATCGACGTCGTCTACACGTGGGTCGACGACACGTGGCCCGGATACAGCGATCTGCTGCGTCAGTACGCCGCCGACCGTCACGACCTGAATCCCAACCGGACGCGCGACAACCTGCAGGTCCTCAAATACAGCCTGCGATCGGTCGCCCGCTTCCTGCCGTGGGCGCGGCGCATCTATCTCGTCACGTGCCGGCCGCAGATCCCACCGTGGCTGAACACCGGCGCCGTCCGGGTCGTGCACCACGACGAGTTCATCCCGCGCGCCAACCTGCCGACGTTCAACTCCTTTGCGATCGTCGCCAACCTCCATCGCCTGCCGGGCCTCGCGCGCCGGTTCGTCTACGTCGAGGACGATCGGGTGTTCGGGCGCGAGGTGACGCCGTCCGACTTCTTCGAACCGTCCGGACGAACGCTCGTCTACCAGGCGCTGCGCGGAACGGCGGGCGCCGAAAGGCAGCACCTGCAGGGCGCCAGCCCATGGAACCTCGCGCTCGCCTATTCGAATGCGCTGCTCGACGAGCGGTTCGGCCGCCGGCGTCGACCGCAGGTGAAGTTCGCACCGCTCGCCGTCGATCTCGAATCGTGGCGTGAGATGGTGAACAGCTGGCCCGAGGCGTTCGCGCGGACCTCAGCGAGCCGATTCCGTGCGGCCGGCAACGTCGCGCCGGAGCATCTCTATCCGTACTTTCTCGCCGCCACCGGCCGCGGCGTCGCGGTGCCGCGCGCCACGATGCTGCGCCACGCCTGGTATCAACCGATCAACAACGTCGTGCCGCTGCAGGCGCTCGGCATGGCGCGATTGCGCTGGTTCGCGCCGAAGTTCGCCTGCCTCAACGACAACTTCGGCGCCCGGCCGCATCCGGCCAGCGTCCGGATCGTCCGGCGCGGGCTGGAGCGATGGTTTCCGACGCCGTCAATTTTTGAACGCGTGTGAGAAGAAGTTCCGTGCCGTTTGACCTGGTGACGGATGTGCGCGCGGCCGCGCGCGCCCTGACGAAGCGGCCTGCGGCCGCGCTCACGGTGATCGTGACCCTCGCGCGTGGGACCGCGATTAATGCCGCCGTATTCGCCGTGGTTCGCTCGGCGCTCTTCAGCGGATATGCGCACGTCGAGCGCAGCGATCGCATCGTTCGGATCGGCACCACCCGCGGCTTCATCTACTACCCGGATATCCGCCTCTGGCAGGCACGTGCGACGTCGTTCGAAGAGATCGATTCTGGGCCCGCGCGTTCGGTGCGAGCGCCGACGTCGTCGGCCGCATCGTCAGAATCGATGGCCAGCCGGCCAGGATCATCGGCGTCATGCCGCGAGGCTTCAGCTTTCCGAGCGCGCAGGACGCGTGGATGGCGATGGTGCCGACGACGGCCGGACTCGAACGTCGGACCGGCTACGCGCACTCCCACCGACATCGGCGCCGACACGTCGGAGATTGTCGCGATGTCGCTGTATACGCCGGCTCGATCGCTACGGTTCGGCGGACGCTTGCCGCGGGTTCTACGCCGAAGTGGCCAGACGCTTGAGTGGATTGGTCAGCATCGCCGCAGTAGGTTCGGTACAGCGGCGCCGGCCGAATTGTCGCCGCAGGCGAATTACGCAATTGACGGCGATGATCCAGTCGATTCGGCGACTCGCTCGCCTGTGGCTGAATTCGTCGCCGCACCCACGTACTTCGTCACACGCCCTGGGGACCGTCATCGGCGTTGTCGCGAACTGGTTCAGAACGACAGAACGCGGCGAACCTTCGAGCCGATCGTCTACGTCCCTTACGCGCAGCACTCGCAACCCAACATGTTCGTGTTCGTTCCACGCGGCGGTCTCACGCTCGGTACGGTCGCGCGTCCAGG
>Ga0070686_100000275_pt1 | contig 35093 bp, 24 predicted proteins | sample KBSS23LmetaG_FD_65654 | JGI IMG/M metagenome (GOLD analysis project Ga0070686, IMG submission 65654) | Switchgrass rhizosphere microbial communities from Kellogg Biological Station, Michigan, USA - KBS S2-3L metaG | ecosystem: Host-associated > Plants > Roots > Rhizosphere ... | reverse complement strand
ATCACTCGCGCAATTCCTGACGGCAGGACCAGGTGCACCATGTTGAGGCGATAGAACAGGTCGTCGCGGAATCGCTCCTCCTCCACGAGGTCGAGGAGCGGGAAGGCCGACGCCGTGATCAGTCGCAGCGGCGCGGGGCGCACGGCCCCGGCGCCGACGTTCCGCGCCCGCGCGACGCGCTCGAGGCAGCACGCAAACCGTGCCTGTTCCTCGAGCGTCCAGTGCGCGACTTCCTCGAGCATCACCGTGCCGCCTGCCAGACCGCCGAGATCCGCGTCGCGGCTGCTGATCCACCGTTCACACAGCTCGATGAAGGTCCGGTGATCGATCGGACGGAAGTGCTGGTGCGCGCGGCCGCTGCGATCGTGCAGCCGCCGGGCCAGCGCCCGCCGGCTGATGCTGTCGCCGCCGGTGACGAGCACCGGCAGCTCCGACTCCGCCGCCGCATCGATCTCCACGCGGACGCTCTCCGCCGCCAGTGGACGGATCGCGGCCGGCGTCAGCTCGGTGTGGTGCACGAAGGCCATCCCGCCCGGCTCGCGCAGCCGTTCGCGCGTGAACACGAGGTAGTCGTTCACCGCGAGCGCGGCGCTCGCACGCCGATCGCGCTGGCGGCGATCGCCGGCCGTGGCCGGGGCCGCGCTGCCGCGACGTTCGCGCCGGCGGCGGTCCCACACCAGCCGCACGCCGGGTTCGCCGGCATACGCCTGTGCCAGCACGGCGAACGCCTCGAAGCGATCGCGCCGCACCACCACCAGACGTTCCGGTTGCGACGACGGCGACGCCGGGCGGAGCCCGACGTCGCGATAGCCTTCAGCATGTGCGCTCATTTGAATGCGCTGTCCAGTCGCAGCGTGACGTTCTGGCCGATGCGGACGTGTTCGCCGATGAACGCGCCCGTCGCCTGCGTTTTCGACTTGATGCGGACCGTGCCTCGCGGTGCGTAGATGTTCGCCTGGACGACGTTGTTCTCGCCGACGTGGACCGCCGCGGCCGATCCGCCGTCGCCCGATTCGGCGTCGCGGCCGTCGTGGCCGCAGCTGTCATCAGCGCCGCCGACGTAGAGGATCACGTCCGAGGCCTTCAACCCCGACGCCGCCGGGTCGAGAATCAGCCGCGCCCGGTTGTCGGTATCGAGCTCGGTGGCGATGCGAATTTCCGTCGCGCCGCGGAAGATGACGGTCGCCGACGCATCGACGTCGAGCGAGCGCATCTGATAGACGCCGCCGGTCAGAATCAAGGTCGCGTTGGTTCCGACGTGCACCTTACGGTAGGCGCCGGCGGCAAGCGTCCTGGTGGCGCCTTTGGCGACGTCGACGTTGACCGATCCGGCTGCCGCCTCGTGCATCGCCGGCATCGCCAGGAACGGAATCGCCATCGCCGTGGTCTTCGAGCCGAGAATCGTCGCCCGGTTCGCCTTCAGCGTGTTGTAGACCACGCTGTAGACCGACGCCCGATCGTCGAGGCGAACGACATCTCCGACCACGCGCGATCCGGCCTGCTGCATCGTCACGCGTTCGCCGACGCGGACCGTCACCGTACCGCGATCCTCGTCGTCGTCGCTGTCGTGCGCGTGGCGAAGATTACGGCCGTTGGCGCCGACGTCGCCGCTCACGACGATGCCGTTTGCCTGGAGCCAGGTCATTTCGTCGCTGAACGCGACGAACTTGCTGAGGCGGTTGACGACCATGCCGACGGCAAACGGGCTCAGCGACGCGACGTCAGCGCACACGGTACGGGTTGCGAAATCCGACCGGCTCGTCTTGTCGACCATCATGTCGAGTTCGCGATGCAGCACGCGCAGCGTTGCGAACGTCGCCGCGTCGGCAACCGACGGTACTGTGAAGCACACCGACACCGCGCCGCTAAAGGTCGCGGTCGTCGACACGTCGAAGACGAGGTTCTGCCCGAAGATCGCCAACCCGTCGGCGACCGGCGGCAGTGCCGCCACGGCAAGCGGCGTGACCGACGTGATGCCGGCCGCCGTCACGCTGCTGAAGACGATCGTCGACGTGCTCGTCGGGCTCACCGACACGTTGCTGCCAGCCGGCGTTGCTCCGGGCACCGGCGGCGGCGGCGCGACAAACGCCGTCACCGTCACGGTGAACGAGTGGCTGGTCGTCATCTGCGCGCGATTGGTCGCCGTGCAATTCACTGTCGTCGTGCCGACGGCGAAGAGCGCCGCCGATGCCGGCGTGCACACTGCGGTGAGCGGGCCGTCGGCGAAGTCGGTCACCGCCGGCACCGCGTAGGTCACTATTGCGCCAGCCTCGCTCGTGGCCTGCACGGTGATATTCGAGGGAACGTCGAACGCGGGCGGCGCATCAGCGACCGTCACCGTGAACGAGTGGTTCGTCAGCATCCCCGAGCTGTTCGTCGCCGAGCAGTTGACGGTCGTCGCGCCGATCGGGAACGTGGAGTCCGACGCCGGCGCGCAGCTCACGGTCACCGTCGTGTCCTTGAAGTCGGTCGCCGTCGGCGTGTCGTATTTCACCGTGGCGCCGGCGGCGCTCGTCGCCGTCGTCGTGATGTCGGCCGGCGGCGTGAACGCGGGCGGCAGGTCGAGCACGGTGACGTTGAACGCGGCACCGGCCGTCATCTGCGAACTGTTGGTAACCACGCAGCTCACGACGGTTGTGCCGATTTGGAACGTCGAGCCCGGTCCCGGGGCGCACGCCGCCGTGAGCGTGCCGTCTTTGTAATCCGAAGCGGTGACCGGTGCATACAACACCGTCGCACCCTGCGGGCCGCTGGCCGTCGCCGTGACGTCGAGCAGCGTGCCGATCGCCGGCGGCGCATCGTTCACCGTCACCGTGAACGAGCCCGAGGCAGTCAGGGTGCCTGAATCGGTCACAGTGCAGTTAACGGACGTCGACCCGAAGCCGAACACGGATCCGGAAGCGGGTGTGCAAACCGCCGGAATCACGCCGTCCTCTGCGTCCGTCCCGTTGGCCGCGAAGCTGACCACGTTGCTGGCGCTGGTCGCGGTGACGACGATGTCGGCCGGCGGCGCGAAGGTCGGCGCAGTATTCGACGTCGGCGCAGGCGATGTCTCAGTCGGATCGCCGGGATAGAACCCGAGCGCCCAGCCTGGACGGCAATCGAGATCGACGCGGTTGCCGAGGCGCGTGTCAGCGCAGCCGCCGGTTGCCTGTCCGATGAACGGATACAGATATGTGTACGGCTCGATCGCGTTCCGGTTGCCGCTGGCGATCAGCATCATCAGGTTCAAACGCGCCTCGGGGCCGTAGAACCCGGCGTAATCGCGCTGCAGCCAGTCCTGGCCGACGGTTGCCGCCTCCACCTGCGCGAACGAATCGAAATAGGTGAAGTTCTCCCAGCACTCGAACGAGGTCGTTTCAAACGTGCAGATGCCGGGATTGCCGACGCCGAGCAGGTAGGGCGCCGCCCAGGCGGTGCCGAGGGGCTGCTCGCGCGGCCAGATCGGATCGGTGAACAGGCGGAGTTGCAGGTTTGCGATCGCGTTACGGTGATCGAGCCCGCCGGCGAAACCCTGCTGGTTGGCGCGATCGATGGCGTACGCCAGGTAGGTCTGCTCCCACAACGAGATGAAGCCAACCTCCGGACGTTTGCCGATCCACATGACGCCCAGCGGATTCGTGGTGGAGTGCGCGACGCCGTCGAGCCAGTCGAGATTCGCCGTGACTTTTTCGTGGAAGTAGGCGCGCAGCGATTCTTCCGGCGAGTAAGCGGCAGCGTCGGCGATGTTGCGCAGCGACCAGCCGTAGCCGCGGACCTCGTTGTTGTCGAGGACGCCGACGTTGCTGCGAACACCGTCGGCCGGGTAGGTGCGCAGCATCCCGTAGTTGGCCCAGAACGCCATCTCGTCGGCGTAGTAGCGATCGCCGGTCAAGAGATAAGGAACGTACGCGAGCGACGGCTGGTGCGCGTTGTCCGGTGTCAGAGGACTCTGACCGGGCATCGGCACCGATTCGCTGTACTCGCGCATCGGCATCGGCAGGCCCTTCACGAAGTCGAGCGGCGTATCTTTCGCGAGCGTGCCCGGCGGGAAGAGCACGCCGGCGTCGTCTCGCGACCCCGGCGGCAGCACGACGCCGTCCTGCATGAACTCGCCTTCGCCGCGGAAGTCGTACCAGAGGAGCGGCCGCTGGTTGAGCGACACCAGATGGCCGGCGCCGACGCCGCTGAACGCGCTCGCGTCGGATTCGCGGACGTGGATCGGCCACGACCCGGAGAGATCGCCGTTGGCGAGGACGAACTGGAGCTGCGCCGGATCTTTGTGCACCAGATAGCGCGCCGTCCAGTCGGGGAAAGGCGCGAGCTCCGCGCGGCCGCTGTGCGACGACATGTCCGGGGTCAGCGCGCCTTCGTGCAGGATGTCGAACTGCGGCATCGTGATGCTGTCGACGTGATTGCTGACCAGCGACAGATAAGGCGGCAGCGCCCGCGCGGCATTGAACGGCGTCGTGTCGGGGCGCACGGTGCTCCACGGGGCGCTGCCGAACGGGAACGTCTTGCGCCACCGCGTCAGGTAGTAGTGCTCCACCGCCGGATGCGAGTAGAGCACCGCGCCGTTGACAGTGATCGACGCGTCGTAGGTCACCGTCGTCGCGTCCCAGTCGTCGAGCACGTTTTCAACCGTCACGTCGACGCGGCCGTTGCCATCGAGGTACTTCCGGGTATCGAAGATGACGCGCAGGAACGGGTGCGGCGTGCCGTCCGCGGCCGACACCGGCGCGACGATCGATCGCCCCTCGTAGGCGAGCGGACCGGACAGCCAGCGGTCGTCCGACCACGTGCCGGGCAGCGCCGCCGTGTATGCGACGCCGCCGATCCTCAACGAGACCGAGGCCGCCGGCAGCGAGGGCGTCAGCGCGGCGCCGGCGGGGTTTGCGGCCGGAACCACGGCGTAATCGCCGTCAGCGGTCGCGTTGACCGTGACGATTGCAAAACGAATCGAGTGGTCGTCCCACCGGGTCTTCACGTCGGTCTGGGTCTGGAACGGCCCGACCTGTAAGGCGTCGAAGGCCACGCCGCGCGGCACTGCCTCGCCGAAGGTCGCCCACCCAGGGGTGAGATGGACGGTGGCGATCGCGGCGCTGTCGGCGCGCAGGGTTGACTGGTTCAGAGCGACGAAGGCCGCGACGAAACCCGCGACCGCGGCGAGGTGACGCACGCGGCGGACGCCGTCGTGCGAGCGAAGAACGAGGTCGATCGTGCCGGTGGACCCGCGAAACATCCGTGCCTCCGATTGATCCCAGGAACCGAGTTGACTTGAGGATTGCGCGGCATTGTGCAATCGCGCGACCAGTGGTGGCACGTGAGGGCAGGTGACGTAATCAACCGCGAAGCGGCAGTTACAGTCCGCGACGGTCAGCCGGCGCCGAAAGAAGTCCGGGATTTAGGAGACTTTTGTCCGCGAGTTCCCGGCGAATCGGCGCGCGCGGCAGACTCTTGACCGCGCCTCGGACGCCGTGAAATCCGGCGTAACGGCGACGGAACCCGCGCATTTCCCCCGCGCGTACTGCCACCGCCGCCGCGGACGAACAAGTTCTGCTGACGTGGCGGCAGCTTTGCACTTCAGCCGTTATCCCGGCTTCGACACGCGTCGGCCGTCCGCTCACACCAGGGTGATTCGTGGCGGCGAAGTGCGACCGAAGCATTTCCGAGAGACGGAACCACGTATGCGATTTGACGGAGCTGCCCAACTGATTGGTGCGAGCGCGCCAATCGAAGATCTTCGCCAGGAAATCGATCGCGTCGCGCGCACCGACGCGAAGGTCCTGATCACCGGCGAGAGCGGCGCAGGCAAAGAGGTCGTCGCACGCCAGGTCTATGCGTTGAGCACGCGCTCGAGCCGTCCGTTCGTGGCGGTGAACTGCGCGGGTCTGCCCGAGACGCTGCTCGAATCGGAACTGTTCGGTCACGTGCGCGGCAGCTTCACCGGCGCCTATCGCGACAAGCCGGGCAAGCTCGAGGTCGCCGACGAAGGCACCATCTTCATGGACGAAATCGGCGAGATGACGCTGCGGATGCAGGGGCTGCTGCTGCGGTTCCTCGAGACGGGAGAAATTCAGAAGGTCGGCGCCGATCGCACTGGCACTCGCGTTGACGTCCGCACGATTGCGGCGACCAACCGCAACCTCCGCGACATGATTGCGCAGGGGCAGTTCCGCGAGGACCTGTTCTACCGCCTCAACGTCATTCACCTGATCGTGCCCGGCCTGCGCGAGCGCAAGGAAGACATCCCGGGCCTCGTCGACCATTTCATGAACCGGATGTCGCGGACCGGCGGCCGGCCGGCGCGCACCATCTCGCCGGCCGCGATGCAGCTGCTCAACGAGTATCACTGGCCGGGCAACGTCCGCGAACTGCAGAACGTCATCGAGCGGATGATCGTCCGCGCCCGCGGCGACGTGATCACCCCGGAGGACGTGCCGCACGAAGTCCGCGTCACGCAGCGCCCGGGGACGGCGCCGTTCCGTGAGCGCCGCCGTACCATCGCCGACGAGCTCTACGAGCGGATCACCACGCAGCGCCAGTCGTTCTGGACCACGGTCTACCCGCTCTTCATGCAGCGCGAGATCACCCGCTCGGCGGTTCGCGACGTCGTCCGCCGCGGCCTGGTCGACGCGCGCGGCAACTACAAGATCGTGGCGCGGAAGTTCAACATGGAGAGCGAGGACTACAAGCGCTTCCTCAACTTCCTGCGCAAGCACCACTGCCAGCCGTCATTCAAGGAATTCCGCTGATGCGATCGACACTCTTGTCCGCCACGATCGTCTCGGTGACGGCGCTCGCCGCCGCGTCATCGACTTCACGCGCCGTCCTCGCGCAGGCGCCAGCGCCGGTGCTGGCCGCCAACGCCGCCGCCTCGGCGCCCGCGGCCGCGGCCGCTGCGGCCGTGCCGGTCCGCCCGGCGACGCCGAGCGGCTACGTCATCGGCGTCGACGACGTGCTGTCGATCCTGTTCTGGCGCGACAAGGATCTGTCGGCGCCGGAGATCACCGTGCGGCCGGACGGCAAGGTGACGCTGCCGCTGCTGAACGACGTCCAGGCCGCCGGCCTGACGCCCGAGCAGCTGCGCGACACCGTGCTCGACGCCGCGCGCAAGTACGTCGAGGACCCGAATCCGACGGTGATCGTGAAAGAGATCAAGAGCCGCAAGGTGTTCATCACCGGCCAGGTGGAGAAGCCGGGCCCGTATCCGCTCAACGGAACCGTAACGGTGCTGCAGTTGATCGCCACCGCCGGCGGCCTGCGCGACTTCGCCGACGGCAAGAACATCTCGGTGATCCGCGTCCGCGACGGCAAGCAGTCGATCTTCGAGTTCAACTACCAGGACCTGCTCAAGAAGCGGTATCTGAGCCAGAACATCGAGCTCGCGCCTGGCGACACCGTCGTCGTCCCGTGAGCCGCAGCGACCAGTTGACGGTTGTATGGGGCAGCGCGCCGTGAAGACGTCGGTCCGTCTGCTGGCCGCACTCGCGATCGCGGTGATCGCGGCGGCGCCGGCGTCGGCGCAGTCGACCGGGTCGCGCCCGCTGCCGGTGTTCCGCGGCCTGTTCGGGCCCGACGAACGCGAGTCGAACCGGCCCACGAGCCTCGACCTGAACTGGACGGTCTACTCGGCCCAGGACGACAACACGTTCCTGGCGACCGACGCCGACGTGCTCGACGCGCCCCTGCAGGCGAACCGCATCTACACGGGCGCGACGGTGTCAGCGGTGTATCGGCGCCGCCCGAAGCGCAGCGTGTTTTCGATCAGCGGTGCGTCGGCGGGACGTTATTACCAGGACCTGCGCGAGATCGTCACGACGCGGTACAGCGGCGCGATGACGCTCGACTCGCTGCTGGCGAAGAACTGGCGGCTGCAGCTGGCGGAGAGCGCCAGCTTCTCGCCGTTCTTCCAGATTGCAGTGTCGCCGGTTGCGCCCGAGGCGCCTGATGCCCTTGCGCCGGCGCCGTCGGCAGGGCCGCCGCCTGGCGACGACGCGGTCGCGCGGCAGCATGCGATGCAGTACGGGACCTTCGTCGGCGTGACCCACACGATCAGCGACCGCACGTCGCTGGCGTGGAACTACGGTGCGCGTTACACGCAGGTGTTCGAGGGTGGCAGCGATACCAACACGCAGCGCGGCGGCGTGTCCTACGTGCACGGCCTGACGAAGTACATCGGCCTGCGTCTCGGCTACGCCTACGGCGTCGCCTTCGCCGGCCCGACGGCGCTGCCGATCACGAGCCAGGACCTGGACGTCGGCCTGAGCTACGGACGCGCCTTCGCGCCGTCGCGGCGCACGACCTTCGGCTTCTCGAGCGGATCGTCATTCGTATCCGAAGGCGACGGATCGCTGCACTACGTCATCACCGGGTCGGCGCGGTTGACGCGGCGGCTCGCGCCGCGGTGGACGTCGCAGGTGTTGTACGACCGCGGGTTGTCGGTGCCGGACGGTGCGACGCGGCCGTTTTTCGCCGACACGGTCGGCGTGAACATCACCGGCTACCTCAACGGACGGACGAGCGTCCGGCTGCAGCCGCAGTATGCGCACGGCGTCGTCGGACTCAGCGGGGTCACCAACGCCTACAACAGCGGCTCGAGCACGACGCGCCTCGAGATGGCGGTCAGCCATCACCTCGCGTTGTACATCGAGCATTTCTACTATCGCTACCGGTTCGCGAGCGGCGTCGGTCTTCCGCCGATGCTGATGTCGTCGGTCGATCGGCAAGGAGCGCGCGTCGGCCTGACGGTCTGGACGCCGCTGGTTCAGTGAGGGGCTAACGTCGTGCTGCCTGTTCGCAACTACACGCCTGAAGACATCATCCGGATCCTCTGGTTCCGGAAGTGGATTCTGCTCGCCGGGATGATCATCACCGCCGCGGCCGGGTTCGGCGTCTCGCTGCGCATCCCGAACGAATACCGATCCGAGACCGTGATCCTCGTCATCCCGCAGCGCGTCCCTGAGAGCTACGTTCACTCGACGGTGACGATGCGCATCGAGGATCGCCTGCGCTCGATCCAGCAGGAGATCTTCAGCCGCAGCCGGCTCGAGAAGATCATCGACGAGTTCAACCTCTATCCGGAGCTGCAGAAGACGCGGCCGATGGAGAGCATCGTCGAGTACATGCGCACCAACATCGACGTCGAGACGGTGCGCGACGATGCCTTCAAGGTGAGCTTCTCGGATACGACGCCGCGGACGGCGATGATCGTCACCGATCGGCTGGCCTCGATGTTCATCGACGAGAACACGCGCGACCGCTCGGTGATGGCCGACAGCACGAACCAGTTCCTGGAATCGCAGCTCGAAGACGCGCGGCAGCGGCTGCTCTCGCACGAGCGCAAACTCGAGGAGTTCCGCAACCGCAACGCCGGCGAGCTGCCGTCGCAGCTGCAGACCAACCTCCAGGTGATCCAGAGCAGCAACGGCCAGATCCAGGCGCTCAGCGAATCGGTCAACCGCGATCGCGATCGGCGCCTGGTGCTCGAGCGCTCGATCGCCGACGTTCAGGCCGGGACCGCGACCGACATGCTCGCGACGCCGGCCGCTCCCGAGAGCACGGGACCGGCGCGAACGATCGATCTGCTCGAGAAGGCGCGCGCCGAGCTGCGCGGCCTCGAGCTGCGCTTCAAGCCGGAGCACCCTGACGTCATCGCGAAAAAGAAGGCGGTCGCCGAGCTGGAGCAGAAGGTCGAGCAGGAGTCGTCGGTGCCCGGCCAGACGCCGGTGGCCGGCGCGAAGCCGGCCTCGACGGCGGAGCTGATCCGTCAGGCGCGCGCCCGGCAATACCAGGTGGAGATGGAGAAGCTCGATCGGCAGATCGCCGCGAAAGAAGCCGACATGGAGCGGCTCCGCCGCGATGTCGCCGATTATCAGCGCAAGGTCCAGGCGGTGCCGGGCCACGAATCCGAGCTGACCGACCTGATGCGCGACTACGACACGCTGCAGAAGATCTACTCGAGCCTGCTCGCCAAGAAGGAGGACTCGAAGATCTCGGCCAACCTCGAACGGCAGCAGGTGAGCGAGCAGTTCAAGATTCTCGACCGCGCCCGCCTGCCGCAGCGCCCCTACACCCCGAATCGCATCCGCATCACCGCCGTCGCCGCCGCCGCCGGCCTGCTGCTCGCGATCGGCATCGCGGCGCTGATGGAGTACCGCACGACCGCGCTGAGGACCGAGGACGAGATCGTCCGCGCCCTGGTGCTGCCGGTGATCGCGGCGATTCCGATGATGACCGCCGTCGCCGACGTCCGGCGGCGCCGCCGCATCATGATCGCGTCGGTGGCCGGCACCATCATCGTCGCGCTCGGCCTGGCGACCTTTTCGCTGCGCCACTTCGGCCTGTTGAAAGGGATCCTCTGATGTACGAACGCTTCTACGGCCTTCGCGAGCGGCCGTTCGACCTGACGCCGAATCCGCGCTTCCTGTTCATGACCGCGCAGCACCGCGAGGCGTTGACGACGCTCGAATACGGGCTGTCGCGCCGGACCGGGATCGCGCTGCTGGTCGGCGACGCCGGCACCGGCAAGACAACGATCGTTCATGCGGCGCTCCAGTCGCAGAGCGTGCAGCGCAGCCACGTCGTCTACCTGAACAACCCGGCGCTGACCCGCAATGAGTTCATCGAGTTTCTCGCCGCCGGCTTCGATCTGTCGCCGTCGGCCGCGGCGTCGAAGACCCGGCTGCTCGCCGAGTTGACCGACGCGCTCGCGACCCGCCACGCCGCCGGGACGATGGCGTCGCTCATCATCGACGAAGCGCAGTGCCTGCCCGATGGCCTGCTCGAGGAGATCCGGCTGCTCGCCAACATCGAATCGGCGTCGGAAAAGCTGCTGTCGATCATCCTCGCCGGCCAGCCGGAGATCGCCGCTCGCCTGAACGCGGCCTCGCTGCGTCAGTTGAAGCAGCGCATCGGGCTGCGCTGCACGCTGGCGCCGCTCACCGAAGCGGAGACGGCGTCGTACATCGCCGCGCGGCTGCGCATCGCCGGCGCCGATGCGGCGGCGGTGTTCACGGCCGAGGCGATTCGGACCATTCACGAACGATCCGCCGGCATACCGCGGACGATCAGCGTCATCTGCGACAACGCGCTGGTCTCGGGGTTCGCGCTCGATCGCCGGCCGGTCGACCGCGCGGTGGTCGTCGAAGTCTGCCGCGATTTCGATTTCGCCGAGCCGGCCGACGCCGAAGACGCCGATGCCGGTGCGCACCTCGGCGCGGTGTAGCCATGACCACGGTTGAAAGGAACGCTGCCGCATGACCAGACTGGCCGACGCACTCGAACGCGCCAACCGCGCGCCCGATCCCGCGCCGCAACGCGCCGAGGCGGCGCAACGCGGCGCCGCGCCAGCACCAGTGGCGGCACCGGCGGCGGCGCCGAAGCACCACGGCCACGGACAGGGGCATGTCCGGCGTCTGCAGCCGGCGGCGATTGTCTCGGCGCGCAATGCCGCGCCCGGGCCGCAGCCGGTTTCCGACACGCCGCTGCTCGGCATGCCGAACGACGGCGACATGAGCACGTTGTGGCGCAGCGACCCGCAGCTGGTCGGCAAGCTGCTCGGCACCGAAGGCTTCTCCGGCGCGGCGCTCGAGCAGTATCGCAAGCTCGCCGCCACGCTGCATCACGCGCAGAACGAACGCGGCATCCGCGTGATCATGACCGCGAGCGCGCTGCCCGGAGAAGGCAAGAGCCTGACCGCGATCAACCTGGCGCTGACGTTGAGCGAGTCGTATCGGAAGCGGGTGTTGCTCGTCGACGCTGACCTGCGCCGTCCGACCGTGCAGCGCGTGTTCGGCCTGCCGCCGATCGGCGGCCTCAACGAAGGGTTGAAGCTGCCCGAGGATCGCGCGATGGCGATCACGCGGATTTCCGAACAGCTGTTCGTGCTGCCCGCCGGCCGTCCCGAAGCGGACCCGATGAGCGGGTTGACCTCGAACCGCATGCGCCGGCTGATCACCCAGGCCGCCGGCGCGTTCGAGTGGGTGATCATCGACACGCCGCCGGTCGGATTGCTGCCCGACGCCAGCCTGCTCGCCGATTTCGTCGACGGCGTGCTGCTGGTCGTGCGCGCCGGCAAGGCGCCGTTCGCGCTGGTGAAACGCACCGTCGAAGCGATCAGCCACGACCGGATCCTCGGCGTGGTGATGAACGCGGTCGACTACGCGCACGACCGCAACGCCGGCGGTTATTACGAGTATTACGGCGGCGGCTATTACGGGGGCACCCCGGGACAGAAGTAGACGATGGCCAAAGGACTGATTCAAACCGCCAACTGGCGATCGACCACCCTGGTCGTCTCCGACACCGCGCTGATCCTGGCGGCGGTGGTCGCGACCGGGTACATGCGGCTGGGTGTTCACGCCTGGCCGATTGTCGTCGCCGACATGCTGCCGAAGGCGCTGCTGATCACGCTGGTATCGCAGCTGTGCCTGTACTACAGCGACCTCTACGACGATCCGCACGTCGGCGGCAGCCGCGCCGAGCTGTTGATCCGGATCCTCCAGGCGCTCGGCATCACGCTGTTGATTCTCGCCGGCGTCTACACGCTGTTCCCGGCGCTGACGGTCGCCCGCGGCGTGCTGGCATGGGCGGCGCCGCTGGCCGCAGCCGGCGTGATCGCGTGGCGCCTGGCGTTCGCGTGGGCGGCACGGCAGGTTGGACCGCGCGAGCGGCTGCTGCTCGTCGGGACGAGCGGCGCCGGCCTGGCGCTCGCCCACGAACTGCAGAACCGCGACGAAATCGGCGTGCAGATCGTCGGCTTCGTCGACGCCGACGCGCGCCTCGGCCGCTCGGGGACGACGCTGCCGTTTCTCGGCACGATCGACGACATCCCGTCGCTGGTGCGGGCGCGGTCGATCGATCGGGTGGTGGTGAGCCTCGCCGACGCGCGCGGCAAGCTGCCGATGGACAAGCTGCTCGAGATGAAGCTCGACGGCGTCAGCTTCGATCACCTCACGTCGGTGTACGAGGAATACACCGGCAAGATCGCCGTCGAGAACCTGCGTCCGAGCTGGCTGATCTTCTCGCCCGGCTTCCGCAAGACGCGGCGGCTGCTGCTCGTCAAGCGGCTGTTCGACATCGTCGGCGCCGGCATCGGCCTGATCCTGACCGCGCCGATCGTCTTCCTCCTCGCCATCGTCGTGAAGCTGACGTCGCCGGGCCCGGCCTTCTATTCGCAGCGCCGCGTCGGCCGCGACGGCCGCGTGTTCGTCGTCCGCAAGCTGCGCTCGATGTGCGCCAACGCGGAGCGCGACACCGGCCCGGTGTGGACCAAGTCGACCGGCGATGCGCGCATCACGCGCGTCGGCCGGTTCCTGCGCCGGACGCGGCTCGACGAGCTGCCGCAATTCTGGAACATCCTCGCCGGCCACATGAGCCTCGTCGGCCCGCGGCCGGAGCGTCCCGAGTTCGTCGAATCGCTGATGGTGCAGATCCCGTTTTACGGCCAGCGCCACGTCGTCAAGCCGGGCCTCACCGGCTGGGCGCAGGTGCGCTACACCTACGGCGCGACCGTCGAGGACGCGGTCGAGAAGCTGCAGTACGACCTGTTCTACATCAAGAACATGTCGATCGCGCTCGACCTGTTCATCGCTTTCGAGACGGTCAAGACGGTGCTGCTGCGGAGAGGCCAGTGAACGACGCGGCCGTCGACGTGATGACCAACGCGATGACGATCGACGTCGAAGACTACTTCCACGTCAGCGTCTTCGACGGCCTGGTGCCGCGCCACGCGTGGGAAGGCATGGAAAGCCGCGTCTGCGCGAACACCGAGCGGCTGCTGACGATTTTCGACGAGACCAACGTCCAGGCGACGTTCTTCATCCTCGGCTGGGTCGCCGAGCGCTTCCCGTGGCTGGTGCGAAGAATCGCCGAACAGGGGCACGAGATCGCGTCGCACGGCTACGGCCATCGCCTGGTCTACGACCTGACGCCGAAAGCCTTCCGCGCCGACGTCCGGCGCGCCAAGGATCTGCTCGAGCAGACGGCGGGCAGGCGGGTCTGCGGCTACCGCGCGCCGAGCTACTCGGTGACGCCGAAATCGCTGTGGGCACTCGACGTGCTGATCGACGAAGGCTACCGCTACGACGCCAGCATCTTCCCGATTCATCACGACCGCTACGGCATCCCGATTTCGCCGCGGCAGCCGTACGTGCTGCACCGGACGGCGCCGCTGGTCGAAGCGCCGGGCTCGACCGTCCGCTGCGGCCCGTTCAACCTGCCGATCGGCGGCGGCGGCTACTTCCGGATCCTCCCCTACGCGTGGACGCGCTGGGGGATCAAGCGCCTGAACGAACGCGAGCAGCGCCCGGCGATCTTCTATCTGCACCCGTGGGAAATCGATCCCGATCAGCCGCGCCTGCGGGCGCCGGCGCTCGGCCGGTTCCGCCACTACTTCAATCTCGATCGCACGGAGGCGCGCCTGCGCGCGCTGCTTCGCGATTTCCGCTTCGCCACGATGATGGCGCTTCTCGACGAGCAGTTCACGGCCCTCGCCGAGCCGGAAATTGGTCCGCTGCCGTACGTGTGGTCTGCGCCATGAGTGTTGTTGCTTTTGCCCGTGCCGCGATGCCGCCGTCGCTGCAGGTGACTGCCGACGCGACCGAGGGTGAGTGGGATCGCTTCGTCGCTCGGCACCCGCACGCCAGCCCGTACCACGGGTGGAGGTGGCGGCAGGTGTTCGAGCGGGCCTTCGGACACGAGACGCTGTACCTCGCGGCCCGCGACCATGGATCGATTGTCGCCGTGCTGCCGCTGGTGATCTTCAACAGCCGGATCTTCGGGCGCTTCGCCGTGTCGCTGCCGTTCGTCAACTACGGCGGCGTCCTCGCCCGCGATCACGCGTCGGCGGTGTTCCTGCTGCAGCAGGCCAGCGCGCTCGCCGCCGAACGCCGCCTGGCGCACGTCGAGCTGCGCCACACGGCGCGGCAGTTTCCCGACCTCGAGGCGCGCACGCACAAGGTCGGCATGCTGCTGCGGCTCGAGCGCGATACCGCGAAGGCGTGGGAGTCGCTCGATCGCAAGGTGCGGAACCACGTGCGCAAGGCGCAGAAGAATCAGCTGACGTCCCGCATCGGCGGCGCCGAGCTGCTCGACCGCTTCTACGGTGTGTTCGCGCGCAACATGCGCGATCTCGGCACGCCCGTGTACTCGCGCCGCTTCTTCGCCGAAGTGCTGGCGGCGTTCCCCGACACCGCGCGGGTGTTTCTCGTCGACAGCGGCGATGTCACTGTCGCCGGCGCGATCACGTTGTCGCACCGCGACACGTTGGACAACCCGTGGGCGTCGTCGCTGCGCGAGTACCGCAGCCTGGCGCCGAACACCCTGATGTACTGGCGCATGGTCGAGCACGCGATCGAGACGCGGCACGCGGTGTTCGACTTCGGCCGCTCGACGCCCGGCGAAGGGACGTTCCAGTTCAAGCAGCAGTGGGGCGCCGAGGCGACGCCGCTGAACTGGGAGTACGTGCTGGCCAACGGACGGACGCTGCCCAACCTGTCGCCGTCGAACCCGAAATTCCGCGCCGCGATCGCGCTCTGGACGCGGCTGCCGCTCGCGGTCGCCAATCGTCTCGGCCCGCACATCGTCCGATCGATTCCATGACCGGCGCGCCGACCACGCAGCGGGTCTACGCCGCCGCTGCGCTCCTGTTCATCGCCTTTGCGGTGTGGGGCAGCCTGTTTCCCTTCGACTTCCACCGGGTGCCGTGGCGCGACGCCGTCGCCAGCTTCTGGAGCACGTCGTACATCCCGGTGGCGCACTGGTCGGTGAGCGATTTCGTGTCGAACGTCCTGCTGTTCGTGCCGATTGGATTGTTCGGGGTCGCGTCGCTTCCATCCTCACACGTAGCGCAGCCCTTTAGGGCTGCCCCGGCGAGGACGGGCAGGCCTGAAGGCCTGCGCTACGTTGGCCGGATCGTGTTCGTCGTTACTGCATCGATGGTGCTCAGCACCAGCATCGAGCTCGCGCAGGCGTTCGTCCCGTGGCGGACGCCGTCGGTCGTCGATGTGGCCGCCGAGACGATCGGCGCCGCCTGCGGCGTCGTGCTGTGGGCCGTTCTGCATCAGCCGCTCGACGCGATGGCTGCGGCGGCCGTCTCGCTGGTACGCCGGTCGCCGTTGCTCGAGCGCCTGCTGCTCGCTTACTGCGCGCTCTTTGCTGTCGCGTGGCTCGTGCCGGCGGATTTCACGCTGCGGCCGAACGAGATCGCCGACAAGTACGTCCACAAGCGGCTGCTGCTCCCGTTTACGCCGTCGCCCGATGCCGCGACCGGCCGCGATCTGACGATGATCGGCGCCGCGGCGCTGCCGATCGGCGTCACCGCGACGCTCTGCGGCTGCGGCGGCGCGGGACGGCGTTCGCTCGTCAACGCGACGTTGATCGCGACGACGTTCCTCGTCGGCCTCGAGGCCGCGCAGGTCTTCGTCTTCTCGAGAACGACTGACGGCACCGCCTTGGTGGTGGCCGGCGCAGCCGCCGCGGCCGCGGCGATGGCGGCGGGCGTCGCCGGCGGCCGGCCTGTCGCGACCGTTCGCGCGGAGGGACGCTGAGATGGCGAGCGATCGCGCGCTGCCCGTTCCAGTCCTGACCGTCGGCGTCCGGCCGGTGTCGTCGCGACTCGAGGCCTGCGAACCGGTCACGATCGGTGTTCCATTCCCCGCCGGCGCCGTCCGCGACGTGCGTCACATCGGGCTGCGCGACGAGCACGAGACGCCCGTCACGGTGCAGGTGGTGCCCACCGAAGCATGGCCGGACGGCAGCGTGCGGTGGGCGCTGCTCGATTTCTGCTCAGCGGGCACGCCGGCGCGCGAGCGCTCGTACCGCATCGCAATCGGGCCGGCGACGATGCCGGCCGGCGATCGTCCCGCGGGACCGCGAATCGTCATCGTCGCCGATTCGAAGAACATCGCCGTCGACACCGGCGCGGCGACGTTCACATTCGGCTGCGGCAACGCCTTTCCGTTCGCGCGCGTGACGGTCGGCACGACGCCCGTTCTCGACGAAACGCATCAGGCGGCGCTGCTCTTGACCGGCAGCGACGGCGGCGAGACACGCGCGACGGTGACGCGCGTCGTCGTCGAACAGCAGGGAGAGCTGCGCTCGACGATCCGCGTCGAAGCGACCGCAGGCGGCACACACCGAGCGCCGCTGGTTGACGTGATCGCCCGCGTCGAGTGCTTCGCCGGATCCGGCGCGGCGCGGATCGCCATCACCGTCCGCAACCCGCGCCGGGCGCGGCACAGCGGCGGCCTCTGGGAACTCGGCGACGAGGGTGCGGTGTTCTTCCGCGATCTGTCGCTTCGTGTGCCGCTGCACGAGGGCATGCGCGCGACCTGTGCCACCGAGCTCGAGGCGCCGTTCCAGCCGGTCGACACCGACTGCGAGCTGTATCAGGATTCGAGCGGCGGCGACGGGTGGCAGCACCAGAACCACGTCGATCGCAACAACGTGGTGCCGTGCCGGTTTCGCGGATATCGATTGCGGACGCGCTATCGTGAGCGCACTGGCCTTCGCGCGACGCCCGCGCTCGTTCTCACGCAGCCTGCCGGCGCGCTGACGGTGGCGGTTCCGCAGTTCTGGCAGAACTGTCCGCGGGCGATCGAAGTCGAACCGCGAGGGCTCGACGTTCGCTTCTGGCCGCGCCAGGCGGCGGGCGACCACGAGCTGCAGGGTGGCGAACAGAAGACGCACCGCGTGGTTCTCGCGTTCGGCGAGGATCCGATGGCGCGGGATGCGGTGTGGTGGGGCCGAGCGCCGGCGACGGCAGCGATGACGCCGCAGTGGTACAGCGCCGCCGGCGCGGTGCCGTTCCTGACGCCCGCTGCCGAGGACAAGGAGCCGCGATACCGGCAGCTGGTCGATCAGGCGATTGAAGGCGAGACGGCGTTCGAGTCGAGGCGCGACCTCATCGATGAGTACGGCTGGCGCAACTTCGGCGACATCTACGCCGACCACGAGAACCCGTTCGCGAAGGATCCGGCGCCGATCGTCTCGCACTACAACAACCAGTACGACGCGATTGGCGGCTTCGCGGTGCAGTTCATGCGCACCGCCGACCCGCGGTGGTCGCGGCTGATGACCGAGCTCGCGACCCACGTCGAGGACATCGACATCTACCACACCGACCGCGACAAGGCGGCGTTCAACGGCGGACTGTTCTGGCACACGTATCACTATGTCGCGGCCGGCCGCAGCAGCCACCGCAGCTACCCGCGGCGCGACGGCGTCTGCGGCGGCGGCCCCGGCAACGAGCACAACTATGCCGGCGGGCTGCGGCTGCACTGGCTGCTGACGGGCGATCCGCTGTCACGCGAGGCGGCGATCAGCCTCGCGAACTGGGTCGTGAACATGGACGACGGGACGAAGACGGTCCTGCGCTGGCTCAGCCCGACCGACACCGGCCTGGCGAGCGCGTCCAACACGCCGGACTATCACGGGCCCGGCCGCGGTGCCGGCAACTCGATCCTGACGCTCGTCGACGGCCACCGCCTGACCGGCGACGCGCGTTATCTCGCGAAAGCGGAGCAGCTCGTCCGCCGCTGCATCCATCCGTCGGACGACATCGACGCGTTGACGCTGCTCGACGCGGAACGGCGCTGGTCGTACATCGTCTTTCTGCAGGCGCTCGGGAAGTATCTTGACTACAAGATCGAGCGCGGCGAGAACGATCGCATGTACGCCTACGGCCGCGACGCGCTGCTGCACTACGCACGCTGGATGGCCGCCCACGAGTACCCCTATCTCGACAAGCCGGAGATCCTCGAGTACCCGACTGAAACGTGGGCCGCGCAGGACATCCGCAAAGGCGAGGTGTTCACGTTCGCCGCCCAGCACGCCGACGGCGGCGAGCGCGCGCGGTTCGTCGAGCGCGCCGCCTGGTTCGTCGACGCATCGCTGTCGGCGCTGGTCGCGTCGCCGACGCGCGCCCTGGCGCGGCCGGTCGTCCTGCTGCTGTCGAACGGCTTCATGCGCGCGGCGAATCGGCCGCCCGAAGTACGCCCGGCGCCGTTGTGCGCCGGCGGCGACTACGGATTGCCGTCCACCTTCATTCCGCAGAAGGCGCGCGCCAAGCTTCGCCTCCGCCAGTCGGCCGCCGCCGCGATGATGCTGCTCACGCTCGTCGTGCTCGGCGCAATGGTATCGTGCGGGATGTGACGCGGCTTGAGGCTTGAGGCTGGCGGATTGAGGCTGTTGCTCGTCGCGGTCGCGATCGCCGGCGGCGCGGCTTCCCACCTCTCCGCAGCGGACCCGCCGATCGCGACCGTCGGCCTGACGCCGGGATGGGCGATCTTCGGCGAGGCTGTCCCGCCGGGCGTGGCGACCGGCGGGCTGCAAATTGGCGCTCTGCCGACGCAGACCGACGTCAAGAACCGGTGGCCCGACGGGTCGATCAAGTTCGCAATCGTGTCGGCGCAGGTATCAACCGCCGGCACCTATCCGGTTTCGCCGTCGGCTGCTGCGAGCGGATCGTTCACGCCGATCGTCCCCACGGCTTCGGTCACGCTGACGATCGAAGGAAGGTCGTACGTCGCGACCTTGCCCGCACATCCCGGCGCCGACGTCTGGCTCGACGGCGGTGAAGTGCGCGAGTGGCGCAACGTGGTCGCGCCGGCCGCCGGCGCTGCGCCGCACCCGTTTCTCCGTGTGATCTTCGACACCCGCGTCTACCGCGATGGCAATGGACGCGTCAGCGTTACCGTCGAGAACGTGCTCAACCAGACCGGCTCGACGACGACGACCTACGATGTGGAGGTGCGCGTCAACGGCCAGGCGGTCTTCACGCGGGCCGGCGTTGAACACTGTTACCTGACGCGATGGCGCAAGGCGTTCGACCTGCACGCGCCGGCCGCGACGGTGACGCCCGATCTGGCGCCGTTCAACCTGTCGAAGGCGATCCCGCCAATCAACGCGGTCGTCGCGCTCGACACGCGGATCGACAGCGTCGGCGCGAACTTCGAGATCCTGCAATCCGGCGCCGTCGATCCGATCATGGGCGCGCACGGCGGCCGCGCCGAGCTCGGGCCGCTGCCTGACTGGACGGCAAGATTTCTCGCCACCAAGAACGCGGCGCAGGGCGCGTTCATGCTCGCCAATGGCGATCTCGCCGGCTCGTGGCCGATCCACGTTCGCGAACCGGATCACGCGGTGCTGTCGGGACTCGGCGCCGAGCATCTGCTGTCGATCGACGAGGAACCGGACGCGTGGCTGTTTTCCGGTGGCAGCGGCATCAAGGGGACGCCGCTGCCGATGCCCGAGTACGGGTCCGGTGTTCCCGGCCCCGGCCAGTCACCGCTCGGCCCGTCGAACGCGCACGTGCCGGATCTCGCCTACGTTCCGTACCTGCTCACCGGCGATCGCTATTACGCGGAGGAAATGGCGTTCTGGGCGAATCACGGCATGCTGGCGACCAACGGTCATGGCGCGGCCGGCCTGCTCGCCGGCAACGAAGTGCGCGGCTTCGGATGGGTATTGCGCAACCTTGCGGAGGCCGCGGCCTACTATCCCGACGCGTCGCCGGTGAAGCCCTACCTGGCCGAGAAGGTGATCAACAACCTTGCGTGGCTCGACAGCTACGCAAAGGCGTTGAAGACTCCGGCCAACCCACTGTGGATCGTCTACGCGTGGACGAAGTACGACCGGCCGGAGGGACCGGAGTACTTCGCGCACTGGGAGAACAACTACCTCGCCTACGGAATCGATCGCGCCGTGAAGCTCGGGTTCGCCGCCGACAACGCGTATCGCAACGCGGCCAACGATCTGCAGCTCCGGTTTTTCACGAGCGAGCCGGAGTACCCGCGGTCGGAAGGCGCGCCGTATGCGATTCCGTACGGCACGGCCCGCGACGGGAGCGTCGCCTTCTTCTCGCGGATGGCGGAATTCAGACCAGGCGCGGTCGCGAATCATCGCGACTTCGCCGGCTATTACGGCCCTGAAGCGCGCCTCGCGATCATGGAAGCGCGCGAGCGCGGCGGCGCCGGCGCGCAGGCCGCGTACGACTATCTGTGGAGCGTCATCGGCACCGGCGAGTCGTACTGCGCCACGAGCGGAACGACGAACCTGCCGTACCTCGCCTGTCGCGCCGGCTTTGCGTTAGATCCGTATCCATCACGGTAGCGCAGCCCTTCAGGACTGCCCACGGCGGCCGGGCAGCCTGAAGGGCTGCGCTACGGTGGCGATCGTGGTTATCCCGCGGCCCGGGTGGCCATGCCGCTGCGGGCGGCGCATTCGACCAGGTCGACGAGCGGCGCGAGCCGCTTCGGCCAGGCGAGATCGTCGAGCCGCGCCAGTTCGGCGTAGCGTCGCCGCCCGTGCGGGCTGAGCGCGAGCAGGTCGATAACGTGCGCCGCAAACTGTTCCGGCGTATCGCCTCGCCGGCAGGCGGCGAGCACTTCTTTCGGCAGCCCGTTCCAGACCGGCGACGTCACCACCGACGGCAGACCGGCGGCGGCCGCCTCGAGGACCTTGTTCTGCACGCCGCGCGCCTGATGGAGCGGCGCAACGGCAACCGCCGATCGCCACAAATACGGCCGCATGTCGGCGACGGCGCCGGTCACCTCGATCGATGGATCAATCGTCGCCAGCTGCCGGATGGCGCGCGTCGGCGACGCGCCGGCCAGCGTCAGCGTCGCCGTTGGCCGCGCCGCGCGGACGAGCGGCCACACCCGTCGTGCGAACCAGAGGGCGCCGTCGCCGTTCGGCGCGTAGTCGAACACCGCGGTAAAGATCACGCGCTCCGCGTCCGCCGGGCTGTCGTGCGGCGTCAGCGCGCTGACGTCGACGCCGTTCGGAATCACGTGGACGTCGGCGCCGCGGCAGCCGCGCAACAGCGTGTCCCGCTCGCGCTCGTTGACCACCGTTGCCGCGAACGCGCTGCGCACCGCGTGCCGCTCGAAGGCGCCGAGACAGCGCGCCTCGCGGCGGTAGATCCACGCGCGCGGAAACCTGCTCGCGTCGGCGAACGCCGCCCACTTCGCCGAGTCGACGTCGACGACGTCGAGGACGTACGGGACTGCGTCGAGCGGCGGCGCCAGCGCCAGCGGGGCGACGCCTGTGCAGTAGGCGAGCACGACGTCCGGAAACCACTTCGTCGTCGCAGTCTCGATCGCGGCGCTCATGGCCGGCGCGTGCAGCAGCGCATGGGTCAGCGGTGTGCTCGTCGGCAGCGCCAGCGCAGCGCCGACGAGGTTGCGCGCGCGCGGCACCATCGCCGTCGCCACGCCGACGCCGAGCTGCCGCAGCGTGTCGGCCTGCGCCGCCTCGTCGCGATCGTGGACGAGCGACACCACTCGCACATCGGCGCGAGCGGCCAACAGCCTGACGATGTGGTGAGCACGGACGCGGTCGCCGCGATTGGGCGCGTAGGGCAGCCGGTGGGTGAGGAGCAGGACCTTCATACCGCTCGCGCCGCCGCTTCGCCGCGGAAGCGGATGATTCTGGCCGGCACGCCGGCGACGATCGCCCGCGCCGGTACCGGACGCGTGACCACGGCGCCCGCGCCGACCACCGCATCGGCGCCGACGTCGGCCATGATCACGGCCGCTTCACCGATCCACGCGCCGGCGCCGATCCGCACGAGCTGCTCGGCGCGGCCCTGCTCGCGTATCGGCCGCGACAGGTCGTCGATCTGGTGCGTCGACGGACCGCTCGGGATATGCACGCCGGCGGCAATCAGCACGTCGCGCTCGATGTGCACCAGGCCGAGGCGGCAGCCCGGTCCGATGTAGACGTGCTCGTCGAGCCGGCAGCCGGCGCGCGAGATCGTCGTGGCCCATTCGACGACCGCGGTCGCGTGGCAGGCATCGAGCGCGTGGCTGAGAAAGGCGCGGCGGAGGTAGTGACCCGAGAGGCCGGGAATCAGCGACAGCCACTGAATCGATCCCTCGAGCGCGCGATCGCGGCCGAGGATCGCGCTGCGGAGCGCGAACATCGGCAGCATCGGCGCGATCGCCACCTGTGCCGCCGCTCGCACTGCCGCCTTCAACAACGACTTGATCGTCATGCGCAGCGCTCTGCCAGCCGCGGGCCGGCCGGACGCGGGAAGATGTCGGCAAGGTCGGCGTAGATGCGCTCGACGGTCGCGACCCGTTCGTCGAACGACAGCGTCGTTTCGACGCGGCTGCGCGCCGCGGCGACGCGCGCCGCCCGCGCCTCCGGCTGCAACAGCGTCTGCGACATCGCCGTGGCCAGCTCCAGCGCGTCGCCACAGCGGACGACGAGCCCGTGGACGCCGTGCTCGATCATCTCGGCCGTGCCGCCGGCCGCCGTCGCCACGACCGCCGTCTCCAGCGCCATGGCCTCGAGGACGGCGTTCGACGTGCCTTCGTAATCCGACGACTGCACGAACAGATCGAGTGCATGGTGCAGGCGCGCGACGTCGCCGCGATGCCCGCACAGCTGCCAGCTGCCGGCGATGAGCCTCGCGCCGGCGAGCGCCTGGAGCTTCGCCCGTTCGCTGCCGTCTCCGGCGATCACCAGCCGCAGCTCGGGCCAGCGGCGCTGCAGCATCGCGCAGGCGTCGATGAGCAGATCGAACCGTTTCTGCGGCTCGAGCCGGCCCACCGATCCGACCACCACGTTCGACGGCGTCAGCCCGAGTTCCCGGCGCACCGCCGTTTCGATCGATCGGTCGCGGCGAAAGGCGCGGTAGTCGATGCCGTTCAGCACCGTTCGCACGCGATCCGTGCGGACGCCGCGGCGGAGCAGCTGCGAGCGGATCTCGCTCGATACCGCGATCGTCCGCGGGAAGGCGCGCAGCATCTGCTTGTCGAGCGCGTAGTAGACCAGCCGTTCGCGCAGGCTGTGGCCGGTCCAGCCGTGCGCCGTCGCGACCGGAATGATCCCCTCGGCCCGGGCCAGCAGCAGCGCCAGCAGGTCGGTCTTGTAGTCGTGGGCGTGGACGATATCGATGCCGCGGTCGCGAACCAGCTGCCGCAGCGCCGGCCAGATGCGAACGTCGAACGAGCCGCCCTCGACGATCTCGACGTAGTCGATGCCGAGCGTCGCGGCGCGCGCCGCGATGCCGAAGGTGGTGTCGCGGCGGTCGCGGATGTAGCAGACCGTCACGGGGAATCGCGGAGTGGCGCGCTGCGCGCCGAGGAGGATGGTCTTTTCAGGTCCGCCGCCGGTGCCGCGGACGCTTCGCAGTTCGAGAATGCGCATAGCCTCGCCGATCACTGATTCGTCAGCCGTTCGATCGTCAATGCCGGCAGCGGCGACGGTGCCGCCGGCATCCGCGCCGCCGCATCGGCGATCGCGTCGCAGGCGCAGGCGCCGACGACCGACCAGTCGTAGCGGCTCTGCGCCAGAAGTTTCGCCCGCGCCGCGAGCGCGCGGCCCCGCGCCGGGTCGAGCATCAGGCTGGCGACGGCGGCGGCAAACGGCGCCCGTTCCGCGATCACCAGGTGTCGCCCATCGTCGGCGGCGATGCCTTCGCAACCGATGGGCGTGCTCACTACCGGCAGCCCGGCGGCGAACGCCTCGAGAATCTTCAGGCGGGTGCCGCCGCCGGTTTCGAGCGGCACCGCGAGCACGTCGGCCTCGCGGAAGTACGGCGCCACGTCGGGGACGTCGGCGGCGATTTCGACGTGGCGGTTGTCGCGCGCCAGCGCGATCAGATCGGCCGGCGGATTGCGGCCGACGATCACCACCCGGGCGTCGGCGACGGTGCGGCGGACCGTCGGCAGCACGTCGGTGACGAGATATCGCGCCGCGCTCGCGTTCGGCGGCCATCCGAGCGCACCGACATAGAGAATCGTCGGCTGCGCCGCGCGCTGGTCGCGCGGGCCGTCATAGGCGGCGCAATCGACGCCGTTGGGCACGAGGACGACCCGCTTCGCGCCGAGGTCGGTGAAGTAGGCCGCGTCTTCTTCGGAGACGGCAAGAATCGTGTCGGCGATCTCGACCGCGCGCCGTTCCATCCGCGCGAGCAACTCCGTTTCGCGGCGGAGATACAGCGGGCGAACCCGCCCGTTCGCTTCCGCCGCGGCCCGCCGGGCGAGACGCGAGTAGACGTTGTGCATGTCGACGACGACCGGCACGTCGCCGCGGATCCGCTCGTAGACGATCGAGTCGAGATGATCGAGATACAAGACCTCCGGCCGCTGCCGCTTCGCCTCCTCGCGCAGCACGCGCGCGACGACGGCGGAGCGATGGCGCGCGAAGAGCACGTACGGCTCGCGCGCGGCGGCGGCGGCGGCGATCTTCAGCCCTTCGATCAGCGGCATTCGCGGACGTGCGGTCACCAGCCGCGGCCGCACGCGTTCGGCAGCGAGCGCGCCGGCCGCGGTTTCGGCGCTGCCGCCGCGCACCGGGGCCACCAGCCGCACGTCGAACCGCGACGCCAGCCTCCTCAGCAGGTGGAAGCTGCGCAGGTGGCCGCCCGAATCGAGCGGCCATGGCGGCTCGCTCGTGACCGCCAGGATCGAGGTGCGGCCGCTCCGATCGTCGGTCGAGCGGTTGACGCTGCCCGGCAGCGCGCGACGGATGGATACGAAGGGGCTCATCAGCGTGTGGTCCTGCGCGCGGCGCTCGCTTTCGGCGCCGCGGTTTTTGTCCCGGTCAGCGCCTTCGTCAGCAGGCTGGCGTCGACGCGGCCGATTGCCCATCCCGAGCGCTTGTTCAGATCGTCGAGCGTGCTGACGCCGTTGGTCGTGTCGCTCATCACCCGCGCGAGGCTTTCGTTCGCGCCGCGGTCGCCGAGCGCCTGGCACATGGTCAGCAGCAGGCGCGCCTCAGGGCCGTAATAGCCCTGCAGCGGCCGGATGAAATCTGGAGCCGTCGGCTTCGGTACTGAAAAGGTGGCGGCTGCAACCTCGCCGAGGCTCTGGAAGTAGGTCAGCTTGTGATCCGGCGACCATTTTCCGACGGCGAGGAGATAGGGCACCTGGCGGTCGTGGTCCTTCGGCCACTGCGCGTCGGTGAACAGCGCGAGCTGCAGGCGTGCAATGCGGTTGCGAATCGCCGCGCCCGCGTTGGCGAAGTTGAAAGATGCGACCGGGCCGTGCTGCATCACGCGGTCGACCGCCCAGGCGAGATAGGTTTGCTCCCAGAGCGAGATCCACATGTACGGCTGGTACTGCGGCATGCCGTCTTCCGGCCGCCGGTTCGGGAAGAGTGTCTGCACCGGGCCGGATTGATACGTCGCGGCGTACGTATCCAGGTAGGTGAGGTTGTTCCACACCTTCGCTGCGAGATACGACTTGATCGGGCTGGCGTCGGGCAGATATGCCGCCGCATCGCCGACGTTGCGCAGTCCCCAGCCAATGCCGCGGACTTCGTTGCCGATCAGCAGGCCCTGCGCGCCTTTGCGGTTGTCGTCCGACGCGAACGATCCGATCAGGCAGAAGTTCGCCCAGTAGGCCATCTCGTCGGCGAAGAAGCGATCGCCGGTGACGAGGTAGGGTACGAACGCGAGCGACGGCTGATGCGCGACGTCGCCCGGCTCCGCCGCGCCTTTCATCAGGTTCTTCGGACCCTCGAACGTCGGCCGGTTGTCCACCCACCGCCGATCCAGCCAGTAGTACGGGTGCTTGTCGATCGAGACGAGCGACTGGCCATCCGGCTCTTTGATGTGAACGCCCCAGCTGCCGGCGAGCTCGCCGTGGCGGAGCACGTAGGCGCGTTGATCGGCGCGGCCGCCGACGAGAAACTGCGCCGTCCAGTCGGGATACGGCGCGAGCTCCGGCCGCCCCGAGTGCGCGTTCATCGGAACCGTGAGATCGCCGAACGCGAGGATGCCGAATCCGGTGCCGCTGACGCCGCTACCGGTCAGCGCGCGTTTCGGCAGCGCGAGCGTCGGCAGGTACGCCGGCAGCGCCTTCGCGACGGCGAACGCGGTGAGGTTCGGCGTCACGGTCGACTCTTCGAGCGCGCCGGCGCTGAACACCTTGCGCCAGCGGGTCAGGTACTTGTGCACGACGTTCGTCTGCTGGAACACCGGCTTGCCGGCGATGGCGACGGCCACGTCGTAGGTCACCTGGTCGGCCACAGCGACGTCGAGCGTGTTCTCGGTCGTGATGTCGATCCGCTGGCCGCCGCCGGCGTAGGCGCGGACGTCGAAGATGACGCGCAGGAACGGATGTCCGCCGGGCGCGACGATGGCGCGGCGTTCGGAGACGAGCGGCCCCGTCAACCAGGCATCGCTCAGAGTCGCCGGGAGCGTCGCGACGTATGGGCGGCCGCCGATCGTGTAGGTGACCGCAATCTGCGGATTCGCCGACGGCGGCGCTCCTGACGCCGGTGCGTCAGCCGCGGCGATCGGCAGCGCGCCGGCACGCGCGATGTTCGCGGTGACGACGGCGAAGCGGATCGATCCGTCGGGCCACCGCACTTTCACGTCGGTCTGCGTCGGCAGCGCGCCGACCTTGACGCCGCTCCTCGCGGCGCCCTGCGGCAGCGCGAGGCCGAACGTCGCCCATCCCCTGGTGAACGTGTTCGCCGCGAGCACCCGGTCCTCGCCGTGAACCGGGCGGGGAAAGGACACCAGCACGGAAACGGCGACGGCCGCACACCACGACAACCTGAGGGAAGAACCGCGAAACCCGGGCTGCACGATGGGAGGTGAGGGGCAAGAAAGATGCCGCGGCGCGGCGTTTCTGCGGCGCGAACTCACAGCGATTCGGCGCAGGTCGATCGCGATCGACGACGGCGATCGGCCGCGTACCGCAGACTGAAGTCTGCCCACCAGCAGACTTCTGCGCGCATTACATTCCTGATCGCGCCGTCGCACCGGAGTTTTCAGCCGATTGAGCCCGTGGCGACTGCCCTCGATGGCGGCGGCTTTGCTCTACCTGCCGCAGCGATGCTGCGCAGCCTCTTCATCCTCGCGATCCTCGTGCCAGGCCTCCTGGCGTCGGTCCGCAGCCGCTACGCCGCGCTGGTGATGTATCTCTGGTTCGCGCTGTTCCGGCCGCAGGACTGGCTGTGGATCGACATCACCAGCCTGCGGATCTCGCTCGTCCTCGGCGCGCTGTTGCTGCTGCCGGGGCTGGTCAGCGGCGTCTTCCCCAACCTGACGCACCCGCTGAGCGTCGGGATGATCATGTTTTTCCTGTCGGCGCTGGTCAGCCAGGGGCACGCGGTGAACCCGGAATTCGGCTGGGTGTGGGTCGACTTCCTCGGGCGCCTGCTGCTCGCCTGCATGATGATCACGACGCTCGCCGACAACTCGAAGCGCATCGCCGGCGTGGTCGGGATCGTCGGCGGCTCGCTCGGCTTCCATGCCGCGAAGGCAGGGCTCGCCTACGTGGTCGGCGGCGGGACGCGGTTTGCCGACGGCCTGTCCGGCGCCTTCGTCGACAACAACGGCTACGCGCTCGGCACCGTGATGATCATGCCGATGCTGCTCGTCACGGCGCAGAACCTCGACCAGATCTACAACGGCAGATTTTTGAAGTGGCTGCAGCGCGGCTTCTACGGCGCCGTGGTCCTGTGCGCGTTCGCCGTCGTCGGCACCTACTCGCGCGGCGGATTCCTGTCGCTGTCCGGGGCGGGGCTGGTCTACGTGCTGCTGCAGAAGCGGCGCTTCACCGCGCTCGCGGTGGTGTTCGCCGTGGTCTCCCTGTTTCTTGCCGTCGTGCCAATCCCCGAGTCGTACCTGAAGCGTCTCGAGACGATCCAGACCTATGAGAAGGTGGGTGAAGATTCGGCGTTGAGCCGGCCGCACTTCTGGAAAGTCGGGCTGCGCATGGTCGCCGACAATCCATTCGGCATCGGCCTCAAGCAGTACGAGTTCGCCTACGACCGCTACGACTTCCTGCACGGCCGCTTCGGCAGCAAGCGAGCTGTCCACAACAGCCACATCCAGGTGCTCGCCGAACTCGGCTACATGGGCGAGGCGGCGTGGGCCGGCCTGTTCGTCTGCGCGTTCATCGTCTGCCTCCGCGTCCGCGCCAGATCGAAATCCGATCGGCTCGATCCGCGGACGGCGTATTTCCTGTTCACCACCGCGAACGGGCTGCTGACGTCGATGACCGGGTTCCTGATCGGCGGGACGTTCCTGAGTCTCTCGCTGAACGATCTGACGTGGCTCACCTTCGGCATGGTCGCGGCCGTCGACCGGATGTCGGCGAAATGCCTCGCGGAGCCGGCGCAGCAGCGGCTGGCGCCGGCGCCCGTGGTTCCGCTCGCCTTCCGCGCCGTGCCGAGCTACTCGACGGCGAGAGGCAACAGCGTATGAGGATGGTCGCGGAAGCGACGTGGGCGCCGGTGCGGATCGCCGCGCCGACCGCACACGTGATGCAGGTGGTACTGCGAATGACGCCGGGCGGTACGGAACGTCTGGTGCTCGAGATCTGCAAGCGCGTGCGCGAGGATTTCACCGTGACGGTCTGCTGCCTGGACGACGAAGGGGAGTGGGCGGCGGATCTGCGCGCCGAAGGGATCGAGGTGATCGCGCTGCGCCGTCAGTCGGGGTTCAGACCCGGCGTCGGCCGCCGCATCGCCGCGCTTGCCGAGGAGCGGCACGTCGATCTGCTGCATTGCCATCAGTACTCGCCGTTCGTCTACGGCTGGATCGCGTCGCAGCTGAAGCGGCGTCTCAAGCTTGTCTACACGGAGCACGGCCGCCTCTCTGATGCGCCGCCGTCGTGGAAGCGGCGCCTGGTCAATCCCGTGCTGTCGCACTTCAACGGCGAGATCGTCGCCGTCTCGCACGAACTGCGCGACTACATGCTGACGTCGCGGTTCGCGGCCGGGCGCGTTGGCGTGATTCACAACGGCATCGAGCCGGGCCCTGCGCCGTCGCGCGCCGATCGGCTGCGTGCGCGTCGCCTGCTTGGCGTGGACGATGCGACGTTCGTCGTGATGGCGGTCGCGCGGCTCGATCCGGTGAAGGACTTGCCGACGCTCGTCGACGCCTTTGCGATTGTGCGCCGGCAGCTGCCGCACGCACGGCTGGTGATCGTCGGCGATGGTCCCGAGCGCGCGCGCCTCGAAACCTGCGTGGACGCGGCCAACCTCGGTGGTTCGGTCGACATCATCGGCTACCACGCCGGCGTACGCCAGCTGCTGCCGGCTGCCGACCTCTACGTCAGCAGTTCGATTAGCGAGGGCATTTCGATCACGATCCTCGAAGCGATGGCCGCGAAGGTGCCGGTGGTTGCGACCGCCGTAGGCGGCACCCCGGAGGTGTTGCCGACGGCAGACGACGGCGGGATTCTCGTGCCCAGCCGCGATCCGGGCCGGCTGGCTGCGGCGATCCTTTCGCTCGAGCGCGATCCGGCGATGCGCGCCGCGATCGCCGCGGCAGGCCGCCGCCGCCTCGAAGCGGACTTCACCCTCAATCGGATGGTCGGCGATTACGTGCGCACGTATCGCCGCCTGCTGGACTGACATCATGTGCGGCATTTCGGGAATCGTGGCGATGACAGGAGCGCTGGCGCCGGCGCTGCGCGGGGCAATCGGGCCGATGACGGCGGCGCTGCGCCATCGCGGCCCCGACGGCCAGGGCGTGTTCACCGACGAGGTCGCGGCGCTCGGCCACCGGCGGCTGGCGATCATCGATCGCGAAGGCGGCGCGCAGCCGATCGCGAACGAAGACGGCTCGTGCTGGATTGTCTTCAACGGCGAGATTTACAACCACCGTCCGCTGCGCGAGCGGCTGATCGGCCTCGGCCACGTGTTTCGCACCCATTCCGATACCGAGGCGATTCTCCACGCCTACGAGCAGTTCGGCGCCGACTGCGTGCCGCTGCTCGAAGGTATGTTCGCCTTCGCGATCTACGACAGCCGCAACCGCGAGCTGTTCATCGCCCGCGACCGCCTCGGCAAGAAGCCGCTGTTCTTCGCCGAGCTGGGCGGCGCGCTGCACTTCGCGAGCGAAATCAAGGCGCTTCGCGAATCGCCGGCGTGGGACGCGACCGTCGACTGGTCGCAGCTCGAAGGCTACATGTCGCTCGGCTACTTTCTGGCGCCGGGGACGCCGTACCTCCACGTCCACAAGCTGCCGCCGGCGCACTGGCTGCGGCTGCGCAACGGACGCCTGGAGACGCGGCGCTACTGGGACGTCGAGCGGTTCGACGATCACCCGCAGAGCGGCGCCGCGCTCGAGGACGAGATCGATGCGCTGCTGCGGACGGCCGTCGCCGACCGGCTGGAAAGCGAAGTGCCGCTCGGTGCGTTCCTGTCGGGCGGCATCGATTCCGGGCTCGTCGTGTCGTACATGGCCGAGCAGCTCGGTCGCGTGACCACCACATCGGTCGGCTTCGAGGACGGCGCGCACAACGAGCTCGACGCCGCGGGCGTCACCGCGGCGCGATTTGGCACCGATCACCACGTCGAGATCGTCCAGCCGGCGATTGAAACGACCATCGACCGGGTGATTGCCGGCTTCGACGAGCCGTTTGCCGATTCGTCGGCGGTGCCGACGTATCACGTTGCCGGCATGGCGCGGCGCCATGTGACGGTGGTGTTGAGCGGCGATGGCGGCGACGAAGCCTTTGGCGGCTACGATTTCCGCTACGTGCCGCACGCGCTCGAGGACAAAGCGCGGCGGGCGCTGCCCGGATCGTTCGGCCGTGCGGCGGCGGGCATGCTCGGCGAATATTGGCCGCGATCGCCGCGGCTGCCGCGGCCGTTGCGCCTGGCGACCATCTTCGAGAACATCTCGCGCGACGCCGCCTCGGCGTACTACTCGGATTTGTGCATCGTCAAACCGCATGTCGCCCGGCGGCTGCTCGGGCTGACGCCGTTGCGCGATCCGTCGGCGAGCGTCGTCTACGACGCCGTGACCGCACCGTACCGCCGCTGCCCGTCGGCCGACCCGGTGCAGCGCGCCCAGTACGCTGATCTGTCGATCTACCTGCCCAACGACGTCCTGGTGAAAGTCGACCGGATGACGATGCAGCACAGCATCGAGGTGCGCTGCCCGCTGCTGGATCACCGGATCATCGAGCTCGCGTTCAGAATCCCGGTGGCCCGCAAGATGCCTGGCCTGCGCGGCAAGCACCTGCTGCGTCAGCTGGCGCGGCGGCGGCTGCCGGCGGAAATCTCACAGCTGCCGAAGAAGGGCTTTTCGGCGCCGGTGGGCCAGTGGATCGTCGGGCCGTGCGCCGCCCGCTTCCGCGAAGACGTCCTCGCATCGGGATCAGCAGTGCGCGATCTGATCGACGTGTCGCACGTCCGCCGTATGTTCGACGAGCAGCTTCGCGGCACCGCGAACCACACGTCGGCGCTGTGGAGCGTGTGGATGCTCGCGCGCTGGTACGCCCAGGAGCGCGGCGCGGCGACATCCATCGCGGTTGCTTGACCCCGTCGGAACCACGAAGATACGAAGATCACGAAGAGGCACGAAGATCTTTTTTAAAAGACATGGCTTCGTGTCTCACGTCGCTGCGACGGCGTGACTTGTCTCACGGTCCGCCTGAAGGCGGACACTAGCGGAATCCCGGCCTCGTCGTGAACGACGGTCTTCGTGCGTCTTCGTGATCTTCGTTCCTTCGTGGTTCCGGCGGGTGTGGCTATCGCGGCCGTCGGATATGACAGTCGACTCCGAAGATGAAGAGATCGCCGATCAATGGAGCCGCGGCGAGGCGGGTCAGGCCTTTCACCGGGATCGGCCGGAAGCGGACGATCTCGAAGCCGGCGCGCTCGACGCTGGCGGCGTAGTCGCGAAACCGCAGGCCGTTCAGCCCCATCTCCCGCCACGACGCCGGCTGCTTCAACGAGCCGCCGCGGTCGGCGCGCATCGCCGCGATCGCGTCGAGCCCGAACAGCAGGTGCGCGTAGGGAACCTGGCACGCCCAGTACAGGTGATAGCCGTGCGGTGAGTGGAACAGCGGGCCGAACCGCGTCAGCAGCGCGCCGCCGGGCTTGAGGACGCGGGCGATCTCGCTGAACGCGAGATCGAGATCCATGACGTGCTCGAACGTGTCAGTCGACAGCACCGCGTCGAACGACGCCTCGGCAAACGGCAGCCGGCCGTCGGACGACCACTCGAAGCGGCAGTTGGTGATGCCCGAGACGTCGCACGCCTTCTGCGCCTGCGCGATGGCTGTGCCGTCGACGTCGACGCCGCAGACGCTGCGCGCCTTCTGCGCCAGCCACAGCGTTTCGCCGCCCCAGCCGCAGCCGTAGTCGAGGATGTCGAGCTCGCCGACCCGATCGGCGCCGAGCTCGGCGAGATACGACCCCATCGTCGCGTCGGCCTTGACGATCTCGTGGCGCGTCTGCTCGTCGTCGGACATGAAGGCGCCCGGGTTCGGCGGGAACAGCCGATCCAGCGCTGACAGGAGCAGGGGAACGCGTCGGCGGCTGAACTGCAAGGTGCCAGTGGTGGAGGGCATGGCCATTCATTGTGCGAGCTGACCCAGGAACGTGTGTGGCGCGACGGCGAGCTGCTCGATCCACGCCAGCAGCGTCTGGCGCAGCGGCGCGCGGCGCGGCAGACCGTGGCACTGGTTGACGCGCCACAGCAGGTGGTGGAGCAGCAGCGCCGGCACGCAGCCCGGCTCGATCGCTTCGTCGGCGATCGCCGTCTTCACGCAGGCGCGGATGCATTCCTGCCGCGGCAGCGTGCAGTCGCTGCCTTGCGACAGCGTGACGGACAACGCCAGCCCGAAGGCGTCGTGCAGCGGCACCGAGGTGCCGCCGAACTCTTCGAAGTCGATGATCGCGACCGAGTTGGCGGCGACGAGCAGGTTGTTCAACGAAAAGTCGCCGTGCTGCCAGCAGGTCGCCAGCGGCCCGGCAGCGGCGGCGTCGGTGCCCCACTCGTCGATGCGCGCCAGCGTCGCCGCGCCGAGCGCGAGGTCGCGGCTGCGGCAGAGCGCGACCTGGCGATCGAGCTCCTCGGCCACGTCGACCCGTCCAGTCCACGCGTCGAGGCGCCGCGTCGCGACGTGCAGCCGCCGCATCGCGTCGACGCTCCGTTCGAGCAGCCGCCGCCACTGTGCCTCCGACGCGATCCCTTCGGCAACGCGGAACCAGGGCGCCCCGGCCAGACCCTCCTGCACGTGGACATAGGTGCCGGGCTGCCACTCGCGGCAGCACAGCGACGCCGGAATGCCCGACGCCATCTTCACGCGCAGTGCTCGCAGAATCCGGTCGATGCGGATCAGCCGTTCGGGCTCGCCGAACTCGACGACGCACGCCGGCCGGGTCGGATCGTCGTCGAAGACGAGGTATTTCGGCCGCGTCGTACACACCGACGCCACGCTGGGCGTCGCGCTGGTCAGGAACCCCGGCAGGAGCGCGTCGACGACGGAGACCATGTCGAGCATCATGCTTTCAGTCCTGCGACGACCACTGCGCCGATTGACGGATCGATGCCGGCGACGCGCGCGACGAGCCGCCGCAGGTGGTCGTTGCCGCTACGCGGCCGGAGATGCCGATCGGCATACTGCGCCGCCGGTGTGCCGATCTCGTAGGCAATCGTCGGCCGCGCGAGCGACGGCGTCACCGCATACCGGTAGACGCGGGCCGCGCCGGCCCGACGCAACACGCGCTCCGCGCGGGCGACACGGAAGCCGAGCGTCAGCAGCATCACGAGGCGCACGACGATCGATCCCTCGATCGCAATCGCATAGGCGACCACATCGCCGGCGGCAGCACGTTCCGCGGCTCTCGCGAGCCGGCTACGGCGATGCGGGAGCAGACGCACCGCCCGGACCACGGTACAGGCCGGAGTCCGACCGGCGCGCGGTCCGACGAGCAGCGCTTCGAGCGCGGCATCGTGGGCGTCAGGAGCGTGCATTGGCCACCGAGAGGTTCGACGCGATCGCCGGCTGATGCTCGATCACGCGACGGTAGAGCGCAACGTATTCGCGCGCGGTCCGTTCCGGTCGACACTGCTGTTCGATCGCGTCGCGTCCCGCGTCGCCGAGGCGCTTGCGCGCGGCCGGCGACGGAATCAGCCGGTTGAGCGCCGACGCCAGGTGATCGACGTCGCCGGCCGGCACCAGCAGGCCGGTTCGCTCGTGGGTGACGAGCGACGGCAGGCCGCCGGTCGCGCTCGCGATCACCGGCACGCCGGCCGACATCGCTTCGATGACGCTGCGCGGCCGCGCCTCGCTGAGCGACGGCAGCACGAACACGTCGGCGGTCTGCAGCAACGCGCCGACGTCGGTGCGATGGTTGATGAACCGGATGTGTGACTCGATGCCGCGCGCGCGCGCCAT
>Ga0070686_100000274_pt1 | contig 35149 bp, 22 predicted proteins | sample KBSS23LmetaG_FD_65654 | JGI IMG/M metagenome (GOLD analysis project Ga0070686, IMG submission 65654) | Switchgrass rhizosphere microbial communities from Kellogg Biological Station, Michigan, USA - KBS S2-3L metaG | ecosystem: Host-associated > Plants > Roots > Rhizosphere ... | reverse complement strand
CTCCCACACCGAGAAGTCGAAGGCGCAGGAGTGGAAGAGCGTCCACACGTCGCCGGCGCCGAAGCGGAACGAGGCGTCGGTGCTCGCGAACAGCCGCAGCACGTTGCCGTGCGTCACCTCCACCCCCTTGGGCCGGCCGGTGCTCCCCGAGGTGTAGATGACGTACGCCACGTTCTCCGGGAGCACGGCGACGCCGAGATCACCCGCCCCGTCGTCGTCCAAGACGTCGCCCGAGATGTCGCCCGAGACGCCGTGCGAGACGTCCCCCGATGCATCGCCTGAGACGTCATCCGAGACGTCGCCCGATGCGTCGTCGAGCGAGACGATGGCAATCCCGCCGGCCGGCACGCGGTCGCGCACGTCGTCCTGCGCGAGGAGGACGCGGATCCCGGAGTCGGCCGCCATGTAGGCCAGCCGGTCGGCCGGGTAGGCGGGGTCCAGCGGCACGTAGGCGCCGCCGGCCTTGAGGATCGCCAGGATTCCGGTGACCAGCGCCACCGACCGCTCGGCGCACAGCCCCACCCGCGACTCGGGGCCCACGCCCAGCGCGCGGAGGCGCCGCGCCAGGCGGTTCGCCCGCGCGTTCAGCTCGCCGTAGGCCACGCCCTCGCCCTCGCAGGTGAGCGCCACCGACCCGGGCCGCGCGGCCGCGCGCGCCTCGAAGCGCTGGTGCAGCGCGCCCTCGGCCGCGAAGCGCTCCCCCGCCCCGGCGCCCGCGGCCAGCACCCGCGCGCGCTCGGCGGCGTCCATCATCTCCAGCCGCGACACCCGCTCGTCGGGGGTGGCCACGGCGGAGCACAGCAGGGTGGCGAGGTGCGTGGCGATGCGCGCGGCGGTGGCGGCGTCGAAGAGGTCGGTGGCGTATTCCAGCACGCCGGCCACCCCCGCGTCGTCCTGGTCCAGCAGGAGCGTCAGGTCGAACTGCGCGGTGCCCAGGTCCACCCACAGCGGCTCCACGCGCGCCGCGCCGAGCGCGAGGCCGTTCGCGGGCGCCTCCTGGAAGGCGAACGCCACCTGCACCAGCGGCGCGTGGCTGCGGTCGTGCCCGGCGGCCAGCGCCTCGGCCAGGCGGTCGAAGGGCACGTCCTGCCGGTCGTACGCCGCCAGCGCGTGGTCGCGCACCTGCCGCAGGAACGCCCGGAAGCCGGGGTCGGCCGAGAGGTCGGCGCGGACGGGGAGGGTGTTGACGAAGAAGCCGACCAGCGCCTCGGTGTCGGGGTGCGTGCGCCCCGCCGGCGCCGAGCCGATCACCACCTCGCCCGCGCGGGCGTGGCGGGCGAGCACGGCGGCGAGCGCCGCCAGCAGCACCAGGTGCAGCGTGGCGCCCTCGCCGCGCCCCAGCGCCCGCGCTCCCGCCACCAGCTCCGGGTCGAGACGGATGAAGTGCTGCGCGCCGCGGTGGCTCTGCACGGCGGGGCGCGCGCGGTCGGCCGGCAGCTCCAGCAGCCCCGGCGCGCCGGCCAGGTGGTCGCGCCACCACGCCAGCTGCTCCTCCTCCACCCGCGCCAGCTGCGCCGCGTGCCACACCGCGTAGTCGCCGTAGCGCAGCGGCATCTCGCCCAGCGGCGAGGGCTCGCCGCTCGCGAAGGCGCCGTAGAGCGCGGACAGGTCGCGCAGCAGCACCTGCGTGCTCCACCCGTCGCACACCACGTGGTGCACGCTCAGCAGCAGCACCTGCTCGCCCTCGCCGCGCAGCAGGAGGGCGCGGAAGAGCGGCCCCTGGGCCAGGTCGAAGGGGCGCGCGCCCTCGGCGGCCAGGCGGCGGGCGAGCGCGGCGTCGCCCGCCGGCAGCGGCTCGGCCGGGAGGTGGAAGGGAGTCCGGGGAGCGATGCGCTGCACCGGCTCGCCCTCGTGCACCGCGAACACGGTGCGCAGCACCGCGTGGCGTTGGAGCAGCGCGTCGAGCGCCTGCTCCAGCGCCCGCGCGTCCACATCGCCGCGCACGCGCAGGGCGATGGGGACGTTGTACGCGGCGCTCCCGGGGTTCACCTGCTCCCACAGCCACAGCCGGCGCTGCGCCGGCGCCAGCGGAAACGGCCCGTCGCGGTCGATGCGCGGGATCGGCGCGGCGGCCGTCGCCCCGCCTTCCCACACCCCTTCCAGCGCGGCGGCGAGGGCGGCCAGCGTGGGAAGGCGGAAGAGCTCGCCCAGGGCCAGCCGCACGCCCAGCCGCTCGCGCACCCGCGCCACCACCCGCGCAGCCGAGAGCGAGTGCCCCCCCAGCGCGAAGAAGTCGTCGTCGGCGCCCACCTCGCCGCTCCCCAGCACCTCGGCCCAGATCGCCGCCAGCGCGGCCTCGGCCGGGGTGCGCGGCGCCACCCAGGGGGCGCGCTCGGGCCCGGCCGCCGGCGCGGGAAGGCGGTTGCGGTCCACCTTGCCGTTGGGCGACAGCGGCAGGCGGTCCATCACCACGTAGGCCGCGGGCACCATGTAGTCGGGAAGCGCGCCGCGCAGCGCATCCCGCAGCTCGCGCGGGTCGGGCGCGGGCGCCCCTGGCGCGGGAACGATCCAGGCCACCAGCCGGCGCTCGCCCCCCGCGTCGGCACGCGCGGCCACCACGGCCCGCGCCACGTGCGGGTGGCGGCGGAGCGCCGTCTCCACCTCGCCCGGCTCCACGCGGAAGCCGCGGATCTTGACCTGGTGGTCGATCCGCCCCAGCAGCTCGATCGTCCCGTCGTCGCCGTGGCGCGCCAGGTCGCCGGTGCGGTAGATGCGCGCGCCGGGCTCGGGGGCGTGGGGGTCGGGGATGAAGCGCTCGGCGGTGAAGCCGGGGCGGCCGGCGTAGCCGCGCGCCAGCCCGATCCCGCCCAGGAAGAGCTCGCCGGCCGTGCCCACCGGCACCTCGCGCAGGTGGCGGTCGAGGATGCGGGCGCGCTGGTTGGCCATCGGCACGCCATACGGGATGCTGCGCCACGCGGGGTCCACCTCGCCCACCGCGTGGATGATGGAGTGGATCGACGCCTCCGTCGCCCCACCCATCACCACGAAGTCGCGCATCGCCGGGGCCCAGGCGCGCACCCGCTCCACCAGCGGCACCGGCACCCAGTCGCCGCCCAGGAAGGCGAGGCGCAGCGAGCCGGGCGCCTCGGCCGGGTTCGCCTCGGCGTGGTCGGCCAGCATCCCCAGGAGCGCGGGGGCCGAGTTCCAGAGCGTCACCCCGTGCCGCCGGCAGAGCGCCGCCCAGGCGGCGGGGTCGCGCAGCTCGTGCGGCTCGGGGATCACCACCGCGCCGCCGGCTGCCAGGATCCCCAGCGTCTCGTAGACGCTCATGTCGAAGCTGAGCGACGACAGGAGGAGGACCCGGTCGGCCGGGCCCACGCCGTGCCCCTGGTTGAGGTCGGCCAGGTTGTTCATCACCCCGCGGTGGCGCAGCTCGATCCCCTTGGGCTCGCCGGTGCTGCCGGAGGTGAAGATCACGTACGCCAGGTTCTCGGGGGTGGCGCCGCCATTCGGGCGCGCCGCGCCCGCGGCGGCGATCGCCTCGGCGTCGCGGTCCAGGAGCACGGCGCCGCCCTCCGCCCCGAGCGTGGTGGCGAGGGCCGCTTCCGTCACCAGCAGCCGGATCCCCGCGGTGCGGACCATCCCCGCCAGCCGCTCCGGCGGATAGGTGGGGTCGAGCGGAACGTAGGCGCCGCCCGCCTTGAGCACGCCCAGGATCGCCTCCAGCACGCGGGGGCCGCGTTCCACGCAGATCCCCACCCGGCTCTCGGGCCCCACTCCGCGGCGGCGAAGGTGGTTGGCCAGCCGGTTGGCGCGCGCCTCCAGCTCGCCGTAGCTGACCACCTCGCCCCCGTGGAGCGCCGCGGGCGCGCCGGGGCTCGCCTCCGCGTGGCGCTCGAAGGCGTGGTGCAGGCACCGGCCGTGGGGGAGCGGCGCGTCGGTGGCGTTCCAGCGCGCGCGCTCGGCCCGCTCCTCGTCCGAAAGAAGCGGGAGCGCCATCACCCGGCGCTCCGGCGCGCCCGCCAGCGCCGCCAGGGTCACGCGCAGGTGCCCGGCGAAGCGCCGCGCCGCCTCCGGCCGCGCGGCGCCGAGCGCCAGCACGCCCGTGCACGCCTCCTCCCCGTCGTCCAACCGCAGCACCCATCCCTCCCCGCCCGGCGCCGGCGCGTCGCCGCCCACCACGAACACGGGCGCGGGTACCCCCGCCGCCGGGTCGTCCGCCGCCGGGCCGTCCGACGGGCCGTCCGCCGGCGCTCCGCCGACGGCCGCAAGCGCCGCCGCGGCGAGCGCCACCGCCTCGCCCGCCGTGAGCCCGGGCGCCAGGGCGAGCGCGAGACGGCGCCCGCCCGCGGGGGTGTGGACGCGCACCTCCACCCGGTCGTCGCCGCGGTGGCGAGCGGCCACCAGCGCGAACGCCGCGAGCACGGCCGCGGTCCCGCCCCCGTGCGCGTCGAAGGCGACCGGGAGGCCGGCGGCCGCGGCGTGGGCGGCCGGGTGCGGGAAGAGGGTGGCCGCGGGAACGGTGAAGGCCGGCTCGGCGGCGGCGGGCGTGGGGAGCACGGCGTCGGCGCGGGGCGTCATCCGACCTCCGTGTCGGGGAGGCAGCCGGCGGAGTAGCCGGGGAGGGGAAAGCGCCCGCACAGCTCCGCCACCTCGGCGCGCGTGGCCGTGGCGACCGCCGGGTCGAGCACGTACTCGCGCTCCGACAGCGGCCGCACCGCGGCAAGGACGCGGTCGACCAGGGCAGCGCAGCGCGGCATCTCGGCGGGGCCCATCCCCCGCAGCGCCAGGCCGTTGGTGCCGAAGCGGATGCCGCTGGTGACCACCGCGCTCCTGCGGTCGCCCGGGATGCGGTTCTTGTTGACCACGATCCCGCACGCCTCCAGCGCCCGTTCGGCCACGATCCCGGTCAACCCGCGGCTCGTGAGGTCGACCAGGACGATGTGGTTGTCGGTGCCGCCCGAGACCAGCGTGTAGCCGCGCGCCTCCAGCTCGGCCGCCAGCGCCCGCGCGCCGGTGGTGATGCGGCGCGCCACCTGGCGGAACTCCGGGGTGGCCACACGCGCCAGCGCGCTGGCCTTGGCCGCGATCGCCGCCAGGTTGGGCGTGCCCTGGAAGAAGGGGAAGGCGGCCCGCTGCACCATCTCCGCGAGCGTCCCGCGCCCGCCGGGCGCGGGGGCGTCGTGGTCGCGCCCCATCAGCACCATCCCGCCGCGGGGGCCGCACAGCTGCTTGTAGGTGCTGGTGGTGGTGAAGTGCGCGTGGTCGATGGGGCTGGGGTGCTCGCCCGCGGCCACCAGCCCGGCGATGTGCGAGATGTCGGCGAGGAGGCACGCGCCCGCCTCGTCGGCGATCTCGCGGAAGGCGGGGAAGTCGATGGTGCGTGGGTACGCGCTGGCGCCACACACGATCAGCCGCGGCCGGTGCGCCAGCGCCAGCCTGCGCACCTCGCTCATCTCGATCCGCCCGCGGGCGTCGACGCCGTACGCCACCGCGTCGAAGTACACGCCCGAGACCGACGCCGCGGAGCCGTGCGACAGGTGGCCGCCCGAGTCCAGTCTCAGCCCCAGCACGGTGTCGCCCGCGCGCAGCAGGCTGAACATCACCATCTGGTTGGCCGACGTTCCCGAGTGCGGCTGCACGTTGGCGTAGCGTGCCCCGAAGGCGGCCAGGGCGCGGTCGATGGCGATCCGCTCCACCTCGTCCACCACGCCGCAGCCGGCGTGGAAGCGGGCGCCGGGGTACCCCTCGGTGGTGGTGTTCAGCAGCGCCGTCCCCTCGCACGCCAGCACCGCCGGGTCGGCGATGCTCGACGCGGCCACCATGGTCAGCGTTTCGGCCTGGCGCCGGTGCTCGCGGGCGATCAGCTCGTACAGCGCGGGGTCGCCGGCACGCAGCCGCGCCAGCCCGCGCGCCGCCGTGGCCTCCACCGGCGCGGCCACGTCCCCGCCCGCCCGTGCCCTGGGGCCGAACCCGTGGACGGTGTCGGCGGCCAGCCCCGGCATCAGCACCGCGCCCTGCTCCGTGAGATCGTGCACGTGTACCTCGTCCGAAGGGCCCCGGCCGACCGGCGTGCGGCTCGGAGACAGATGATTCGCACCGGCGACGCGGGGCGAAGCGGCGGAGCGTTCGGTGGCCGGGCGGCCCGGCAGCGCACCGCGGGGCCCGCCCCGGGCACGGGCTGCAGCGGTTTCCGGGGAGGCGCGCCAGTCCGCCCGCGCTCGCTTTGCCCGGCCACTCTCCCGCTCTCGACCTCCCCTGCCTAACCCGTCCAGCGGGGAGGATCGATGGCGCGCCGCTCCTCGTGGTTCAGCGTGACGAGGATCTTACGCGTCATCTGTTTCCGTGAGTGGCTCGTTCAAACCGGTGAACCCAGGGCAAGTTCCGCATAGTCCGTCACCAAATGGCAGCATCGCAGACGCTGAATCAGGATAGGCACCGAACAGCGCCTTTCCGAAGCAACAGCGTTCTCGTGTCGCCATCCCCGCCAAGCGATTGCAAATGATCTTAAACGACACTTTTAGAAAAGGCAAATGCTTGGCAAATTGACCCATTCCGTGCTCCACACCGTGTACCCTCCTCTCCGAAAACCCAAAACAGATGATGACTAATGGTCAATCGAAATCAAACGATGCAGGAGAAAGCCATGCTGCAGGATTCGCAGATACTTCTGCATGCAAACGTTTCATCGACGTCTGAGATCTCCCTTTCGAGATCACGCAGATACGGAAACTCCATCGACAACAGGTCTCAATGAGACTTGGCAGATTCCAAGACGCCCAGCCTCACATCGCTATTCCGATCCGCCTGTACGAAAAGTTCTGCGATGGCTTGATTGGATCTAGCCAAGGGTAAATCGACATCTCCGTGCGAACGCAGTTCGGCCCTTCGCAGCGATTGCTGGAGGAGAAAAAGCAAAGGCGCCGCAGGGGTGTGAACCCTTGCGGCGCCTCCGTTTCCATCGAAGCAGGGGGGACTCGAACCCCCGACCCTTACGATCCCGAGTCGTACGCTCCAACCGGCTCAGCTACCCTGCCACGCAGGACGGCGGCCCGAGGGCCGGCCTTCGCACCGGCCTGAAACGCACCCCCGTGTCTAGACCCCGTCAACAGTCTGGACCTGGATAGCGGTTGGTCAGCTCGACGTGGTACTGCCCTGGTGCGCTTCGGACCACGGCAAATCCGATGTTGTATTCGCCAGCTGGAGCAACCACGCGGACCGCATCAAGACCCGGTGCACCGTCAGCGCCATGCTTGCCCCACAAGCTCCTTCCGTTTTCGATGTACAAGAACTGCAAGCAGTAAGTCGTTTCCGGCGCCAGCAAAAACCGGTCGACCAGACGCTGTGCATCCACCGCTAGCCAGGCGCTGTTCAGGCAAGCCACGGGTGTTCCACGTGTCCACCCGACTTTGCCGAAGTTACCCACGGCCACCGTGGGGTGTCTGCATGCCGCCGGCATGTAGCGCTCGTACCGGTAGTAGATCCAACTGCCGTCCGTGCGCAGCCAATCCGAGAGGGTGTTGATCGCAGATCCGGGTTCCGGCAGCTCGTCTGCACGGATGGGGGGCATCTGCATCAATTGGATCGGTCCGCGACAGCCACGAATCACCAGGATGGTGAGAACGAGCAGCAACCCCGCCATCACCGCTCCGGCCCGCGCTCGAGGCGACGATCGGGGCGGTCGACCCGCAAGCGCCGCTCGGCGGCCGGCGACAGCGTTGGTGATCGCGGCGGGATCGTCGCGTCCGATCTTCGTTTCGACGTTCTTTTCGTCCATCTCCGTACACGAGGCATCCACCTCGTGCACCCGCAGAGCCTGCTCGGCCAAGTGCCGCCACTGCTCTCCCCCAGCCCAACCCCGGCTCTTCTGCAGCCCTGACTCCGCCAAAGACGCCACGCGCTTCCAATCGCCATTCGCCGCCGCCGCCCGACACGCCTCGTCGCAGATCTGGCAAAAAGCTTCTTCCAATCGCCTGCGCGTTTTTTCCACCCAACGAACGAAGCTCTCGGCGCACCCTCGTGCGTTGAAGCTCTCGAGGAACGTCCCGCGATACAGCTCGATCGCCTCGGCGCAATCCGAATCCGCCGTTGCAGCAAGCAGGCGCAACGCGTCCACATCGATCATGGAAGGGTTGATACCGACCTTGCGAGCCCGCAGCGGTATGACCTCCGGGCCGAGTGCCGACCGCAATTCGGACAGTGCATTGTCGATGGACCCGGTTTCCGCGGAGCCCCAGACGAATTTCCTGAGGTGCTCACGCTGGTGCTCTCCGGGCTGCAAAACGAGATACGCGAGCAGCGCTAGATGCTTGCTGTTCGTAAAGCTGTGGCACCTGTCACCAGGAGAGCCGCTCGTGTTGCTCGAGCGCGCTACAAACGTCCGCGAGGACTCCCACCCGTGCGGCCGCCGTTTTCGGGTCTTTCCAGACACGCAATCCGTACTTCGACAGGATCTCGAACGGTTTGCTATCGGAACTCAGGTATTCGGTGACATCGTCGGGCGCCTTGGGCACGAATCGCGGATCGCTACGCCGGTCGGTGAGAAGCCAAGCGTCTGCGACCCGCACGAAAGACTCTTCGCCCCTCGAATGGACCGGAAACCACGCAGCAGTCATCAGGAACGTAGCGAGCGGCGTCCGTATGTTATGGACGTCCTGATTGCGTGCCTCGCGTTCGAAACGCCCGAGGGTGAATCGGAGATACTCGCTGCCAGACTGCTGGAGGTGGGCAAGTACCAGAATCGCGAACCGCTTCTTTGCGGCATCGGAGAGTTGCGAGACGACGGTTTGGCCGGGCAACCACCACGCCTTACCGCGGATCGAGTAAGCGGTTTGCGGATGCCATACGCTCTTGAAGCCGTTGTTGTCGCGCCAGGCTTTGTCAATCGCAGAACCTTTCAGCCCGGCGAACTGGCCAACCCAAGCCCGCCCCGAGCACGAGGCCTTCGGGAGCGCCGTCCACGACGGGATCAAACCGTCGACAACCCCTGCGTCGTGGAGGAAGCGCGTCCACTCGCCTTTCGTCCCGCTATTCAAGCCGGGCCAGTCGTCCCAATCGACCAAGAGCCGCCCGCTCAGGTCGGCACATGCGGGGGAATGGGAACTTGCCTCAACGAGATATTCGACGAGGTGTCTTCCAACGGCGGTCCAGGAACCGGAAAAGGCCGCGCGGTCCGCTCGCAACCATCCACTGCGGGTCGGCACCTGCAGCGCAGCCGTTTCCAGCGCTTTCCTCGCCGCGACGTTATCATGCCGCCAGACCTCAAAGGCCCAGAGGAGCGCCGCGCGGCGGCGTACGGGCGCTGCGGGACCCGCGAAGAGCGACGGAAGGCTCGCGAGCACGTCAGCGGCATCGAACCGCTTCCAGAGCCCTGCACGCTCGAACGCCACGACCGTTTCGGGCCTAATCGAGACTTCACTGGATACGACCGCCAGTCTTCTCGCCACCTCCCTTGGAGGGAGCGGCGCCCCTCCTCGCGAGCGTCGCGCCCCATCGACTTTCACGTATACGGTCAGCGAAGCCGGAATTACGCCCTCATCCCTGCTCAAGACGATCTTGCGCCCTGCCAAGGCCCGGAGCCACTGGGTCGACATGAACCCAACCAGCTCATCGTAGAACAACGCCCAGTCTCGTGGCACCGCCTCTCCGCCGGTCGGCAGACGGGCGGCGATCGCCTCGGCCCACGCGCTCAGGTCCTGTGCCGACGGCTTGATCGAAAAGCCGCATGCTCCTGCAAGGCTACGGACAGCCTCTTCACGCAGTTCGTCGATCGTTGCCGAGAGTATAGCGACCGCGCTCGAGAGGGTCGCTTCCGATGGCCGGAGAAGCTTGTACCGCCCCGGAGGCCAGGTTCTCAGGCGCTGGATGTTAACCCATCCTCGCTGCGTAGTCGGCCAGATTTCGGCTTGGCCGAATTCCGTCCCAACAGTTTCGAAAGCGCTCTCGACCCGCTCGCTCTCGTCCTCCGACCACGTGACGAGATCGACCACGATCCGGGCCGGGAGCTCGGGGTACATCCGAGCTAGCGCCAGCCCGGCGGCGGCGGCAGCTTCGCACGCCGCGTCGAGCAACTCGGCGTTGAGGGGCAAGTCGAGCTTGGCTCGCCGTCGGTTGATCGCGGTAAAGAACGGGGCGTCCAAGTGGCCGAACAGGGGCGCCGGTGACTCCGCGCCCATCGGCAGGAAGTTGTAGAGCCGGCCGACCTTTAAGCCGGCGCCGCCCATCGGGATCGCGAGACTTACGACAGCGTTTCCCTTCCACTCGCGCCAGCGGACCAAGCTCGGTTCCTGCGCGATGCTCCGCTCGACCGCGTCGAGAACGCGCTCGCTACCCACGATTCGCCTGACCAGCAACCAGCGCCTTCTTCCCGGGCTGAGGACTGCCACCTCTAACCGACAACCCTCCAGTTCGGTGAGCGACTCCGCGAAAGTCTCGACTTCTCGCGTCAGCGTCTTCCGCCGCACGGCTCCTCCGGCCAGCTGCACTTCCAGCTTCAACTCCCGGATCCGATCGAGGAATAGCAGCACGGGAACCTCAGACTTGAGCAGTTCTTCGATCTGCGCTTGGGCGAGCTTCACCGCGGCCGAGGAGCGAAGCGGTAGCCAGACGACGGTTGCGTATCCTTCACGTGCGAATTCGAGAACAGCTTCCGGCTGATCCTCGACCGGCACCGCAGCCAAGTACCGCGGCATCGATTTCGCCACGGCGGCCGCGACGTCCTCCGCTCCGGAAGCACGCACTCGCGCTTCGATTTCTTCTTGCCAAGCGAAACGAAAACAGTAGCCACCAAAGCGTGGTTCCGATCCGCTCCCTGTCCGAGAATAGATCCGCGGATCGTCCGTGAGCGCTTCGACGCTCCGGAATCCGATGCCCTTGTTCCCGATCCCCTCACCGACCTCCTTGGTACTGCTCGCGATATTCCGAATTGCCTGAACATTACGTAGTTCCAGGCCCTCGCCGCCGTTCGCGACGTAGAGGTCCCCACGGTCGGCATCGTCGATTACGAGCTTCAGGACTACATCCTCCGATCGGCCCTCCCTGATGGCGTCGTGGGCATTCTGGAGAAGCTCGTAGAGTACCCGCTCGCCGTACTCGCCACCGATGAGCTGTCCGAGGTTCTTCAGACTATGGTAGATTCCCAATCCTTTGCGTTCCGCCATAACCGCCATGCTCAACTCGCCCGCGAGGATGCCAAGGAGTTCCGAAGCGGGATCCGATTGAAGTAGCGTCATGCCGTTAGCGTATGCTTATCGGGGCGGCGAAGTCGACCCGGGGGGGCCGGCAGGGAGAGCATCGGGTCGTGCGGACTCTAGAGGGTGCCAAGACATGGGGTGCGCCGTCTTGAAGAACTTCCGCAGCCCCGGCCACATCCTCCATCAACTCAAATATCACGTCCGTGAACGAAATGAGATCCAGCCCGCCCGCAAGGTGCTTCTCTCAGGCGCACGACTGCTCCAGGCTCACTGCACCGCGCGCGGACATTGGGGTCCTGGAGCGAGCCTTCCGGTGCGTACTCGAGCACCAGACGTTCCGATGCCCTCGGTGAAGCCCTGCTCCAGGAGTCGGATGATGTTCTCCTGTCGCAGCCGCGACAACGCGGCGGTCTCCCGCAGGAAAAATGCGCGGAGCACTGCGGGCGGCTCCTCGCCCGTGACGATCTTGACGGCGACGCGGGTCAGTCCGTTCCGCAGTTCGGCGGCATGGTATAGGACCGATCCTCCACCGATTCCGATAGGATCCGGGAGTAGGACGTACCTGTCGTTGAGGATCTGCGGTGAGAGCGTGGGCATGAGGTTGGGGAAAGGTTGCGGACGAGCGGGAAACGGCGGCCCGCCATCCTACAATGGCGCGTTTCTCAAGTTACTCCCCGCTCCTGGCGTATCTCGGATGCTCCCAACTGTTGCCGCAGGAGGAGCGTGGCGCGGCACGGATTATTCCGCTATTCTCCTACCTCCGTGACCTCACGAAGGCCTCCGCTGGTCACCGCGTACCGCGCAGCGGCATGAGGAGGGAAGGCAGCGCGGTGTTCACAAAGCTGCTCCGCTCGAGTGGTCTCCCGGACACTAGGCGTTGGTCTGACCTTGCGACGACGAACACATCTCCATCCGCAGTAGGATCCTGCGCTGATTCAGAGGTCCGATCGCGTGCGAACCCAGCGTCTGCGAGTGTATCTCGCCGACGCGATGAGCGCGGTGCTGAGCCGGCAGATCCACCTGTGCACGACCGAGACCAAACCACTGCGGGACACTTACGTATGGCTGGGTTTCAACTCCACCGCCAATGTACCCACCTGGAGATCACGAGTGACCACCAAGCCGTTCAAGACCAGTGGCGACCTTGTTAGGCGCATTTGGCACCTCTGCCACATCCTGCGGGGGGACGGCGTCAGCTACCACGAGTACATCTCCGAGCTTACTTATCTCCTTTTTTTGAAGATCGCTGAAGAAACCGGTACAGAGACAGCATTGCCCGAAGGCTGTCGCTGGCGTGATCTGGTCGGGTATGAGGGTACCGACCTGCTCACCTTCTACCGCGACATGCTAACCTATCTCGGAGGGCACGCCCCCAGTCCCATTGTTCAGGAGATCTACGCATTCCCGACCACCGTGTTCTCGCACTCGGAGAACCTGAAGGCGGTAATCGCAGGAATTGCCAAGCTCGATTGGCACTCTGTGACGGCCGATGGCATGGGCGATATCTACGAGGGGCTGCTCGCCCGAAACTCCCAAGACGCGCGATCGGGTGCCGGTCAGTATTTCACGCCGCGCCCGCTCGTCGATTGCATGGTGCGGCTGACGCGCCCCGCACTCGGGGAGACGATACAGGATCCCTCGTGCGGCACTGGTGGCTTCCTGATCTCCGCCAAGCAGTATGTCGAAGCGGGAGCGTCCTCCGGTGCGTACGCGAGCAATCCGCCGTCATTCGAAGGGGTGGAGATCGAGAAGGGGACCTACCGCATTTGCCAAATGAACTCGTTTCTACATGGCTTGGATGCCAGGATCCTGCTAGGAGATGCTCTCACCACAGACGCGGAGACGCTCAGACTGGCCGACCTCATCCTCGCCAACCCGCCGTTCGGCAACAAGGCTGGCAGCGCAAGAAAGACGCGGAGCGACCTTCCCCACAGGACCGCGAATAAACAACTCGCTTTCCTACAGCACATCTGGCTTGGCCTCAAAGAGGGCGGGCGAGCGGCCGTGGTGGTGCCGGACAATGTGCTGTTCGAGGGCGGCGCAGGAAGGTCGGTGCGCGTGGATTTGATGAGTGAGTGCAACCTGCACACCATTCTACGGCTGCCTAATGGAATCTTCTATAGTCAGGGTGTTAACACTAACGTCCTATTCTTTACCCGTCGGAACGGTGCCGCGGATAATTCGGCCCGAGTTTGGGTTTACGATATGCGGACGGCCATGCCTCGCTTCGGCAAGACACGGCCGCTGTTACCTGAGCACTTCGCCGAATTCGAGGCGCTCTTCGGAACCGACCCCAACGGCGGGGCGCCGCGGTCGGAAGGCGATCAAAATGGCAGGTGGCGTTGCTTCGGCCGCGCGGAGATCGCTGACCGCGAGGAGAACCTAGATGTGGTCTGGCTCTCCCCCCAGGACGGGGATGCTGCGGCTGAGGACATCCTCCCGCAGGAAATTGCCTCTACTATCCTATTTCACCTACAAGCAGCGATAGCGGAGGTTGAGTCGCTCGCCGACGAGTTCTCGTCCGAAGAGGTGGAGCGTTGACGGAGCTTCCGCCAAGCTGGGCAAGAACCACGATCGGCTCGATCGCGGAACTTGTAAATGGGCGAGCGTTCAAGCCGAGCGAATGGACGAGGAGCGGCCTGCCCATAGTCCGCATCCAGAACCTGAATAAGCCTGACGCTACATTCAACCATTTTTCGGGGTTGGTCGCGGAGAAGCATGTAGTCCGCGATGGTGACCTCCTGTTCGCGTGGTCGGGGACACCGGGCACCTCATTCGGAGCGCACATCTGGCGCGGCCCGACCGCCGTCCTGAACCAGCACATCTTCAATGTCCGGGTCGACCCTCGCCTGGTTGACCGCGAGTTCCTGAAGCTTTCCATCAACCAGACGCTTGCCGAGCAGATCGAAAAGGCGCATGGAGGTGCCGGCCTCCGCCACGTCACGAAGGGTGCCTTCGAGTCGACGGAAATTATTTTGCCGCCGATAGACGAGCAGAGACGTATTATCGAGCGCCTGAGGATCGGCGAGGAGCGCAGTGCCGTCGTGCAATCGCACCTTGAGAGCGTCCTAGCCTCGGTCGAAAGCGGGAGATCCGCCATCCTGCAGGCTGCCTACGATCTCTCCCTGCTTTCAGAGGAGCGGCGCCAAAGGTACACCGACGGCATTCCAATCGTCTCCGTAGGAGACATCGCGAGCGATCTGATGTACGGCTCATCCGCTAAGTCTTCTCGAACTGGAAAGATGCCCGTCCTGCGAATGGGGAACATCCAGCAGGGGGAGCTTGATTGGTCTGACCTGGTGTATACCTCTGACGATCAGGAAATTGAGCGCTACTCGCTCCAGCTTGGGGATGTGCTGTTTAACCGCACCAATAGCCCTCAACTGGTTGGCAAGTCAGCGCTCTACCGTGGAGAGCGACCTGCGATCTTCGCCGGATATCTAATTCGGATACAGTGCTCGGATCGCATGCTTCCCGATTATCTGACCTACTGCCTGAACAGTCCTGCCGGCCGCAGCTACTGCCGCTCAGTCAAGAGCGATGGCGTGAGTCAGTCGAACATCAACTCTAAAAAGCTCGCAGCCTTCCAGCTGCCATGCCCCAGCATCGCCGACCAGCGCGGGATCGTCGATCGGGTCGAAGCGGGCCTGAGTAAGCTCGCAGCAGCAGCACAGCAGGCCAGTAGGGCTCGCCCTCTAATCGCCATGTTGCACAACCGGCTAGTGGCTCAGGGCCTCACAGGCATGCTTGGAACTCGCAATCCTGGAGATGAACCCGCAGCGATACAAATCGAGCGGCTTATCGCCGCAAAGAAGAGCCGGAAGACCAAGCCTCTTCACGAAACTGGACTCGGAGTAGAGACCATGCCCGGGAATGTGGTTGACATCCTTATGGATGCAGGCGACTGGCTGCCCGCCCAAGAAGTGGCGAGGCTCTACGGCATAGTGACTGGAACACCCACGGACGAGGTGGAGCCGTTCTATGCGGAGCTGCGTGAGTTAGATGTATCCGGCAGGCTGCTTTCGGAACCGATCCACGACGATGCAGGAACGAAGATCGGGGATCGTCTCATGTTGAAGATCGGCGGTTAGCATGCGTGTCGACAAGCTGAAAATCGGGAGCAGAAAGGACAGCCCGACGCACCAGTTTAAGAACCTAAAAGACGTCACAATCGATTTCGATCAAGGCGAATGGGTAACTGTCGTGATCGGTTGGAACGGAACGGGCAAGTCAAATGTTCTAGAGGCTCTCGCAATAATCTTCCGCGAGTTAATTGGACCACGGAAGACACCGCGGATTGAGTTCGCGTTCGATCTGATCTATCGGATCGGTCGCGGTGCCCTCCAGCGATCAGTGAGTATTCACCATGATCCTGACGAGAGGGATGCGTTCACCGTAACGGTTACGTCCGCCACTGAGCCAAGCGGCGGTGGGCCGCCCGTTCCACGCAAGATAAAGATCGGCGCCTTTCTCAAGGACGCGTCTAACCTGCCGCGCTATGTTTTCAGCTACTACTCCGGTGAGAGTTCGCGGATGCAGGAGGTCTTCTCGCCATACCTCCAGTGGTACGACGACCAGTTGAGAAAGGGCAAGGATCCGGGTCTGAAGAGGCTGTTTTACGCCCTGCCGGTACACAGCCAGTTCGTCCTGCTCGCATTCATGATCGGAGGATCGAGTGAAATCTCCGGTCTACTCCGCGACCACCTCGGACTCGATCCTGACGAGGGCCTGGAATCCGTCCTATTCGTCCTGCGCAAGCCGCCCTGGAAACCGCATCCGGATGGGGATCCCCGCTTCTGGGGAGCGAGAGGTGTCGTGAGCAGTTTCCTTGACCGCCTCCTGGAGGTGGCCCTCGCTCCCATTGAGGTGGAGCGCCGGGTGCCCACGTCCCTGTGGAACAAGGAGACGCTGCAGTTCAAATACCTCTACATCAAGGACATACAGGCGCTAAAATCGCTGGTTGGGGCCCGGTCGCCGGCGCACTTCTTCAGGGATCTTGAGAGTACGTACGTGTCACAACTGGTCGACGAGGTCCGGATTAAGGTCAAGCTCAGGAAGACTGAAGGGACGGTTACCTTCCGCGAGCTTAGCGAAGGGGAGCAGCAGCTGCTCACCGTTCTTGGGCTGCTCCGTTTCACGGCCGAGGACGAGAGCTTGTTCCTCCTCGACGAGCCAGACACCCATCTCAACCCCAAGTGGAGCGTCGAGTATCTCGGGTTCCTGAAGAAATTCATAGGGAACTCCGTGGAGGAGCAGGAGACCAGTCATGTAATCATGACGACCCACAACCCCTTGGCCATCGCCGAGCTTTCGATGAATCAGGTTCAGATCCTCCAAGCACGCGAAGACGGTGGCAATCGTCGGATCGTGGCGGTGTTCCCCGAAATGGATCCTAGAGGTATGGGCTACGCCGCCATTGTCACAAGTGAGATGTTCGGCATTGCCTCGTCCCTCGATCGACCCACGCAGCGCGATCTGGAAAAGCAGCGCCTCCTCTCAACGAAGGAGCAACTCTCCCCAGGTGAGCAGGCTGATCTTGACGCGATCAATGGGAGGCTGGACCAGCTCGGATTCCGCTTCTTCTACCCCGATGATGAGTACTCAAGGTATCTTCGCCTTCGAAGTGAAGAACTGGAACGGACCTACGGTACTCAAGAGGCGGACATTCTGGCGAACACCGTGCTTAATATGAGCCTTGAGGAGCGGGAGACACTATCCAAGCGGCTTGTGGCCGCCTTGGTTGACGAACAGCAGGGGGGCGCCGGTTGAGATACGTCGACATCGACGAACTGCGTCTTCCCGACGGCTTTCTCGGCGAGGCTGAAGCGGCGACACGAGCGGTTCTACAGGAAGCCGGTTTAGGCGTCCACGATGAGATCTGGCGCGATCTCAAAGCGAAGCTTGCGGAATTGCTTCACAATAAGTGCTGGTTTTGCGAGACGCCGATCACGCGGTCGGACAACGCAGTCGATCATTTCCGCCCTAAAGGCCGCGTTAGCGACGCGGAGCGGAAGCACTCGGGGTATCGCTGGCTGATGTTTGAGCGATATAACTTCAGATATGCCTGCACCTTCTGCAATAGTCGCCGCATTGACGTGGAATTCGGCACCAGTGGAGGTAAAGCGGATCGATTCCCGCTTCTGGACGAGGCCACGCGCGTTTATGAGGTCGACGCAACGGCGCTTGACTTCGACGATCTCCTCAGGACAGTACGATGCGAGCGGCCGGGGATCCTAGATCCGTGCAACCTCAACGATTGGAAGCTGCTTGGGTGCATGCGCGAGAATGGACATCCTTGTCCTGCAAGCGACGACAAGGACGCGCTCAATCGGGTTGGAAGATCTATCGAGGTCTATCATCTCGATCACGAGCCTACGTGCAAGCAACGGCATTTGGCGGCCATGACACTCCTAGAGGCTGTACGTGATGGGAAGTCCGCCTTTCTCAAGATTGATGTCACAGATCCAGACACTGAGGTGAATTTTTCAAAAATTGCGAGCCGCATCCGACGGATGATCGACAGGAAGGCCGCTTATAGCGGCGAGATGATCTTCCTCCTCCGTGGCCAGCGGTCAGCCGCGCATCCCTGGATCCAACAACTTCTGGAAGTCTGATTATGATACGACTTTGAACACGGTTCGCCGCAGGTAGAGCAGGACCTGAAGATAGTTTCCAGTGAGGGCCCACGGCTTCTGCCGGGGGTCCTCGTCGCATTGCTCGCTCGGCCAGCGCCGCTCGCCGCGCCAGCGGGCGCGGGACGAAGAAAGAACCGAGAAAGCGTGATCCTGCACCTTCGAGAACGCCGAGGCGGAGACGCGTCAATCTAGGGGAGGAAAGCGCGGACGAGAGATCGGGTTATCGAGGGAGTAACCCTGGACCACATCCGAATCTCGTACCACGTGAAACCCAATGGCCAAACGGAGACCTTCGGGCGCGAGGGAGAATTCGCGCATCCGGTGGCGGGACCAAGGCGGACAGCTGCGCGCGTATGCCGAATTGCGCGATCTTGGCGGCGGACAACGTGCGCTGATCCCCCGAGGGGAAACCCGGGCGACCACCAACCCGGAGATAGCAGAGCATCTGCTGGTGCAGAGGATGGGCAATCTGCTGGACCAGCGGCGGGACAAGATCCTGCTGGGGCTGGATCCGGATGCAGACCTCGCGCAATTCGCGACGCATCACCTCGAGGCGAAAGCCAGATCTGGAGAATACCTCGAACAGTGGCTGACCATCTCGCGAACGTATTTGGACCGGGCGATCACGTACTTCACACAGCACCAGTACGCGACGGCAGCGAACCTCCAGCCGGAGCCGCGCCGGCGGAACCTCGCAACCATCAGCGTTCTCGACGTGCGGGGATTCGTCGACTGGCTCGCAACGCAACCCAACGGTCGAGGTGGCGTGCTGGGCCGCGCGTCCAAGCGACACCACCTCAGCGTTCTCAGCGGCCTCTTTAGGAGAGCCATCAGCGAGGGCAAGCTGCCGACGGGAAGCAACCCGGTATCTGCGCTGATGGACAAGCCCAAGGCACCCAAGAGCCAGACATCGTGGCTGGAGGTGGACGAGTTGGCGCTGCTGCTCGAAACAGCCAGACTCCTCACCGACGATTGGAAAGCGATCAGGCAGACAGGGCTGCCGACGTTTGCGTACGAGTTCCTGGCCACCTTCATTCTTACAGGTGCCCGGGAAGGCGAAGTCCGCCAACTGCAGGCATCCCACTTGGACTTCGACTCGCTCTCGATTTACATCCCCGGGACGAAGACCGATGGTTCGGACCGCACCATGCCGATGCATCCTCAGCTTGCGGAAATTCTGCTTCCGCACGTGCAGCAACTCGGACGCTCGGATCGGCTGGTCTTCACGACCGCATCAGGCGCACCTATAGGAGACTGGCGAAAAGTCCTGGACGCGATCGCCACGCGCGCCGGCTTTCCCAAGGGCCAGATCAGAACGCGCGTTTTCCGGACCTCCTACATCACTCACCGGCTCGCCTGCATCGATCAAGGCGCGCCGATCGACCCGTACCAGGTAGCTCGAGAGGTCGGGCACTCGTCGCTCGCCATGATCATGAAGGTCTACGGGCGCGTTCAGCGCCGCCGAGTGAGAATGGAGGAACTCGCGTTCCGAACGGACGTGATCGGGCTCCACCTCCAACCGCGGCTTCAGGCGTTGTATGCCCCTCCGCTTCCAGCAGAACGGAAAAGAACGGCTGAGGCGGCTGAGCTGATCCAGCGCTTCGTGACCGCGACCGCCCGAATGACAACCGGGGAGATCTGTACCGCTACGGACATCCCCAAGGCTACAGTGAAGCGAATTCGAGCGGGCAGGCAGGCAATGACTCAGGACAAGACGACTTCGCGGATGATCAGCTTTCTCGAAAGACTCGGCGAACCTCCAGCCGTTCTGAAACGCAATCGAGGATAAACGTAGGGCCCGCAAGTGAAAAACTCCACCCGCGCAGGATTCTAAAGGTCCAGCGTTTAAGCGACGGCGCTTGTGACTGTTCTTGTGACTGTTTTCCTTCACGCACCGGCAAAAAAGGCAAAGGCCACACAACGTAAGTCGTTGTGTGGCCTTGCTTTACCTCGAAGTAGCAGGGGGGGGACTCGAACCCCCGACCTTACGATTATGAGTCGTACGCTCTAACCGGCTGAGCTACCCTGCCACGCAGAAGGCCGGCCCGAGGACCGGCCTTCAAACGTCCATCCCAATAGCGGGGGCGGGATTCGAACCCGCGACCTTCGGGTTATGAGCCCGACGAGCTACCAGGCTGCTCCACCCCGCGTCACCATGCAGCAAAATTAACCCCGAATTCGGCCCCGGTCAAGGCTGCGCCGGTGCCGGCGCGGCCTTCGCCGCCGAGTCGGCGGGGCCGGCGAAGCGGTACAGCGTCTCGCCCTCGCGGATCATCCCGAAGCGCTCGCGCGCCACCCGCTCGATTGCCGCCGGGTCGCCGTCCAGCCGCCGCGCCTCCACGCGCAGCGAGTCCACCTCGTGGCGCACGCGGGCCAGCTCCTCCTCGGCCGCCTGCCGGTCGTGCTTCAGGCGCAGCAGGGTGAACACCGAGTATTCGCCGCCCCACACGGCGTAGTACAGGGCCAGCGCCAGGGCGGCGCCGGCCACGAAGTGGCGGCCTCGCGGCCTCAGCGCCACAGGGTGTTGCCGGGGTAGCGCGCGGCCGCGCCCAGCTCCTCCTCGATGCGCAGGAGCTGGTTGTACTTGGCCACGCGGTCGGTGCGGCTGGCGCTGCCGGTCTTGATCTGCCCCACCCCGGTGGCCACCGCCAGGTCGGCGATGAAGGTGTCTTCCGTCTCGCCTGAGCGGTGGCTCATCACGGCGTTGAAGCCGGCCTTGCGTGCCATCTCGATCGACTCGAGCGTTTCGGTGAGCGTGCCGATCTGGTTGACCTTGATCAGGATGGCGTTGCCGATGCCCTGCTCGATGCCGCGCGACAGCCGCTCGGTGTTGGTGACGAACAGGTCGTCGCCCACCAGCTGCGTGCCGGCGCCCAGCGCGGTGGTGAGCTGCTTCCACCCGTCCCAGTCGTCCTCGGCCAGGCCGTCCTCGATCGAGCGGATCGGGTAGCGCTCCGTCCACCCGCGGTAGAACTCCACCATCTCGGCGGCGCTCTTGCGCTCCTGCGTGCTCTTGTAGAACAGGTAGCTCCCGCCCCGGAACATCTCGGAGGCGGCCACGTCCAGCGCCAGCACCACGTCTTCGCCCGCGCGGTAGCCGGCGCCGTCGATGGCCTGCAGGATCACCTCCAGCGCCTCCTCGTTGCTGGCCAGGTCGGGGGCGAAGCCGCCCTCGTCGCCCACGCCGGTCCCCTTCTTCTGCCCGGTGAGCACCTTCTTCAGCGAGTGGAAGATCTCGGCGCCCACGCGCAGCCCCTCGCCGAACGACTTCGCGCCCACCGGCATCACCATGAACTCCTGGAAGTCCACGTTGTTGGCCGCGTGCGCGCCGCCGTTGAGGATGTTCATCATGGGCACGGGGAGGAGGTTGGCCCCGGGCCCGCCCAGGTAGCGGTACAGCGGCTGCCCCGCGTCGGCCGCGGCGGCGCGCGCGGCGGCCATGCTCACCGCCAGGATGGCGTTGGCGCCCAGGCGCCCCTTGTTGGGCGTGCCGTCCAGCTCGATCATCGCGCGGTCGAGCCCGCCCTGGTCGTGCGGGTCGTGGCCGCGGAGCGCGCCGGCGATCTCGCCGCCCACGTTCTCGACCGCCTTGCGCACGCCCTTGCCCCCGTAGCGCGCCTTGTCCCCGTCGCGCAGCTCCGCGGCCTCGTGCTCGCCGGTGCTGGCGCCGCTGGGCACCGCGGCGCGGCCCAGCACGCCGTTGTCGAGGATCACATCGGCTTCGACGGTGGGGTTCCCGCGCGAATCGAGGATCTCGCGCGCGCGGATCTGCTGGATGCTGGCCATGTATGCCCGAACGTGTGGGGATTCTGGAGATTGGGATGCCGCCGGAAAGCGGGCGGAACGTACCCGCTGGGCGGCACCCTGTCAACGAATCGAAGCGTGGATTGGGCCGCGGCCGCCAACCACCGGTCGCTCCCGCCGATGCGTCGCCCGATCCGAAGCTCGCCGACAGCCGCACATCACGCGAAGTCAGCGGAGGCGGCATCACCGCCGCGTGGACCGACAGTGTGGAATCGCCGGCTCACACCGCCGCGCGTAGGTCCACCGTCACCCCCGCGATGCCGAGATCGCTCTCGTCCACGGGCTTTTCCAGCATCGCGTCGGGCACGTGCTCGGCCACGTCGCGCGGGAGGAGGCCACGGCCGCGGCCGGCCAGCTCCGCCGCGCGGCCGCAGTACCACAGCCCTAAGCCGGCGGCGATGCGCGGGTCGCGGCAGAGGGCCAGCAACGCGCCGGCCACGCCGCTCAGCGTGTCGCCCATCCCGCCCGTCGCGATGCCGCTGGTGCCGCCGACGCTCACCAGCGTCGGCGCGTCCGCCGAAGCCACGAGGGACGGTGCGCCCTTCAGCAGCACCGCGCAGCGGAATTTCTCGGCGAGCTCGGACGCGGCGGCGAACGGGTCCGCCACGATCTCCTTCGTGGGACGATCAAGCAGACGCGACGCTTCGCCGGGGTGCGGGGTCAGCAGCAGCGGCTGGCGGATGTCGTCGCGGAGCGCGGGGTGGTTCGCCAGGAGCGTCGTCGCGTCGGCATCCAACAGCAGGGGGCAGTCCGCCGCGCCCGCGACCTGTCGCAGCAGGGAGAGCGCCGCGTCGTCCGTCCCCATCCCCGGCCCCGCGACGATCGCGTCGGCCTTCGCGAACACGTCGTCTTCCACCCCCTCGCGGTCTTCGTACAGCGCCTCGGGGATGGCGGTCTGGATGATCTGCCGGTTGGCGCCCGGCGCCACGAGCACGGCCATGCCGGCCCCGGCGCGCAGCGCACCCATCCCCGCCAGCACCGACGCACCCGCCATCCCCGGCCGCCCGGCCACGATCACCACGCGGCCCATCTGCCCCTTGTGCGCGTTGGGGGGGACGGGGGGAAGATGCGACGCGGCCCAGGCGGGGGTGATCAGCTGCGCGCCGAAGCCGGCCTCCAGCGGGTTGAAGCCGATCTCCACGCAGACGATGCGTCCGCACCGCCCGCGGCCGGGAAAGAGCAGCAGCCCCCGCTTGGGCGCGCCGAACGTCACCGTCACGTCGGCCCCGACCGAATCCCCCGCCGCGACGCCGGTGGTGAAATCGACCCCCGACGGGCCGTCGAGCGCCACCACGGGCTTCCCCGCCCCGTTCACCGCGCGGATCACGCGACCGTACGGGTCGCGCGGGGCGCCGGTCGACCCGGTGCCGAGCAGCGCGTCCACCAGCACGTCCGCCCAGGCGAGGGAGGCGTCGAGCGCATCGATGCCGACGGTGTCGACGCTCCACCCGTGCCTCAGCGCGTCGCTCGGCGGCTTGCTGCCGGCGGCGAGGACGCGCACCTCGCGCCCCCACGCCCGCAGCGTGCGCGCCACCACCATCCCGTCGCCGCCGTTGTTGCCGCTGCCGCACGCCACCAGCACGCGGCCGCGGGGGAAGAGGCGGTGGAGGACCGACGCGGCCGCGCGCCCGGCGCTCTCCACCAGCACCGGCTCGGGGACGCGGTGGACGTCGATGGCGGCGCGGTCCCACCCTCTCATCTCGTTTGCCGAGAGGACGGGCACCACGGCGTGGGCAAAGAACGGGTGCTCCATGGGACGGCCAGGTCAGCGAGGAATGCGCGGTCCCGCGTCATGCTTCCGAACGCGGACGTGCCCACGGCGAAGGAGCTCGCCGTGGGCACGTTCAATCTGCGGCCACGATGGCCGGCCGGCTACTTGTAGCTCTGCCCGATGGTGCGGCCGTAGCTGATCTCGCCGTTGTCGATGCGGATGTTGAACCCGCACTCGGGATTGGTGCAGACCCACGCCTTGTAGGTGATCGGCGCGCCGTCTCGCCCATAGTCCGACAGTGGAAGCAGGAGACCCTGGTTGCACTTCTTGCACGTCGGAAACTCACGTTCGTCGGGCATCGCGTTCCCCTCCCCTCGTCAGTATCTCACCCGGGCGCCCCCGCGCCCCGCCAGCCGACAAGATGGGTTGGAGCCGCAAGGCGTGTTCCAGCCCTGGCGAAGGTGCCGGAGCGTACGGGTCAGTCCTGCTCGATGCGCTGGGGGCATGCCCAGGGATAGTCGCGCTCGAACGCCTCGGCAAAGCCGAACACGCCGTCGAAGTCGTCCAGCGAGTCGCCGTCCTGCTTCACCAGGATCCCCAGCTCCACCAGCGCGAACACGATCTCGCCGAAGTCGCGGGTGCCGCGCAGCCCCCAGTATTCGAGCACGCTGCGCGCCATGGGCCCGTACCGGTCGATGGCCAGGTCGCGGCACCCCGACGCCAGCTCGCGTCCGCTGATGTGCCGCGCCTCGCCCAGCCGCTCGATGGTGTAGTGCAGCGCGGCAAGGATGAAGAGATATGCCGTCTCGTGATACATGGGGTAGCGCCTGCGCAGGCGTTCCATGATCGGGTCGGCTAACACGGCTCCATCCATGCGGGGTGACCCTCGGGGACTGCTCCGCCGCGGGTGCGGCGGCAGGTGTGGGGAGTGGCGGGCGCCGTCGCGCCCGGGGCGTGCACCGCGTTCGGCCCCGGTGCGCCCCTCAATACGCCGATCCCCCATCCGCGTTCCGGTACAGCAGCACGGCGCCCAGCGGCTCGGGCACCAGCGCCCCCGCCGTCGCCTCGCGCAGCTCGTCGCGCACGGCGGCCCGCAGCGAGGCCGCCACGCTGAACTCCACCACGCCCGCGTCGCCCGACTCGGCGTAGCCGTGCTCCACCCGCGCGGCGCCGGCGCGCTCCAGCACGCGCATCACCGCGGCGGTGTGGGCGTAGGGATAGCGCACGCGCAGCCGCTCGGCCACGGTGCCCACGCGCCGGGGCGCCGCCGCCAGCGCCAGCGCCGCCGCCTCGCCGTAGGCGCGCACCAGCCCGCCCACCCCCAGCTTCGTGCCCCCGAACCAGCGCGTGACGATCACCAGCACGTCCACCAGCCCGGCGCCCTCGATGGCCGCCAGGATCGGCGCCCCCGCGCTGCCGCCCGGCTCGCCCGCGTCGTTCGCGCGGCTCGCGCCGCCGCGCAGCGTCCACGCGCTGCAGTGGTGGTTGGCGTCCCACATCGCCTTTTCGCGCGCGGCCAGGAGCTCGCGCGCCTCCTCCTCCGTCGCCACGGGCCACGCGGTGGCGAGGAAGACGGAGGCCTTGATGCGCGTCTGGGCCTCGCCGGGGCCGGCGAGGGTCAGGAAGTCGTCACCCATTGCGCCTGCCTCCGTGGCCGACTCGATCCATGCATCTGTCATCGTCATCCCGGATCCGCACGACCCGTGGATGCATCCAGGCCAGCCGGGGGTCACACGGAGGCACGGAGACACAGAGAAACACGGGCAGTCGCTCCGTGTCTCCGTGCCTCCGTGTGACAGGTCCTTTGCCGGATCCGGGATCGGCAGAGCAGCGAGCGCACGCTCGGCTTCGGCCGCCGGTCACGGCGCTTCGGCGCCCGGCCACCCTGGGCGATCCTCGGACCGACCGAGCCGTCGCCCTGACCCGCCGCTCAAACGTGCCCGTAGTTCTCCTTCTTGAACACCGCCGCCGCGCCCACCACGCCGGCCGTCCCCGGCAGCTGCCCCGACACGATGCGGCAGCACTCCTGCGCGCTGCGGAAGGCGCGCTTGCGCACCTCGGCGCGCAGCGGCTCGAACAGGTGCTCGCCCGCGCGCGTGACCCCGCCCGCGATCACCACCATCTCGGGGTTCAGGATGTTGATGATGCTGGCCACGCCGGCGCCCAGGAACTTGGCCGTGTCCTTCATCACCTCGTTGGCGTACGGGTCGCCGCTCACGCTGGCCTCGTAGACGATGGCGGCGGTGATGTCTTCCAGCTTGCCGCCCACCATGTCGATCAGCAGCGACGGCGAGCCGGCCTCCAGCCCCTCCATGGCGCGCGTGGCGATGGCCGGGCCGCTGGCGTACTGCTCCAGGCAGCCGTAGTTGCCGCACTTGCAGCGCCGCCCGTTGCTGTCGATGGTCATGTGCCCGATCTCGCCGGCCACGTCGCTGCAGCCGTGGAAGATCTCGCCGTTCAGCACGATCCCCCCGCCGATCCCCGTGCCCAGGGTGAGCCCCACCAGCGTCTGCGTGCCCCGCCCCGCGCCCAGCCACCACTCGCCGTAGGTGGCGCAGTTGGCGTCGTTGTCGAGCGTGGCGGGGAGCCGCAGCGCGTTGGACAGCAGGTCGCGCAACGGAAAGTTGCGCCACCCCAGGTTGGGGGTGTTGATCACCGTGCCCGTCTTGCGGTCGAGCGGCCCCGGCGAGCCGATCCCCACGCCGGCCACCGCGTCGCGCGTGGTCCCGTGGCTCGAGGTGACGTCGCAGATCGCCTCCTCCACCATGGCCACCATGCGGTCCACCACGTACTTGGCCCCGCGCGTGGCGTCGGTGGGCTGGGTGCGCAGCCCGATCACCTCGCCGCCCTCGATGGGGATCAGCCCCACCACGATGTTGGTGCCCCCCAGGTCCACCCCTGCGATCCAGCGTTTCTCGGCCGTTCCGGGCGTCATGCGTTCTCCTGCGGGTGGGGTGCGGGGTCGATGCGGACGGCGGGGTCGGGCCGCAGCTCGGCCAGCCCCCGGGGCGCGCGGGTGATGCCACCCTGGCGGATGCGGCGGCGCAGCTCGCGGTTCATCCGCCACTTCTCGGGGTCCACGTAGGGGCGCTCGTGGTGCAGGTGCAGCACGGGGGCGCGGTGGCGCAGCTGCTTGCCGCGCACCCCCGCGTTCTCCAGGCACTCGCCCACCGCGCGGTCGAGCCCGCCGTACGCCATCTCCAGGTCGTAGCCGTTCACGCGCACCAGGTCGTCGCGCCAGCACGAGGCGTTGTGCCCGTTCCAGGTCGGCTTCGTGGGCGTCATCCCGTCGAGGAACGCCGCCAGCGGGCGGATGCCGGTGAGCCGCAGCGCGCGCCGGCCCGGCTTCCACCCCCGTGCGCGCAGCCAGCGCGGGTCGGCCACGCGGCCGGTGCGCACGTCGTCGGGGGTGATCGCCTCGCTCACCTCGCGCGGCAGCTTCAGGTAGCCGCCCGAGAGAAAGCGGCCGCGCTCGGCCAGCGCCAGGTGCGTGGCCACGAAGTCGGCGCGCGGGATGCAGTCGCCGTCGGTGAACAGCAGGTATTCGCCGCGGGCGGCCAGGATGGCGCGGTCCAGGATCTCCGTCTTGCGAAAGCCGATGTCCGGATGCCACACGTGCAGGATATCCAGCCCGGTCTCGCCCCGCAGCCGGTCGATCAGCGCGCGCGTCTCGGGCCCCGAGCCGTCGTCGGCCACCACGATCTGGGCGTCGCGCCGGGTCTGCGCGGCAAAGCCCCACAGCACCAGCTCCAGCGCGCGCGGGCTGTTGTAGGTGGTGAAGATCACCGACGCGCCCGCCGGCTCCTGGCCCTTCGCCATCACCAGCGCGGGCTGGCGATCTTGCCCACGGGCGTGCGCCCCTCGCCGAGCGCCGTCCACCCCACCACCAGCCGGTAGATGGGGAAAGCGAAGGCGGCCGCCACCACCGCCAGGATCGACAGGATCCCCATCGGCATGAAGAGGAACATCATCGCCAGGGCCGCCGTCACCCCGGCGAAGCTCAGCCCCATGCTCATCCAGAAGGTGTCGATCACCCAAGCGTAGTGCGCCTCCAGCCAGCTTCCGCGCACCTCGCCGCGGCGGGTGTAGCTGAGGACCAGCGCCACGATCGCCAGCGGGCTGAAGAGGAAGCTACCCGCGTAGAGCCCGTACACCAGCTGCACGGCCGACCGCCGCGCCGCCTCCTGCGGGTCGTAGCGCGGATCCATCCCATACACCGGCGCCTGCCCGTACATGGGCGCCTGCCCGTACACCGGCGCCTGCCCATATCCCGCCGCCTGCCCGTACCCCGGCGCCGCCCCGGCGGGCCGGCCGTACGTGGGCCCCATCGCCGCCGGGCGCTCGGCGGGCCACCCCGCGGGGGTCTCGGCCGCGGGCCCCGCCGGCGTCTCCACGAAGCGGTGCGCGGGCCCGAGCGGCCGTCCGCACTGGGGGCAGGCCGCGGCGTGCGACGGAACCGCGCTGCGGCAATCGGGGCAGGTGACCAGGGTCATGCGATCGGCGGGTGCTGAAGGTTGGCCGAGCGAGCCGGCGGCGTCAGAATGGCGAAGCGAAGGTCTCGGGGGCGCGCCCGTCGTTCAGCGCCACCCATCCCTTGATCAGCCGGTAGACGGGCCACCCCAGCACGAACAGCCCCAGCATGATCGCGGCGAGCAGCCCCAGAGCTTCCGATACAGCCATGGTCATGACGACGAGCAGGCCCCCCGCGAGCACGCCGCCCAGGGTGAACCAGAAGGTCTCGATGATCCAGTCGTAGTGCTCGGCGAGGTAGGTTCCACGCACGTCGCCACGCTTGACGTAGCACATCACCAGCCCCGCGATCCCCACGATCCCCACCAGGTACGAGGCGGCCCACAGCCCGTATGCGATGTTCACGTTTTGCTTCTCGCCCGCCACGCGGTCGGCGATTCGCGGCGCGGAGGGCCGGTACGCCAGCGGCTGGATCGGCCGCCCGCAGTTGGGGCACGCCGGCGCGAACTGCGAAACCGGGCGCTGGCAGTCGGGGCAGGTGATCAGCGTCATCGTGGTTCCATGCGTTCTGAAGGCCGATCGAGCCGAACCGGTGGTGGGTGAGCGCGCCAATGTAGGAGACCACGGGACGCCCGCTTCCCTGGGGACGATGCGACGCCAGCCGACTTCCGTCTAACAGGCCCAGCCGTCGAAAAAGGCCCAACACAGGCCCTTGTGTAGACGTTGCGACTGAAGTCGCGGCTACAACGGCACACAGTCCGCCTTCGCGGACTTCAACGGCGAAGACGGGGGGAGCGTCGACGAACCCGATGCGAGGCGAGAAAAGGCACCCCGCACTCAGCACTCAGCACCCTCGCACCTGTCGCCGGTTCTCAGTCGCCCACCTGGAGCACCGCCAGGAACGCCTCCTGCGGGATCTCCACGGTGCCCACCTGCTTCATCCGCTTCTTCCCCTCCTTCTGCTTCTCCAGCAGCTTGCGCTTGCGGGAGATGTCGCCGCCGTAGCACTTGGCCGTCACGTTCTTGCGCATGGCCTTGATGCTCTCGCGGGCGATGATCTTGTTGCCGATCGCCGCCTGGATCGCCACCTCGAACATCTGCCGGGGGATCAGCTCGCGCAGCTTCTCGCTCACGTTGCGGCCGTATTCGTAGGCCTTGTCGCGGTGGATGATCACGCTGAAGGCGTCCACCGGGTCGCCGTTGATCAGCATGTCGAGCTTGACCAGCGGGTTGGCCTTGTAGTCGGCGAACTCGTAGTCGAGCGCGGCGTAGCCGCGGGTGGCGCTCTTCAGCCGGTCGTAGAAGTCGAGGACGATCTCGGCCAGCGGCAGGTCGTAGGAGAGCTCCACGCGCTGCGGGTCGGGATAGGTCATCCCCTTGAACTCGCCGCGGCGCTCGTGGCACAGCTTCTGGACCGCGCCGATGTAGTCGGCCGGCGTCATGATCCGCGCGCGGACGTAGGGCTCCAGGATCTCGTCGATCTTGGTGGGGTCGGGGAGCGCGCTGGGGCTCTCGATCCACAGGTCGTCGCCGTCGGTCATCGCCACGTGGTACTTCACGTTGGGCACGGTGGTGATCAGGTCCAGGTCGTGCTCGCGCTCGAGGCGCTCCTGGATGATCTCCATGTGCAGCAGCCCCAGGAAACCGCAGCGGAAGCCGAAGCCCAACGCCAGCGAGGTCTCGGGCTCGTAGCTGAGCGAGGCGTCGTTCAGCTGCAGCTTGGCCAGCGCGTCGCGCAGCTCCTCGTACTGCTCGGTCTCGGTGGGGTAGATGCCGGCGAACACCATCGGCTTCACCTCCTGGTACCCCGGCAGCAGCTCGGTGGCCCGGTTCCCGGCGTCGAAGATGGTGTCGCCGCTGCGCGTGTCCTGCACGCGCTTGATCCCCGCGATGATGTAGCCCACCTCGCCCGGCCGCAGCTCCTTGAGCGGGTAGCGGCCCAGCTGCAGGAAGCCCACCTCGTCCACCGGGTACACCGAGTCGTGCGCGCCGAAGGCGATCCGCATCCCCGGCCGGAACACCCCGTCCACCACGCGGATGCTGGGCACGGCACCCACGTACTTGTCGTAGTAGCTGTCGAAGATGAGCGCGCGCGCGGGTGCGTCGGGGTCGCCCTCGGGCGGGGGGACGCGCGCCACGATCGCCTCCAGGATCTGCTCGATGCCGATCCCCGCCTTGGCGCTGGCCAGGATCACCTCGTCGGGGTCCACCCCCAGCAGGTCCACCAGCTCCTCGCGCCGCCGCTCGGGCTCGGCGCCGGGAAGGTCGATCTTGTTGAGCACGGGGATGATCTCCAGCCCCGCGTCCATCGCCAGGAACAGGTTGGACAGCGTCTGCGCCTGCACCCCCTGCGACGCGTCGACCACGAGGATGGCCCCCTCGCACGCGGCGAGCGAGCGCGACACCTCGTAGGTGAAGTCGACGTGCCCGGGGGTGTCGATCAGGTTCAGCTCGTAGGTGCGGCCGGCGGGCGCGGTGTACTCCATCCGCACGGCGTTGAGCTTGATGGTGATGCCGCGCTCGCGCTCGATGTCCATCGAGTCGAGCACCTGTTCCTTCATCTCCCGCCGCTGGAGCGTCCGCGTGGTCTCGATCAGCCGGTCGGCCAGGGTGCTCTTCCCGTGGTCGATGTGGGCGACGATGCAGAAGTTCCGGATGTGATCTATGCGCAACGTGCTGACTGCCTGTGAGTCTGGAATTTCAGGGGCTGAAGCGGCTGAAAACTAGCCGCTGCGCGCCTCGCGGGAAAGCCGGGCGCGCTTCCGCCACCGCGCCGCCGTCTATATCTTGCGGCGCGCGGCATCGATCCGCCCGCGTGCGGGACCGTGGCGGGCGCGCCTCTGTACACCGTTGCGCCCGAAACGTCCGCTCCCCGGCCCGATCATCCGGTCTCCTTCCCCATACATGGCAAGACGAATGAACGCACACCGTGTTTGCACGCTCGCGGCGCTGGCCGCGCTGGTGTCGGCCCCGGCCGCGGCGCAGGTGCCGCTCACCCCGCGGGCGCTGGGGCTGGGCAACGGCTACGTGGCCGCCGCCCGCGGCGCCGAGAGCCTGTGGCAGAACCCCGCCAACCTGGGGCTCCCCGGCACCTCGCACTGGAGCTTCAACGTGCCCACCTTCGCCGTGGGCGCCGACATCCTGGGCCTGAGCGTGGGCGACGTGGCCGACCTGGTCGACTACGACAACCAGACCGAGGCGCGCCGCGACGAGCTCCTCGACCAGATCCCCGGCACCGGCACCGACGTGCGCGCCGAGCTGCGGGTGCCGCTGATCTCGGCGCAGATCCGCCACTTCGCGGTGGGGGTGAGCTACAACACCCTGGGCAACCACACCCTGCAGCGCGACTTCGTGGACCTGCTGCTCTTCGGCTTCCAGCCGCAGCCCGGACGCTACAACATCAACCCGCAGCTCACCCAGGGCTTCCGCGCCACCTACGTGGACGTGGCCGCGGCCTACGGGAAGCGCATCCCGGTGTCGCTCACCGGCGCCCTGAGCGCGGGCGCCACCGTGCACTACTACCGCGGCAGCGGCATCGTGCGCTCGGGGATCGTGCGCGTGGACACGCTGCGCAACGGCGCGGGGATCCCCAACGACATCCGCGTGACCTACGCGGGGGTGAAGGACGAGGGCGGCAACGGCCTGGGGCTGGACCTGGGCGCCGCCTTCCAGCCCGTGCCCAACCTCACCTTGAGCGCGTCGATGAGCAACGTGCTGAATACCTTCGAGTGGGGCGGCGGCCGCACGGTGAAGAGCGTGGCGCTCACCAGCGCCGACTACGTCAACGGCGACGCGCAGGACATCCTCGACCGCTACGACGCCAGCGAGGCCGACTACGTGGCGGGCTCGGCGCCGCTGGCGGTGCAGGGGCTGGCCAACGACCTGGCCGTCGATACCGACCTGCCGCGCACCCTGCGCGCCGGCGCCGCCTTCGAGCCGCGCCCCGGCACGTTGCTCAGCGCCGGCTACACCGGCGACCTGGGCGACTCGCGCACCGCCGGGCTGTGGGACCAGAGCCTGGGCGTGGGCGTGCAGCAGCGCCTCGCGTTCCTTTCCGCCCGCGTGGGGCTGGCCAGCAACCTCGACAGCGGCACGCTGCTGAGCGGCGGGCTGTCGCTGGGGCCGCTGCACCTGGGCGTGGCGCGGCTCAGCGACGGCTCGGTGCAGGGCTTCGACCGCAAGGGGTGGATCGCCACCTTCGGCCTGGGCACCGCCAGCCAGAGCCGCATGCCGTAAGGCACGCGGCCGGCATCGGTCGATCGGGAGGACTAGAAAGACGAAGGGACCCGGCGCGCTGCCGAGTCCCTTCGTCTTTTCCTCAGTCCGCAGGCGTGGCTCAGAAGGCCAGGCGCTTGGGGGCGAGGGTCACGCGGTGCCGTGCCCACTGCAGCATTGCGGCGCCGCTGCTGCCGACCAGCATGCCGGTGGACGAAAGGGTGCTCCACCCGTTGAACACGGCGTCGGCGAGCGCGTAGGTCGCGAAGGCTACCATCCCGAGCGCGACGATCACCTGCGTCTTGCGCTGGTCTTCGGCGGCGGCGTGAATCTGCTCCAACATATGTCCCTGGCCTGTGGCTCGTTCGTATTCGGTTGATCGGACTGCATTCGGTCCGGGCGAGGCGGGTTTGCCCACCGCCTCCGCGAAGGTCCATACGACCGCCCCCGCGGGAGAGTTTCAAGTTTCCCGAGAGCGCCGCCCGACGCGGTGATCCGACGCCCCCTCCGCACCCCCACGATCGGTCATCCCGCCTCTTCCCCAACTTCGCGCAGATGAAGGATGAACAACGGCAGCGGACGAGCGGAGCCGGCCGTGGAGCGTCGCGCCCGTTTGCGAGGCTTCTCGTAGTTGTTGCTGCGGCGCTTCGGCTTCAGCCGCCGGACTCATACCGGATCCCCATGAATAATCGCGGCGGCAGGATCTGCTAAAGTGTCACACAGAGGCACGGAGTCACAGAGAAAAAAACCGCAGTCCTCTGCGTCTCTGTGCCTCTGTGTGACAAAGCAGTTCAGCCGGATTTGGTATCAGCCGACCTCGCGGCTCCTTCGAGGTGACATCCTCCTGTGACTCTGGCGGCCCCCGGATCTCCGCCGCGCCAGCCGCGTCGAGCCTTCGCCAGCGCTCCAGGGACGCAGAAAAGACGAGGAGAACCGGGGCCCACCCCCCGATTCTCCTCGTCTGTCGCCGCTCGGCCGTGAGGCTCCGCGACTATGTCCGGGTGAGTGAGAGGAACCGGGGCCCACCCCCCAGAACCCCTCACCCGGGCCGCTTCGGCTTGCGCCGTCACGGCTTTTTTTGTTGCGGGGGAACCGGGGCCCACCCCCCGGCCCCCCGCATGCACCGCTCGGCCGTGAGGCTCCGCAGCGCAATTCGATCTCGTCCCATGCACCGCGCGACACCCTTCGTCGCCGTGCTTGCGAGAGAACTTACAACGGCTAGCTGTCAGGAAGATTACAGCGCGGAGGGGAAGATTATTCGACGATTAAGCCGCCCGTACGGCCGGAGAGATGCGGGTCTGGCGGGGCGTGGGTGGGCGGAGAAGCCGGGGGATCGGGCGGGGGAATTCGGCGGGGGAGGTGCAGCTCGAGGACAGTGCGTCAGCCGGCGGACGGGAAGGTGAGCGTGACGCGCGTGCCCTTGCCCGGCTCGGAGTGCACGGCGATGCGGGCGTGGTGCTCCTCGGCGATGCGGCGGGCGATGGACAGGCCCAGCCCCGCGCCCTCGGTGATCGCGCGCGCCTCCTCGCCGCGGTAGAAGCGCTCGAACACGCGCGGCAGCTCGGCCGGCGCGATGCCGATCCCCGTGTCCTCCACCACCACGGTGGGAATGCCGCCGGGGCGGTGCACGTCCACGCGCACCTCGCCCCGTTGCGGTGTGTACTTCACCGCGTTCTGCAGCACGATCATGAGCAGCTGGCGCAGCAGGGCGGCGTCGCCGCGCGCGGCGGTCTCGTCGAACTCGCCCACGCTCAGCCGAACGCCTCGGCTCTCGGCCAGCACGCCCGCGCTGGCCACGGCGTCGCTCACCAGGTCGTCCAGGTACAGCGGCTCGTGCTCCACCGCCCGCACGCCGCTCTCCACCCGCGCCAGGGTGAGCAGGTCGTCCACGATGCGGCCCATGGCCTCGGCCTCGCGGCCCACCACCTCCAGCGCTGCGCGGTACTCGGCCGGCTGGCGCTTGCGCTGCAGCGCCACGTCGGCGCGGCCCCGCAGCACCGAGATGGGGGTGCGCAGCTCGTGCGCGGCGTCGCCCAGGAAGCGCCGCATCTGCCGCAGCGTGAGGTCCACCGGGCGCACCGAGAGCACGGCCAGGCGGTGCCCCAGCACGGCCACCAGCACCAGCGCCAGGAACGCGCCCGCCACGAACGTCTCGATCAGCCGCAGCGACTGCGCCTCGATCTGCCCCAGGTCCGACACGGCGGCGGCCACGTAGGTGCGCCCGCCGCGCATGGTGAAGCGCCGCGCGTGCACCCGCCACTCGCCGCCCGGCCCGCCGTACCCCGCGTCCACGGTGCCGCGGGCCAGCGCCGCCACGGCCGCGGCGCGCACCTGCGGCTCCACCTGCTGCGGGGTGACGGGGTTGCCCTTCGCGTCGAACAGGAATAGCTCGCTGCCGGGCACCTCCATCTCCTCCACGGCGGCCATGGCGGCCTCGTGCGTGGGCACCCCCTCGCCCTCGATCACCTGCGCGGCGCGCACCGCGTCGCCCGAGGCGGCGTGCAGGGTGCGCACCAGCTGCTGCTCCACCTCGCGCGCCGTCACCCAGTACATCCCGCCCCCCACCAGCAGCAGGATGGCCGCGAAGCTCCCCACGTAGTAGGCGGTGAGCCGGTGGCGCAGGCGGGCGAGCGAGCGGTCCATCAGCCCCCCGCGCCGAAGCGGTAGCCGGCGCCGCGCACGGTGTGGATCAGCTTGGGCTCGTAGTCGTCGTCGATCTTGCGGCGAAGCCGGCGCACGAGGACTTCGAGGACGTTGGTGAAGGGGTCGTGGTTGTCGTCCCACACGGCGGCCGTGATGGCGGCCCGGTCCACCACGGCGCCCTGGTGGCGCACGAAGAACTCGAGGAGCTCGAACTCCTTGGCCGTCAGCTCGATCTTGTGCCCGCCGCGGCGCACCTCGCGGGTGCGCAGGTCCACGCTCAGGTCGGCCACGGCGCGCTGGTCGGGGGCGATCTGCGGCGGGCGGCGGGCCAGCGCCTGCACCCGCGCCAGCAGCTCGCGGAAGGCGAAGGGCTTGGTGAGGTAGTCGTCGGCGCCCGACTCCAGCCCCAGCACGCGGTCGTCCACGGCGTCGCGCGCGGTGAGCATCAGCACGGGGGTGGAGATGCCGTTGCCGCGGATGCGCTTGCACAGGTCGATGCCGCTGCCGCCGGGCAGGCCGATGTCCAGGATGATCACGGC
>Ga0070686_100000268_pt1 | contig 35598 bp, 18 predicted proteins | sample KBSS23LmetaG_FD_65654 | JGI IMG/M metagenome (GOLD analysis project Ga0070686, IMG submission 65654) | Switchgrass rhizosphere microbial communities from Kellogg Biological Station, Michigan, USA - KBS S2-3L metaG | ecosystem: Host-associated > Plants > Roots > Rhizosphere ... | reverse complement strand
CGGATCGACGAGTGCGAGATCGCCGCTGGTGGAAGTCGGGTGCATCTGCGGGGTTACGGGTTCGTACGCGTCTTCCGGATCGTCCTCAGAGAAGGGGACACGGAGGACGCGCAGTACTGGGCGACGGGAGATGTGGCGATGCTGGAGGAGACGCGCCGCGAGTACGCGCACCTGTCGTGGTCGATCGAGCAGTCCTCCGCAGCGGAGTTCCAGAGTCGACTCGGCGCCACGTTGGCAGCCTCAGAACCGGCCGACGGGATTGGGACTATGAGTTGCACGATGGCAGCGGCCTCACCGTGCAACTGTCGCTGAACGTCTTGGAGCGTTCGCTGCAAACCGTCGTGAGCATCTGCGGCCGTGAGGTGCAGCGCACCTCGCATGTGGGGATGGTACGCCTCTGGATCGAACATCTCGACGGCGGCGATGTTTTGCGCGGCCTCTGCCGTTCTGCTGAGCCAAGATCCGCTCGTCCTTGACTACTGCTAGGATGCCTTCACCCTCGGGGATAAAGGTCCTCGCGTCGTTGACGGACTTGGAAGCCGCTGCCGCGCCGGCACCTCCGTATTTTCGTTCTATGCCGCTCGATTCCGATTCCAGGTGAATAACCGAGGATTACTACCACCAAAACCAACTTCCCGCGCCAGAGAACGTTCAGACGGTCGCCCGCAGCCTGTTTCGGTGAGAAAGGAGCGCGAATGTCAAAGATCAACCAGCTTCGGGAGGCGCTCGAGCAGGAACTCGGGCAACAAGGGAGTAATCCGTTGACTCGCCTATCTTGGCTCGCTTCGCGTGCCGAAGAATATGTCGGTCGATGGGTCGGATTTAGTGAGCTTCCCCATACCAGCTTCCCATCGTTGATTTCTAACGACTTCTTTTCTTTGATACAAGTGACTGCTGAGATCATCGCGAGTGAGTTCGAAAAGATTCAAACCGACGATCATATTATGGAGTTGTGGCGAAGCTTCGAGATCGAGTTGGGTAGAATTGCCGGGATGGATCGGAAGAGTGATACGTCGCAGTTTGTCCTGAAGATTGAGCAATTCCGAATAGAGCTCTTGAAACGCACACGTAAACACCATCACTAATACCCTTGACGGCCGGAACCCGTTAAGGAGAATGAGACAGCCGGCGGCCGAAATTAGCGAGCAGCCTCCTGCTTGCTAATCCAGACGCCAGTCGGAAGTTTGGGGCGGAGCCCGAGGCCCTGCGGCGGCGTCGGCGCGAGCGACGGCCGCGTGATGGCGCAGGCGGTAGCTGTTGCCGCGGATGGTGGTCAAGGACGGGCGGATCTTGGCTCAATCGACCAATATTAGCTTGTCGCACCCGGCACGCCCATCGGATCGTCGGGCGGCTGGGCCCTCTACCGCTCGCCGACGCGCTGGGCAACACACTCTGGCTGCGAAACGCCGGCTTCACGATCCAGTCGTCGCCGCCCACCGCGCCCGTCTACCCCGTCTCCGAGCTCTACCAGCGCTGGACGGGCCGGCACTACGCCAGCATCAAGGGCGCCGGCCAGACCGCGCCGGGCGCCTTCCGCCCGCGGGAAGACGCCGTGCGGCGCTTCGACGCGGCCGGGAACCTGGTGCGGACGGAAGAAAGCAACAGCGTGCGCCTCGTCTTCGGCAGCTTCCCCGACGGGAGCCCGCGGCGGACGCTCTATGCCGTCCCCGACGCGGAGATCTCGGTGCTGGCGCCAGCGGCTACACCGACGGGTACGGCGACGCGCTGACCACGCACGGCTACCGGGGCGACGGGCGGCTGGTGCGGGTGGTGCGCACCGCCAGCTGCCTGTACCTCGAGGCCACGCTGGAATGCTCGCGGCAGGTGCCCGACTACCAGACCCAGACGCGGACGGAGACGAGAAGAGCGATCCCGCATATGAACTCCGGTCAGCAGGAGAAGACGGAAAGTTCGACACTGCGGACGATCCGATCGTCGTCGGAGTCGCTGGCCGATCCCGCCCGTGCAAGATTCAGTATGGGGATGGACGAGTGTTCGACTTCAGTGAAGAGGCGCCGTTCTGCCGAAGCATGCGGTGACTTCTCGCGCATGCTTTTCAGCACTCTCCGCGCAACGTTGAGATTCAACGAGCGGAGGCGTTTGATCGGGCGTGAGACGGGCGCGCAGGTCCATAACGACGATGCTCCCAGCATCTCACCCGACGTGAGCAATCGGACACCCGCCGGCGGCTCGGAGCTCGGGCACGCCAGTCCCTTTTTCCAGAGCGACGGGGGCCGAGGGGCTGGATATTCTCCGCGGGTTCCGTGCAGGAACGGCGTGCCGGGACGGCAGCTGCGAGGCCACTTGGCGCTCCGTTTCTGCCGCCAACCTTTCGGCGCGGGACCGAAAACGGTAGATTGCCCCATGGCACAGGCTTAGCCGGGGCGCAAAGGTGCCCCGGCGCGCCCGACCGCCCGCGGCGCTCGTCTTCCGCTGACGAGCCGCCGGGGGCGGATTCTTTTATCGCCGCGCAACCGCGCGGAGAAGGATCTTGATGGCGAAGGAAGAAGGAATCTCGGTCGAAGGCCGCGTGACGCAGGTGCTGCCCGACCGCAAATATCGTGTAGAGCTGGAGAATGGCCACCAGGTGCTGGCCTACGGCGCCGGCAAGATGTCCAAGTTCCGCATCCGCGTGCTGGAGGGCGACCGCGTGACGCTGTCGCTGTCGCCGTACGACCTCACGCGAGGGCGCATCACGTTCCGGCACAAGTCGTAGACACACGCCGCGGCGCCGCCGCGCACGTATTCCATCCGTCCCCCTTGGACAGGAGCCGCGATGATGAAGGCCAACAGCTCGAACCGGATCAAGCCCGCCGACCTGCACGTGAAGACTGACGAAAGGCCGGGCTGGGTGAGCGGGTCGGTGCGGCGCCCCAGCGTGGGCGAAGAGGTGATGTGCACGGGCGGCCACGGCGTGGTGGTGGCGGTGCGCGGCAAGACCGGCGACGGCACCCCGCTGGTGCAGATCCAGCTCGAGGAGCCCGGCACGCCCGCCTTCTACGCCGCCGCCTCCAACGTGCTGATCGCGCCACCGTCCTGACCGCACGTCCGGCTCCGCCCTTCCACACGCAAGGGCCGGGACCGCCGAGGCAGGCACGAAAAACGGGGGCCGCCTTCCGGTTGGAAGGCGGCCCCCGCTTCAGTCAGCTCAACGTCCGTGAGGACGCCTGCCGGGGCTTTAGCCCAGGCGGGTGACGTTCTCGGCCGCGGGGCCCTTGGCGCCCTGAACCACGTCGAACTCCACGCGCTCGCCCTCGCTGAGCGAGCGGAAGCCGCTGCCCTGGATGGCGCTGTGGTGGACGAAGCAATCCTTGCTGCCGTCCTCGGGCGTGATGAAGCCAAAGCCCTTGGTGTCGTTGAACCACTTGACGGTACCGGTGGTACGCATCCCTGCTCCTTGTTGTTGATCCGACTCTCGTGAGGTGCGGAGCTTCCGTACCACCGATCGCCTAGTCCTGCGCGGGCTCGATCGCCCCCCGCGTATGGGCTTCAGCAGAACATGGGGCCAAAACGTAAAACAGGACCCGGGGCGCTTGCGTCCCAGGTCCTATCTGCAACTCTGGTCCAATGCTCGCTGAGTGCAAATGATAATGAGCCCCGCTCGCCCCGTCAACCCCCTTGTTGCAGATTTGTTCCGGGAGGTTGGTAGCAGCGCTCCGGGCGCGTGATTTCGCAGGTACGGCGCCGGGAATCGGGGATCGCCCCTGCGTCCTCCGCGGGTGGCGCGGCTTTGCTGAGGAGGGCGATTGACATCGCGGCAACGACGGCCCGAAGTCCGCTCCGCGGACTCCCACGCGGAGATCGGTGCGGGACGGCGGAGGCGTTCGTGAGGCCGCGACTTACGGGTGGCAAAATCGCCGAGGACGGGTGGAGATTCCCTTCTGCGGAGACAGCGCAGGTCCAGATCGCAACAACTGACTTGAGTCAGTTATGCAGGGAGGTTGAAGCGCCTCAACGCATTATGGCCAGGATGGGCGCCCGGGTGATCGCCATCTCCCGAGGTTGATGCTGGATGAGGGCCCCCGGCTTGCCGTGTCGAGCGCCAGCCGCCAGACGACGGACGACGCTGCCCATCTGCCGGCCTCGACACACCCGATTCCGCGAACCTCGTCAACGAACCGATGCCGAAGACCAGCGCAGGGCTCCTGATGTACCGCCACGGCCCCGACGGCGTGGAGGTGTTCCTGGTGCATCCGGGCGGGCCGTTCTGGGCGCGGAAGGACGCGGGGGCGTGGTCGATCCCCAAGGGCGAGTACCTGGCCGAATCGGAAGACGCCCTGGATGCGGCGCGGCGCGAGTTCGAGGAGGAGACGGGGACCCTTCCGCGAGGCGAGTTCGCGGGGCTGGGCTCCGTCAAGCAGCCCGGCGGCAAGGTGGTCGCCGCCTGGGCGTTCGAGGGCGACGCCGACCCCGCGGCGATCCGCAGCAACACCTTCACCCTCGAATGGCCGCCGAAGTCGGGGAAGCAGCGCGAGTTCCCCGAGGTGGACCGCGCGGGATGGTTCCCGCTCCACGCGGCGGCCGAGAAGATCCTCAAGGGCCAGCTCGGGTTCCTCCAGCGGCTCGCGGAACTACTGGGTGCGGAGACGGCGGAGGGCGAAGGGGAACGCTGAGCTGGCCGAATGGGACGTGGGAAGCGCCGGTTCGACACTTCTATCAGTAGAAGCAGCTGGATACACGAAGGGCCGGCCCCGCGGGACCGGCCCTTCGTTCGTCATCTCCCCCGCCCTGCCCGCCTACCGCCGCGCGGTGAGCGAGATGCGCAGGGAGCGCGGGGCGCCGGGCATGATGTTGTTGTTGCCCTGGCTGGTGGCGTAGTACCGCTTGTCGAACAGGTTCTCCACGTTCGCCTGCGCGTTCATCGTGGGCGTCAGCCGCAGGAACACGGCGCCGTCGGCGCGGGTGAAGCCGGGGAGGGTGACGGTGTTGTCGATCGCGGCGAACACGTCGCCCTGGCGCACCACGCCAAGGCCCAGCCCCAGCGCGGGGAACAGCTGCACGCGGTTCCACAGCGACATCTGCTGGTGCGGCACCAGCGGCACCCGGGCGCCGGCCTTGGCGGCCGAGGTGGTGCTCACGATCCGCGCCCGCTGCGAGGCGAACCCGCCCACCACCTGCCACGCCCGCGTGATGTTGCCCGCGGCGCCCAGCTCGAACCCGGTGGTGCGCTGGCTGCCGGTCTGCACCACCTTGCTGGGGTCGCTGGGGTCGGGCGCGGTGGTGTTGGTGCGGTCGAGGCGGTAGACCGCCGCGGTGAGGCTCAGGTTCGGGCGCACGTCCCACTTGGCGCCGACCTCGCGGTTGGTGAAGCGCTCCGGCTCCAGCGTCTCGGTGGTGGCCGTGAGCGAGGTGAACTGGTCGCCCGAGCTGGGGAGGTACGACAGGCTGTAGCTGCCGTAGAGCGACATCGCCTGCACGGGCTTCAGCACCAGCCCCGCGCGGGGCGACCACAGCTCGTCGCGGCGGCTCAGCTCGTCGTCGTTGCGATTGTTGTGGTAGTCCACGTTGAAGCGGTCGTAGCGCAGCCCGCCCAGCGCCTGCAGCCAGGGCGCCAGCTGCGCCTGCTCCTGCAGGTACACGGCGCCGACGGTGGCCACGGTGTGGTTGTCGGCGTCGGTCGCGCTCTGCCGGAAGGTGACCGGGGTGCTGACCGTGGGCGCGTCGAAGGGCACCGAGAACGACGTGGCCGTGTTGTTGTAGTAGCCGGTGTTGCGGAACTGCTCGGTGGCCTGCCGCCCCAGCTCGGCGCCCAGCAGCAGCGTGTGCGCCACGCCGCCGGTGCGCGCATGGCCGATCAGGTCGGTCTGGTTGAACCAGTTGGTGCGGTCGATGGCGTGGTTGTAGGCGCTCAGCGCCACCTGCGTGCCGGCGGCGTTCACCGCGCCGGGGAAGGTGTTCTGGTAGAACTTGTCGTAGCTGGCGAAGCGCGAGCGGTTCCGCACGGTGAGCGCCCCGGCGGTGTGCTCCACCGTGGCGTTCGCGGCGTGCACCCGCATCCGCGAGCGGTTCACGTCGGGGTTGCCGAAGAAGGTGGTCACGTCGGCGCCCGACGGGCGCCCCTGAAAGGAGGGGATGCCGCGGTCCACGTTGCGGTGGTCGCTGAAGAGCTCGTAGCCGGCGCGCACCGTGGTGCTCGCGCCCAGCGCCAGCGCCAGGGTGGGGTTCACGCCGTAGCGGTCGAGCGAAGCCTGATCGCGGAAGCCGCCCGAGCTCTCGAACATGGCGTTCAGCCGCGCGGCCACGCTGCCGCCCAGCCCCTGCCCCACGTCCAGCGTGGTGCGCTTGTGGTCGTACGAGCCCGTCTCGGCGGTGAGGGTACGGGTGGGCGCCCACTGCGCCTCCTTGCTCACGCGGTTGAGCACCCCGCCGCCGCCGCCGCGCCCGAAGATCATGGCGTTGGAGCCCCTCAGCGCCTCCACCCGCTCCACGTTGTACACGTCGCGCAGGTACTGCGCGTCGTCGCGCACGCCGTCCACGAAGAAGTCGGCGGTGCTGGCGTTGCCGCGGATGGTGGGCGCGTCGCGGTGCCCTTCCCCCTGCCCCATGCTGATCCCGGGAACGTAGCGCACCACGTCGGCCATCCCCTGCATGGCCTGGTCGGCGATCACCTCGCGGGTGACCACGCTCACCGACTGCGGGGTGTCGCGCAGCGGCGTGTCGGTCTTGGTGGCGGTGCTGCTGCGCACGGCGGCGTAGCTGCGGTTGCGCGCGCCCACGGCATGGATGGCCGTCAGCGCATACTCTTGCGGGCCGGCGGGCGTGACCAGCACGGTGCGGGGCCCGGCGAAGCGCGCCTCCAGCCCCGTGCCCGCCAGCAGCCGCCGCAGCGCCTCGGCGGCGGTGAAGTTCCCCGCCACCGCGTGCGACCGCAGCCCCGCGGCGGCGGCGGCGTTCACCTGCACGCGTACGTCGGCCTGGCGCGAATACTCGCCCAGTGCCTCGGTGAGCGGCTGCGCGGCGATGCTGAACGGCACGGGGATCAGGGTGTCGCCCGCGAACAGCGCTGAAGCGGGCATATGGGCCAGGCGCACCGACGGAAGCGGAGCCTGGGCGGCGGCGGGCGCGGCGCAGAGCGCGCAGGCGGCACCGGCGAGCAGTCGAAATCGAGACACGATCACGAGCGTGGGAGTGAATGAGAACGATTCTCAATCACAAACGTAGGACGCTCTAACGCTCACCGCAAGCATCTTCGGCGGCGGAATTCCAGGCTTTATGCGGTGGGTGGGTGCAACGTGTTGCGGGGCAGAGTGTTAGAGATTTCAATGCAATCGGCGGGAGCGCGAGGTGTGCCCGCGGCACCGGCGGGGCCCCACCCCGCGCGAGGCTTCGCCCGCGCTGCCCCTCCCCCGAAACAGCCCGGGAGAGGGGCGCTCTACAGGCCTGCGGACGGTGGTTCGCGGTTGGGTTTAGGCGCGCCGGATGGATGGGGTTGGCGCGGGTGGCGGCGTGCAGTCCGCGAAGGCGGACTTCCCGACCTTTCAGCCGCCGGTTTCAACCGGCGGACGTGATCGGCGGGCTTCATAATCTGGCTTGGCTCGGCTGCTCGCCCGTAGCACCGGCGCGGGCCCCCACCCCGCGCGAGGCTGCGCCCGCGCTGCCCCTCCCCCAAACAGCCTGAGGGAGGGGCGGTCTACAGGCCTGCGGGGATGGTTCGCAGTTGGGTTTCGGCGCGCCGGATAGATGGGGTCGGCGCGGGTTGCGCCGTGCAGTCCGCGAAGGCGGACTTCCCGAGGTTCCAGCCGCCGGTTTCAACCCGCGGACGTGATCCGCGGACGTGATCGGCGGGCCTGATCGGCAGACACATCATGGGTAGAAGGCCACGCATCATCGATCCGCCTGGTGTGGCTCCGGCACGGTTCTGGACTGGGCGACGGCATGGCCCCATTCTCATGCGCCCGAAACACTTCCTACGTCAGCCGGAGACCCACTTGAGCGACGCACCGACAGCGAAGCCCGTCCGCGAACACTCGTCCGAGATGGTGCTGCAGCGCGTGCAGCCCGCGCTGCTGGGGTTGATGGACGGTTCCGTGAGCACCCTGGCCCCACTGTTCGCCGCGGCCGAGCTCACGCAGCGGCCGATGTCCGCGTTCTTCGTGGGCGCGGCCGCGTCCATCGGCGCGGGGATCAGCATGGGCCTGGCCGAGGCGCTGTCGGACGACGGCGTGATCAGCGGGCGCGGAAACCCGTGGACTCGCGGCGCCATCACCGGCCTGGCAACCACGTTCGGCGGCATGTTCCACACACTGCCTTTCCTTCTCCCCAATCTGAGCACGGCCCTCACCCTGGCCTACGTGGTTGTGGTGGTGGAGCTGTTCGCCATCGCCTACATCCGTCGCCACTACATGAAAAGCCCGCTCGGCCCCACGCTCATCCAGGTGGTGGTGGGCGGCGCGCTGGTGTTCGCCGTGGGAATGCTTCTCGGCAACGCGGGATGATGGACAGCGGACGATCAGCCGGCGGGACAATGCAGCACCGCGGCGGATGACCGGTCGCCAGATGAAACCGCCGAATCCCCACCCGCCACACGATCGATCCAAACCCGAACCACCCTCCGCAGGCCGCCGTGACCGCCCCCCCCCAGGCTGTTTTGGGGGAGGGGCAGCGCGGGCGAAGCCTCGCGCGGGGTGAGGGCCCGCGCGAAACCACCCGACGCGCACCTCCCCATCCTCCCCTGATCCTCTCCTCTCCCCCCCCGATCCTCCATCTCCCGCCCGCACTCCCATCCCGCCCCTCCATCCCCCACCCGCCGGGAACACGGGGTGGCGCAAAGCCGTACCACGCCCGCATGATGTACGGCCAATCGCCACACCTCAATCCTGTCCAATCACCGTAAGGAACGCGGATGCTACTCAGGGCACGTCCGGCCGCGGCCGGGCTGACGTTCGCGCTCGCACTGCTGGCCGGGGCGCCCGCCGCGGCCGCGCAGGGGCAGCTCACCGTCGAGCGCATCTTCTCCAGCGATTTCCGGCTCCAGTCGCTCCCCGAAAGCCAGTGGATGGCCAACGGCCAGCGCTACTCCTACGTGGTGCAGGCCGGCGACCACACCAACCTGGTGGCCGAAGACGCGCAGACCGGCACCAAGACGGTGCTGGTGGACGGCGCGCGCCTGGTGCCAGCCGGGCAGACCAAGCCGATTGAGATCGAGAACTACGCCTGGAGCGCCGACGAGAAGAAGCTCCTGGTGTTCACCAACAGCCAGCCCGTCTGGCGGCAGAACACCAAGGGGCAGTTCTACGTCTACGACCTGGCCACGCAGCGCCTGACCCCCGTCTCCAGCGCGCCGGGGTGGCAGCAGTTCGCCAAGCTCTCGCCCGATGGCGCGAAGGTGGGCTTCGTGCGCGACAACAACCTGTGGGTGGCCGACCTGGCCACCGGCCGCGAGACGCAGCTCACCCGCGACGGCAGCGAGACCATCATCAACGGCACCTTCGACTGGGTGTACGAGGAGGAGCTCGACCTGCAGGACGGGTGGCGCTGGAGCCCCGACGGGCAGCGCATCGCCTTCTGGCGCATCGACGACAACCCGGTGCGCCCCTTCTTCTGGATGAAGGACACCGGCGACAGCTACTCGCAGCCCATCTCGCTGCGCTACCCCAAGGCCGGCTCCGCCAACCCCACGGCCCGCCTCGGCGTGTTCGACCTGTCCAGCGGCCAGACCACCTGGCTGCAGACCGGCGCCGACTCCAGCATGTACCTGGCGCGGATGGAGTGGGCCGAGTCGCCCACCGAGCTGCTGGTGCAGCGGCTGAACCGGCACCAGAACCGGCTGGACGTGATGGTGGCCGACGCGCGCACCGGCGCCACCCGCACCCTCTTCACCGAGACCGACAGCGCCTGGGTGGACGTGGACGACGACCTGTCGTTCATCCGCGGCGGGCGGCAGTTCCTGTGGAGCAGCGAGCGCGACGGGTTCAACCACCTGTACCTGTACAACCGCGACGGCACGGTGGCCCGCCAGCTCACCCGCGGGGCCTGGGACGTGACGGAGGTGTTCGGGGTGGACGAGAAGAACGGCTTCGTCTACTTCAGCGCCACCGAGCAGGGCCCGGGGCAGCGCCACCTGTACCGCGTGCGGCTGGACGGCGGCGCGCCCGAGCGGCTGTCCAAGGAGCCGGGCACCCACGCCGTGCAGCTCAGCGCGCAGACGCCCTACTACCTGGACAGCTGGAGCCGCGCCGGGTCGGTGCCGGTGATCACCCTGCACCGCACCGACGGCTCGACGGTGCGCACGCTGGTGGACAACGCGGCCGCGCGGCAGAAGCTGCAGCAGCTGGCCGTCGCCCCCACCGAGTTCTTCGACTTCCGCACCAGCGAGGGCACGCAGCTCAACGGCTGGATGATCAAGCCGGCCAACTTCGACCCGTCCAAGAAGTACCCCGTCCTCCTCTACGTGTACGGCGGCCCGGGCTCGCAGACGGTGACCGACGCGTGGGGCGGCGCGCGCTACCTGTGGCACCAGCTGCTGGCGCAGCAGGGCTACATCGTGGTGAGCGTGGACAACCGCGGCACCGCCGGCCGCGGGCGCGACTTCAAGAAGCAGGTGTACATGAACCTGGGCGTGCGCGAGGCGGCCGACCAGATCGAGGCGGCGCGCTGGCTGGCGCGGCAGCCCTATGTCGACTCGAGCCGGATGGGGATCTGGGGGTGGAGCTACGGCGGCTACATGACCGCCTACACCCTGGAGCAGCCCGGAAGCCCGTTCAAGGCGGGGATCGCGGTGGCGCCGGTGGGCGACTGGCGGCTCTACGACACCATCTACACCGAGCGCTTCATGCGCACCCCGCAGGAGAACCCGCAGGGGTACGACCGCGGCTCGCCGGTGAAGAACGTGGCCGGGCTGCGCGCGCGCCTGCTGGTGGTGCACGGCACCGGCGACGACAACGTGCACTTCCAGAACAGCACGCAGCTGGTGGACGCGCTGCAGGCCGCGGGGAAGCAGTTCAGCTTCATGATGTACCCCGACCGCAACCACGGCATCGCCAACGGCCGCTCGGTGCACCTGTTCACGATGCTGACGAGCTGGATCACGCAGAACCTGTGATTCGGCGCCGCGGAAGTACGTAGTACGAAAGTGCGGAGTGCGGAGTGCGGAAGTGCGCCGGTCCCGAGGGGGGGCCGGCGCACTTTCGTTTCGGAGGTCAGGGGGCGGATGAATCCGCGGCAACGACGGCCCAAAGTCCGCTCCGCGGACTCCCGCGCGGGCATCGTCGTGGTATGCATTGATTTAACCCGACGCCGGATGTCCGCAGGTTGAAACCGGCGGCTGAAATGTCGGGAAGTCCGCCTTCGCGGACTGCATGCCGCCTCCTGCGCGAGATGCAAGCCGCCACCGCGCTGCCGGTTCAGCCGAACACTGCAACCACCTCGCGTCAAAGCCCAGCCGCGCGAAGCGCCCAGGTCCCTCCCCTGCGGTTCGGGGGAGGGACAGGCGCCGCCAAGCGCCAGGGAGAGGGTCTGCGCCGGCGTCAGGGACCCGCTCCCTCCAGTCGCCCGTCCACTCGCCGGATCCCGTCCTCCGAAGGGCTACGTTGGCGCCTTCTTCCGTCCGTTCCTATATTGTTTGTCCAAACTCCACGCCCGGCGGCTCCCTCCGGCCGTCTTTCCGCCCCCATCGGTTCTTGCGAGGCAAACCCATGCCCCGACTACGCTTTGCCATGCTCGGCGCCGCCGCCATGCTGCTGCCGGCCCTCGCCGCCGCGCGCCCGCGGCCGGTTGCCGCGCCCGCGCTGGGCAGCATCGAGGGGCACGTCACGCTGGCTGCGGCGGTGCCGCGGCGGGTGGCCAACCGGTACCCCGGCGAGGGCGGCGGGGCCGCGCACCGGGTGGGGCCGGTGCCCGCGGTGGCCTTCATCCTGGGCCCCGTGGCCAGCGCGCGCGCCGGCGGGGGCGAGCGGCCGCGGCTCAGCCAGCAGGACACCTCGTTCCGGCCGGCGGTGCTGCTGGTGCCCGTGGGCACCAGCGTGGACTTTCCCAACCGCGACCCGTTCTTCCACAACGTCTTCTCGTACTCGTCGTCCAAGCGCTTCGACCTGGGGCGCTACCCGCGCGGCGAGAGCCGCACCGTGGCGTTCGACAAGCCCGGTGTGGTGAAGGTGTACTGCGAGATCCACCAGTGGATGCGCTCGGCGGTGGTGGTGGTGGAGAACCCCTTCCATGCGCAGGTGGGCGCCGACGGGCGCTTCAGCATCAGCGGCGTGCCTGCGGGGCGCTACCGCCTGGCCGTGTGGGACTTCGACCGCGGGCAGCGCGTGGTGGACGTCGTCGTCCCCGCCTCGGGCGCGGCGCGCGTGGACGTGCGGCTCTAATCCTCGTGCTCCGCTTTCCCGCCGCCCTCGACCGGGTCCGCCACTCGTTCGCCGCCAAGCTGCTGCTGGCGCTGGCGGGCACGGTGGCGCTCCTGCTGCTGGCCACCCTGGCCACCATCCGCGTGCAGACGCACCGGCAGGTGGCGGTGGCGCTGCAGCGCTCGGTGCAGCTGTCGCGGCGGGTGTTCGCCCAGCAGGAGCGCGACGTGCGCGAGGGGCTGAGCAGCGACGCCAACCGCTGGCTGCTATCCAACCGCATCTTCGCCGCGATGGACGACGCGCTCCAGTCGGGGAACGCGGACGTGCTGGTGCAGGCCACGGCCTACGAGATCAAGCTGGCCCGCCGCACCGACGACCTCACCCTGCACGCCTACACCGACGCGGGAGGAACCCCCATCGGCTCGGCGCTGGGGCCGCGGATCATCCCCGGCGCGGCGGCCGGCGTTCCCCTCCCGCTGGTGCAGTCGCTCCTGCGGTCGGACAGCGCGGCCACCTTCGGCTACCACCTCGTCAACGGTAAGCTGTTCGCCGTCTACACCACCCTGGTGACCAACCCCTTCGGCACGGTGATCGGCACGCTCACGCTGGGCTCGGCCATGACCGATTCGGTCGCGCGCGTGGCGGGCGAGACGATTGGCGCGGAGGTGTGCTACGTGGCGGCCGGGCGCTGCGTGGCCTCCACCGCCGCGGGCCGCAAGGGCCTGAGCCGCGCGATGGAAGCCGCCGCCGGGATCCGCTCGTCGCGGCGGGTGAGCTGGCAGGGGCGGCGCTACCTGCTGCGCGCCGACCCGGTGAGCGCCGGCGCCGGGATGCGGCGCGACGTGTGGCGCGTGGTGGCCTTTCCGCTGGACGGCGTGCTGGGGCCGTTCGAGAGCATCCAGCGCGTGGCGGTGCTGGCGGGGCTGGGCGCGCTGGCGCTGGCGGTGGGGCTCTCCATCCTCCTCTCGCGCGGGTTCGCGCGGCCGGTGCGCGCGCTGGTGGCGGCCACCGCGCGCGTGGCCGCGGGCGACTACGAGGTGCGCGTGCTGACGGCCAGCCGCGACGAGCTGGGCACGCTGGCGGGTGCCTTCAACGACATGACCTACGGCCTGATGCTGAAGGAGCGCTACCGCGGCGTGCTCGACAAGGTGGTCTCGCGCGAGATCGCCGACGAGCTGCTGAAGGGCGAGATCACCCTGGGCGGCGAGACGCGCCGGGTGGCCACGCTCTTCGCCGACATCCGCGGCTTCACCGCCATGACCGAGGGGATGGAGCCGCAGCGGGTGATCGGCCTGCTCAACGAGTTCATGCAGCGCGCCAGCGACGCCGTGGACGCCGAGGGCGGCGTGGTGGACAAGTTCGTGGGCGATGAGCTGATGGCCGTCTTCGGCGCGCCCATCTCGCACGGCGGCGACGCCGACCGGGCCGTGCGCGCGGCGCTGCGCATCCGCCGGGCGGTGGAGGCGGTGAACCGCGACCGCGCCGCCCGCGGCGAGCCGCCGCTGGGGGTGGGGATCGGCATCAACAGCGGCCTGGCGGTGGCGGGGAACATGGGCTCCACCGGCCGGCTCAACTACACGGTGCTGGGCGAGTCGGTGAACGTGGGCTCGCGGCTGTGCGACCAGGCCGCCGCGGGGCAGATCCTGGTGGTGGAGCCGTTCCTTTCGCAGCTCGCGATGACGGTGGACGTGGAGCCGCTGGGCGCCTACAGCTTCAAGGGCATCTCCACCCCCCTGCAGGTCTACACCATCCGCGGCATCCGCGAGACGCCGGCGCGGGACGACGCGGCGTCCGTCGTGCCGTCCTCGTCCGCTACCCCGCCCACGACGCCCACCACGCCCGCCTCCGCCGCGCGGCTGGCATCCGCGGTCGCCGGTGTGGGGCTGGCGGCGATGCTGGCGCTGGGGGCGACGCCGGCGGCCGCGCAGAACCTGCCCACGCTCGAGGAGCTGGGGATCGGGTGGTCGTCACCGGGCGGCTTCCTCCAGGTGACGCCGTCGGGGCGGGTGGAGGTGGAAGGGTACGTTCCGGGCGACGTCTACCGCGGGCTGATCGACGAGACCGACCCGTTCGCCAACCTGCGGGCCAGCCTGTTCGTGGACGTGTTCGCCGGCCAGCGCGTGTACGGCACCGTGGAGCTGCGTGCCGACCATGGCGAGGCGCCGGCCAGCCGGCCGCTGCGCGGGCGCATCGAGCAGGCGTACCTGCGGGTGACGCCGCTGCCGTCGGCCAACCTCTCGTTCCAGGCGGGGAAGTTCGTCTCCCCCTTCGGCGGGTGGCCGCAGCGGCACGCGTCGCTCACGCAGGAGGCCTTCATCCGCCCGCCGCTGCCGTACGACTACCGCACCGTGGTGTCCACCACGGCGATCACCATCGGGCCCGCGGGGTTCCTCACCTGGAAGAACAAACCGGAGATGTTCCGCGGGATCGGCGCGCCGCCGGTGTGGGCGGCGCCGTATCAGGTGGGGGCGATGGTGGCCGGGGGGTGGAAGGGGTTCTCCGCCCGCGCGGCGGTGATGAACAGCGCGCCGTCGTCCGAGCCGGGGGAGTGGAACGCGCTGGGCGCCGGCGAGCACGGGCCGTCGTACGTGGCCCACGCCGAGCTGAAGGTGCTGCCCGAGCTGCGCGTGGGCGCGTCGTACGACCGGGGCAGCTACCTGCAGGACGAGACCACGCTCAACCCGCTCCCCGCGGGGATGGGCGTGGACCACTACGCGCAGGTGATGGTGGGGCTGGACGCAACCTACGCGCGTGGACCCGTGGAGGCGCGCGCCGAGCTGCTGGTGGACCGCTGGGACGTGCCCAACGTGCGCGACTACCCTCGCGACGTGTCGTTCTATGCCGAGACCAAGGTGAAGCTGACTCCCGGCCTCTTCGCCGCCGCGCGCTACAGCGGCATCCGCTTCGACCGCATCGACAACGGTTCGGGCGTGGAGGAGCGCTGGGACTATCCCGTCGACCGCCTGCAGCTCGCCGCCGGCTACCGTCTCGGACGATCGACTGAGATCCGCGCCGAGTACATGCTCAATTCGACGGACGCCCCGCCGGCCGGGAGCGACGACCTGTTCGCGGTGCGGTGGAGTTGGAGCTTCTGAGCGGAGGCGGGTCCCGATGCTTTCTGTCATCCTATGCCACAGGAGCCTCCGATCCCCCGTGAAAGACCACTTCCCAACCCACTATCGTACGACAAACTACAGTAGCCTAAGGTATATGCAGATGGTGGAAGGGACGTAGATCATTGAAGATACCAGTCGCTTTTTGCAGCTCGTCCGCTTCTGCTTGGGCTGCCTCATCCCATCGTGTTCCATCGAACACGATGAGAAAAACCGAAGGTATACTTAGATGCGGCTGTGGGAGTGCGATACCGATAATCGTGTCGGCTACGAACATCGCCCGAGTCACATAGGCGTACTGTTTCAAATGTTCTAATATATGAAACTCCGCTGCTTCCAGTGGCACGCTTTTGAAAGGGGGATATATAAGCCAAACATACCGCGTGCCGGGCACGTCTCTCGATTCAACTGTCGAAGCCCAGAACGTATTCCGGTCGTTCTGGGAATCAATCATACTCTCGTTTAAGGCGGCTGCAATGATCCTTCTGCCAAACCGGCTTTCACTCGCCATGAGCCGCAACGCGCTCTCGTGCGACTCGTATGTAGGCTGTTCAACTTGGAGATAACGCCCAGATACATATTCTTCATGAAAGTGCTCAATTAGCCGATCAATGTTGTAGCTCAACTCGTTACTGTGCTTACGGTGAACTCTGGCCGTACTTCCCTTGTACGCATTCCAAAGTCCCGATTGCACGATGATCGTGCCTTCGCCTTGTGGAGAAGGCAACTCGATTGGTGCCCACACATTTGCACCATACGACTCTAAAGCTAATGCCAAGAAATCCGGCTCATCGAACGTGAGATCTGCTGGCGTTTTTTTGATCGCCGTCTCGCGATGGCGAAGGTAGGTGACAAAATCAGATACGGTGTCGAGCTCCTCCAACAGAATTGCGAGTGATGTCCCCTGTACTATGTGTACAAACAAGCCGTTAGTTACGATCGGTCCTACTCGAAACGGAAGCTCGCCGCCAGCAACCCTACTGTCGAACTTTAACCCTTCGAAGCTCGCTGGAGACACACCCGGCCTACGATCAGGATGAACGACACCAACCAGATGCAGCCTTCGCTGCTCAACAGGAGGTAATGAGAACGGGAGGGCCGAAGAGGCACTGGGGTCGACATAGATCGTTCCGCCAAGTGCCGTAAGGTGCCGCACCGCGCCAGTTAGTTGCTTCACGCTCGCGGTTACAGTTTCCCGATACCACCGGCTCCACGCGACGAGCAAGTCACACGACTGGAAAGCAGTGGCTTTGTCCGAGAATACAATTACATCATCCCCAAATATCACGAGGAGATCCGCGAATTCCTTTCCACGCGCGCGATGAGGGTTCGGATAGCTCCACAAACCCAGGAATGTTTGCCGCGCAAGCGCTGCGGTATACGATTCGGTTGGTGTTAGCGGCACAAAATTCGTCCTGTGTTGACGCGTGTTGGCGTACGGGAGAGCGCGTTAAGAAGTCTTGGATAACCATTGTTTTCTACCGCATCCTCACCACAACCCGCCGCGCCGCCGCCGTCCCGATCCGCCCAGCAGCGCGCCCATCAGGCCGCGCGTGATCTGCGTGGCGACGGAGCGGGTGACGGATGACTTCAGCACCTTCTCCAGCACACCGGGCTCCTCCTTCGGCTCCCTGCCCCGCCGCGGCTGTGGGGGCGGAGGCGAAGGCGCGTATCCCCCGCCCTGCAGCGGAGGCGGCGCCTGGGTGTAACCGGGTGGCGGCGTCTGCGCATATCCCGGCGGCGGCGCCTGGGGCTGCGGCGCGGCGGCGGCGGCGAAGCGCTGCTCCAGCATCTCGCGGGCGCTCACGCGGTCGATGTCCTGCGCGTACTCCTTCACCTGCTGCGAAACGGAGAGGCGCTGCTGCATCTCCCCGTCCGTCAGCGGGCCCATGCGGCTGGAGGGCGGCACCATGCGCGTGGCGAAGGGCTGCGTGGGCACGCCGTTGGCCGCCAGCGTGCTCACCAGCGCCTCGCCGATCCCCAGCGTGGTGAGCGTTTCCTCGATGTCGTAGAGCGTGGTCTTGGGGAAGGTGCGGGCGGCGGCGCGCAGCGCCTTGTCGTCGTCCTCGGTGAACGCCCGCAGCGCGTGCTGCACGCGGTGGCCCAGCTGGCCCAGCACGTCGCCCGGCACGTCCTTGGGGCTCTGGGTGATGAAGAACACGCCCACCCCCTTGGAGCGGATCAGCCGCACCGTCTGCTCGATCTGCTGCAGCAGCGTCTTGCCGGCGTTGTCGAACAGCAGGTGCGCCTCGTCGAAGAAGAAGACCAGCTTGGGCTTCTCCACGTCGCCCACCTCGGGGAGCTGGCCGTAGAGCCGCGCCAGCATCCACAACATGAAGGTGCTGAACATGGCCGGCCGGGCCTGCACGTCACGCAGCTCCAGCACCGAGATCAGCCCGCGGCCGTCGCGCTCGGTCTGCATCAGGTCGTTCAGGTCGAACTCGGGCTCGCCGAAGAAGTCTTCCGCGCCCTGCGACTCCAGCTCCACCATCTCGCGCAGCAGCACGCCCACCGTCTGCTTGCTCATCCCGCCGTATTCCTTCAGCTCGGCGGCGCCGTCGCCGGCCAGGTACTTGAGCACGGCGCGCAGGTCGCTGAAGTCGAGCAGCAGCAACCCCTTGTCGTCGCAGTACTTGAACACCAAGGTGAGCACGCTGGTCTGCGTCTCGTTGAGCCCCAGCACGCGCGACAGCAGGAGCGGGCCGAAGCTGCTGACCGTGGCGCGCAGCTGGGCGCCCAGCTTGCCCGTGAGCGACAGGTACTCCACCGGGAAGCCCGCCGGCTGCCACCCGTAGCCGGTGTCGGCGGCGCGCTGGCTCACGCGCTCGCCCGGCTCGCCGGGCACGGCGATGCCCGACAGGTCGCCCTTCACGTCGCTCACCAGCACCGGCACGCCGGCGGCGGAAAGCTGCTCGGCCAGGAGTTGCAGCGTCTTGGTCTTGCCGGTGCCCGTGGCGCCGGCGATCAGGCCGTGGCGGTTGACCATGGACAGCGGCACGCGCACCAGCGGCTCGGGCGCGCACTCGCCGCCGTGCACCACGGCGCCGAGCGTGACGGCGGCGGCGGCCGGGGGGAAGGCCGCGCGGGCGGCGTCTAGAACTTTGCTGTCCATGGGGCGGCTGTGGGAGTGGCTGGGCGTGACGTTCGCGACCGGCTGTGCACCCCGGCAGCGCATGCGCGATGCCGGGACCGGCGAAAGGGAGAAGCTACACCCCGCCGCCCGGGCCGGAAAGTGAACGGCGACCCCCTTCACCCCCGGTCGCCCGCCTCCTATGTTGAACACGAAATGCGCCACTAATCTCACGACGCACAATTGTCCAACAGCTTGTTGGACATTTGGCCACACGGCCGTGGGATGCCGTCGCAGGGCGGATCCGTGCGATGGACCAGGCCGCACGGCCGACCCTTCGTCGCGATGCGAAGACGCATGCAACGCGGACCGCTCCACACCCCATTCACGACCTCACGAGACACCCGGGAGACCCATCGGATGCCCACCACGCCGTTCGGACCGCCGTACCGCGTCGTCACCCCCAGCGTGGTGCTGCGCTGCTTCGACCCGTCCGATGCGCCGGCCGTCCACCGCCTGATCGCCGAGAGCCTGGAGCACCTGCGGCCGTGGGTGGCGTGGGCAAAGGACGAGCCCAGGACGCTGGCCGAGAAGGTGCGCGAGCTGCGGCAGTGGCGCGCATCCTTCGACCTGGACCAGTGCTGGCACTGGGCGGTGGTCTCGGCCGAGGATGGCGAGGTGGCGGGCGGGATCCTGCTGAACCGGCTGGAGCTCGACCCGGCGACCCTGGATACCGGGGGTTGGGTGGGGCACGCCCGCGCCCGGCGCGGCTTTCAGACCGACGCGACCGCGGCGGTGCTGCGCGTGTCGTTCGAGGTGCTGGGGGTCACGCGGGTGCAAGCCGCCACCGACCCCGCCAACGACCGCAGCAACGCCCTGATGCGCAAGCTGGGCTTCACCCACGAGGCCACCACGCGGCACCTGGAGCACGGCCAGCGCCACGACGAGCTGCTGTGGAGCATCCTGGCCGACGAGTGGCCGGGCACCTTCGCCGCCGACGTGGCCAGCGAGGCGCGGGCTTTCGACGCCCTCGGAAACCGGGTTTTCTGAGGTTGGAAGGGGCGTCGGTGGAATTCTGTAAGCATGCTCCGGACGCGAGGATATCAACCATCGCCTCACAGGCGGCATGAGATCCCGAGTGGTCTGGAAACGCTGTGACGCGGCAATCTCCGCTGGCATGGCTCTAGCCGTGGTGCTCGTGCCCGCTCTCGTGGTGACGGCGGCGGGATTCACCCTGGCCGGAGGGTCGTTAGGATGAAGAAGCTGCACCTGGACTGGGAGGAGCTGAGGGTCGAGTCGTTCCCCACCGCGGCCGCCGTGAACGACGCCGGAACGGTACGGGGATACGTCGGCACGCTGGCGCCGCCCTCGTGCCCCGCCCCGCTCTGCCAGACGTACGACGACACGGTGTGCGGCCTGTCGCGAGGCTGCGAGTAGCGCCCCGCGCCGAAAGCACCGACGACGAGACGAAGCCCGCCGGGCGTGCCGCGGTGGGCTTCCTCGTCAGCATCGTGCAGCGGCCCCGTCACCGGTCGCAGCCGATGCCGTCGCCGTCGCGATCCAGCTTGTAGCGATCATAGCCCACTACCCTCACAGGACCCTCGACGTACAAGGGGCCATCTCCCGTGCCCCCAGCGCAGTCAACATCACGGACTACCGGCACGCACGGATCATAGTTTGGGTCGCAGCTTTCACCCGGCTGGGCGTCGTCGCGATCGAGGGGACGACTATCGGCCGCGGGGATCCGGACGTCTTCACCGGGGAGCGAGGATTCTCGAGCCACCGGAGAGCTATCGTTCGGAGTGAAGATGACGTCGCCCGGAGGGACCAGGTCGATCGAGTCAGCCCAGGTGGTATCCTCGGTCTGTTCCCCCACTTCCACAGTCTCGTCCTGCGAGGAACTGCCCCCGCATCCCGCCACGATGACCGCCAGAAGGAGCAGGCGCACGGCAGAACGTTCCATCTCGGCTGTCGATTTTCGGATGAGTCGCGGACTGCTGCTGTCAACGGGGAGTTGGACGGACTCGTGCCGGGGACTTCCCGCGGCCGGCTACGGGAATCAGGGCGGGATACGATGGAGACGGCAGACAACGGCAATGGCCTCACGCAGAGTCAGCAGAGTCAGCAGAGAACAGCGGTTTTCTCTGCTGCCCCCGCTGACTCTGCGTGAGGCCGTTGTTTTTCCGTTCGAGGAGACGAAGGGCCCCTGCCGACGTCACTCCGTCGCCGGCCAGTGGTCGGGCGGGTAGAGCGTCGACTCGACGATCCGGTCGTCCTGCAGGCGGAATTCCACGGCGCTGCGCCCCACCGGCTCCACGCTTCCGTCGGAGTGGTGGATGATCCCGCCGCCGGTGGGCACGCCGATGCCCACGGTGCCGGGGAGCGAGCGCGCGACCAGCTGCCGGAGGCGGCGCCATCCGCCGGCCTCGTCGTGCGCGTCCACCGCGAACGGCACGATCCCCAGCATTCCCGCGAGCTCGCCCTCGGCGGGGTCGTCGCCCGGCCAGCCCAGGGTGCCCAGGTGCACCGCCCCGGCCGAGACGCCCACCAGCACCACGCCCTCCCGCCGCCGCTCGTCGATGTCGTCGTCCATCCCCGTGGCCCGCAGCACGCGCAGCCCGGCGCCCACGTCGCCTCCGGCCAGCACGATGATGTGAGCAGAGCGGAGGTACGCCCGGTCCTCGGCCGAGTAGCCGGAGAGGATCATGCGCCGGTCGCGCACGCCGATCATCTCCATCGCCCCCTCGAAGATCGAGTAGAACTCGGGCTGGTCGCCGTTGGCGGCGCCCACGTAGGCCGCCCGCGGCTCCTCGTCTTCGATGGCGTCCACCGCGGCCGCCAGCAGCGGGCGCCCCCCGGGCGACGCGAAGAGGAGCTGGCTGTCGGCGAGCAGGTAGACGGGCGCGCCGGAAAAGGGGATGGCGAAATCCGCTGGACCCATCGACATCCGCGTGACCTTTCAACGTTCGGGTTTATATCGATTTCAGCAGTTGATCGTGCATCCGACACGAGAAATGTCATCCAGAAGACGCCGCTGCACTGCACTCGCGTGCGCACACCTGATTCCGGCGGCGACTGAAGGATCCATACTCGATGATCGCGCGAAAGGCCGCCGTTCGCGCAAGCCCAGGCCACAGATCCTTCGTCGCCGCCAGATGTCGGTGCAGATGCAACGCAGGCGCAGCGGCGACTCAGGATGACATTTTCATGGACCGCGCAGCGCGCGAGCTCCCAGGGACACCGAGCCCCGCGCACGACGGGCCGAGGGTCATGCGCCGGCGCGTTTCGAAAGCAGCTCGGCCAGCAGCGTATCGACGTCGCCATCGGACAGCATGTCTACCGAATAGGGGCGGATCGGGCCGGCCCAGCCAACACCGTCGTGACCGCCGCCACCGCCGTCGTCGTCACCACCCTCACCAGCACCGCCGCCTGCCCGGCCGCCGGAGCGCGCCGCCTCGTCCACGGCCCGGGCCAGGTCGGCCAGGCGCGGGTGGAAGAACAGCTCCGTGGCCGACACGCGGGCCTGGAACCGCTCGCTGGCGCGCGACGCCACCCGGAGCGCCAGCAGCGAGTGGCCGCCAAGCTCGAAGAAGTCGTCGCCGCGGCCCACCCGCTCCAGGCCCAGCAGCTCGCCCCAGATCCGGGCGAGCGCCTCCTCCGTTGCGCCCACGGGTGCCTCGTGGCCGCGCCGCGCGTAGGCGTCGTCGGCCGGCGCAGGGAGGGCCCCGCGGTCCACCTTGCCGTTGGGGGTGAGCGGCAGCCGCTCCAGGCGCACGTAGGCGGCCGGCACCATGTAGGCCGGCAGCCGCCCGGCCAGGTGCGCGCGCAGGCTCTCCACCTCCACCGCGGCCTCGGCCACGCAGTAGGCCACCAGCCGCCGCCCGCCCGAGGGGTCGCCGCGCGCCACGACCACGGCGTGGCGCACCCCGGGGTGCTCCGCGAGCCGCGCCTCGATCTCGCCGGGCTCGATGCGGTGGCCGCGGACCTTCACCTGGTGGTCCACCCGGCCCAGGAACTCGATCGTCCCGTCGTGCCGCCACCGCCCGAGGTCTCCGGTGCGGTACATTCGCGCGCCCGGCCGCGGCCCGAACGGGTCGGGAACGAAGCGCTCGGCGGTCAGCGACGGACGGCGCAGGTATCCGCGGGCCACCCCGTCGCCGGTGATCGAGATCTCGCCCGGCGCGCCGACCGGCACCGGCTCGCCGAACCGGTCGAGCACGTAGACGCGCGTGTTCGCCAGCGGCCGGCCGACGGGCACGTGCTCGCCGCCCACCTCGCCCCCGGCCGGCCCGCCCCCGACCGGTCCTGCGGTGGACCAGACGGTGGTCTCGGTGGGGCCGTACAGGTTCCACAGCCCCCCGACCCGGCTCCGCACCGTCCGCGCGAGGTCGGGGAGGATCGCCTCCGCGCCGCAGACGGCGCGCAGCAGCGGCGCGCCCTCCCATCCCCATTCCACCAGCATCCGCCAGGTAGACGGCGTCGCCTGCATCACCGTGGGCGCGTGCGCGCGGATGGCCTCGGCCAGCCCCGCCGGGTCGGCGGCCAGCTCCCGCGGCAGCACGACGGTGCGCGCGCCGTGCACGAGGGGGAGAAGGAGCTCCGGCACCGACATGTCGAAGGCATACGTGGCCAGCGCCAGCACGCGGTCGGCGGGCTCCATCCCCAGCGTGTCGCGCATCGAGCGGAGGAGGTTGACCACGCCGCGGTGCGGGACCACCACCCCCTTCGGCCGGCCGGTGCTCCCGGAGGTGTACATCACGTACGCGGCATTCTCCGCCCCCGCGGCGAGCCCCGCGGACGGCTCGTAGTCTTCCGGCTCCGCGCCGCCGGCCACCTCCACCACCGGAAGCGCCAGCCCGCCCAGGAGGCCGTCCACCTCCGCGTCGCGGCGCCCGTGCACCAGCACCGCGGCGGGCGCGCAGTCGCACAGGAGCTGGCCAAGCCGGTGGGCGGGGTGGGCGGGGTCGAGCGGCACGTAGGCCCCGCCGGCCTTGAGCACGCCGAGAAGGGCCACCACCATCCCGGCGCCCCGCTCCACGCACAGCGCCACCCGCGACTCGGGCCCCACGCCCAGCGCGCGCAGGCGGCGCGCCAGCCGGCCGGCGCGCGCGTCCAGCTCGGCGTACGTCAGCACGGCGCCGCCGGCCTCCACCGCGACCGCCTCCGGCGTCCGCGCCGCCTGCGCCTCGAAGAGCTGGTGGATGCACGGCTCGCGCGGATACTCCGCCTCCGTCGCGTTCCACCCGTACAGCACGCGCCGGCGCTCGCCCGCCGACAGGAGCGGGAGGCGTTCGACGGGGCGGGCGTCGTCGGCCTCCATCTCGCGCAGCAGGCGGGCCAGGGAGCCCAGCCAGCGCTCCACTGTGGCGGGGTCGAAGAGCGCGGCGGCGAACGTCACGTCGCCGCCGATCCGCCCCCCCGCGTCGCCGAGCGCGAGCCACAGGTCGAACCGCGCCGCCGCCGGCGGCGCCACCTCCAGCGCCTCGACGTGCAGGCCCGGGAGCGCCGCCCCGCCGCGGCGCGCCTCGCTCCACGAGAACATCACCTGGAAGAGCGGATGGTGCGCCAGGCTGCGCGCCGGCTGCAGCAGCTCCACCATGCGCTCGAAGGGGAGGTCGGCGTGCTGCTGCGCCTCCAGCGTGCGCGCGCGCACCCGGGCGAGCAGCTGGGCGGAGGAGGGCGAGCCGGCGAGCTCCACGCGCAGCGCCAGGGTGTCGGCGAAGTAGCCGATCAGCCCCTCCACCTCCTCGCGCCCGCGGTTCGCCGAGGGCGTGCCCACCACCACGTCGTCCGCCCCCGCCAGGCGGCCAAGGACCGCGGCCCAGGCGGCCAGCACCGTCATGAACGGCGTGGTCCCGTGGCGGCGCGAGAGCGCCCGGACGGCGGCCGACGTCCGTTCGTCGAACGCCACCGGGAGCGTCTCCCCCGCGGGGTCGTGCCGCGCGGGACGCACCCGGTCGGCGGGGAGCGCCAGGAGCGCGGGCGCGCCGGCGAGCGCCCGGCGCCAGTACCCCGCTTGGGCGTGCAGCGCGTCGCCCTCCAGCCGGCGGCGGTGCCACGCGGCGTAGTCGGCGTAGTGGACGGCGAGCGGCGGCAGCGGATCGCCCTCGCCGCGCGCAAAGGCGCCGTAGAGCGCGCCCAGCTCGTGCACCAGCACGTCGGTGGACCACCCGTCCGAGACCAGGTGGTGCAGGGTCAGGAGAAGGGTGTGGTGGTCGTCGCCCAGGCGCACCAGCCGGCCGCGGGCCAGCGGCCCGCGCTCCAGGTCGAAGGGCGCGCGCGCCTCGCGGGCCACGATCCGCGCGAGCGCCGCGTCGGCATCGGCATCGTGGGCCAGGGCGTCGAGCGTGAGGGGGAAGGCGGCCGCCCCGGCCGGCGCGATCCGCTGCTCCGCCTCGCCGTCCACGGCGGCGAACGTGGTCCGCAGCGCCTCGTGCCGGGCGGCGATGCGCACCAGCGCGCGGCCGAGCGCCGCCACGTCCAGCGGCCCGCGGAGCCGGAGCCGCTCCGACACGTGCCAAGCGCCCCCCGGGCCGTCCAGCTGCTCCAGGAACCAGAGCCGCTGCTGCGCGGGCGAGAGCGGGAGGCGCCCGCCGCGGCCGGTGGGCTCGATCGGCGGCCCGCTCGCGTCCGCCGAGCCCGCCAGGGCGCGCGCGAAGTCGGCCAGCACCGGGCGCTCGAACACGTCGCGGAGCGCGGCCCCCGCGCCCAGGAGCCGGCGGACGCGGGACACCAGCCGCACCGCCAGGAGGGAGTGGCCGCCCCGGTCGAAGAAGTGGTCGCGGCGCCCCACGCGCTCCACGCCCAGCACCTCGGCCCAGATCCCGGCCAGGGTCGCCTCCACTGGGCCGGCGGGCGGCTCGTACGGGCGGGTGGACGGGTCATCGCCCTCGGGCGCGGGGAGCGCCCGGCGGTCCAGCTTCCCGCCCGGCGTGAGCGGCAGGGCCCTCAGCCACACGAACGCCGCGGGGATCATGGGCCCGGCCAGGTGCGCGGCGAGGTGCGCCCGCAGCGCGTCCGCGTCCACCACGTCCACCGCGTCCACCACATCGCCCACGACGTCGGACATCACGTTGGCCACCCCGTCGTCCACCGGCTCGCCCACCAGGTAGGCCACCAGCCGCCGCTCCCCCGGCACGTCCTCGCGGGCGACCACGGCGGCCTCGCGCACGGCGGGGTGGGCGCGGAGCCGCGTCTCCACCTCGCCCGGCTCGATGCGGACGCCGCGGACCTTGACCTGCTGGTCGATGCGGCCCAGGAACTCGATGCTCCCGTCGGCCCGGTGGCGCCCCAGGTCGCCGGTGCGGTACAGGCGCGCGCCCGGCTCGCCGAAGGGGTCGGGGACGAAGGCGGCGGCGGTCCTGCGCGGGTCGCCCCGGTAGCCGAGCCCCACGCACCGCCCGCCCAGGTGGATCTCCCCCGCCGCCCCCCGCGGCACCGGCCGCCCGCGCCCGTCCAGCAACAGCGCCCGCGTGTTCGAGATCGGCGTGCCGATGGCGATCGGTTCCCCGCCGCCGGGCCGGACCTCGTGGCAGATGGAGCCGATGCTGCACTCGGTGGGGCCGTACAGGTTCACCACCCGCACCGCAGGGAGCGCGGCGAGGAAGCGCCAGGTGGTCTCCGCCGTGATCTGCTCGCCGCCGACGACCACGGTGCGCAGCGAGGCCAGCCGCGCCCGCGCGCCCTCGCTCGCCACCAGGTCGGGGACCAGGGCGTTGAAGACGGAGGGGACGAAGTCGGTCATCGTCACCCCTTCCGCCTCGATCAGCCCCAGGAGGTGCGACGCGTCGGCCTCGCCGCCACCGCGGGGAATCACCGTGCGGCCGCCGTGCACCAGAGGCCAGAAGAGCTGCCACACGGCGCTGTCGAACACGTGCCGCGTGGTCTGCAGCACACTCGCAGCCGACCCGGCGCCGAAGCGCGCGCTCATCCAGCCGAAGCGGTTGGCGATCCCGCCGTGGTGCACCACCGCCGCCTTGGGGAGGCCCGTGGAGCCCGAGGTGTAGATCGCGTAGATCGCGTCTCCCTCCCCCACCCCGCCGTCCATCACCTCCCCGTCCTCCCCTTCCTCCCCGTCCCCCGCCTCGACCGCCGCGACCAGCACCGGCCGCCCCAGCGCCGCCGCCCGCCGGGCCGACGCCGCGTCGGCCAGCACCGCCGCGGGGTCGAGGTCGCCGAGGGCGGCTCGCAGGCGCGCGTCGGGCCACGCGGGGTCGAGCGGGACGAAGGCCGCGCCCGCCTTCATGGCCGCCAGCATGGCCACCGGCGCGGCGGGGCCGCGCTCGGCCAGCACGGGAACGAAGGCGCCGCGCCCCACCCCGCGGCCGCGGAGCGCGCGGGCCAGGCGGGCGGCGCTCCCGTCCACCTGGGCGTAGGTGAGCCGCACGCCTTCGTGGACCACGGCCACGGCGCCGGGGGTTCGCCGAGCCTGCGCCGCCACGAGGCGGTGGAGGAGGTCGTGGGCCGGGTACGCCGCGGCGGTCGCGTTCCACTCCTCCACCACGCGCCTCCGCTCCGCCTCGGCCAGCAGGGGGAGGTCGTCCACGCGCAGGGTGTCGTCGGCCGCCATGGCCGCCACGGCGGCGCGGAGGTAGCCGGCGTAGCGCTCGGCCGTGGCGCGGTCGAAGAGCGCCGTGGCGTAGGCCAGCTCGCCCGTGATCCGCCCGCCGGCTTCGCCCAGCGAGAGCGACAGGTCGAACTTGGCCGTGTCGTCGCCCGCGCCGTCCACCCGCTCCACCTCGATCCGGGGGAGGTCGAGCCGCGCCGGGGGGGCGTCGTGCCAGGTGAGCATCACCTGGAAGAGCGGCGTGTAGGCGGGCGAGCGCGCCGGGCGGACCCGCTCCACCACCTGCTCGAAGGGGATGTCGGCGTGCTGCCGCGCCTCCAGCGCCCGCGCCCTGACCCGCGCCAGCAGCTCGGCCACGGTGGGCGCGCCGTGCAGGTCGATCCGCAGCGCCAGCGTGTCCACGAAGAAGCCGATCAGCCCCTCCACCTCCTCGCGCTCGCGGTTCGCCGAGGGCGTGCCCACCACCACGTCGCCCTGCCCCGACAGCCGGGCGAGCACGGCCGCCCACCCGGCCAGCAGCGTCATGAAGAGCGTGGCCCCGTGCCGCCGGGCGAGCGCCCCGAGCCCCGCGGCCAGCGCCCCGTCAAATTCGACGGGCACGGAGCCGCCCGCGTGGTCTTGGCGCGCCGGGCGCGGCCGGTCGGCCGGGAGCTCCAGCAGCTCCGGCGCCCCCGCCAGCGCGTGCGTCCAGTAGCGGGCCTGCGCCTCCAGCACCTCGCCCGCCACGCGGCGCCGCTGCCACGCCGCCCAGTCGGCGTACTGGATGGCCAGCGGCGGGAGCGGATCGGGCCGGCCGGCGTGGAAGGCGGCGTAGAGCGCGCCCAGCTCGGCCAGGAACACCCCGGTGCTCCAGGCGTCGGAGACGGCGTGGTGCATCCGCACCACCAGCACGTGCTCGCCGCCGGCCACCCGGGCCAGCCGCGCGCGGGCGAGCGGCCCGGCCTCCAGGTCGAACGGCGCCGCGTCTTCCGCGGCCACGATCCGCGCCAGCTCGGCCCCGGCGTCGGGGCGTCCGCGGAGGTCGTGCTCCACCACGCGGAACCCGCTCTGCCCGGCCGGGGCGATCCGCTGCACCGGCTCGCCGTCCACCCGCGCGAACGTGGTGCGCAGCGCCTCGTGGCGGGCCGCGATCCGGTCGAGCGCGCGCAGCAGCGCGGCGCGGTCGACCGCGCCGCGGAGCCGCAGCGCCCACCCCACGTGGTAGGCGCTCCCCACCCCGCCCATCTGCTCCAGGAACCAGAGCCGCTGCTGCGCGAACGAGAGGCGGGTCCGCTCGTCGCCCTCCACGGGGACGATCGCCGGCGCCGCCGCGCGGGCGGCGCCGCCCAGGAAGCGCGCGAAGTCGGCCAGCACCGGGTGGCGGAAGAGGTCGCGGACCGCCGCCTCCACCCCCAGGGCGCGGCGGACGCGCGAGACCGCCTGGACGGCCAGGAGCGAGTGCCCGCCCAGCGCGAAGAAGTCGTCCCGGCGCCCCACCCGGCCCACGCCCAGCAGCTCCGCCCAGGCCGCGGCCAGCGTCCGCTCCACCTCGCCCTGGGGAGGCTCGTGGCCGCGCCGGGCGTACGCCTGGTCGTCGGGCGCGGGGAGGGCACGGCGGTCCAGCTTGCCGCTGGACGTGAGCGGAAGGGCGTCCAGCCGGACGTACGCGGCGGGGACCATGTACTCCGGGAGCCGCTCGGCGAGCCGCGCGCGCAGCGCCTCGGTGGCCACCGCCTCGTCCGCGACCACGTACGCCGCCAGCCGTGCCCCGCCGCCCGGGGCGTCGTCGCGCGCCACCACGGCCGCCGCGCGCACGCCGGGAATGCGCCGCAGCACGGCGGCCACCTCGTCGGGCTCCACGCGGTAGCCTCGCACCTTGACCTGCTCGTCGCGGCGGCCCACGAACTCGACGCGCCCGTCGGCGAGGCGCCGCCCCACGTCGCCGGTGCGGTACATCCGGCCACCGGCCACGGCGGGGTCGGGGACGAATGCCCGGGCCGTGGCCGCGGGGCGCCGCCAGTAGCCCAGGGCCAGGTGCGGGCCGCGGATCACGATCTCGGCGGGCACGTACGCCTCGGCCGGCTCGCCTGCGTCGTCCAGGAGCAGCACCTCCGCACCCTCCACCGCGCGCCCGGCGGGAACGCCGTGGCCGTGCGTGCGGGTGCCGTGGACCATCATCTCCTGCAGCGCCAGCGTCGACTCGGTGGGCCCCAGCCCGTTGACCAGGATCGCGCCGGGAGGGAAGACGCGCCGGAAGCCCTCGAAGTCGGGGCGGAACACCGCCTCGCCGCCCAGCACCACCAGGCGCACGCCGGGGAAGCCCTCCGCCGCCCCGTCGCCGCCCACCAGCGCGCGGAAGAGGGTGGGGGTGGAGTGGTACAGGGTGATCGCCTCGGCGCGCAGCCACGGCGCCAGCCGTTCCACCCCCTCGGCGCGCACGTCGAAGAGGTGGAGGCTCGCCCCGTTCAGCAGCGCGCCGAACAGGTCCATCACCGCCGCGTCGGTGGCGTACGAGGCCACCAGCGCCACCCGGTCGCCGGGCGAGATGCGGAGCGCGTTGGTGTAGGCCCGGATGTGCCCCAGGACGTTGCGATGGCTCTGTGCCACCCCCTTGGGCTCGCCCGTCGATCCCGACGTGTAGAGGAGGTAGGCCACGGCCCCCGGCGGCGTGTCGACCGCGCCGGCAACGTCACCCGCGTCCGCAGTGTCGGGCGCTATGTCGGACGCAGTGTCGGACGCGGTGTCTAACGCAGCGGACGGAGTGGCGGACGCGGTGTCGGACGGAGTGGCGGACGCCGTCTCGGATGCCGCCTCGGACGCCGCGGCAAAGGCGGGGGACGGGAGACGGGCATCGACGCGCAGGACGGCGCGCGGGCGGGCGTCCGGCATCTCGGCTTCGGCCAGCCGGCACGCGGCGGCCACGTGCGGATCGCCGGCCAGGATCAACGCCGCCCCGGCGTCGGCCAGCACCCGGCGCATCCGCGGCTCGGGCCAGGCGGGGTCGAGGGGGACGTACGTCTTCCCCGCCGCCAGCGTGCCCAGCACCGCGGCCACCATGGGCGCGCCGGGATCGAAGAGGAGCCCCACGCGCCCCTCGCCGGGGGCGAGGGCGGAGGCGACGCCGCGCGCCACCCCGCGCGCGAGCGCGTCCAGCTGCGCGTAGCTCCACTCGCCCTCGCGGGTGCGCAGCGCGGTCCGCTGCGGATGCGCGTCCACCTGCGCGCGGAAGCGCCGGTGGATCGGCTGGTCGACCGCTTCCGCCGCGAAGGGGGTGTACGGGTTCACCGGGCGCACGCGGCACGCCTCGGCCTCCATCTCCAGCGCGCGCCGCTCGGCCCCGGAGAGGAGCGCGAGGCGGTCCACGGGCCGGCCATCGTCGGCCGCCATCCCCTCGAGGAGCGTGCCGAGGAAGCCGGCCCAGCGCTCCACCGTCTCGCGGTCGAAGAGGCTCGTGGCGTACTCGATCCCCCCCACGATCCGCCCGTCCTCCTCCTCCAGAAAGAGCGACAGGTCGAACTTGGCCGTGGCCCGCGCCGCGCGCTCCAGCGGCGTCACGCGCACGCCGGGGAGGTCGAAGCGCCCCTGGGGAACGTTCTCCCAGGTGAAGAAGGCCTGGAAGACGGGGGTGTGCGACAGGCTCCGCGCGGGGTGCAGCAGCTCCACCACCTGCTCGAACGGGAGGTGCTGGTGCTGCTGCGCCGCGAGCGCCCGCGCTTTCACCCGCGCCAGCAGGCCGGCCGCGGTGGGCGCGCCGGCGAGGTCGGCCCGCAGCGCCAGCGTGTTGAGGAACAGGCCGATCAGCCCCTCCAGCTCGGTGCGGGGGCGGTTGGCCGCCGGCGTGCCGACCACCACGTCGCGCTGGCCGGCGAGGCGGCCCAGGAGGGCGGCCCACCCGGCCAGCACCGTCATGAACGGCGTGGCCCCGTGCCGCCGCCCCAGCGCGCGGAGTGCGGCCGACCGCTCCCGGCCCAGCACCACCGGCACCACCGCGCCGGCATGGTCCTGCTGCGGCGGGCGCGGCCGGTCGGCGGGGAGCTCCAGGAGCGCCGGGGCGCCGGCGAGCGCCTCGCGCCAGTACGCCGCGTGCCGGCGCAGCACCTCGCCGCCCACCCAGCGCCGCTGCCACGCCACGTACTCGGCGTACTGTGCGGGAAGCGGAGGAAGCGGATCGGCCTCGCCCCGGACGAACGCGGCATAGAGGGCGCTCAGCTCGTCGGCCAGCACCCCCATGCTCCACCCGTCCGAGACGATGTGGTGCATGGTGACCAGCAGGACGTGCCGTTCGCCGTCCAGCCGAACGAGCCGGCCCCGGGCGAGCGGCCCGCGCTCCAGCGCGAAGGGCGCCTGCGCCTCGGCCTCGGCCAGCCGCGCGAGCGCGGCTTCCGCGTCGTCCACGCCGCACAGGTCGTCCTCGGCGAGGGGGAAGGCGGCGCCCTGGGCCGGGGCGATCCGCTGCACCGGCTCTCCGCCCTCCTCGGCGAAGACGGTGCGGAGCGCCTCGTGCCTCGCCACCACGCGGTCGAGCGCGCGCACCAGCGCCGCGCGGTCGAGGGTGCCGTGCAGCCGCAGCCCCAGGGCCACGTGATAGGCGGCCCCGGCGCCGCCCAGCTGGTCGACGAACCAGAGGCGTGCCTGCGCGAAGGAGAGCGGGAGCCGCCCGCCGCGGTCCACCGGCTCCAGGGCCAGGAGGTCGGCGCGGGCGGCGCCCTCCAGGAAGCGTGCGAAGTCGGCCAGCACCGGGTGGTCGAACAGGTCGCCCTGCGCCACCTCGGCACCCAGCAGCCGGCCCACGCGCGAGATCACCTGCATGGCCGCCAGCGAATGGCCGCCGATCTCGAAGAAATGGTCGCGCCGGCCCACGCGCTCCACGCCCAGCACCTCGGCCCACACCCCGGCCAGCACGGCCTCCGTCGCCCCCTCCGGAGCCTCGTGGCCGTCGGCGCGCGCCTCCGCGCCGGGGGCCGGGAGCGCCTTGCGGTCGATCTTCCCGTTGGGGGTGAGGGGCATGGCGTCGAGCACCACGTACGCCGCCGGGGCCATGTACGCCGGGAGGCGCCCGGCCAGGTGCCGGCGGAGCGCGGGCACCAGCACCCGCGCGCGCCGCCCCCGCAGCGGGTCGGTCGCGAGCACGCCGGGGACGGAGCGCCCGGGGCCGAGCGGCGCCGCGAAGGGGCGGCGCGCGGCCGCGCCCCGGGCGAAGCGGGCGTCCATCCGGCCGGGGTCGTCGGCCAGCCGTACGTCGACCGTCCACCCCCGCGCCTCGCCCAGCCGCCAGAGCGCCTCGGGGTCCACCCCCTCCGCCGCCGCCCGCCGGCGCACGTCGGCCACCGTCTCCACCCCGCGCGGGTCGCGGCGGATCGCCAGCGCCTCCAGCGCGCCCGCCACCCGCGCGTTGGGAATGCCGGCGACCACCAGCGAAGCGCCTTCCTCCCCCTCCCCCCCCTCCACCTCCTCCGCCGCCAGCCGCGCCTCCAGCGCCTCCAGCGTCAGCCCCTGCGCCCTCCAGTCGATCCGCCGGGGCTCCGCCGTCCCTCCTTCCTCCCCCGCCCCGCCGTCCGTGCCGCCGTCCGTGCCGCTGTCCGTGCCGCCGTCCGTGCCGCCCTGTGGCGGGCCGACGTGGAGGACGACGTCGTAGCGGAAGGCGGTGAGCTCGTTGGCGAAGCGGCCGCGCTTCTGGAGCGTCTCCACCGCGCCGATGGAGCCGCCGGTAGCGGGGTCCCGAGCGAGCGAGCGGAAGAACGCGGGGTCGACGACCAGCTCGGTCTCCTGCGCCTGGGCCTGCTCCGCGCGCTCGCGCCACTCGGCCACCGGCCGCCCGGGCGGCGACGCGTGCGTCTCCACCGCGGTGCGGAAGGCGCCCAGGAGCCGCAGGTCGCGAACGTCGCCCACGAACACGCGGCCGCCCGGGCCCACCAGCCGCGCCGCGCCCTCCAGCACGCGCGACAGGTGGCCCAGGCCGGGGAAGTACTGGACGACGGAGTTGATCACCACGGTGTCGAACGACGCCGGCTCCAGCCCGGCGAAGTCGTCGGCGGCGCGGTGCACCACCTCCACGTGGCCCAGCTCCGGGCGCCGCGCCCGCAGCCCGCGCAGCTGTTCCACCACGCGCGCGGAGATGTCGGTGCCCACGTAGCGCTCGCACCCCGGGGCCAGGCGCCACAACAGGAGCCCCGTCCCGCACCCGATCTCCAGCACGCGCCGCGGCCGGAGCGCGGCGATGCGCGCCACCGTCGCCTCCACCCACTCGCGCATCTCCTCCGCGGGAAGCGGCTCTCCGGTGAAGCTGCTGTTCCACCCGCTCACGTCGAACGTGGGGTCGGCTCCGGCGGGCTCGCGGTAGACCCAGTCCCACGCGGCCGACCACTCCGCCTGGTGCCCGGCCTCCCAGTCGCCTTCCCCCGCGTCCGCCATCTCGTCGACCCCCCGGGGGTCGGGCACCAGGTAGGCCGCCAGCCGTCGGTCGCCGGGCGCGTCCTCGCGCGCCACCACCACGGCCTCGCGCACGCCGGCGTGCTCGCGGAGCCGTGCCTCCACCTCGCCCAGCTCGATGCGGAAGCCGCGGACCTTGACCTGCGCGTCCAGCCGGCCCAGGAACTCCAGCGCGAACGCGCGCGAGGGCCGTCGCGCGGGCGTGGAGCCGTCGGCGAGATCGCATGCCTCGTCGCCGTTCGGCACCTCCCTCCAGCGCACCCGGTCGCCGGTGCGGTACAGCCTCCCGCCCGCCCGGGGGCCGAACGGGTCGGGAACGAAGCGCTCGGCGGTGAGCGAGGGGCGGCCCAGATAGCCGCGCGCCAGCCCGCTCCCGCCCAGGTACAGCTCGCCCGCGGCGCCGGGCGCCACGGGGCGCATGGCGCCGTCCAGCACGTAGGCCCGCGTGTTCGCGATCGGCCGTCCGATCGTGGCCGGGCCGCCCGCCGCGCGCCGCGTCCAGGTGCTGTACGTGGTGTCTTCCGACGGCCCGTACAGGTCGTACACGCGCTCGATTCCGCCGCGCGCGTACAGCGCGTCCACCAGCTCGCCGTGAAGCGGCTCGCCGGCCAGGTTCACCGTCTTCACCGACGCGGGGATCCCGCCGTTCGCCAGCAGCGCGGCGATGGCCGAGGGAACGGTGTTGACCAGCCGCACCTCGCCCGCGTGGACCGAGGTGGCGACGGCCAGCGCGTTCTCCACCACGATCGCGCGGCCGCCCAGCGACAGCGGGAGGAAGATCTCGAAGACGGAAAGGTCGAAGCAGATGGACGTGGACGCGAGGACGCCGCCCAGCTCCTCGCCCGTGAACACCCCCGCCGCCCACGACAGGAGCGCGACCACGCTCCCATGCTCGATCGCCACCGCCTTGGGGACGCCGGTGGAGCCCGAGGTGTAGATCAGGTACGCGAGGTTGCGCGGGCCCGCTCCGCTGCGCGGCGCCCGCGCGCTCTCGGCCGCGATCTCGCGCGCGTCGCCGTCCACGCTCACGACATGAACCTCCGCGGGCACGGGGAGGAGGCCGCGCAGCGTGTCCTGCGTCACCAGCGCCGCCACGCCCGCGTCGAGCAGCGTGAACGCCAGCCGCTCCGCGGGATACGCCGGGTCGAGCGGAACGTAGGCCCCGCCCGCCTTCAGCACCCCGAGCATCGCGGCGACCAGCTCGCTCCCGCGCTCCAGGCAGATCCCCACCCGCGCCTCCGGCCCCACGCCCAGGCGCCGGAGCCGCCGGGCGATGCGGTTCGCCCGCGCGTCCAGCTGGGCATAGGTGAGCGCCGCGCCTTCGTGGAGCACCGCCTCCGCCCCCGGCGTGCGCGCAACCTGCGCCGCGAAGAGGTCGTGGATGCACAGGTCGCGCGGATACGGCGCGTCCGTGCGGTTCCACGCCTCCACCTCGCGCGCCAGCTCCGCCTCGCGCGGCAGGTCCGTCTCCATAGCGGCATCCACGCCGTCCGCATCGTGACCCCCACCGGGTTCCGGCACGTCGCCCCCGTAGGCCGGCACGACCGCCGGTTCGTTGCGCCGGTCGTCGTCGAGCGTGTGCATGGATGTCATCGAGCAGGGTCCGCGAGCAGGGGGTGCATGCGGTGCGGATACGCGCTGGCCGTGGTGGATGGGCCGCAGCCAAACGACGCGCGCGCGAATCACGGCGACGCCGAAGCAACCCCGTCACCGGCCAAACGCCGACAGGCCGCACATCTGATGTTTATCTGGATCGGAGGGAGGATAGGACCGGTACGGATGGCGCGTCAAGGGAAATGACCTTGATGTTATGTCGTTAAAAGCGTGCAATGTCCGTATGAAGGAGGAGGAGTCCTGCGATGAGATGATGCGTCTATGGCCAGGGCTTCCCCGAACGGCTGCTGTTCGCTCGACCGTCGATCGATCCTTCAGTCACCGCCATGATCAGGTGAGGATGCGAGTGCAGTGCAGCGGCTTCTTCAGAATGACATTATGGCAATCGAGATCCAGAATCGATTGCCGTGCGGGTCCCGGTGCAGGGATCGCGTGGAACGGCCGGGATCGTGATCCAGTTGAATCCACGTCGCGGGTGTCCGACATCAACGCTTCACGCGGGCCCGGTAGGGCCGAACGTGTTCGACGCCGGCCGGCGTGGGG
>Ga0070686_100000267_pt1 | contig 35636 bp, 31 predicted proteins | sample KBSS23LmetaG_FD_65654 | JGI IMG/M metagenome (GOLD analysis project Ga0070686, IMG submission 65654) | Switchgrass rhizosphere microbial communities from Kellogg Biological Station, Michigan, USA - KBS S2-3L metaG | ecosystem: Host-associated > Plants > Roots > Rhizosphere ... | reverse complement strand
ACGCCCGATGCGCTTGTGCTCGACCTGGCAATGCCGATCGTCGACGGCTGGACCGTGCTCAAGCACGTGCGCGAATCGAGTCTCACCGCGCACATCCCCGTCGTCGTCGTCTCGGCGCTGTCCGAGGCTCGCGACGACGCCTTTGCCGCCGGCTGCGACGCATATCTGATGAAGCCGTGCGCGCCCGACGTGGTCTACCTGCAGTTGCGGGCCCTGATGCGGCTGCGCGGTGACCCGCTGCCGGTCTGAGCTCAGCCGCCGGATCCGTTGCGTCGATCGCCCCGGCTGCGGCGTTCCTTCTGCCGCCGCTCCGTCCCGGTCGGGTTGCCCGTATTCACTTTTCGCCGATCTGTCAGTCGCCGCTCATGAGTCGTACGCCGCTCGCGCGCCGCCTGCACGGGCACCGCGGCAGCAGCCGCCGCGCGCTCGCGCTGCAGCCGCACGGTGCGTCGCGACGGATCGAGCACGTCGAGCAGGCCTTCGTACACGACTTTCGCGCGGCCATCAGCCGGCGTCCTGGCCATCACTTCGCGAAGGTAGCTCGCGGCCGCCTGGATGTTGGCTCGCTGCCAGTTCGGGTTCATCAGCTGCAACTGTAATACGATCGTGGAGCGTGGCGGGCTGCGTGGGCGGCGCGCCGGAGCCATTCCTGCATTGACACCCGCCGACCAGGCCTGGCACATCGTCCTCTCCGCGGCCGCCGAAGCCGATCGCGTGGCCGGCACCGCGGAACCGGCCGTGTACGCGGCGACCGCCGCCGGCGATCTGCGCCGCGTTGCGGACGACGCGTCCGACGCGGTCCTCCGCTGGCAGCCGCGCTCGGGGTGGTCGGTCGTCATCGGCGAGGACGACCCGCGGCATCCGCTCATCGATTTGTACCTGCCGATCTGCAGCGCCACCGATGCGCGTCCGATCACGGTCGGCCACCTCGGACAGAGCCTCGACGGCTTCATCGCCACGCATGCCGGCGAGTCGCAGTTCGTCACCGGCGAGGAGAACATCCGCCACCTTCACCGGCTGCGCGCGCTGTGCGACGCGGTCGTGGTCGGCGCGGGGACAGTTGCCGCCGATGACCCCCAGCTGACGACGCGCCACGTCAGCGGCCCGAGCCCGGTCCGTGTCGTGCTCGATCCCTCGCGGCGGCTGGCTGATCATTACCGGGTGTTCACCGACGCGGCGGCCAACACGCTCTACGTCTGCGGCAAATCCGCGCTGCGTGACGGCGACACGCACGTCGGGCAGGCTGCGGTCATCGCGGTCGACGACGAAGGCGATCGCCTCGACGTGACGGCGGTGCTGACGATGCTGCGGGCGCGCGGCTGCCATCGCATCTTCGTCGAGGGTGGCGGCGTGACCGTCTCGATGTTCCTGGAGGCGAACGCGCTCGATCGCCTGCAGATTGCCATCGCGCCGCTGCTGATCGGCGACGGCCGGCCGGCGATTCGCCTCGCGCCGCGGCTGGCGCTCAGCGACTGCCATCGGCCGCACTACCGCGTGTTTCGCATGGGCGCCGACGTGCTGTTCGACTGCGACTTGCGATCGGACGCCGCCGACCAGCCGGCCGGCGACGGCGGCGCGATCACGCGCGTCATTTGATCCACGCCGCGAGATCCTCGTGGCCGACGACAATCGCCGATCGCGCCGCCGCGACGTGCTCGAGGCGCCGCTGCCGCCACGCATCGATGGCGGCCGCATCCGCCGGCTGCATCTCAGCCGCCGCCGCCGCCCAGCCGTCGATCAACTCGCGCTGCAGCTTCGCGTCGCCATCGTCCAGCGTCCAGTCGCTGCGGTCGCGCTCGACGGTGAAGCCGCGCGAGGCAAACGCCTGCTGCGTCACGTCGGCGGCATCCGGCCCCAGCGCCGGACCGAAACCCTTGTCGGTCCGCTGATGCCGGTTGACGAGATCGCGCACCATGTCGTCGTCGCGATCGACAGGAGTGCATGCGATGCGGCCGTCGTAGGTGAGCGCAAACAACGACACAGCGCGCGACGACTGACACCGCTGGGCGAGCGCCTCGATCCAGGCGGCCGAGACGAGATCCAGCAGCGCCGACGCGGTGACGAGCGAGACGGACTTGAAGAGGTCGGCGTTGCCCTCGAGATCGGCGAGGTCGCGCGGCTGGAGATGCACGCTGGCGACGATCGCCCACATTGCCGGCGTGCGGATGCGCGCGAGCAGCGTGCGATCGCGATCGATCACCCGCCAGTGCTGCACCGGCGGCAGGCGACGTGTGAGATACCGCAGATTCGAACCAGTACCCGATCCGAGATCGAGGACGTGCAGCGGCGGCCGCCCCATCAACCGCCGCGCGATCTCGCGCGTCAGCCGCGCCGACCGGGCTCGATGATCGGCCGGCTCGCGCAGTGCCAGCCATTCCGCGGTGAAATCACCCACGGCGCATCTCCCGGGCGCGAGTCAGGACCGCCGCCATGCGCGCGGCGGCGTCGTCCCACGTCGGCAGACGGTCGCGAACGCGCCGCGCGCCGGCCGCGAGCCGCGCGCGAAGGCCGGCGTCGACGAGGACGCGCGTCAGCGCCTCGGCAAAGGCGTCGCGATCGCCGGGCGGCGCGACCACGCCGGCCTCGGTGCCCACGAGATCCGCAATCGCGCCGGTCGACGTGCTCACCACCGGCAGTCCTCGCGCGAGCGCTTCGGCGACGGCCATTCCATATCCCTCGTACAACGTCGCCAGCACGAAGAGGTCGGCGCGGTCGTACTCGCCGCCGAGCGCCTCCGGTCCCAAGTCGCCAATCAGCTCGACGCGAGTCGCGAGACGAGGATTCGCGAGTCGCGTTCGGACGTGCGCGGTCGTCACTTCGTCGCGATCGGCGCTGCCGGCGCAGCGCAGCGTCCAGTTGTCGAAAGGCACCGACGTCAGCGCGTCGAGGAGAATCTCGTAGCCTTTGCGCGGCGTGACCGTCGCGACGCAGAGAAGCTGTACCGGGGCGCTCGCAAGCTGCTCTCTATGAATTCTGGCCAGCGGCGCGGGATCGGTGCCGGGCTCGATCGTGGTGATCCGGGCTGGCTCGACGTCGAATCGTGACAGCGTCGCGGCGGTGGCGCGGCTGGTGACGACGACCTGCCGGGCGGCGGTGAGGGCGCGCCGCTCGCTCGCGTCGAGCGTTGCCGCCTGGTCGGTCGACAGACCCGTTTCGAGCGCGAGCGGATGGTGCACGAGCGCAACGATCGGCAGGCGCGACGCGTGCGCGATGGCTTCCTCGGGCAGCGCGCCGAGCGCGAGGCCGTCAACCACCGTCACCTCGCCGTCGGGGATCGCGGCGAGCGCCGCGGCTGCGTCGGCGCGCGCCGCTGCGGTTGGCCAGGGAAAGGTGTCATCGAGGCGAACGAGCCGCACGTTCCAGCCGACGGCGCGCAGTCCGCTGATCACGCGCCGGTCGTAGCCGTAGCCGCCGGTCCGCGTCTCGAGGTCTCCCGGCACGATCACGGTGACTGCGCCGGGCGGCCGGTCGTCACTGGGCACGCGTTACGGGACCGCCGCTTCGTACGAAGCGCTCGCGACGTGCGACTCGTGCAAGGTCACGCGGACGCTCTCCACGCCGCGCGCCGCCTCGCCCAGCTCGCCGCGGCCGATCGCGGCGGCCACGCGATCGAAAATGATCCGCGCCAGGAATTCAGTGGTCGTGTTGCGGCCCGTGAACTCGGCGACGTCGTCGAGATTCCGGTAGTTCAGATCGGCGAGCGTCGCGTGCAGCACCTCGCCGGCGCGGCCGATGTCGACGACGATGTTGTGGGCATCGAGGTCGCGGCGGCGGAACTCGAGATCGACGACGAAGGTGGCGCCGTGGAGGCGCTGCGCCGGGCCGAAGATCTCGCCGGCGAAGCTGTGCGCGATCATGAAGTGGTCGCGAACCGAAACGCTGTACACCTAGGCGTACCTCACGCGATGGAAAATCGTGTCGGCCGGGCCGGCGGCGATTCGCGCCATCACCTCCGGCAGATCCTCGAACGCGCTCTCGCCGGTGATCAGCACGTCGAGCGCCGGATCGGCGAGCATCGCGAGCGCCAGCTGCATGCGCCGCTGCGAATCCCACCGCGCCCGCTGCGACGCGGCGACGCTGCCCACCTGCGACGACTTGATCGTCAGCCGGCGCGCATGGAAGGCCTCGCCGAGCGGCACGCCCACCGCGCGATCGCCGTACCAGCTCATCTCGATCACGGTCGCCTCGAAGCCGGCAATCTCGAGCGCGCGCTGCAGGCCGGACGGCGAGCCGCTGACGTGAATCACCACGTCGCGATCGCCGCACGCCGTGGCCGGAATCGCGAAGTGAACGCCGAAGGCGCGCGCCACCGCGGCCCGTGACGCGTTCACGTCGACCAGCTCGACATCGCAGTGTGGAATCCGTCCGGCGATGTAGGCGACCAGGCTCCCAACGGTGCCGGCGCCGATCACGGTCACGCGATCGCCGACCTGAATGCCGGCATCCCATACACCGTTGATGGCCGTCTCGAGATTCGCGGCGAGCACCGCGCGCGCCGGCGGAACCGCGTCTGGCAGCGGGTGCACCGCCGCCGCCGGCACGACATAGCAGGTCTGGTGCGGATACAGCACGAATGCGTGGCGCCCTGCGAGCGCCGCAGGTCCCTGCACGACGGTTCCGACGCTCGCGTAGCCATACTTCACAGGCGCCGGGAAGGTTCCCGCCTGGAACGGCGCCGCCATCCGCTCGCGCTCCGATGCCGGCACGCGGCCCTGGAAGACGAGGGACTCGGTTCCGCGGCTGATGCCGCTGAACAGGGCGCGGACGGCGACCTCATCCGGGGCGGGATGGCGCAGCGGTTCGTCGCGAATCTCACCTCGGCCGGGCGCGGCGACCCAGAACGCCCGCGCCTGCTCGCAAACCATGCGCAGACAATATAATGGACGGACCCACACACGTGAGAACCGCAGTCTGGCGGCTGCCTGACGCGCCTCTGCGCGCCAGCGCCGTCTCTACGAAGCTCGTCGGTCTGTTTGCCGTGGTGTCGCTCGCCGCGGCCGCGCGGATCAGTTTGCCGCTCAGCGCGCTCTACGCCTGGACGGCGCCGGCGACGTTCGCGCTGCTCATGCTGGTGTCGCTCGGCTTCGTCCAGCAGCATCATCCGTTCGCGCGCTTCGGTCCGGCCAATCAGGTGACGACCGCCCGCGCGCTCGGCGTCGCGATGATCGTCGCGCTGGTCGGTGAGCTGCGCGTGCCGGTGCTGGCCGCGACCGCGGCGGTCGCGAGCGTCGTCGTGATCATGCTCGACGGCGTGGACGGCTGGCTGGCGCGGCGCCACCGGATCGCGAGCGACTTCGGCGCGCGCTTCGACATGGAAGTCGACGCGCTGCTGATTCTGGCGCTGTCGATGCTCGCCTGGCGGTTCGACAAGGCGGGCGTCTGGGTGATCGCATCGGGCGCGATGCGCTACGCGTTCGTCGCCGCCGGCCTGTGCTGGCGCTGGCTCGAAGCGCCGCTCCCGCCGAGCCGTCGCCGCAAGACCGTGTGCGTCGTGCAGCTGGCGGCGCTCACCATCATCCTGTTGCCGGTCGTCACCCCGCCCTTGAGTACCGCGATTGCGGCGGGTGCGCTCGCCGCGCTCACCGGTTCGTTCCTCGTCGACACGCTGTGGCTCTGGCAGCGCGCCGCGTAGCGCTTCCGGCGCTCATCGCAGCGCTCGCGCTGCTGAACGCGTCGCTTTCCTTTCACAACATCTGGCCGACGCCGGCCATCGCGTGGACCGGTGAGCTGTCGGTCGAATGGGCCGCCGTCGTCCTGATGCTTGCGCTGGTTCGCCAGCTCCGCGGTTCTGTGCCGCGCGCCATGGTCCGCGTCGCCGCCGGCGCGTGGATCATCCTCACCATCGGGCACTACGCGGATGTGACAACGCCGGCCCTGTATGGGCGCGACATCAATCTGTACTGGGATCTGCGCTACATGCCCGACGTGGCGCGGATGGTCGGCGCCGCGGCGCCGGTGTGGCTGATGGCGGCGATCGTGATTGGCGTCGCCGCTGTGCTGTTGCTGCTCTACTTCATCTTCCGCTGGGCGCTGCTGAGGGTCGTCGCCGCGCTCGACGTCCGTCGCGTGCGCATGACGCTCAGCGGCGTCGGTGTGGCGGCCATCGTTCTCTTCGCAGCGCAGCACACCAGCGAAGCGGTGCCGGCGGTTCCACCCTTCGCGACGCCGGTGACGGAGACCTACGCGCGGCAGGTGAAGCTCGTCGCCGGCGCGATGAGCGCGTCGACGACGCTGCCGCCGAGCCCGTCGTTCGAGGCTGATCTGTCGCGCACCCAGGGCGCCGACGTCTTCCTCGTCTTCGTGGAAGCGTATGGCGCGGTGGCCTACGAGCGTCCGGATATCGCGCCGTTCCTGACCACGCCGCGGTTCGACCTCGACACCGCCATCCACGAAACCGGGAGGCGTGTCGTCTCGGCATTCGTCGATTCACCAACCTTCGGCGGGTCGTCGTGGCTCGCGCACATTTCGTTGATGTCCGGGATCGAAGTCCGCGACCCGGAAACCAACGCGCGGCTGATGACCGAGCATCGCGACACCATCGTCACGACGTTCTCGCGCGCCGGCTATCGCACGCTCGCGCTGATGCCGGGGCTTCGGCAACGCTGGCCCGAGGGATCGTTCTACCGCTTCGATGAGACGTATGGCGCCGCGCGTCTCGATTACGGCGGCCCAGAGTTCGGCTGGTTCGCCATTCCAGATCAATTCACGCTGGCGCGCATCGATACGCTCGAGGTCGATCGCGCATCACGCCCGAACCTGTTCGTGTTCTACCCCACCATCTCAACCCATTTCCCGTTCAGTCCGACGCCGCCCTATCAACCGGACTGGGGACGGATGTTCGACGCGCACCCGTACGACGGCCCCTCGATCGTCCGCGCGTACGCGAAGCAGCCCGACTGGACGCATTTCGCGCCCGGCTACGTCGACGCCGTCGCCTACACCTACGCCACCCTCGCCGGCTACCTCCGCAAACAGCGCGGCCGCGATATCGTCCTCGTCGTCATCGGCGATCATCAGCCGGCCGCGGCGGTGAGCGGCGAAGGCGCCTCGTGGAGCGTGCCGGTGCACGTCGTGTCGAGCCGCGACGCGATCCTCGATCGGCTGCTGGCGCGCGGTTTTCATACCGGTCTGGTACCCGCGCGGCCGGCGCTCGGCCGCATGCACACGCTGCTGCCGATTCTGCTCGACGCGTTCGGCCGGCAGCCTTCCGCTCCCTCCAGTGCGGCAGAGCGCGGACGCGCGGCGTACTCGTTCTGAACTGAACGAACGTCACGGCGATCAGCTGCCGGCAAAAAGCGGGCGCGGGCACAATCCGTGCTCTGTAGCCGTGACGTGATTGGTTCGCCTCCACGCATAAGGACCTGGACGCCGACGCTCGGCGCTGTGCCGGCGAGCGGCGGCGCGCAGTTCACGGTGTGGGCGCCAGATGCCGGCGCGGTCGATGTCGTGTTCGCACAGGCCACCGGTAGCGTCACCCGCGCGTTGCGCCGAAGGCCGAATGGCTGCTTCAGCGCGTGGGTACCCGATGTCGCCGCCGGCGCGCGGTATCGGTTCCGGCTCGACGGCAACGGCGAGTATCCGGATCCGGCGTCGCGCTTCCAGCCCGAAGGTGTCCACGGCCCGTCGATGCTGGTCGACCCGGCGGCGTTCGTCTGGACCGACGACGGCTGGAACGGCGTCTCGCGCGACCACCTCGCGATTTACGAACTGCACGTCGGCACGTTCACGCCAGAAGGGACCTTTGCCGGGGTCGAGTCCCGTCTCGACTATCTCGCGTCGCTCGGCATCACGGCGATCGAGCTGATGCCGGTGGCGGAGACCGCCGGCTCGCGCAACTGGGGGTATGACGGCGTCGACCTGTTCGCGCCGTCGCATCGCTACGGCACACCCGACGATCTGCGCCGGCTCGTCAATGCGGCGCACCGGCACGGTCTCGCGGTGATCCTCGACGTCGTCTATAACCACGTGGGCCCTGACGGCGCATATCTGTCGGTGTTCAGCGGCCGCTACTTCACCGATCGCCATCCCAGCCCGTGGGGTGCCGGCGTCAACCTGGACGGCGAGGACGGCGAGCAGGTGCGCGCCTTCTTCATCGAGAACGCGCTGCACTGGATCCACGAGTACCACGTCGACGGCCTGCGGCTCGATGCGACGCATGCGCTCGTCGACGACAGCGACAGACACTTTCTCGCCGAGCTCGCCGAGCGCGTGCGCGCCAGCGCGATCCGCCCGGTCGTCCTGATCGCCGAGGACGAGCGGAACCTGGCGACGCTTGTCGAGGATCCGCCGTACGGCTACGGGCTCGACGGCGTGTGGGCCGACGACTTTCATCACCACGTGCGCCGCGCGCTCGCCGGCGACGCCGAGGGTTACTTCGCCGATTTCACCGGCGACGCCGCCGACATCGCGACGACGCTGCGGCGCGGCTGGTTCTACACCGGGCAGCCGACGCTGCGCAGCGGCGAGCGGCGCGGCAGCGATCCGTCGCGCGTCGATCCGCGGCGGATGATCATCTGCCTCCAGAATCACGATCAGATCGGCAACCGCGCCTTTGGCGATCGCCTCCATCATGCGATCGATCTCGCGGCGTATCGCGCCGCGTCGGCGCTCCTGCTCGTCGCGCCGGAAACACCGCTGCTGTTCATGGGCCAGGAGTGGGCCGCGACCTCGCCCTTCCAGTTCTTCACCGATCACGAGCCGGAGCTCGGCGCCAAGGTGACGGAAGGGCGGCGGCGGGAATTTTCCGACTTCTCCGAGTTTGCCGACCCGGCCGCGCGCAGCCGGATTCCCGATCCGCAGGCGCTCGACACGTTCGAGGCGAGCCGGCTGACGTGGGCGGAGATGTCCGCGCCGCCGCACGCCGGCATCCTGCGCCTGTATCGCGCGCTGCTGGCGCTGCGCCGCGAGATGCGCCGCAGCCATCCGGCGGCGGCGTTCGAGATCTCCGCCGTCGACGATCGGACGATCGCGGTCGCGCGCGGCGCCCACCTGGTCATCGTCCGCCTTGGCGGCGCCGCGATCGTGGCGCTCGATGCAGTGGCCACCGGCGACAGCTACAGCATCGTGCTGAGCACCGAGGACGGCGCGTTTGGCGGCGATGGCTGCGTGCCGCAGCTTCGCGAGGACGGCCGTGCGATCGAATTCGCCGGCCCGGCGGCAATCGTCTTGAAACGACGGTAGGGCCTACGCGTCCTGCGCTTCGGCGCCGGCGACGAACTGCGCGTGCGCAACGGCGGCGACCAGCGACACGCCGCCGATGATGTTGCCGACGAGCGACGGGAGGAGGAACCGGACGACGTAATCGCCGATCGACAACTCGGCGCGCGCGACCAGGAACAACGTTTCAACAGATCCGGCGATCACATGGCTGAGGCGGCCGAGGCCGACGAGATAGGTGATGATGATGATCACCCAGATCCGCGACGTCTCCGCGAACGGCAGCAGCCACACCATCAGCGCGATCAGCCAGCCGGCAAAGATGCCGCGGAGCAGCATCGGCCCGAGCGTCGGCTCGATCGACTCTCGCGCCACTGCCGCCATCGCCTCCTGGACGTCCGGCTGAAACACCGGGCCGCGCGCCACGACCCACGCGAACACCGCAGCGCCGACGAGGTTGGCGAGCAGCACGGTTGCCCACAACCGCATCACGTTGGCGGCCATCAGCGAATCGCGGCGGCGCAGCGCAGGCAGGATGACGGTGAGCGTGTTTTCCGTGAACAGTTGCTGGCGCCCGAGCACGACGATCAGGAAGCCAACGCTGTAGCCGAGCTTCGTCACCAGCGGCCGCCACAGCGCATCCGGCAGCGCCGCCCGCAGCAGCGCCTCGGTCGCGAACGAAAAGCCCATCGACATGCCGGCGGCCAGGCCCGACCAGGCGAGCGCCGACGTATTGCGCTCGAGTTCGTCTTCACCTTCCTTGCGGACCGCGTGATAGACGATGGCGCCGGTCGGCGCGCTCAGCTCGTGGGCTTCGGCAAGGTCGGGCTTGTACGCCATCGCGTCGCCCTGCGACGTGCAAGTTCACCGCCGCGGCCTCAAGGTTGCACCGTCGCTCTTCGATGCTGCTCGCCGGATTCACGCTCCTCGGCGCCAACGCCGAGAACGGCAAGCGGCTGCTCGTCAGCATCGGCATCGTCGCGGCGGTGATTGCGGCGCGCTACGCGATTGTCGGCGTCGTGCGGCTGGTCACCGGCGAGAAACCGAACGAGCGCGTCGTCTTCTGGACGCGTCAGGGAGCGAGCCTCGCGACCGCCGTGCTGGCCGCCGCCGCGCTCGCCTCGGTATGGTTCGAGAACAGCGGCCGCCTCGCGACCGTCGTCGGTTTCATCGGCGCCGGCCTCGCCTTCGCGCTGCAGAAGGTCGTCACCGCCTTTGCCGGCTACCTGGTGATTCTGCGCGGCAAGACGTTCACCGTTGGCGATCGCATCACGATGGGCGGGGTCCGCGGCGACGTCGTCGCGCTCACCTTCCTGCAAACGCGCATCATGGAGATGGGCGAGCCGCCGAGTGCACAGCCCGGCGACAACCCGAGCTGGATCAACGCGCGGCAGTACACCGGCCGCATCGTCACCGTCACCAACGACAAGGTGTTCGAAGAGCCGGTGTTCAACTACACGCGCGAGTTCCCGTTCATGTGGGAGGAAATCAGCATTCCGATTTCCTACAAAGGCAACCGCCGGCGCGCCGAAGAACTGCTGCTCAACGCGGCCAACGACGCGACGGCGGCGTTCCGCGACACCGCCGCGTCGGCGCGCGGACGCCTCGAAGAGAAGTACTTCATCGATCTGGAGACGCTCGAGCCGAAGGTCTATTACAACCTCACCGACAATTGGGTCGAGCTGCACGTCCGCTTCGTGACGCCGGTCCGCGGCGTTCGGGCGATCAAGGACGAGATGCAGCGGCGCCTGCTCGACGATTTCGAAGCCGCCGGCATCGAGATCGCGAGCGGCACCTACGCGATCGTCGAGTTCCCGCCGCTGCGCCTCGCCCCCGATGTGGCGTCCGCGCTGACGCACGGACGCGAGGCAAAGTGAGAAGTCAGAAGTGTTACTTCTCACTTCTTACTTCCGCGCGAAGCGGCGGAAGCGCGAGGTCGGCGCCGGCCGTCGTCCCCAGCTCGCGGGTCGATGAGCGCACGCGGCTCGCGAACACGAAGCGGCGTCCGTCGCTCTCGACTTCGCCGATCACCCAGCTCGCCCGCTCGCCCTTGACGGTGCCATTGCCCGTCTTGGCGCGAACGACCGGCGGTGGCGACGCGACCGCGAAGTCGTGGACGCCGGAGGCGTTCGACAGTTTGCCGGGCGGCATCGTCATCGCCGCGATCACCGTATCGACGTGCCGGCGCGCGATCGGCAGCTGGTAGGAAAACATCCGCTTGAGAAACGCGATCTGTTCCCGTGGCGAGATCGTCAGCTCGCCGTTGAGCCAGAACCGATCGACCGGTCCCGAGAAGGTCTGGGATCCATAGCTGAACGCGCGCAGGTGCGTGAGCTCGCGGTCGCGGCCAATCGATCGCGCCGCGCGCTGAAAGAACCAGACGACCGACGACTTGATCGCCGAATCGAGCGTGTGATCGTGCTCCCACACCGGAAAATCCTGCTTCGTGCCGTCCCATGTCATCGTCGTGCTGTCCGAGACGACGCCGGTGTCGAGCGCGATCAACGCGTGCGGAACCTTGAACGTCGATGCCGGCAGCGTGCGGCGGTCGCATTCGGCGCCGCCGACGACGGTCTCAGGCGCACCGTCGAGGGGGGCGATGATGACGCATTCCCCGGCGGCGGCTGGTGGCGGCGGCGGCGCTGCCAGCGTAGGCAGGATGAACGCAAGAGCGGCGATGATCATGGCGACGAGCGTATCATCAGCATCGGAACTGACGCATGCAGGCTGTCATGCCCACCGCTGCCGCGTCCGCGTTCATGGCGCGGTTCGGCCTTCGCTATCCGATCATGCAGGCGCCGTACGGCGGCCCGGTGCTGGCCGCCGCGATCTCCAACGCGGGCGCGCTCGGCAACGTGTCGCTGTGGGTCGGCACCGAAGAGGCGGCGCGCGAGCGCGTGCAACTGATGCGGCAGAGCACCGCGCAGCTGTTCGCGGTGAATTACGTGCTCAGCTTCGAGCCGCGCTCGCTGCCGGCGGCGCTCGACGCCGGCGCGCCGCTGGTGCATTTCTCGTGGGGCGTTCCGCCGGCGGCGATGGTGGCGACGGTACGGCAGCGGCGGGCGCTCTTCGGCGTGCAGGTCGCGACGGTCGACGGCGCGTCCGCCGCCCTCGACGCCGGGGCGTCGTACCTCGTCTGTCAGGGGATCGAAGCCGGCGGTCATGTGCAATCGAGCACACCGCTCTACGAGCTGCTGCCGCGCATCGTCGAGCAGGCGAAGGACACGCCGGTCCTCGCCGCCGGCGGCATCAGCCGCGGACGTGATATCGCCCGCGCGCTCGGCGCCGGTGCGTCTGGTGTACTGCTCGGCACACGCTTCGTGGCGACGCAGGAGAGCATGGCGCACCCCGAGTACAAGGCGGCGCTGGTCGGCGCCGCATCGACCGACACGGCGCTGTCGGTCTGCTTTCAGGACGGCTGGCCCGGGGCGTTGCATCGCACGCTGCGCAACGGGACGCTCGAGCGGTGGGAGGCGGCAGGGTGCCCGCCGGTTGGACAGCGGCCCGGCGAAGGCGACGTCGTCGCGCGTCTGGCGGACGGCAGCGCGGTGGCGCGCTACCATTTCGCGTCGCCGCAGCGCGGCGTCGAAGGAGACGTCATGGATCTCGCGCTGTATGCCGGCGCCGGCGTCGGTGCGATCGCCGATCTGCCGCCGGCCGCTGAACTGATCACGCGGCTGTGGGAAGAATGTGTCTCGTCATGCGGGGGAACAGTCTGACAATGACCGACCGATACAAGGTGGCCGTCGTCCAGGCGTCGCCGATCGTGTTCGATCGCGATCGCACGCTCGACAAGCTGCACGCGCTCGCCTCCGATGCGGCGCGACAGGGCGCTCGCGTGGTGCTGTTTCCGGAGGCGTTCGTCTCGGCGTACCCGCGCGGCCTCGATTTCGGCGCCTACGTTGGCGGCCGCACCGACGAAGGGCGCGAAGATTTCCGCCGCTACTGGGAAAGCAGCGTCGACGTACCGGGACCGGCCATCGATCGCCTCTCCCGCACCGCGCGCGCCTGCGACATCTATCTCGTCGCCGGGATCGTCGAACGCGACGGCGGGACGCTCTACTGCACGGCGGTGTTCTTCGGCCCCGACGGCGCCTATCTCGGCAAGCACCGCAAGGTGATGCCGACGGCGTCGGAGCGCCTCGTGTGGGGGTTTGGCGACGGATCGACGATGCCGGTGTACCCGACGCCGTACGGCACGCTCGGCGCGGTGATCTGCTGGGAGAACTACCTGCCGCTGATGCGCGCGGCGATGTACGCGAAAGGCATCGAGCTCTATTGCGCACCGACGGCCGACGCGCGCGACTCGTGGATCGCCTCGATGCGGCACATCGCCGTCGAAGGCCGCTGCTTCGTGCTGTCGTGCAACCAGTTCAACCGCCGCCGCGACTTCCCGGCGAACTACCGCACGCCGTTCGGCGACGATCCCGAGACGGTGGTGTGCCGCGGCGGCAGCTGCATCGTCGATCCATTCGGCAACTTTCTCGCCGGCCCGAACAGCGACGGCGAAGCGATCCTCGTCGCCGAAATCGATCGCGCGCAGATCGTCCGCGGCAAGTACGACCTCGACGTCGTCGGCCACTACGCGCGGCCGGATATTTTCCAGCTGCACGTCGACGAGCGCGCCAAGCGGCCCGTCAACACCGAAGACGGCAAGACCGAAGGGGTAGCTACCGTTTGACGGCGCGAATCGTGATTTTGTAAGTGTTCTCGGCGTTGAGATTGATCAACGCCACGAACTGGCGCCCTTCGAAGGTGCCGATCGTTCCGGACTGCGACACCGCTGACACCTCCCAACCGGCCGGCAGGAGGACGGTGTTGCGCAGGCCGTGAAGCGTCCGCTCGAACACCAGCTCTCCATTGGTCGTTTTGTAGGATCCGTCCGCCAGCGTGCCGGTGATCTGCAGGTGCGCGCTCTGTTTCTCGTCGGTAATCGGCACATCCAATTTCACGACGGTGACACTGCCTTCCCTGGTTGGCGTGAAGGTTTTCGCCGTGTCGAGGTCGATCACTTTGCGGTCCTGCAACGGCAGATAGGCGAGCGAGTCGAGCTTCGCGGTCGCGCCTTTCCGGTAATCGCTGTAGGTCTGCTCCACCTTCACCCGCCCGCTCTCGGGCGCGTCGAGGTCGTACAAAGTCTTCACATCGTCGAAGAACATGTCCGCATCGTCGCGCGGTGCGAACGACGCCTTCGTCCTCCGTGCGTGGATCGTGACCGGGTTGCTCTGGCCGCTCGGGTTCGCGAAGGCGAGCTTCAGCCGGCCGTCGGCGCTTGTCGTCAGCTGCGCCGCGACGTTCGACGAGATGAACGCGAACCCTTTCGGCAGCAGCACGCCAAGGCGGTACCCGCTCAGGCTGCGGACCCACACGATGTCGTCGCCGTGCATCATGTACGTGCGCGGGTCCTTGTAGGTCTTGTAGATCAGCACGCGGCCGACGCCGCCGGCCGGTACCGGAGCCGGCAGCTGCGCGTGAATCGCGTGCGTATCTGCTCCTTCCTCCTGGTAGGTGAACTTCAACGGCTTGCCGGTTCGCGGGTCGTAGACCTCGATGTCCGATCCTTCACTGCCCCCGCGCGTCGCGTTCACCAGTTCGGTCGCGCCGACGCGCGTTTCCTCCGGCAGGAACTTGATGCGGAACGCTTCGCTGCCGGGGGCGAGGATCGCGTACTCCGTATAGGCGTCCTGGGTGAAGAGCCGATTCACCGGCGCAGTCGGCCGCAGCGAACCGTCCGGATTCGTTCCGCCGGGAAATGGATTGTCGGCGCGCCCGCGCTGCGCGGCCAGCCACGCGGGGACGGCCGCGACGATCGCGGCAACGACGACGACCGAGGCGAGATGGGCGCGTGAGGACGACATGCGCCTCAGTGTAGCGCGAAGCCGTCCATCCGCTGATTGGACTAAAAGCCGGCGCTCGATCGGATCGACGATCGGCGCATGGCACAAGCGATCGTGCAAGTGGATGCGTTCACGTCGGCGGCGTTTGGCGGTAACCCGGCAGGCGTCTGCGTGCTCGAGCAGCCGCGCGAAGCATCGTGGATGCAGCTCGTCGCGCGGGAGATGAACGTCGCCGAGACCGCCTTCCTCGAGCGCCGTTCCGACGGCGACTTCGATTTGCGGTGGTTCACGCCAACCATCGAAGTCGATCTCTGCGGGCATGCGACGCTTGCCAGCGCGCACGCCCTGTGGGAAGGCGGTGCGACGGCAAGCCTGCTCCGATTTCACACCCGCAGCGGCGTGCTCACGGCGGCGCGCCGCGGCGAGTGGATCGATCTGGACTTTCCGGCGACGCCCGACGAACCGATCGACGCGCCGCGCGGGCTGCTCGAGTCGCTCGGCGTCAAGGCGCGATACGTCGGCCGGAGCCGCTTCGATTTTCTCGTCGAGGTCGAGAGCGAGGCCGACGTGCTCGTGGTCCAGCCCGACTTCCGCCGGCTCGCCGACGTCGACGCCCGCGGCGCCATCGTGACCAGCCGCAGCCGGACGCCTGGCGTCGATTTCGTCTCGCGCTACTTCGCGCCGGCATTCGGGATCGACGAGGATCCGGCGACCGGCTCGACGCACTGCTGCCTGGGGCCGTTCTGGACCGCCCGGACCGGCAAGCACGAGTTCGTCGCGCGCCAGCTGTCGGCGCGCGGCGGCGAGCTTCAGGTCGAAGTCAACGGCACCCGCGTACGCCTGTCGGGACGAGCCGTCACGGTCCTGCGCGGCGAGTTGCTGGCGTGAGGTGGCGCCCGTAGTCCGTGCGCAGGCCGCGCTCCAAAGGCCCGCGCTACGGCGCGACGTGCGGCTTACTCGGTTCGCAACGCCAGCATCGGGTCGACCGTAGTCGCGCGCCAAGCGGGACCGAGGCACGCACAGATGCCGGCGACGACGAAGGCAATGCCGACGACGGTGAACGTGAACGGATCGGTCGGCTTGGTGTCGAACAGATAGGTCGCGAGAACACGCGTGACGGCGACCGCGCCGACGCCGCCAATCACGAGTCCGGCGGCGACGAGCGCGAGCCCTTCGCGGACGACCATGCGCAGCACCGTCCGCCGGCTGGCGCCGAGCGCCATGCGCACGCCGAATTCCTGCGTCCGCTGCGAGACCGAGGTCGCAATCACACCAGTGATGCCGGCCACGGTGACCAGGAGCGCCAGCGCCGCGAAGATCGTCAGCAGCATCGCGGTGAGCCGCGGCGTCGCGAGATATTGATCGCGGATGTCGTCGAGCGTGCGCACGCGAGCGACCGGCATATCCGCGTCGATCGCCCATACCGCATCGCGGATCATCGCCGCCATCGTCGCCGGATCGCCGTTCGCGCGCAGCAGCACCAGCCCGCCGAGCCCCTGCGCCGTCTGCCGCAGCGGCGTATACACCTGGGCCACCGCCGGCTTGTCGAGGCCGAACTGCTTCACGTCGCCGACGATGCCGACGACAGTGGCCCATGAGTGCCCGTTGTCCAGCGAGATCCGCGCGCCGAGCGGATCGCCGCCATCCCAGTAGCGCATCATCGCCTTGTTGATGACGACGACCGGCTGCGTCTCGCGATCGTCGGCGTCGGTGAAGGCGCGGCCGCGGACGAGCGGCACGCCCAGCGTCTTGAAGAAGCCGGCGCTGACGATCCGGGGATCAGCCGTTGGCCGCGTGTTCGGATCGTCGACCGTGCGGCCCTCGATCTGAAACGCCGCGCTGAAGGGTTGCGACGTCCGCAGCGGTACCGCGTTGGTGATCGCCGCCGAGAGCACGCCGGGCTGCGCCTCGAGCCGCTCGACCAGCCGCACGTAGAAGCTGCGCTGCGCGTTCACGTCGGGGTACTTCGTGAAGTTCGAGGTGAAGAGCTCCGCCGACATCACGCGGTCGGCGCGGTATCCGGGATCGACGCTCTGGAGGCGATAGAAGCTCGTGAGCAGGAGGCCGGCGCCAATCAGGATGACGACCGAGACCGCCACTTGCAGGACGATCAGCGCCGCCTGCACGCGCTGCCGTCCGCCGCCGGCCGTCGCCTTACCGCCCTGCTTCATCGCACCGGCCAGATCGACCCGCGACGTCGTCGCCGGCAGCGTGCCGAAGAGGATGCCGGTGACGATCGACACGACGGCGGTGAACAGCAGCACGCGGACGTCGATCGCAATCTCGCCGGTGCGCGGCGTGAACCGCTCGACGAATGTCGTCAGCAGGCCGACCGTCCACGCCGCGAACAGCAGGCCGAAGGCGCCGCCGGCGAGCGACAGCATCGTGCTCTCGGTGAGCAACTGCCGCACCAGGCGGCCGCGTGCGGCGCCGAGCGCCGACCGCACCGAGAGCTCGCGGTCGCGGCGCAGCAGCCGCGCCAGCGTCAGGTTCGCGACGTTGGCACAGGCGATGAGCAGCACCAGGCCGGTGGTGCCAACGAGGATCAACAGCATCGGCCGCGCGTTGCGGGTCATCTCGTCGCGGACGCCAAGCGTGGTTGCGGTAAAGCCCGAGCCGGGGCGATACGCGGTCTTGTCATCGGCGGCAAAGCGCCGGCAGATCACGTCGACGGCCGCCGCGGCGCGCTCGCGCGAGACACCCGGCTTCAACTTGCCGAACACGTTCAGCGTCGCGAACGCGCGCGGGTTCTGGTCGATGCGCTTCTCGGCGGCGGCGCGGAACGGGCACGCCGAGCTCGGCATGTAGACGTCGTTCTCCTGCGGATAGTGCGGCACGTTGGGCAGCACGCCGACCACCGTGTGCGGCCGATCGTTCATCTCGAACACCTGGCCGACGATGGCTCTGTCGCCGCCGAATTTCTTCTGCCAGTACGAGTAGCTGAGGACCAGGACCGCCGGCGCGCCCGGCTTGTCGTCGGCGGCGACGAAGGTGCGGCCGAGCACCGGCGCGATGCCGAGGACGGTGAAGAAATTCGGGGAGACCACGCCGGTGCTCACCCGGTCGGGCTCGCCGCGGCGCAGCAGATCGAAATTCATCTGGTGGAATTCGACCAGGCCGTCGAAATCCTGCGCCTGATCGCGGTAGGTGTAGAACTCCTTGATCGAGACGCTGACGTCGTCGCGGCCGAGCGGCGGCGCCGACTGGCGAATCAGCACCAGACGATCGCTGTCGGCGTACGGCAGCGGCTTGAGCAGCACGCCGTAGATCACGCTGAAGATCGCGGTGTTGGCGCCGATGCCGAGGCCGAGGGTGGCGATCGCGAGCAGCGCGAACGGCCGATTCTTGGCAAGCGTCCGCAGGCCGAAGCGGACGTCGTTCAGCAGTTGATCGAGCATGTGGGCTCCTGTCGCGAGGCGCGAGGGAGCAAGCGACATACCACGGGTTCTTCGGCGCAGAATGCGTTAAATGGCCCGCAACGGCGAGACGTGCGCGCAACGCGTACCCGGCCGTTCTTCGTTTCCGGGCGCGGGGTGTGCGGATTCGAACGGGTCGCGGCGCCGCCGCCTACACGAACTGTTCGCGCAGCGTCGACACCAGTTCGCCCAGCGAGCGCACGCGCAGGCAGTCGGCCTGCGGGTAGAGATCGGCGACGTCGAACAACACCGGCGTAATCCCCGCGCTGCGCGCGCCGGCGACGTCGACGTGGTAGAGATCGCCAACATGGAGCGTGTCCACCGCCTTCGCGCCCGAGCGCGCCAGCGCCAACGCGAAATACCTGGGGTCGGGCTTCTCGACGCCTTCGCAGTGCGAATCGAAGATGTAGTCGAAGGCGTCGAACAAACCGAGGCGCTCGAACAGGTGATGGAGCCGCCCGTTCGCGTTCGACACGACGACGAGCCGGACGCCGCAGTCGCGCAGGGCCGACAGCGACGGCCGCACTTCGTCGGGGACGAACTCCCACAGGTTGGCGCGCTGGTGATAGTCGTGCAGTTCTGACAACGCGGCGTGTGTCGCGTCGGAGAGGCGGAGGCCGGCTTCCGACAGCACGAGATTGAAGTAGGTCCAGCCACGCTGCCGATCGTTGGTGGCGCGGATGGTCTCGCCGGTATCGAGCCGTCGTTTCGCGTAGGGCTCGGCGGCGGCGAGGGCGGCGGGGGAAATGTCGATCCCGTGGTGGGCGAGGGTGTCGCTGATCCGGCGCCAGTTTGGCCAGACCAGGACGCCGCCGGCGTCGAGGAAGACGGTTTGAATCGGCACGGCTTCAGCTTACACTTGTCTGAAGGGCCCGGCGACGGGCCTTTATCTCTTCTATGACTCCACGCCGCGCGCTCATCCTCGTGCTCGCCATCGCCGCTTTCGTGGTCTCGTGGGCGGCCTCGCGGTACGCCATGCAGGTCGGCGGCGTGCGGCCCGACGCGCGCGCCGCGGCCACCCCGGCCACGGCCGAGGCACCTGACGCCGAGCCGGTGACGCTGCGCTTCTTCCGCAACCCGGCGGCGGCGCCGGCGTTTGTCGCCCGCGACCTCGACGGGCGGGAGATCTCCACCGCGTCGCTGCGCGGCAAGGTGGTGCTGCTGAACTTCTGGGCGACGTGGTGTCCGCCGTGCCGCGCCGAGATCCCGGACCTCGTCGCGCTGCAGGAGAAATATCGCGACCAGCTGCAGATTATCGGCATCTCGGAAGACGAAGGCGGGCCGGAGGTGGTCAGACGCTTCGTCGCCGAGCACCGGATGAACTACCCGGTGGTGATGACCACGCCTGAGCTCGAGCGTCAGTTCCCGGGGATTGGCGCGCTGCCGACGTCGTTCGTGATCGACCGCAACGCGCGGGTGGTGCAGAAGCACGTCGGGATGCTGACGGCGCGAACCACCGAGTACGAGACGCGGCATCTGGCCGGGCTGCCGGTGAACGCCTCGATCGAAGAGGTCGATCAGACGCAGGGACTGAAACTGGAAAACGGCGCCCAGCTGATGTCGATTCCCGGCGTCGACCTCGGGAAACTCTCGCCGGCGAAGCGGGCCGAAGCGCTGCAGAAGCTGAACGCGCAGCCCTGCACCTGCGGCTGCGATCTCACCGTGGCCAAGTGCCGCGTCGACGATCCGAACTGCGGCGTCAGCCTGCCCATCGCCCGCCAGATCGTCGCGCAGATTGCAGGCTCCGGCCAGCAGTGACGCCGGTCCGGCTCGCCGCTGCCGCGCTCGTCGCCGCATGGATCGTCGCCGCCGCGCCGATCGCCCTCTCCGGGATCAGCCGCACCGCCGTCGCCGCGCAACCGACCACGCCGACCGCCGGTGCTTACGCGGGATCGGCGGCGTGCCGCAATTGCCACGCGCCGATTTACGCGCGCTGGACGCGAACGCGGATGGCCAACGTGGTCCGCGATCCGAAGACCCATCCCGACGCGATCATCCCCGACCTGTCGAAGCCGGATCCGCTGGTCACGTTCAAGAAGGACGACATCGCGTTCGTCTACGGCAGCAAGTGGAAGCAGCGCTACTTCACGCGCGTCGGCGACGATTACTTCCCGCTCGAGGCGCAGTGGGACGTCACGCACAAACTGTGGCGGCGCTATTTCGTGGCGCCCAACACCGACTGGTGGGTGCCGCACTATCCGGCGGAAAGCCTGAAGCGGCCGACCGGGCCGACTTGCGACGGCTGCCACTCGGTGAACTACGACGTGAAGACCAAGCAGGTCAGCGAGTGGAACGTCGGCTGCGAGAAGTGCCACGGCCCCGGCGCGGCGCACGCCGCGAACCCGGCGCGCGGCAACATCTTCAATCCGGCGCGCGCCGACGCGGTGCACGCCAACGATGTGTGCATCCAGTGCCACTCGCAGGGCCAGCCGCTGCAGAACCCGATCGAGGGGCGCTACTTCGACTGGCCGGTGGGGTTCCGCGTCGGGTTGAACCTCAGCGACTTCTGGAAGCTCGAAGAGCACGAGCTGGGCAAGACCACCTTCACGCATTTCGCCGACGGCACCGCGCACAAGAACCGGATGCAGGGGAACGACTTCGTGACCAGCGTGATGTACGAGCGCGGCGTCACCTGCTTCAACTGCCACGACGTGCACGGCACGTCGAACAACGCCGATCTCGTGCGGCCGGCGTCAACCGTGTGCCTGCAGTGCCACGGGCCGGCGTCGCCGAACGGGCCGCACACGCCGACGATTGAACAGCACACGCATCACAAGGCGGGCTCGGCGGGCAGCGAGTGCGTCGGCTGTCACATGCCGAAGATCGAGCAGACGATCGCCGACGTCAACGTCCGCAGCCATACCTTCCGCTTCATCCCGCCGTCGGCCACCGAGCGCCTCAAGGTGCCGAACTCGTGTACCTCGTGCCACGCCGACAAGAATCCGGAGTGGGCGATCGAGGCGCTGAAGAAGTGGCCGGAGTTCTCGCCCTGGCGAGTGGCCCAGTAGGCCACACCGTCAAGCTGCGCAGGCGCGCCGGAACCACGAAGACGCGAAGGTACGAAGACGCAGCGGGCCTCGTGGACGAAAAAAGCCGGCGGAAATACAAGCGTCCGGATTCAGCTCGCTTGTGTTTTCCACCGGCTTTTTTCGTCCGCGAGACGGCTGGCTCCGCCAGCCGTCGTCGCGCTCACCTCTGCGGCCTGTGCGATCTCTGCGGTTAAATCGCGCCGCGAGTTACGGCTTTTTGCCGCGATTGCGCGAGATCTCGTCGATTTCTGCCGATACAGTGGCATAGCAGGTCGGGCAGATGCCGTGGCTGAACTGCGCGTCGGAATGCTGGGCGATGTAGCCCTCGACCTGCTGCCAGTACTGATCGTCGCCGCGAATACGCTTGCAGTAGCTGCAGATCGGCAGCAGGCCGCGCAGCTGCTTCACGTTCGATAACGCGGCCTGCAATTCGGTGACGCGCTCGGCGAGCTTCTGTTGCAGGCCGAGGACGCGTGCACCGACGGCGACGCGGGCCCGGAGCTCATCGGGATCGAACGGCTTGATGATGTAGTCGTCGGCGCCGGCATCGAGGCCGGCAATCACGTCGCCGCGGCTTTCGCGCGCGGTGACGAGCAGCAGGTACATGTTGGCGAGCGGCAGATCGGCGCGAACGCGTCGGCACACATCCGGGCCGTCCATGCCCGGCATCATCCAATCGAGGATCGCGAGCGTCGGCTCGGTGGCGGCGCGCAGCCGTTCCCACGCCTCGGCGCCGTCGCCGACCAGCGTGGTTTGGTACTCCCAGCGCTGCAGCGTGCGGGCGAGGATTTCACCGGTGACGCGATCATCCTCGGCGATGACGACCTGCACGAGGCGTGAGTATACAATGAGCGCCGCCGGCGGCCGGCGCGCCGGATCCCACGAATGACGCGAGTCCTCCAGCGCCTCGGTCTCGCCGTTTTATGCGGCGTCGCGGGGCTGCTGCTGAACCGATGGCGGCTCGGCTCAGCTACGCCTCTGCTGCTCGGCCGCGTCGCCACCCTGCCGATCGCGATCATGTTCGGCCCGGCCTATGGTGCGCTCGCGGCCCTGCTCGCCGCCTTGCCGGCGACCGGCGGATTCACGGCGGCGATTGTCATCCTGCCGTTTGAAGCGGCGGTCGTCGGCGCGTTCGCGCGCGCCGGCCGTTCGCCGCTTGCCGCCGGCGTGATCGTCTGGAGCCTGGTTGCGGCGACGTTGCTGGCCGTGCCGAGTGCCTACGGCGTCGGCTACCTGCGCCCGACGATCCTGCCGATCGCCTTACAGATTCTGCTCAGCGGTCTCGTCGCTGTCGTCATCGCCGATCTGATCGCGACCGGTGCGTCGGCGCAGCGGCTGGTCGCCCAGGACGTCTCGCGCGGACAGCGCCATCTGCGCAGCTATGCCTTCCATGCCTTCGTCCTCGTCGCGACGCTGCCGGTGTTGTTGCTGGCGGCCGTCGACGGGCAGATGACGGCGGCGAAGCAGGAGGCCGACGGCGCGGCCCGCCTGCACGAAGCGGTGACCTCGCTCAATCAGCACATCGACGAATACGTCGCCGACCACCAGCACGCCGTGCGATCGCTGGCGCTGGCGATGAACGGCCCCGGGGTCTCGGGACAGGAGCGGCAGCGCATCGTCGACGCCTACCACGCGATCTATCCCGGCTTCATCACCATCTTCGCCGCCGATCGCGGCGGCGTCGTGCAGCAGATCTACCCGCCGCGCGGCATCGACACGCCGACCGTCGGCGATCGCCAGTACTTCATCGACGCGCTGGCGACGCGGCAGATGGCGATGTCGGACGTGATCCTCGGCCGTCTCTCGCACGTGCCGATCGTCACGATCGCGGTGCCGATCGTCGACCCGAACGGCCAGCCAATCGGCGTTGCCGGCGGGTCGCTCGACCTCTCGAAGTTCGAGCGCTTCGTCGCCGATTTCAAGACCCTCACCGACGCCCACATCACGATCGTCGATCAGCACGACCGGGTGATCTACAGCAACGAGCTGTCGGGGCCGCCGACCTTGCAGAGCGTGGCACAGGGCCGCCTGGTCACGGCGAGCGCGCGGGCGGTGAACGGCGTCTTCCGTTATCAGGACGGCCGCAGCGGTCAGCTCGCCGCGGTCTCGGCGATCGTGCCGCTCGGCTGGAAGGTGTTCGTCGAACAGCCGCTGCTCACCCTCCGCCTGCAGTCGACCAGCTATTACGCCTGGACTCTGGGTCTGATGCTGCTGGCGCTCGGCGGCGCCGTGCTCGGGGCGCGCGCGTTTGCCGGCGCGGTCACAAAGCCGCTCGAAGAAGTCGTCACTGTCGTCCGCAGCGTGTCGGCCCACGGCGGCAGCGCCGACGTGAAGCTCACCTCGACGCCGCCGGCGGAGATCGCCGCGCTGCTCGAGGACGTGAACAGCATGCAGGCGCGGCTCGCCGACTCGTACCAGCAGCTCGAGCAGGCGCTGATTCAACGCGAGCGCCTGAACCGCGAATTGCGCGCGCTCACCGAAGATCTCGATCGCAAGGTCCGCGAGCGGACCGCGGAGCTCGCCACTGCGACGCGCGTCGCCGAAGAAGCGAACGCCGCCAAGAGCGAGTTCCTCGCCAACATGAGCCACGAGATCCGCACGCCGCTGAACGGCATCATCGGCATGACCGAGCTGGCGCTCGATACGCCGCTGTCGCCGGAGCAGCGTGAGTACCTGTCGATGGTCAAGGCGTCGGCCGACGCGCTGCTCAGCATCCTCAACGACATCCTCGACTTCTCGAAGATCGAGATGCGGAAGCTGGAGCTCGAGGCGATTCCTTTCTCGATCCGCGATCACCTCGCCGACCTGCTGAAGCCGCTGGCGCTGCGCGCCGAGCAGAAGGATCTCGAGGTGGTCTGCCACGTGCTGCCGGATGTGCCGAACGCCGCCGTCGGCGACCCGGGGCGGCTGCGCCAGGTGCTCGTCAACCTGGTCGGCAACGCGATCAAGTTCACCGAGCGCGGACAGATCCTCGTCCAGGTGGAGGTCGTGTCGAAGAGCGCGCTCGATATCGAGCTGCACTACTTCGTCAGCGACAGCGGCATCGGCATCGCCTCCGAGAAGCAACGCGCGATCTTCGAGCCGTTCAAGCAGGCCGACGGATCGACGACGCGGCGCTTCGGCGGCACCGGACTGGGGCTGACGATCTCGTCGACGCTGGTCGAGCTGATGGGCGGGCGGATCTGGCTCGAGAGCGCACCCCACGAAGGCAGCACTTTTCATTTCACCGTGCGCCTCGGCACCAGCGAGGCGCGTCCCGAACCGCCGGCCGTCAACCTCACCGATCTGCCGGTGCTGGTCGTCGACGACAACGAGGTCAACCGACGCGTGCTCCACGATCTCCTCCTGCGCTGGAAGATGCGGCCGACGGTTGCCGCCAGCGGCGCCGCCGCGCTGCGCGCGCTCGACCAGGCCGGCGCCAACGGCCACCCGTTCCCGCTGGTGCTGCTCGACGCCAACATGCCGGAGATGGACGGCTTCGAGGTGGCGCGGCGGATCCGCGACGAGCCGCGGCTGGGCGGCGCGACGATCATGATGCTCAGCTCGTCGGGCCAGTACGACGAGAGCAACAAGGCGCGACAGGTCGGCATCGCCACACACCTCACCAAGCCGGTCGATCAACGCGAACTGCTGGCCGCGATCGGCCGCGTGCTCGCGCGCGAACCGGGTCAGCGCGCCGTGCTGCCGTCGTCGATGCTGCCGGCGGAGCTGCCGGAACGGCGGCTGCACGTGCTCCTCGCCGAGGACAACGCGGTCAATCAACGTCTGGCCGCCAGCCTCCTCGAGCGCCGCGGTCACAAGGTCACGATCGCCGCCAACGGCCGCGAAGCGGTCGACGCGGTGCGCCACCGCGCCTTCGACGTCGTGCTGATGGACGTCCAGATGCCGGAGATGGGCGGCTTCGAAGCGACCGCCGCCATCCGCGCCGCCGAGGCCGATGGCGACACCCGCTTGCCGATCGTCGCGATGACCGCGCACGCGATGAAAGGCGATCGCGAACGCTGCCTCGCGGCCGGCATGGACGAGTACATCACCAAGCCGCTCGACCCGAAGCAGCTGTGCGCCGTCGTCGAGCGGATGGCGGAAGGGCATCGGTCGGCGGCCGCCGCCGAAGTGGCCGTGCCCGACGTGCCGATGCAGGTGCTGGCGCGCGTCGGCGGCGACCGGCAACTGCTCGCCGAGATCAGCCGCCTGTTCGTCGACGATGCGCCGCGGCACCTCGAACGGATCCGTCACGCGCTCGATGCCCGCGACGCCGAAGCGCTGCGCCGCGCCGCGCATGGCCTCAAGGGCGCTGCCGCCAACTTCGACGCCGAAGCGGTGGTCCACGCCGCGCGCATGCTCGAGGAGATCGGCCGCACCGGCGAGTTCGGCGAGCACGAAGCGGCCTGGCAGGCGCTCACCTTCGAAACCAATCAATTGATCAGCGTGCTGCGCGCCGTCTCCGCGTAGCGGCCGCGGAGGAAGCAATGGCCCGCACCCGGATCGCGACCCGATCGCCGCGTTGGTACGGCTGGACTCCCGACCTTCCCGATCATCGCGATCTGATGTTCCGCGCGCCGCTGACGCGGCTGGGTGCGCTGCCGACTCGCGTCGATCTCCGTCCCGACTGTCCGCCGGTGTACAACCAGGGCGCGCTCGGCAGCTGCACGGCCAATGCGATCGGCGCGGCGCTGCAGTTCGACCAGATGAAGCAGGGCGCGGCGGACGTGTTCGTGCCATCGCGCCTGTTCATCTATTACAACGAGCGGGTGATCGAGCACACGGTGCGCGAAGATCCCGGCGCGATGATTCGCGACGGCATCAAGAGCGTTTCGAAGCAGGGAGCGCCGCACGAACCGTTGTGGCCCTACGTGATTGCCAGGTTCCGCACGAAACCGAGCGCGCGCGCCTATGCCGATGCGAAAGCGCATACGGCAGTCCTCTATCAGCGGCTCACCCCCGTCGTCGATCAGCTCCGCGGCTGCCTCGCCGACGGCTATCCGTTCATCTTCGGATTCTCCGTCTACGAAAGCTTCGAGAGCGACGCCGTCGCCCGCAGCGGCCGGCTGCCGATGCCGAAACCGAAAGAGAAGATGGTCGGCGGCCATGCCGTGCTCGCCGTCGGCTACGACCATCAGCACGAGCACTTCATCGTCCGCAATTCGTGGGGCAACAAATGGGGGCAGCATGGCTACTTCACCATGCCCTACCCTTACGTGCTCGACGGTAACCTCTGCGACGATTTCTGGACCATCAGGCTCGTCGACTAAACGGCTGAGCACTCGCTCGCTCAGCCGTTCTTCGGGGGCACAACTCCTGCACGCCGTTTCGCATCGAGGAGGGGGTACTCATGTGGAATAAGGATGAAGTGCAGGGTAAGACGGATCAGCTGAAAGGCAAGATCAAGGAATCCGTCGGGAACGCCACCAACGACGAGCAGCTTCGTGACGAAGGCACCGCGGACAAGGCTGCTGGCAACGTCGAAGAGGCGTTCGGCAAGGGCCGCCGCAAGGTCGGCGAAGCGATCAACGATCTCGGGGACAAAATCGGACGCTAACAAGAGGAGGACGGCAAGATGAAACGCACTGCAACAGGTCTCGGAATTGCGGCCGCGGTCGCGTGTGCTGTCACACTCGGCGCGCAGACCAGCAGCACCACTGCGCAGCGGCCGAGCAGCACCACCGACAAGTCGCATGACGTCACCGTCACCGGCTGCCTGGCGAAAGATACGAGCGGCAGCGGGTTCATGCTGAACAACGCGCGGATGGACAACGGCGCGTCCAGCACGACGACGACTTCCGGAACGACCACTGCCGGCACCACCGGCACGACCGCGGGCGGCGCGACGACGAACGCCGCGACGTCTAACGCACCGGCCGTGAACTTCATGCTGAGCGGCGGCAGCGATCTCGACAAGCACGTCGGCCACAAGATCCAAGTGACCGGCAAGACGACGTGGGACCCCGCGATGAGCCACACATCGGCAGCCTCGCCGGATCCGACGAGCACCGCGGGTGGCGCGGCGACGACGGCTGGAACGTCCGGCAGCCGCGGGATGCAGCCGCATCTCGACGTGCAGTCGATCAAAATGGTCTCGACCAGCTGCTCGTAGTTCGTGTATGGATGGGGTGGGACAGGCCCACCCCATCGCTCTTCCCCCACGCCGTGCCGGACACAAAAGTGGAAGTTACACGCCCCATGTCTCGCCGCCGGATTACCCGGCGCTGAAAACGACTGCCTTTCGGTCACCATCAAACCCGTCCAGCCGGTACGCCATTTGTAGAGTCGGTTAATGCGAGTCATATGGCTGAGCGCTTAGTCCAGGGACAGTTTGCGCGAACCGAACAGGGCGCGCCGGCTGAGGCTCCGCCGCAGACGCGCAACGAGCTCCAGTCCTGGGTCCGCGACCGGCTGCAGCTGCCCGCACCCCTCGAGACCGCGCTGCTCGCCGCGATCGACGCCGTGTTCACGCGCCACGAGCGGCTCTGGCAGGAATCCAAGCACGAGGCGATACAGGCGCTCTCCGCCGGCTTCGCCGACAAGATGGCGCGCGTGCAGACCGAGCTGTCGGCGAAGGATGCGACGGTCAGCAGCATCTCGCGCTACTTCGAAGCGCTCGTCGCCGATCTCACCGACAAGTCGCACCGCGACCCGAAGACGAAGCTGATGAACTTCAGTCGCTTCACCGAGCAGCTGGAGTCGTTCCTCGCGCTCGAACAGCGCGGCCGCTGGTGCGCCGTCGGCCTCGTCGACATCACCGGGTTCAAGTGGTACAACGACGCGCTCGGCCACGCGGTCGGCGATCGGATCATCGAGCGGGTCGCGGCGCTGCTTCGCGAGCAGGTGCGCAGCGACGACCTGCTCGCCCAGGAGCGCGCCAGCAACGTGCAGGACCGCGGACCGCGGCTGAAGGATCTGCACGCCCGCTTCGGCGGCGACGAGTTCTGCTTCATGATCCCCGACCTCGCCGGCTGCCACGAAGCGCACGCGATCGGCGAACGCTTCCGCGAAGCGGTGGAACGCTTCGACTGGACGCAGGAAGATCGCCGCCTGTCGGTGCAGCCGGTGCGCGTCGACGTCGGCGTCGTCTGCCTGTGGCTGGGACGCGTCGCCGAGCGCCGCTTCGTCGCGCGCCGTCTGTCAGCGGACCTGATTCAGCGCGCGGACAAGTTGATGTACGGCGCGAAGAGCGAGCGCGCCAACCACATCCATCTGGTCCGCGCCAAGCTGGAAAACGGCGTCGTCGTCGACATGCTCGACGACGACCTGCAGACGGTAGAAGAAACCCAAGGGTAAGTGCTACGATCCACCGGTGTGGTGGGCGTAGTTCAGTGGTAGAACGCCTGACTGTGGCTCAGGAGGTCGCGGGTTCGATACCCGTCGCCCACCCCATTTCTCAACCCGCTTAGCGCTCCATCGACAGGTGATCGACAACACGCGTGACGCCTGAGGTCTCGCGCGCGATGCGCATCGCGCGGTCGTGCTCTTCGGCGGAACGCACGCGGCCGCTCAGGGTCACGGTGGTCCCGTCGGTCGTCACGTCGATCGCCCGTGCCTTCACGTAGTCGTCAAGCACCATCTTCGCCTTGATCTTCGAGGTCAGCGCTGCTTCGGCGGCGCTCTCCTTCACCTTCTCGGCGGCCACCGCGACCTTCTCGCCCACTTCGGCGCCGCGTTCGCGTGCGGCATTGACGTCGACCTTGCCGGTCGTGCCGACGGTGTTCGTCTCGGGCACGTGTCGGCCCGACCAATACCCGGCGATGTAGCTGACGCCGACGAACGCGACCACGATCAGCAGGACCGTCACCACAAGCGCGCCCAGAGTTCTCATGTCGCCCTCCGCGAGTGGAGATGTTCAATTGCGTTGCCAGAGCCCGACGTTCGGGCGTGACGGGTCGTCATCGGATACCGTCGAGGCGCGATCGGGCACACGGGTTGCGAGACATAACGTGGAGGTGAGCACATGTTCGCTGTCGAGCTGATTCTGGCCTGGCAGTATCCGAGCATTACGAGCGCGGTTATCGTCGCGCTGGCGCTTGCGGCAGCGCTGTGGATCCCGTATTTCCTGAAGGAGATTCGCCGCGGCAAGGCGACGCTCGGTCCGCGGCTGCCGGACGGCGCGAGTGAACCGCACCCGGGACGCCGCGGTGATCCGGCGCCGGGCCATCCAGAGGCGCAGGCCGATCCCTACGACCCGCACGCGTCGCGCTGAGCGCGCGCGTCAGACGTCCATCAACGCTCGCGGATTGATGCGGGCGGCGCGGCGAGCCGGCAGGTAGGCCGCCGCGACCGCCATCGCGAGCAGCATCGCGGCGAGCACGACGTAGGTCGACGGATCCGCGACCGACACGTCGAACAGCAATCCGGCAATCAGGCGAGCCGCTGCCAGCGCAAGGAGAGCGCCGGCGGCGATCCCGCCCGACGCGATCCGCACGCCACCGGCGACCACCATCCGCATTACCGAAGACCTGTCGGCGCCGAGCGCGAGCCGGATGCCGATCTCGCGAGCGCGCTGGTTGACGTCGTAGGACATCACGCCGTACACACCGACCAGCACCAGGACCACGGCAAGCGCCGCAAACAATCCGACAAGCCACGTCGCCGCACGGCGGCGCCCGAGCGACGCGGCGAGCCGGCTGTCGAGCGGCCGCACGTCGTAAATCGGCAGCGCCGGATCGATCGCCGCGACGGCGGCGCGGATCGGAGGCAGCAGCGCCAGCGGATCACCGTCGGCGTGCACGACGGCGAACGCCGACGCGGTCGGACGCTGCGCCAGCGGCAGGTAAAGCGTTCCGCGCGGCTCGACGTCGAGCCCCTCGTGGTGCACGGTCGCGACGATGCCGACGATGACCCGCCACGTCTTGTTCGTGTCATCGTCGATGTTCACGCGATCGCCAATCGGACTGCGGCCGGGCCAGTGCTTTGCCGCTGCCTGCTCATCGACGATTGCGACACGCGGTGCGCCGGCGCCATCACGATCGTCGAACAGGCGCCCGGCGACGAGGCGGATGTTCATGGCCGTGAAGTACCGCGGCGACGCCGAGCGCCAGTCGGCGTGCGGCAGATCGCCGCCGCGAGTGGTTGGCCGCGAGGCAATGTCGAACGTCCCCATGTTGTTCGCGCCGCCGAGGGGAAGTTCCGAGACCGCGCCGGCAGCGGCGACGCCGGGCAGCGCGCCAAGACGGTCGAAGAGCTGGCTGTAGAAAGCCGTCCGCTGCGGCGCATCGCGGTAGCGCGCGACCGGCAGCGACATGCGGATCGTCACCCGCCGATCGGCGTCGAACCCGGGATTCACTTCGGTGACCCGCGCGAAGCTGCGGACGAGCAGCCCTGCGCCGACGAGGACGGCGAACGCGATCGCCATCTCGGCGGCGACGATCAGATGACCGACGCGGCGGCGAGTACCGCCGCGTGATTCCGCGCCGAGCGCCGTCCGCAAATCGCTCCGCGCCAGCTGCCACGCCGGCACGGCGCCGAAAATCATGCTGCTCGCCAACGCGGCGACGCACGCAAACGCCAGGACGGCGACGTCGATGCGCGGCGCGTCGACCTGCGGAAAACTCACCGCGGTCGCGCGCGCGACCATCGGTACGGCGACGGCCGCGACGGCGAAGCCCGCGATACCACCGAGTGCCCCCAGCACCGCCGTCTCCACCAGCAGCTGACGGCGCAGCCGCTGCGGCGCGGCGCCAAGCGCGGCGCGGACCGCCAGTTCACGCCGTCGATCTCCGGCGCGCGCGAGCAGCAGGTTGGCCACGTTCGCGCAGGCGATCAGCAACACCAGCCCCACTGCCGCAAAAACCGTGAGCACGATCGGCCGCGTATCGCGAACGAGATCCTCGGGCAGCGGCCGCATCTCGAGCGTCCACCGCGGTGAGTCGGCGTAATACTCGGATTTCAAGCGGCGCGCGAGCGATGCGAGCCCCGCTCGCGCCTGCGCGAGCGTGACGCCGGGCCGCAGCCGCGCGATCACGTCGAGGAACTCGCTGCCGCGGCCCGCCGGGCCGCGCTGCTCCGCGGTGAACGCGATCGGTACCCACGCATCGGTGTCGCGCGGGAACGCCGCCGCCGCAGCGGCGATGCCAATCACCACGTGCGGCCGATCGTTGAGATAGATCGTCGTGCCGACGACAGCCGGATCGGCGCCGAATCGGCGCCGCCAGAATCCGTCGCTCAGCACGACGACGGAGCTGTCGCCGGGCACGTCCTCGTCGGCCGTGAACCAGCGGCCGCGAGCGATGGGCAGGCCGAGCACCGGCTGAAATGTGGACGTCGCGCGCACGACGACCAGCCGCTCCGGCTCGCCGCGGCCGGTCAGGTTCTGATTCGCGGTGCGAAACGCCGACACGCCCTCGAACAGATCGGCGGCGCCGCGAAGATCCTCATAGCCGGGGACCGATACGTTCGCGCGCGGCAGCGTTGGCGGATACGCGTGCCACAGCGCGACCAGACGATCGGGATCAGCGAATGGCAGCGGCGCGAACAGCACGCTGCGCACGACGGAGAAGATGGCCGCGTTCGCGCCAATACCGAGCGCCAGCGTCAGGACCGCAACGCTGGTGAACCCTGGCGCACGGCCGAGCAGCCGAAGGGCATAGCGCGCGTCGTGCAACACGCGCGCTTAGACGAGCGACGAGATTGGGGGGTTGACGCCCCACTCGCGTGCGGCGCCGCGCGCGCCGCCGTTCCGGTGATCCAGTTCGGAACAGCGTGCGTTGAAACGACACACGCACCTCGCAAGTCGCGGAAAGCAAAGGCCTAAGGTCGTACTATCGTGGCTGTCAATTGACGCTAATGTCATATGAACGAACAGGCGCCCTACACATGCAATCTCTACCTTTCGGTATAACACGAATTTTTGCAGTAACTTACGGCAACGTCAGCCTTTGGCGTCCGAGTTGCAAATCGTCGCAACCCGGGGAGCTGTGTCGCCCGCCGGCTCAGACCAAACATGGCAGCGGATCCGAACATCCTGACGTCCACCTGGCGCACCGAGTTGCCGACCCTCAGCGGCCGCTCGGTGACCTTGCGTGAAATCGCCGCGCACGACCTCGCGGCGCTCGTCGACGTGCTGTCGGTCGGCGACGCGACCCGCTTCGGCAACGACGGCCCTGTGTCGGACGTCGCCGTTCAGGAATTGATCGACCGGGCGGTACGCGATCGCGCCGCCGGCCACGCATTCACCTACATCATCACGCTGACCGCCTCGCGAGCGCTCGTCGGCCTGGTGCAGGTGCGCCAGCTCGATCCCGGGTTCGAAGCCGCCGAGTGGGAATGCACGATCGTCCCCTCGTCGCGGGGCACCGGCGTGTTCCTCGAGTCGGCGCGGCTGGTTGGCTCGTTCACGTTCGGCACGATCGGCACGCACCGTCTCGAAGCCCGCGTGCTGTTGCAGAACGGGCGCGCCAACGGCGCGCTGCGCAAGCTCGGCGCCGTTCAGGAAGGCATTCTGCGCCGCTCGCTGCGGCGTCAGGGTGAGTACTTCGATCAGGTGTTGTGGTCGCTGCTCAAGGAAGACTGGGGCGATCACTGGGTCTCAACCGCGCCCCGGGTCCACTGATGAGCGAACTCCCACGTCCCGCACGTTTATACGTCGGCGCGGTGATCGCGACCGGTCTGACGTTGCTGCTGGTCTGCCTGCCGGAGGCGAAGTTCGCGCAGCCGCTGTTGTTCGTTGCGCTGCTGCTGCTGTCGTCGATGTCGGCGGCGCTCAAGGTCTATCTGCCGCTGACGACCAGCGGATCGACGATGTCGGTGTCCTACGCCGTCGATTTCGCGTCGCTGCTGCTGCTCGGCCCCCACGAGACGATGCTCGTCGCCGCCGGCAGCGCGTTCAGCCAGTGCCATTTCAACAGCAAGGATCGCAACCCGCTGCACCGCACGCTCTTCAGCGTCGCGTCGCTGGTGATCACCGTCCAGGGCACCGGCTTCGCATTTGCGCTGCTCGGCGGCACCGGATCGGCGATGCCGCTGGCGATGCTGGCGCGGCCGCTGGTCGGTGCGGCGACGGTCTATTTCCTGCTGAACACCGGCCTGATCGCAACCGCGATTGCCCTGTCGACGCGCACCAAGATCGTCGCGACGTGGAACAGCAATTTCCTGTGGAGCGCGCCGAGCTATTTCGTCGGCGCCGGCAGCGCGGCGCTCGCCGCCGAGTTCGTCTCGCACGCCGGCTATTGGGTCGCGCCGCTCACCTTCGCACCGTTGTATCTCACCTATCGCACCTACAAGGTGTACATGGGGCGGATCGAGGACGAGCAGCGCCACGTGCAGCAGACTTCGGATCTCCACCTCGCGACGATCGAGGCGCTGGCACGCGCGATCGACGCGAAGGATCAGACGACGCAGATGCACATCCGCCGCGTGCAGGTGTACGCCGCCGGCCTCGCGAAAGCCGCCGGGTTGTCGGAAGCGGAAATCCAGGGCGTGAAGACCGCAGCGCTGCTGCACGACATCGGCAAGCTGGCGGTTCCGGAACACATTCTCTCGAAGCCCGGCCCGCTGACGCAGGAAGAGTTCCAGAAGATCCGCATTCACCCGCAGGTCGGCGCCGAGATCATCGCTGCGGTGCCGTTCCCGTATCCGGTGGCGCCGCTGATTCTCAGCCACCACGAGCGGTGGGACGGCAAAGGCTATCCACAGGGGCTCACCGGCGCGGAGATTCCGCTCGGCGCGCGCATCCTGACGATCGTCGACTACTACGACGCGGTGACGACGGAGCGGCCGTATCACAAGGCGCTGTCGAAGGAGAGCGCCATCGGGCTGTTGAAGCACGAAGCCGGGCGCGCGCTCGACCCGAAGCTCGTGCCGGTGTTCGTCGACCTGCTGCCCTCGCTCGTCGCCGAACTCGGCGGCGGCACACAGCAGCAAGCCGACGACGAGCCGGCGCAGGCGCTGCCCGGATCCACCGCTGTCGGCCTCGTCCCGGCCGGCGCCGCCAGCGCGTTCGAGAACATCGCGCTCGCGCATCGCGAAATCTACGCGCTCTACGAGATCGCGCAGTCGATGGGCACGAGCCTCGGCGTCTCGGACACGATGGCGCTGATCTCGTCCAAGCTGTCGAAGATCGTTTCGTGGTCGGGCTGCGCGCTGTTCCTGCACACGCCCGAGGGGGACACGCTGAAGTGCCGCTTCGCGGCCGGCGTCGACGCGCCGCGGCTGCTCAACGCGAACCTCAAGGTCGGCCACGGTCTCTCAGGGTGGGTGGCGCGCAATCGCCGCACGCTCATCAACGGCGATCCGCGTGTGACGTTCGAAGCGGTTGGCGTCGGCGGCGAGCTGGCGTTGAACTCGGCGATCGTCTGTCCGCTGCAGTACAACGACGCGTTCATCGGCTGCCTGGCGCTGTACCACGTCGAGCCGAACCACTACACCGAAGACCACCGCCGCCTGCTGGAGCGGATTGCCGAACAGGCGGGCGCGGTCATCCACAACTCGATCGTCTTCGAGCAGACGCAGGAAGATTCGCTGACCGATCCGCTGACGGGGCTCCCGAACCGCCGCTCGATGTTCGTCCATCTCTCGCGCGAGCTGGCCCGCGCGGAGCGGTTGAAGGGCGAAGTCGCGATCGTCGTGATGGACATCGACGGCTTCAAGGGCATCAACGACACCTACGGCCACAACGTCGGCGACCACGCGCTGCGCGAGGTCGCGGCGGCGCTGCAGGGTGCGCTGCGGCCGTACGATCTGTGCGTCCGCTACGCCGGCGACGAGTTCATCGTCGTGCTCGGCGACTGCACGCGTGAGGTCGCGGAAGCGAAGCGGCGCGAGCTGCAGACCCGCGTCGCGGAGATTCAGCTCGAGGTCCGTGCCGGCAAGCGGCTGCGTCTTGGCGCGAGCGCCGGCGCGGCGGTGTTCCCCGAGGACGGCAGCACGTACGAGCAGCTGCTCGCCGCGGCCGACCACCTGATGTACCGCGACAAAGCGATCCGCCGCGGACGGATCCCGATCCCGATGGCGCCGTCGCCTGAATTCCTCCCGACAGACATCCTGGAGACGACCGATCGCGCGCCGATGCCGATGCCGCGGTTGGCGTCGTAGCCGCTACACGATTCTCAACGCCGCGACGCGTCGCCGGGCGGCGTCTTCAGATCGTCAACCGGCGTAGCCGCGTCGATCGCATCCGGCGCCAGCCGTCCGCTCGCGGCATCGTCCGGCTTGATGCGCGGCATGTCCGGCGCCTTTGGGCGATCGGTCGGCCCTCCAGTCTCGCGTCC
>Ga0070686_100000262_pt1 | contig 35983 bp, 34 predicted proteins | sample KBSS23LmetaG_FD_65654 | JGI IMG/M metagenome (GOLD analysis project Ga0070686, IMG submission 65654) | Switchgrass rhizosphere microbial communities from Kellogg Biological Station, Michigan, USA - KBS S2-3L metaG | ecosystem: Host-associated > Plants > Roots > Rhizosphere ... | reverse complement strand
ATCATTATATATATATACCTGTCTTTCCTGTCTTTCCTGTCCTAATAAATATAGAAGTAGTAGAGAATCAATGGGTTACAAAATGGACAGGTTATTGGACAGGTGATACCTGTGGACAGGTTAGAGGGGGTTTTTAAGGTAATTCGCGATCTGAATTAAGGGGGAGCTAATTCCCTGATCGAATTTCCGGGGATTTCGGGACCATACGGTGACCTTTTTCCCCTCATAAATAATTCTCCCCATGCGGGTGAAATTGGCTATACGGAGAATTGCGGAGCAACTCGTCTCTTTTATTGGGAAATTCGATCGGGTTCTCACCTCTAATATGTGGGCGAGTTTCGAGACGACGACCACGTTTTCTGAGATATCGTAATAAAATCCACTCTCGATGAGGTCTTCTAGAACCATATTTTCGTCTGGTCGAGCCTGTTCGATCATAGATTGCCTACCAGTGCTCTCAGGAGCGCGGCCATAGGGCTTAAATTCTGGGTGTAATTGATAGTTAAGCAACCAACCACGTAGCGCTCCCGCTGACTGCAATGTTTCCTGCAATCGGTCGAAGTAGCCCTCCTCCGTCACTTTTTTAATGTGTTTTTCATCTTGCCATTGCGATTGCAGTATAAAATAGCGGCGATCGGCGTTGGTTATCGGTAATGCGTTTTGGAAGTTACTGGTCAGCATGTAGGCCGTAGTATTTTGTGCATTGTATACGTTCGTCCGCATCTCGCGGATGGGGATTGTCGTATTGGTTATGTAGGGTTTCATCTTGTTCAGAATGTCGTAACGATTATGACCAATCATTTTTACCTCTTCGATTGCGGTGAAGAGTTGGCCTACCGCCCAGCCGGTAAATCTATCTTCGATATCGCTACCGTTGATCGTCCTCGAATTGCCGCCCAACACCGCAGCCATCATGTTGGCGAAAAAAGTTCGACCATCCCCATCGACTCCCTGCATTAGGATTGCCCAATTCGGTCTTTGTTTGGTTTGAACGATATGCGCGAACCAACTTTTCGCCAATTCCCGCTCTCGTTCAATCGGGAACAGGAACTCGAAGTGGCGGATTACTCGCTCAACGTTTTCTTGCTCCCGCTCTTCAAGTTGATCTGGCACCTTGGGTACGTTGCGTTCGCTGTAGGTGTTTACCCATTTCAGCCCAGATCCGTCCGTGAAAGTAGCTTCTTCGGCCGGGAGGTACATTGTCATGTGGAAAACTGGGATCTTTGCGATATCCAAGGCGTATCGGGATGCGTTGCCCTCCGCTAGGTATCGCCCGTGGGCGGCATCGAATGCCTCGCGCCCGATACGTTCACCGGTTCCCTGGTGATAAAACTCCGCTGTATGTGTCAAATAAACCCAGTTTTTAAGCCACTCTGGCGTCCCCTCCCCCATAGAGCGCACCATGCTTCGCGCCTTGGCTGCGCTTAGCGTCACCCCAAGTCGCTTTGCGTTGCGTTGCACCCCCGTGGACAGGCGTTCTTGGTCGAGAGCATCTAAAACTAGCTTTTTAGCGTCTACGATCGTCGCCTTCAGCGCCTCTACATCAATTGCAGCATCCAGTTTTTTCAGGATTCCCGCCAATCCCTGTCGCCCGTAGATCGCCGCCCACTTCCTGATGTACCGGTGGGTGAGTTTACGCCCTCCCCCACGCCCAAGAGACAGCCACGTCTTCTCGAACCGGTCATCCTTATGTTTCGCTGCTCGCGTTGACCACTCGTAGGCTAGCCTGTGGCCGGATTCGCTCCCATCAGTCTCATGGTGAATCGCGCACATCACCTTGAGCCATCCCAGTACCGTCTGCGAATCATCGTCTCCATAGGGAACGGTGTTGTCATTCGGGATTGAGCGGACCAGCCGTGCCAGTTCCTCTTCGCTCATCCCCGATGGGTCACTGCCAACCCCAAGTTCCTCTAGGTCGTCGTCCCCGTATTCCCGTACTGTGGTGGCGACCGCACCTTCAGCCGTATAGCCCCGTGCGATCATCAGACGTTCGAATTCAACGATGATCCGCTGACAGTCCTCGACCGTGATTACCGGCAGTTCGTCTACCGGTATACATTCCGGCCCATCTCCTATCTGCCAGAGGTACGGTTTTCCCGTCTCCGGGTGGATGTGGTGAGAGACGAACTGTTGGCCTTCTCCCAGGATCTCAATCTGGTAACGCCGGCCCAGTTCATCCCGATATACCCTGGACGACATTTTCCGGATTGGTTTACCGGCCATTCGGAACATAAATCCCCGTTTTGGGAAGTTGCCAATCCGTATCGGGGCGAATCCGACTTCGAGGATGATGAATTCCTCCATCGCTCTCGCGTCAATCTCATCAGGGATGTCGCAATCCACAAAACTAACTTTTCCCGTTGTAATCCCAATTCCCGCATCGGCGTGACCGTTTCCCAGCCAGTACCCTATGTCCTCCCTGGTGGTCCGGGTATTCTGCCAGCCCTTGATCACCGGGTATTTTGCTCCCGGTTTGATGGGTATCACGTTGTAGCCGTTGGCTAATACGCGCAGACCTAGCTCCGCCAGGAAACCGGGCATCGGATCACCTTAAAAGCTAGTTTCGAAGGTCAGTCCGCGTGGGGTCCATTCGATAATCTGGATGCCCATGACACGTTCGATCCTGTCGAACGTCTTTTGCGGCACATAGACGATCCGGCGATCGTTTAGCTGCGACTTTAATGTTGAATAGTTTATTCCGATCGTATCGGCGAGGATTCGGATTTGTCCTCTTCGACTTCGACTCGCGTAGACGCATCCTAGTTGAATCATAAATGCATCTACGGCTCGATCTTTTTTGATGCCATCCGGCATTTCTAAGATCCATTTAGGAAATGGAATTAACATTCTTACTACCCCTTCACTTTGTACTTGACGCCTTCATCAGCCGGACGATATCCTCCAATTGTTGCCTTTTGCAACTCCAAATTGGAGGTTAAACGTGGCTCTAGAAGACGATGTGAAAGCACTTGTTACCGCTCTCGCAAATCTGACTGCCAAACTGCCCGCAATGGGCGCATCTACCGCCCCGTCTACCACTACCACCACGGCTACTCGCGGACCTGGGCGGCCGAGAAAAGTGACTTTTGACGAGGTCAAGGTCGTCGCGAAGAAGTTGCAGGATGAGAAGGGTAACCCGGTTGCCCGCAAGCTGATCGCAACTCACGTCGGGACCGAGGGAGCCAAGCTCGTGGAGATGGACGAAAGCAAGTACGCGGGTTTTATCGCTGATGCTGAACTGCTCCTCGCTCAAGCGCCGGTTGCCGAACAAGCTGACGCTGACCTGTAGCAGAGGAGGCCGGCGGAATGACTTCAGTATTTCGTCCCAGTTATTCCGCCACCTCTTTGTTTTGTGCCGGTTCCCTCCTCCCTTCTATGACCGCAGACGATAAGGCGGGATACGAGGCGGCCGAGGGTACGGTCTTCCATGAACTGATTGCTGAATGGCAACTACGCGGGCGACCCGATCACTGGATGGGGCAAACCAGGGAGATTGATGGTCATACCGTCGAGATAGTCGAGGAGATGTACGTCCATGCGGAGGAGTGTCTATCTCGCGTTCACGGTATACCCGGTGACCGGTACGTTGAGACACGGGTCGATCTGAGTTCGATAACACCTATCCCCGGTCAGGGCGGCACTTGTGACCTAGCGTTATGTCAACAGGGTGTACTCGATATAACTGATTGGAAATACGGTAAAGGTGTGCAGGTTTTCGCGCATAAGAACACGCAATTGATGTTGTACGCTCTTGGTTTCTATGTTGAATTCAACCAGATTTATGACTTTCAGACAATCCGGATGCGGGTCGCGCAGCCGCGTCTCAATCACTGGGATCTCTATGAGGTCACCCCGGACGAATTGCTGGAGTTCTCTGAGTGGGCACGTGAGCGGTGGGCGCTTGCATGGCTTCCGGACTCGCCACGTAGCCCAAGTCCCAAGGCTTGCCAGTGGTGCAAGATCCGCCTGACGTGTCCCGCATTGGAGGTCGCGCGTCAGGCACTGGTCGATCTGTCATTTGAGGCGTTGGACGTGGACCCACAACAACCCGTGGAACCCGTGGACCCGCAGATAACCCCGCCGGCTGAGTTGAGCACCGTCCAACTCGCCGCGATCTACCGATACCGGAAGCTCATGGAAAGTTGGTTTGCCGATATCGGTGACGAGTTGATTGCCCGTGGGCTGAGCGGCGAAGACCTGGGCGGCTGGTGGAAGGTTGTTGAGGGGCGACCGGGTAATCGTCGTTGGATTGACGAGGACGCGGCTGTCCGGGCTTTTAATAAACTGGGCGTGGACCCGTATGAACAGAAAATCCGTTCGCCGGCTCAAATTGAAAAGCTAGTTCGTGCGGCTGGCGTGCGTAATCCCGTAGCAACGCAGTACGTGAACCTGTTTACCGATCGTACTCCCGGCAAGCCCGCTCTTGTGCCGATTGGCGATGCTCGCGCTGATCTCCAGGCAGCCGTGGAGGACAGTTTCGATGGCTAGTGTCAAGGAGCAACAAGGAGGGCTTCGTAATACGGAGTAAACCGCGTGAACCGGTGAAAGAGGTGATGAGCAATGTCAGACGTAATCGAACGTAAGGTCGTCAAGGAAGAGAGTCACGTAATTACTTATTCGGATTCCACGATCTTGGTCAAAGAGGTGCGGCTTTCCTACCCGCATTTTGATAAGCCGTGGGCACTTGGTGGGGACAAACCGAAATACAGCATGACGGGGTTGATGCCGAAAACCCCGGCTTACGCCAAGTCGAAAGCGTTACTCGACGCCGTGATCCAGAAAGTCGCGGCGGATAAGCAGAATCCGAGTTTGCCCGCCAGCCAGCGCTTTGTTCGTGACGGTGACGAGACGGACAAACGCAGTTTTAAGGGGCACTGGACGATTAATGCCAGTGAGGAGACGCGCCCTGGTCTGCGTGGGCGGGGTGTTGATCGGGTTACCGGTCGCGCCAGGATCATTCCCCCTGAAGAAGCGGTGGAGGTGTTCTACCCCGGCTGTTGGGTAAACATGCTGATCAAGCCGTGGTGGCAATCCAACACATACGGGAAGCGGGTCAACGCCAACTTGGTCGCGGTACAGTTTGTGCGCGACGACACGAAGATCGTTGGCGAGGGTCGTATCGGGGATGACGCGATCGATGACTCGTTTGGCGTCCTGCCTGACGACCAGAGCGGCTTTGAAGACGACGAACTGTAGGTAGGGTGGGGCATGGGAGGTTTGGGGGCACTACCTCCCCTGCCCTTCGCGGTGAACCGTGTGGCAACCGAGCGGTCCCTACAATATCGGTTGCACTTCCGGGGGCTATATGCGCGATACGCTGCACCTTGATTACGAAACAGCCTGCGATCTTGACCTACGAAAGGTCGGGCTGGATAGGTACAGCGCCGATCCTAGCTGCCGTGTCCACATGGCGGCGTACCGGATAGGTGACGGTCCCCTTGAACACTGGGAAGCGCATCTTGCTCCTTTTCCGGCACAGTTAAAAGAAGCATTACTCGATCCCGAGGTCCAGAAGTGGGCGTTTAATGCCCAGTTCGAGCGGGTGATTACCCGCCGGGTCTTACGGATCGCCACTCCACACCGCAATTGGCGTTGCACCATGTGCCTCGCCTACATGCAGTCTTTCACCGGAGGGCTTGCGGATATAGGGAAGCAGGTTGGGCTACCCCTGGACAGCCAGAAACTGAAGACGGGGTCTGACCTGATCCGGATCTTTTGTATGCCGCAGAAGTTGTCCCGTAACTTCACTAGCGAGTGGCGGAACTGGGTCACTGACCCTCACCTCTGGGAGGAATTCTGCGAATACAACAAGCAGGACGTATTGACCGAGGAAGCGGTCAAGCGACGGCTCATCCGGTATCCGGTTCCCGAGGATGAATGGGACTTCTACGAGCTAGATCAGATCATCAACGATCGCGGCATCCCGTTGGATTGGCTGTTTGTCGAGAACGTGATCCGGCTGTCCGACTACCGGAAGGGGGAGTTACTGGATGAGATGTCCGCGATTACGGGACTCCACAACCCCGGTTCCGTATCCCAGCTTCTCCCGTGGGTCCGACACCACGGTTACCCACACCCCACTCTTCAGAAAGAGTCCATCGAGAAAGCGCTTGCCCAGCATCGGCATGAGGGCGGGTTATTGGTGGACGAGTGCGCTCGCGTCCTTGAGATGAGGTTACTGGTCAGCAAGACCAGCATCAGTAAAGCCGATACCGCGCGGCGTATGGCGGGACCGGGTGGCCGGGTACGGTTCATGTATCAGTTTGCCGGTGCGTCCCGTACCGGCCGTTTCGCCGGCCGCCACGTGCAGCCGCAGAACATGATTCGTACCCCGAAGATGTTCGACCCGGAAGATAACCACGACAAACTTCAGATGGCGACTGACCTGATCCGCCAGGGTGATTACGCGGAGTTCGACCTGTTTGTGCGTGAACCGATGGCAGCCTTTACTGGGGCGATGCGCTCGATGTTTCGCGCTCCGGAGGGTTACCAATTCCTTGTGTGCGATTACTCGTCGGTGGAGTCGGCCGGTCTTGGCTGGGTGTCGCAGTGCCCCAGATTGTTGAACGTCTTTAGGGAGAAGCGCGACCCGTACAAGGATTTCGGCACCCTTTTTTACGAAAAACCGTATGACCAGATCACGCGGGCAGAACGGAACATCTGTAAGCCGCCCACCTTGGGCTGCGGCTACCGGCTGTCGGCCGGCACCATAACGGAAGGCACCAAGACGGGGTTACTCCGATACGCCGAGGGTATGGGTATCGAGATGAGTGAGGAGCAGGCTGAGAGGGCCGTCAGCGTGTTCCGCTCCGGTTATCCCGAGATCCCGCAGTTCTGGTACGGCTGCGAGGATGCCATTAAGCGGGTGATACGGACGCAGCGTCCGTTCGATTTCGGCTACGTCCAGTTTGATTACCGTAAACCCTATCTCACGATCCGCCTCCCCAGTGGGCGGTACATCTATTACTACCGGCCGCAATTGCGGATGAAGGAGTTCAAGTTCAAGCGGAAACGTGGGTCTGTAGGCTGGACCGGTGCGGTTGACGAGATCGAGGTGATCAAGCGGCTGGTCTTCAGCTACATGGGCCGCAAGCAAGGGACGACGAAGTGGGAGTTGGTTGATGCCCACGGTGGGGTGACCACGGAAAACATTGTACAAGCGCTGACCCGTGACATCTTGAAGGTGGGTCTACAGCGGCTGCATGAGGCTGGTTTCCGGGTTGTCGGTCATTCCCATGACGAGGCAATCGCCATCGCGCCGGTCGGCGACAATTACTACACCTTGGAGCGGATGCGACAGTTGATGAGCGCACCGATTTCCTGGGCACCGGGCTTCCCGCTCAATGCGACTGCTTGGTCCGGTGCGTTTTATCGGAAGTGAGGAAACCATGATCACAGGTGACGCCGGGAGACGGCTGGAAGCGGCAAAGATCTACGGGTTTAGTGAGATGCCGGATACCGCGACACTGTCGCTGCGGCAGTTACAGATTATCGAGGATATCGCTCGCGCACTGGGTAAGCGTGACAAGGTCATCGCTACACTCGAAGCGGAGTTGAGGCATGCGACAGCCAGGGATTAGCGGCTTTACGCTGTTCGAGCACCCTGGCAAGGGGTGGCAGATGTCGGTGCGGCGTGACGGTGAAACCGGGTGGGACGTGTCGATTATCCCGGCGGAGCAGGCAGCGGTAGTCCTCTCGATGCTGGAAGCTAGCGGTCACCCGGACGGTCCTTGGAAGGTGATGCAAGGCAACCTTCAGGAGGAGGTCTGGTACTTGACCATAGGGCTTCGCCAGTTGGCTAAAACGATCGAGGGCATGGCAGACGCCTTATGACCGCTTCGCCTTTCCACGGGCTTCGGCATGGGGGATATGGGGCTATCGCTGCCGATCCGCCCTGGTCCTTCCGGACCTATGGTGGCGATGATACGACGCCGCACCGTACCGCCGTCGAGCCTTACCCGGTGATGTCGATTGACGATATCGCGGCTTTACCTGTGGGCGATTTGGCGGGACGCGATTGCGCTCTCTTCCTGTGGGTAGTCGATCCGCTGTTGGACGTGTGCATCCACATCGGTAAGGAGTGGGGGTTTGCCTATAAGACCCGAGCGTTCGAGTGGGACAAATCGACAATCGGGATGGGGTATTGGACCCGCAAGGAAGGCGAATCCTGTCTCCTTTTCACCAAGGGTTCGCCCCGCCGGCTGGACAAGGGGGTGCGCCAGTTCATCCGCGAACCCAGGCGTAGGCACAGCCGTAAGCCGGATGAAGTGTACCGGCGGATCGAACGGCTGGTAGCTGGTCCCTACGTTGAATTGTTCGCGACTCAGCGTTGGGAAAATTGGGATGGCTGGGGCCGAGATTATCCGGCGGAAATCAGCTTGTCGAGTGCGATCCAGGGGCTGGCTAGGCGGATAGAGGCGTTGGGGTGATGACCGGACGACACGGCGGAGATCAGGGCGGAAGACCCCCTGTGCATGGGCTGTCTAAGCACCCGATGCATGCTGTTTGGTCATCTATGCTCGCACGTTGCTATCGGCAGTCTCACTATGCGTTTAAGGATTACGGTGCGCGTGGCATAGATGTTTGTGCAGATTGGGGTGATTTTGAAACTTTCTTTCGCGATATGCGTCCAACGTACAAAAAAGGGCTTACCCTAGAGCGTAAAGACAACACTCTTGGTTATAGCAAAGAAAATTGCGAATGGGCATCTTGGAAGGTTCAGGCTAGAAATAGACGTAACAATCGTTACGTGGATACACCGATTGGCTTGATGTTGCTCTCCGAGGCGGCAGAATATAGCTCTCTTTTAGCCGCCACTATTAAATATCGAGCGGATGTAGGATGGCCTGCGGCGCGGCTGTTTGATCCTCCCGATAGAGGGAGGCATCATTATGAACCGTAGACAACTTGAAAGTGACATTGAGCGCCGGCATCGCCAGGAAGCGACGATTGCTGGCTGGTTTGTTGAAAAAATTATGGCTTGCGCTCGCAATGGCTTTCCGGATCGGTTCTACGCGAAGGAGGGTCGGGTAGTCCTGATCGAGTGGAAGCGAGTGGGGCAACGACTGACACCGCAACAGCGGCTTCGTCACGATGAACTGCGGGATGCTGGAGTGGAGGTGTACGTCTGCTATTCGATCGCTGAAGCAAACCAGATCCTGGGGCTATGACATATCTAGAGGAAGCCTTTGCCCAGGTGCGCTACACCGAGGACGACTTACGGCCGGAACAGCGTGAGGCGATCGAGTTTGTTAAATCGACGCCATTCAGTGCCCTGTACCTCGATGTCGGCACCGGCAAGACCGTCATCATCTTGTCCTTGATCGATTGGCTGTGGCTGCACGGCTACTACGGGAAAGTCTTAATCATCGCCCCGATCCGGGTGGCGACTCGCGTCTGGCCGTTCGAACCGGGGCAGTGGTCGCACCTCGCGTATATGTCTACTAAGGTCATCCGGATTGAGGATGATGATCCCAGACTGACCGGTCGCGGACCAGCCCGCACTGCCGTAAAGCATAAGCTGCGGGAAGCTCTTCTCGATAGCCCCGACCAGATTCACATCATCAATCAGGAAGCGGTGGACTGGCTTGTCGAGGTTTGCGCGAAGCGGAAGTCATGGCCGTACCGGGTGGTGATATTTGACGAGTCCAGCCGGTTGCGTGATCACCGGAGTGTCACGTTCCGTGCGCTTCACCGGGTACTCCCACACATCACCCGGTTTCACCAACTGACGGCTACACCGGCATCCCAGACGTACATGCACCTGTTCAGCCAGATCTACTTGCTGGATAAGGGTGAGCGCTTCGGCCGGCACATCACGCCATTTCGCGAAAGGTATTTCATTTACAACCATTGGGCCAGGACGTGGAAGATTCGCGAAGGGGCGGCCCAGGAGATCGAGCGGAAGATCGCGGACATCTGCCTCGTGAAGCGCCGGGAGCGCGACTTCCAGATCAACGTTCGCCGGGTTCATCTACCCCCACAAATCATGGCCGACTACCACCAGTTCGAACAAGATCTGGTGTTGGACCTGGGGGACAAGGTTATCGACGGGGTTAACGGCGCCGTCTTGTGCGCGAAGTTGCTGCAATACGCTAGTGGTGCCGTGTACGACGACATGCGAGTCGTTCACGCGATTCACGACGAGAAGATCGAGGAGTTGAAGTCGATCGTGGACGAGACGCTCGATCAGCCCTTGATGGTTGCCTACTGGTTCAAGCACACCCTTGCCCGGTTGAAGCAGGCGTTCCCGCAGGCAGTGGTGATGGATCGCGAAGGTAAGATGGAGGCCGAGTGGAATAAGCGAAAACACAAGATGATGCTGGTGCATCCGCAGAGCGTGGGGCATGGCATGAACCTGCAATGGGGCGGGCATCATCTGGTGATTTTCGATTTGTTCTACTCATTGGAGTTGTTCACGCAGTTGATTGGTCGGCTTGATCGACCAGGGCAGACGAATACTGTCATGGTTCACTTGTTATCGGTTGTGAACTCCATCGATCAGGTAGTAGCATTCAACCTTCAGCGACTTCGCAATGCTGAAGAATCCATGTTCCAGCGATTACAGCAAATCCGGGGGAAAGTTAATGGCTGAGCACTATGGTCCGCGTACTGCATTCGGTCAGCTTCTCCACGCCACGAAGTACCGGGCGAAGGAGGAAAGGTTTGACGATTATTGTGTTCGATGGTCAAGATCTACAACAGATAACGATAAAGATTTCCGGCGGGCGTTACGATACACACGTGATCAGTCATTGCTGCCAGCCGGCAGGCAACAGCATTCAATGGGACGACCGTATCTGACCACCGCTTATAACTGTTTCGTCGGTGGTCTGATCCCCGATTCTTATGAGGGCATCCTTGAGGCGCTGAAATTAGGTGGAATGACGCTTCGCACGGGCGGCGGCGTTGGCTGGAACTTCGATACGTTGCGCCCCGAGGGCGAACCGATCCGGGGACTTGGGGAAGGCAGCTTCTCCAGTGGGCCGATCTCCTTCATGAAGATCTGGGACGCCAATTGCGAGACAATCCTGACGGCCGGTCATCGACGTGGAGCGATGATGGCGACGTTCTCGGTACACCATCCCGACATCATGAAGTTCATCAGTGCAAAGCGCGGCACCGGGATGCTGCGGAACTTCAACATTAGCGTGACGGTGACAGACGAGTTCATGGAAGCCCTGGAAAAAGATGGGCTGTACCAACTCAGGTTTGGAGATACGAAATTTGGGGCTGCCCGCGCCGTAGACGTGTGGGCCAAGATTATGGAGTCGAATTGGGATTGGGCGGAACCGGGGATATTGTTTATTGACCGGATTAACGCTCGAAACCCGCTTTATTACTGCGAGAAGATCTACGCTACCAATCCCTGCGCCGAACAGCCCTTACCTCCAAACGGTGCGTGCCTACTTGGTAGCTTGAATATCGTCAAGGTGCTGACGCCATCACGAGTTGGCAACGTGGTCGAGTTGACCCGGTCGGAAGGATACGGTGTGTCGGTAGACCATCGGATCGTTGATCCTCGTTCTTCAAAGTACGACATCGATTGGGAGTTATTGGACGATTTGGTCGATACAGCGGTTCGATGCTTCGATACCGTGCCAGAGCGCACCGTCTTCCCACTAGACGCTCAGCGTGAGGAAGCCTTGGCGAAGCGCCGGATGGGTATAGGTGTGACCGGCATGGCGAACGCGATCGAGGTCATCGGGCACCGCTACGGCTCACCTGGGTACATCGCGATGCAGGATCAGATCCTCTGGCGGATCGCGCTTCAGTCGTATCGGACTAGCATTGAACTGGCGAAGGAGAAGGGGAGCTTCCCCCTGTTCGACGCTGACAAGTATCTCGATGGCTGGTTCGTCCAGAACTCGCTGACCGATGAGATCCGCGACGGTATTCGGCGGCACGGGTTACGGAACGGGTTGTTGCTGTCGATCGCCCCAACCGGGACGATCTCGATGACCGCTGATAACCTGTCATCTGGGATCGAGCCGCCATACGCGGTAGAGGGTAAGTATACGATCGTCATGCCGGATGGAAAGCAGGTTTTCGATACGGTCGATCATGCCTATGAGTTCTTCGGAGTCCGATGCCAAACTGCCAACGAGACAACGGCCGAGCAACACATAGATGTGTTGTGTGCGGCTCAGCGTTGGGTGGATAGCTCGATCAGCAAGACGTGCAACGTTCAGGGGCAAGTGGCAGGGGTGGGACCGGGCGTCCCGTTTAACGACTTCAAGGAACTCTACATGCGTGCCTACGAGGGTGGGGCGAAGGGATGTACCACCTTCAATATAAACGGTAAGCTCCAGGGCGTTCGTGAGGTGGTGGAACCGGTAACCGAAGGGGCAGCGTGCGTGATGGACGGCACAACCGGCTTGAGGTCGTGTGATGTCTGATCCCAATTTTCGGGTAATACCCGATATTCTCGCTCAAAATCGTTTTAGTGCGGCGCGTCGAGAGATCGAGCGACAACCGTGCTTATATCCCCTGCGCCCGGTTGTCTGGACGACAGCAGAGGAGATGGATCGGGACCGGAATAAACGCTGGCGGGATATGGGTAACGGGGTGTTCTGGATGGTCGGGGAAAGGGACAATGGCGACGGGTGCGAAGCCGATTAGCGAGAGGGTTAACCTCGATACCGAATCTCGCGCAATCATCTACCAGGGCGCGTCGGTAAACCAACTCGGCGAGATTTTCAGGATGAAGACTCCTGATATCGCACGGAGACTTGGCGACCTTCAACCGGTTGGCGTTGGCCGACAGAACAACCCGTTATACGAATTGCGCGAGGCTGCTCGCCGGTTGATCCCTATGCCGATCACCCCGGAGATGATCGACTCGTATATGCGGCGGGTGAACGGCCGGGATTTGCCGCCGATCCTGAACAAATTGTACTGGGAAGGGAAGCTCTCGCGGGACCGGTATCTCGAACGGGCGAACGAGCTATGGTTCACGGAGGATGTTAACCGGGTTGCGTCTGAGTCTTTTCAATCGCTCCGGATGAGTATAATGCTTATTCCGGATGTTCTTCGCGAGGAAGGCGATTTCAACGAACGCCAGTTTAAGGTGGTGCAGCGGATCGTTGACGACGCATTAGAGGCTGCCCGTGTTCGACTCGTTACCGATCTCCGAAAACCGGATCAGGCTGGACCCGGACTTACTGACGAAGACGGGGCGCTATAGGTCCGTCGCTGACATCTTTATCGATGCCGCCCAGATTTTCCGGAAGCCGAACAGGCTATCGGTCACCGATGTAGCCGAGAAGTACGTGATGATTAAGCGGCTGGGCGCTAGGTCTGAGCCGTGGAATCGTGAGCGCACCCCGTACATGGTGGAGCCACAAAACTTACTTTCGAGCCGCGAATTGTCGGCGGTGGTCTTTGTCGGTCCCTCGCAAGCGGGGAAAACCGAGTCCCTGGTTATGAATTTTATTGCCTACTCGGCGATCCAAGACCCGATGGATATGATCCTGTTTAACCCCACTCAGCAGGCCGCAAGAGACTTTAGCGTGCGACGTATCGATCGGCTCAATTTCAATTCGCCGCAGATGAAAGCGCGGCTGCTGCGAAGCAGGAGCGGCGATAACAAACAGGTCAAGCTCTACTCCTCCGGAATGATCCTGTCGCTCTCCTGGCCTACGGTGAGTGAAATGGCCGGCAAGCCCGCCGGCCGGATTGCGCTGACCGATTACGACCGGATGGAGGACAATGTCGGTGACGAAGGGTCACCGTTTGACTTGGCGTACATGAGGACGACCACTTTCGGTTCCCTTGCCATGACAGTGGCCGAGTCGTCCCCGTCCAGGCCGGTGACGGACCCCAGGTGGCTCGCTAGTACCCCGCACGAAGCACCCCCCACCACGGGCATCCTAGCGCTCTACAACCGTGGTGACCGGAGACGCTGGTATTGGCACTGCCTGCGCTGCACCGAGTATTTCGAGGGGCGGTTTACGCACCTCAAATGGGATGACCGGGAAAACGCTTTAGATGCGGCTGACACCGTCCGGATGATCTGCCCGAATTGCGGGCACGCCTTGCGCCCTGGCGACCGTACTGACATGCAGGAATATGGTACGTGGCTCAAGGACGGGCAGTCGCTCGACAAACAGGGGAACGTGGTTGGCACTGCGCCGCGCACCCACATCGCGAGCTTCTGGTTAAACGGTGTCGCTGCTGGGTTTCAGAGTTGGCCGCAGCTTGTGGCCAAGTACCTCAACGCCAGACGTGAGTTCGAGGCAACGGGGTCCGAGGAGGCTCTGAAGCAGTTTTACAATAACGATCTGGGTGAACCGTATCGGTCCAAGGCCGAGGAGTTAATGCGGTTGCCGGAAATTCTGCAAGCACGGGCGGAGCCTATGTCGCAGATTCCCGAGAGCGTCCGGTTCTTGGTGGCGGCGGTTGATGTACAGAAGAACGCATTCGTTGTTCAGGTTCATGGTATCGGCCCTGGTGTCCCTTATGACGTAACTATCGTTGACCGCTTTAGCCTTATGAAATCCAACCGGTACGACAACGATGGTGACCGATTGTGGGTTAAACCGGGAACGTTTCAGGAGGATTGGGAACTACTGGTTGAGGAAGTGATGCTGAAGACCTATCCGATCGAGGATGGAAGCGGAAAGGTTATGACCGTGAAGATGACCATCTGTGATAGCGGTGGTCGGGCTGGTGTTACCACGAACGCCTATGAGTTCTACCGGAGTCTACGGAGGCGTGGGCTAGCGGGTAGGTTCCACCTTGTTAAGGGCGAGGGACGATGGAGTTCGCCAAGGGCACATATCGAATACCCTGATCAGGGGCGGAAGGACAGGCTGGCGGCAGCCCGTGGTGATGTCCCCGTCCTGTTCCTCAACTCGAATATCCTCAAGGATGCGCTGCACAATCGACTGGATTCCATTGAACCGGGTAAAGGTATGATCCGGTTTCCCCACTGGCTGCCGGATTGGTTCTATAAGGAACTTTGCGTCGAGCGTAGAACCGAGAAAGGCTGGGAAGCGACACGGGGGATCAGGAACGAGGCGTGGGACTTACTGTATTACACACTCGGTGCGTGCGCTTCGCAGATCCTGCTAGTCGAGAAGATCGATTGGTTGAACCCGCCATCATGGGCTGATGTGTGGAGCCGGAATCCATTGGTGGTTAGGCCGAACGACCCGGATTCGTTGACTTCAGTAGAGACATCCTACAACTTTGCCGAACTGGGGAAGAGCCTTGGATAACGAGGAAATGAACCGTCGCTTCAATCAATTCATTATCGATAATCTACGTCGAGAGAGGGAATATATTGAACGGCGGATGAAGGAGATCGGTGATGGCCGAACAGGATTGCGCCAAGATCAAGGACGAGTTGGACAAGGCGAGGGCGACGTATGAAAGCCTGATCGCTCCCGGTATCCGTTCGGTGTGGGATTCTGACGGCTCTCGGATCGAGTATACGACCGGTAATGCGGAGTATTACCGGGAGAAAGTGAGGGCGCTCCAGGCTGCCTACGACGCTTGCGTCAGCGGCAGAGGCGCGGCGTTGACAACCCCAATCAATTTCATTTTCCCGTAATGGCTGATATCGCTCTATCGCGTCCCGAGACGGCGTCGATCGGAGGTGCCCTGGAGGGTGCCGATCGGACCACTCGCGAGACGATGCTGTGGCAGGCCGACCACAGGCATCCCGATCAGATTATCAATCAGGTCAAGGATGAAGCCGATTTCCGTGGTCGGGATGTCGTCACCAATGACGGTTACTCCCAAGGCATTGTCGATATCAATCGGGACAATATCGTTGGGGCGCAATTCCGATTGAACGCACAGCCCAATTGGGTGGTCTTACAGCAGCTTTATTCGTCACGGTTTGATGAGGTATGGGCCGAGGAGTTCCAGTTAGCCGCCGAGGAGAAGTTCAACCTTATGGCCGACTCTGGCGGCTGTTATCTCGACGCATCCAGAAAGCACACGTTCACCTCGCTCGTCCGGTTGGCGGTAGCCGGGTTTGTTTATACCGGCGAAGTGCTCGCGACGGTCGAGTGGATACGGGAGGTTGGGCGACCGTTCAACACTGCCGTGCAGATGATCGCGCCCACCCGGCTGTCGAACCCGGATGGCAGAGAGGATGACCAGTTTCTGCGGCGGGGGATTCAGAGGGACAACCGAGGTAGGTCTACCGGCTATTTTATTCGCATAGGTTATCCAACGCAGTGGTATCTCGGCACTGATACGTTCCGGTGGGCTTTTGTGCCGGCCGAGAAGCCTTGGGGCCGAAGACAGGTGATTCATCTCATCGATGCGATTCAACCTGATCAGTCGCGAGGTGTATCGAAGTTGGTTGCGGTGTTGAAAGACATCAAGATGACCAAGAAGTTCGAGGAGATCGTCCTACAGAACGCGGTCATCAATGCCAGCTATGCGGCGACGATTGAGAGCGAGCTACCGAGGGAAGTCATCGCAGCGGCAATGGGTGGGGGCACCCTGGACCCGAATGCCAGCTTCATGGGCATCATCGGCAGCTACATGAACGGACTCAATCAATACCTGTCGAATGCCAACGGCGTAGCCGTGGACGGGGCGAAGATGCCCCATTTGTTCCCCGGTACGAAATTGAACATGCAGACACTGGGGACACCGGGAGGGGTTGGGACCGAATTCGAAGTCAGCCTGTTGCGGCACATTGCGGCGGGTTTGGGGATCTCCTACGAGGAATTTGCCCGTGACTTCAGTCGGACGAATTACTCGTCAGCCCGCGCGGCTATGATGACGACGTGGAAGCACATGCAGGGTACGAAGAAATTCGTCGCCGATCGATTCGCCGATGAGATCTACGCCTTATGGCTTGAGGAGGACATGAACGCCGGCAACATGCCTTTACCGCGTGGGTTCACATCCGAGGTTTGGTATCGCCCTTGGGGTAAGGAATGCTTCACCTCTTGCGACTGGATTGGCGCAGGCCGTGGGCAGATCGACGAATTGAAGGAGACGCAGGCGGCCATACTCCGGGTCAAGGGTGGCATGTCCACTCGTGAGTATGAGATCGCGAAGCAGGGCGGGGATTGGCGGAAGGTGTTCCGCCAGTTGAACCGCGAAGCGAGGCTTCAAGCTGACTTGGATTTGGAGTTTGATCAGAATGCTCAACGGGATGGGTCACAATCTGGGCAGACCGTAATGAATGCCGCACCGGATAACGATCATGAAGATCAGGTGGAGCGTAACGAGCAGGAAGGGATCAATTTGGAAAACTTGACTGCGGCGTTCACTGAGGCGGTATCGCATCTATCGCAGCCGCCTTCTGACAACCGTCCTGTGGTTACCCGCGTGACGAAGTGGGATGAGCGTGGGCGAATTCTCGAATACGAACGTCATCGGGTTGATGCGTGATGGCAACGAGTTTGATTTATAACTCCGCGCTGGCTGACGAAGCGTCGGGCGCGATCGATTATGACACCGACAACTTTCGCTGCATGCTGGTGACCAATGCCTATGCAGCGGATCAGAAGATCCATCGGCGGCGTAGCGATGTCACCGGTGAAGTAACCGGTGGCGGCTATGTCGCGGGAGGCGTCCTCGCGACTGTTTCGATCGCGGAGGATACCGGGAACAACCGCATCGATATCTCGCTTGGTGCGGTGGATTGGCCGGCATCCACTATCTCGGCGACGGGGGCCGTCTACTACAAGTCGCGTGGGGGCGCGTCCGGTGCCGATGAGCTTGTTGCCTATATCGATTTCGGCGGCGACGTATCTTCAGTTTCCGGTCTGTTCGCTTTGTCCGCATCGACTATCCGCAAACAGAACTAGGAGGAACTCTGATGTCGATTAGTGATACCACAGAAAATGCCATCTTGAATCTAATCTTCAGGGCAACAGCATGGGCAAATTATGCTGACAATGCAGCAGGCACACCAGAAACCAATATCGTAGTTGGTCTCAATACAGCAGATCCAGGCGACACTGGAACAATGTCTACCTCTGAGGCGGCCTACACGTCCTACGCACGTGTCAATGTGGCCAGATCTACCGGGTGGACAGTTTCGTCAGCGGGTTCCACCAATCCCGCAGCACAAATTGATTTTCCAGCAGGGACCGGAGGATCAGGGACCGTGACACATTTCTGTACAGGTAAATCGGGTGGTGGTGCCAGTGCCATTCTCTTCTCAGGAACGGTGACCCCGAACATCGTGACAGGTAACGCGATCACGCCCCACCTCACAACCGCGACAGCGATCACCTTGGAGTGACATGTCCTCGGCTGCGGAGTTTCGCAACATCCTGGTGAGTTTGGACATCGATGGGGCCGTCTCCTTTTGGGGGCAGCTTTTTCCAGGTCACCCGGTGCCTGCTACCCGTGAAGAAGTGCTGGTGTCCATGCACATGGCCCGCACGTCTGCGTCCTCGATCAACTTTCAGGAACGTGCCTACTCCCACTGTTGGTTACTCGACCATAACTTTCCATCTCTGCTCCCCGATCCCTTAAAGCCCAGAGCCGAACGCCTCTATCCGAAGCAAGTCGGGGGCGTTGGTATTTCGGTGAACTCCAAATATCCCGTTGTGCAACGCGCCATTCACGGTGCTATGCACAATGCGGTCTTGGAGACTTATGCAGACGGGCACCAGGACGAACCCGAAGTAGTCAAGAAACGCATGCAGGAAGCCCGTCTTCGTGAACGCAAAGGGCTGATGCTCTGATGGCAAACGTCAAAATCTCCCAACTTACAGCCCTGTTCGAACTCTCGGTGTACAAGTGGTTGAGTAGCTGGCCTTGAGTCGATGGCATTTGGGGGTCTTAGAGGCACACTAACCGGATTCGGGACATCTATTGTCACTCCGGAAACCGCTGATGGCAGTGTTGCGGTCAGTCTTCAAGATCTCATCGTTGTCTTTGTTGCCGAGGCAGCCGCCAATACCGTCACCACGGTCACTGATAATCTTGGACAAACGTATACCGCAATCAATGCGGGGACGCTCTCTTCGGTTGGGTTCCGGGGCTATTATAGATATGTAACTGTTGCTGGTACACTGACTCAGGTCAGCTGTACGATGACTTCTTCTTCGAACGATCATGCCATTTCGGTGGCAGTGTTCGAAGGGCCATTTACCAGCACCCCACTTGACCGTGCGCCTGCCAATACCACTGACGCCGCGACACCATACACTTGTGCTGCTACTACGGTTCTCAGCCAAGCCAACGAGTTAATCGTAGCAGGCTTAGGTCTGATCCGATGTCAGACAGCTACTGCGACAGCGCCAAATACCCTGGCTCTCAACACTCTGTCGGCAGCAGCCAATACCAATAACGCTGTTTCTTCAACGATTGGGCGTCAGGTTGTTGCGGCTACGACTTCTGTCACGCCAGTTTTTGCATCTTCAGGCACGATCACTGGCGGTGTGCAAATTGTTGCGACGTTCCGTCAGGGTTCTATTGATACTACTCCAGGTACTGCCGGGGGCACCAGTAATGTAACAGGCGGGGGCCGTGCAGATTTTACTGGAGTTGGGGGTAATGCTACCGGCACTTCTACCGTAGACGGTCGGGGGCGTTCTGATGCGTCTCGTCCCGGTACCGCCGCAGGTACCAGTACAGTCACTGCTGAAGGTCTAGCAACATCAGGAACAGACAGCCCAGGTGCTGGTGCAGCCAGTGCTGTCGGGTCTGCGACTGGTGTAGGAGTATCGACATCTCCTACTCGTAGTGGCTTGGTTGCGTCGTCCAGTGTATCAACGGGGGATGCTAACACTCGTACAACTCCAGCGATGGATACGACTGGGGCCAATCTGCTCCTGGTGCATGTTACTCATACTACTTCCGTATCGTTCAGTATCAGTGATAACTACGGTAACACCTGGAGTTTCGATACATCGCAAGGGAATAAGACTACTAGCCCAGATATGGTTTCTCGTATTTATCGAGTTACCAGTCAAACTCCGAATGTCGGACCTGGGCATACGATTACGGTAAGTACCGGCGGGGGTTACCCGACCATTGAGTTTTCTGCCTGGAGGAGCGGGGTACCTTGGTCTCTTGGGGCAATAACTGTTGGCAAGGACGGATTGCCGCATGGTGCGTCAGCCCTGACGACAGTGCGTACAGGGGATCTGGTTTTCTCTTTTGCTGGCGGTAATAATACTCTCACGAGTGTGAGTCAGGGGGCTATTCTTGATCGAGTTGATAACGTTGCTTCCCAAAATTGGGCAACTGCTTACGCATATTTAATTGCGAATACTGCCCCTAATTTTACAAACAGTTGGACTGGGACAGGCGAAGCAGTTGTTATCAATTATTTCTTGCGGGGTATTTGGCACCCTGATTATGGCATTGGTGCATCTGTTGGAAGCGGTACGGCTGTTGCTGCCGCTCCTACTATATCTGATCCCACTATGGTTGGGGCAGCATCTGGGACCAGTACGGCTAGTGCTGGGTCTGATCCTAATACTGTCTATTGGAAAGATTCTGGTACCGTTTGGCTAAAATCTAATGCCGGTTTAGATGCGGTCAATCCATCAAATACTATTTACTCTGCAATTAGAGCATCGCTACCTCACACAACCGGGTTGTGGTATTGCGAGATCGAGTTTATTTCCGGTATTGGCTCTAACTGCGGGTTTGGTGTAGCTGACGATACCACTGCTGCGGGCAGTGGTTTGGATGTGTATAATCCTGCTAAGATAGGAGCGGCAAGACAAGACACATTTACTTACTTAAACGGCTTTACGGCTCCCAATACTACAGGGATTGGTACTGTCAATGTTGGAACGAGAATTGGTTTAGCGATTGATTGCGATCATCAAGAACTTTATATCGCGAATGGTGGCACCTTTATAGGTTCATCAGATCCGGTAACCAGAACCAATCCACGCATCGCGTGGTATGGGCAAGCTGGGATAAACATTTTCCCGGCAGTTAGTACCCTGTCTGGCGGCGTCAGAATACACGCCCATGCGGCAACTCAGACGTACACCGCGCCTACGGGTTACACAGCGTGGGGCGATACCCTCGCAGGGGATGCTTTTGGAGCCGGATCAGCGTCAGGTGTGGGTACTGCAACTGGCGGCAGTCCTCTTCCCCCTATTATTTCCGGGCTTGTGGCGTATGCGGAAACCGCAGGAAGTCCCACTTCAGGAAATAGCGGAGCGGGGGTAGATACCACCGGGGCTAATCTCTTAGTCGCTCATTTCACGACATATTTTCAGAGCGATCTGACAGTCACCGACAACAAAGGCAACACCTGGACTAAACTAGGTACGGCTCCACAATCTGGCGGTGCTACCAGTATTTTTTATTACGTTAATGACCAAGCTCCGAACGTCGGAACCGGACATATCGTATCGTGGTCTGGCGTTACTGCTTATTCTCCAGTGCAGTTTGCCGCATTCGGCAGTACGACGCCTTGGAGTGTTGATGAGGTAGTATCCGATACAGGGGATTTCCCGCACGGATCGGGAGGAATAGTTACCGAGGCAGACGGCGAGTTGTCTGTTACAGGTGCTACGAGTTTTGGCACCTTCACCTCTATCTCCGACAGTTTTACTATTTTAGGTAATATCGCGTTTGCCAGCGGCAATAATATGTCGGCGGCTTTCGCCTGGAAAATAGCCGACTCTACCGGTACAACAGTTAATCCGATTTGGTCTGGCGATAGTAACGGTCCTGTTGAGCTAGCTGCATTTAAGGGTAATTGGTTACTTCCGGGTGATACTGGAACTGGTTCCGCGACGGGTTCTGCGACCGTATTGGGCAGAAGTTTTATTGACATCGGCCTTATTGCTCATGCTGAAGGTGATGGCGGTGCAGATGGAGGTGTTACAAACTCAGTAGATACAACTGGCGCTAACCTTTTAATCGTACACGTTTCCGCATTTGACAACCCCGCCACAATAAGTGACAGCAAAGGCAATACCTGGACACTTCTTGGCAATACAAATAACGATATAATTGGTGATTTTGTCTATTACGTAGACTCACAAACTCCTAATGTTGGCCCTGGGCATACGGTTACACATAGCGGTAGTGGAGTTTATTCGTATGCTGAGTTATTAGCGTTTGCTATCTCTGCCCCTTGGACGTTTGATGAAATAAATGGAGCAATAGGTAACCCTCCGATAGGGGCGAGTTTAACAACAGAACAAGATGTTGAGTTGGTTATTAGTACAGCTGCTGGTGATGTTGGTGGTATTTCGTATATATCCATAACCGACGACTTTAATATTATACATTCTGCCGCTGGCGTTGCTTATAATAATTATGCTACAGCGTCGGCATACAAAATACAAAGGTCTATTGCCACAGTACAGGCTATTTGGAGTGCTAGCGGTTATAATAATACCGCCACTCAGATATTTGCTTTTAAGCCCGGTGTTGCTGCTGCTGATACAGGGTCTGCATTTGGTATTGGATTAGCTGCCGCGTATGGTTGCAGTGATGTCAGGTCAGTTGGTAATGCTGCGGGGACCAGCGAAGCAGTTAGTATCGCAGAAGTCGGCACGACAACCGGCGATATGCATGGCACCGGCACTGCCACGGGTGTTGGTAAGTCTGACAAGACAGGTGTCGGGGCTGCACCGGGGCTGGGTACAGCCACGGCTACCGGCAGGGTCGATTTCTATGCGGTGGGCAGTGCATCGGGGTTGGGTGCGGCTAACGGCATTTCGACAGCGGATGCTCGATCCGTAGGTAATGCGACCGGCACCGGCACCGCCGTAGGAATAGCAGCCGAGGCCACAGACGATCGGTTTGGTGACGGCACGGCTCCGGGCCAGGGAGCCGCGAATGGTCACGGTAGAGCGCATACCAGGGCGCATGGCGATGCGTCTGGGTTAGGCACTGTAACCGGTAACGGGCGAAGCGACGTTCATGCCGTTGGTAACGCCACGGGTCTTGGCACCGCTGCGGCGAGTGGCAGTGCCGATGCGAGAGGCGTGGGCGCGGCAACCGGCACCGGTACGGCCGAGGCGATTGCATTATTACCTGGGGCGAGCGTTGGCCAACTCCTTCAGGTTACGTATCACCTCGATGCGGGACGGGCGACAGGGCAGAAGCGGCGCGGATCGGTAGGGCTTTATTACCCGCCCACCCAGGCGCAGGACGCGCAAGCCTACGGCGCACTTCTTGTCGTTAATTATTACCTGCTACCCGGCAGGGCTACCGCGCAGACGCATATAGACGCTAAGCCTGCTGGCGCATCGCTGGATCAGGATGTCTTTATCGTTGCGGGGCGGGCATCGGGTCAGCATGTCTCGCTGATGCCCGGTCGTATTTCAGTGGCGGTAATGGTCCCCGGTGCCACGCTTCAAGTGGGGCACACGATTTTGCGGGACGACTCGATACGGATCGACAACGAGTTTCTGTTGGCCGATGAATTTGAGTTTGTGTAATCGTTAGACTTTAGTTAAAGGTAACGGCGAAGGATATCGACATGGGAATGCAAGCGTTCGCTCGTGACATCGCGTCCCGGCTACATCACCGTGGGGCGCTAATCGAACGTGGTCACGCTGATGTGGCGGCCGAGTTGCGAGATATCGCTGCGGTCACCCTGGTGGACATAAAAGCTAGTTTTCCTGTACGCATGGCCGAGCTTGTTTCGAGCTACGGCTACCAACCTCCGGAACAGTCGAAGCCCTTCGCTTATGCGTCAGGGGCAGCGTTTATCCCGATTCACGGGCTTCTGGTGAACCGGATGTCATGGAGTGCGTCATTCGCGACCGGCTACGATTTTATCCGGGCGCAGACCGATGCCGCCCTGGCTGACGATGACGTTAAACGGATCGTATACGACGTGAATTCGTCGGGCGGCCTTGCCGCTGGCTGCTTCGAATTGGCGAATTTCATGTTCGAGAGGCGCGGTCAAAAACCTAGTTTGGCCGTTGTCGATTCTCGATGTTACTCGGCTGCCTATTTTCTGGCGAGTGCTGCTGACCGGGTTGTCGTTACTCCCAGCGGCGGCGTGGGCAGTATCGGGTGTGTCGCGCTACACGTCGATTTTAGCGAGGCACTTCAAAATGAGGGCGTCAAACTAACTTTTATATACGAGGGTGCCGAGAAAGTAGACGGCAACTCGTATGAACCCTTGTCACCAAGGGCGAAGGAATCTATACAGCGTGATGTCAGTTATCATTACGGTTTATTCGTTGAAGCCGTAGCTCGACATCGCGGATTGTCGGAAGATGAAGTTCGTGCCACGGAAGCTAGGTGCTACCTACCACCCGAAGCACTTGAACTCGGTCTTATCGACGGAATCAAAACACCGATCGATGCTGTATCCGAAGCTTTTGAGACGGAGCAAACTATGCCTGATCCTGCGATGACGGCAGCGGATGTTTCTAGACTTGTTGCAGAGGGAGTAGCGGCGGGGCTTGCTGCTGAGCGTAGTCGTGCCACTGCCATCCGTTCTTGCGCGGAAGCCAAAGGGCGCGAGAGCCTCGCAGCGCATCTGGTTGAAGCCACCACTCTGTCGGTTGACGAGGCGCGTGCTGTTCTCGCGGCAGCGGGTGAACCGGAAGGGAAGACTGCGAATCCTCGTCAGGGGGCAAGCGGGTTCGCGGCTGCGATGGACAACTCGCCTAACCCCAATGTCGGCGCCGATCCGGATGCCGGTGGCGGTGACGGCGATGACCCGTCTGCCACTGCGAACCGGCTGCTGAGCAATTACGTTGCGGCGTCGGGCCGCAAGATCCGGGCGGCGGCCTAACCTACCTAAATACGGAGGACGAACATGGCAGCGACATATCCGCCTCTGCTGGCGACCGGGGTTACCGATCAGGGTCGGTTTGACCCATTTGACCTGTACGGCGGCGAGTCGGATATCGTCACCGATCAGGGTGAAGCGGCAACCGGGCAAGCGATTCGGCAGTTCGAAGTCTTGATGCGAAATGCCGATGGTAAGCTGGTGCCGTGGACTTCTGCCGGTGGTGGTTACGCCACCGGGCTGATCACGGTGGGCGGACAACCGGTAGCCGCCGAGACTGTCACCCTTAACGGTGTCGCCATAACCTTCCGGGTTACCGTCACTGGCACTGGTGTCGAATGCGTGATCGGTGGCACTACTGCCATTACCGCGTCCAACCTTGCTACGGTGATTACCAATAACCGGGAAACTTTTCAGGCGACGGCCTCCGCATCCGGTAATGTGGTGACATTGGCCGCCGAAGACGTTGGGACTGCCGGTAATTCAGTGACCTTGGTGGAAGGGGTTGCGGATGTCGGGTTCACTGTATCCGGTGCTACATTGACCGGTGGCAGTTCTGCCGAGGACACTCCCAGCAACAATGCAATCGGTATCGCGGGTCAACCGCTTGACGCCGCCGCAACGAATCGCTGGTTCCCGTATTTCACTGGCGGGATTTTCAACCACCAAGCTTTGGTCTGGCCGGCTGGCTTTATGTCGCTGGAAGAGCGGAAGCGAGCGTTCGACGGCAGCAACATCGGTGTGCGGCAGGTTCTGTAAGGGGATCAGCTACTTGCGCGAAAGGACTTGATAGATGGCGATTACCTTCTACTCCACGCAAGAGTTGATCATTGTTCAACAGCGGCTTGCGGATCTTCCGGATGGCTTCTGGCGGGACATGGCGACTCGAACGATCACTTCCGATCGTGAAGAGATCCTGTTTGAGAAGGCTGATGTCGATAACCGGAAGCTTGCTCCGTTTGTCGCTCCGAACATGCAAGGTCGCGTCATGCGTGGGCAGGGGTTTTCGGCTCAGTCTTTCCGCCCTGCCTACGTCAAACCGAAGCATGTGGTTGACCCGACCAAGGCGATCTCGCGCATGATGGGTGAGCCGTTTCTGGGCGGCATGTCGATGGAAGCGCGGTTCAATGCTCAAGTGGTGAATAACCTGAGACTTGAGCGTGAAGCGATCGAACGTCGTTGGGATTGGATGGCGTCAAAGGCGATCCAAGACGGTCAGGTGACTGTTGCGGGTGATGATTACCCTTCCGTCACCGTCAGTTTTGGTCGCGATCCGCAGTTGACTTCGCAGCTTACTGGGACTGCTCGCTGGAGTCAGACCACAACGGCCGATCCATTGGCCGATCTCGCGCGGCTGAACGATCTGTGTTTCACCTTGGGCAATGCACCGATTACCCGGTTCATTTTTGGCGCAACAGCCTGGGGCAATTTCATCAAGTCGCAGAAGGTATTGGATTTGCTCGATGCCACCCGCCGCGTCGGTAGCAGTGAGTTCCCGGTGATACCATTGGTGTCGAACTCTAACTCGCAGTCAATGGGGTCGATCATCACCACGGGTGGGCGTTTTGACTTGTACCGGTATTCCAACTGGTACTCCGATGTCGATTCGTTTAATGGTGCTCTGACCACAAGGCAGTTCCTTGATCCGAATGTGGTGGTGGGCGTCGGGCCGGGATTGGATATGGTTGCGATGTTCGGCGCGATCATGGACGCGGATGCGAACTTCAGTGTCGAACAGCCCATATTTCCGAAGATGTGGAAGAACGCAGACCCGTCAGTTGTTTACACCATGTCTCAGTCGGCACCTCTGTTTGTGCCCCTGAATCCAAATAACAGTTTTAAGCTGTTCACCGAATAGGAGGTACGTGGTATGCCGGATCGGGTCGTGGTGGGAAGTATCACACACGGTGAGGGAAATGAGCGTGTAATCCTTGGACCGGGCGAGCGTTTCAACACCGACACGCTTAAATGGAGCGAGGAATACATTGCGGAACTGGACGCTCGTGGCGTTATTCGGGCACCACTAGACGATACGGGACGTGCGCCGGCTACCGCTGGTCCTGGTGAGGAAGTTACCGAGAACCGTACCGTCCCTAGGGCGGAGCCGGAAGCGCGCGGCCGGCGGCGTACTGAAAACATTGATCTGTGACCGATTGGTTTACCGCTAGGCGGCAGGCGCGACGTGATGTTCATTCCACGTTCGCGTTGATCGCGTCGTACATAGAACCTTCTGCTACCGCCACCGGACTTCATGTCCGGTGGCATTCGCGTTTTACGGCAGCCATTGGTGACATCCCCGGTGGCGATTACGCCAGGGTGATGGAGAACATCGATCGGCTGATATTCGATCTGGACGAGTTGGCCGGAATGGGGATTACGCCCAAGCGTGGTGGTGTCGTTGTCTTCGATGACTACCCGGAACACCAGTTCATCTTAGATGTGCGTGAGCCTACCGATGGTCCGGTGATCATGATCTGGACGGTGACCCGGCCATGAGCATGATTATCGATGCGACTGGGCTGCGTGAGTACAGTCGCTACCTGAAGATGTACCCTGAGATTGCGCCTCGTGCCGCAGCCTTGGCGATCAATCAGACTGCCGAGCGGCAAGGGCTAACGTTGGCACGGGAAGCGATGCTGTCCGAAGTTGCTTTCCCCGCAGGTTATTTAAACGGATCGGATGGGGTTGGACAGAAGCGCTTCAGGCTGAAATACCGGGCTAGCGGGGACCGGCTGGAAGCGGGAATCGTAGGCGCGTTTACCCCTACCCCACTAGCGCGCTTCTCGACTGCCAGGGCTGGCTTCGTCACTGCCAGGGCGAGGGGCAGGAGACGGCGTTCACGGGCTGCACAGGGGGTAACGGTTACCGTACAGCCCGGTCGTCCAGTGACCCTCAAACGGGCGTTCCTGATCAATCTGCGGTCAGGCAACGTGGGCTTGGGCATCCGGTTACGCCCTGGCGAGACGATGGAGAATACGGTCGGGGCGAAGCTGATTACGACTGGTCCTCTCGCTGGCGTCGCGTTGCTGTATGGCCCGAGTGTCGATCAGGTGTTCCGCACTGTGGCGGTAGACATATCGCCGGATTTGCTGGTGTACCTGCAAGCTGAGTTTTTACGGCAGATCCAGCGGCTGAGTGGCAATAGGGTCTAGAGGATGGCTATTTACACCGTGACTATCGAAGCGCCGGCTATCTACGAGGAAATCGTGGTTAATGCCGATAATGAGGAACAAGCCAAGGTTCGTGCAGTTGGCAGTGCGCTTAGCCGGCAACGCGAGGCAGCTACTGTCAAGGTGGTCGAACAGGCTGAATGAGGGACTGACGATGAGGGGCGATATGACCCGGCGTGAGACGAGAATCCGGGCGCGGGCGAAACAGTTATGGGAGCAAGCGGGTAAGCCCGAAGGGCGGGACGAAGAGTTCTGGGAGCGAGCAGAGCGTGAGATCGCCGTTGAGGATCACAACGAACCGAAACGATGATGGCAGACAGCCGACAGCTTGATATCCTGAAGCGTCTGACCGCGCATTTGCAGGGGGTTACCCCTGCGAACGGGTATGACTTTGACCTGTCGCAAAGTGTTTTCCGTGGGCGGTTGCTCTTTGGCGATGCAGACCCCTCACCCTTGGTGTCGATCGTGGAGCATCTGACCGCAGACATCAATGTCGCGGCGACGGAGGAAAACAACGTCCAGAGGCACGAAACCTGGGTGTTGCTGGTACAGGGCTGGATCTTGTACGACGTGCAGCACCCGACAGATGACGCTTACCAGCTAAAGGCTTCGGTCGAGAAGCGGTTGGCTGAGTGCATCAAGACCAATGATCAGGGCTACCCGAAGTATCCTGAAGCCTACTTCTTGGGATTGAAAAAAGGTATCACCGGTATGGCAATCGGACCTGGGGTGGTCAGTGTCGCTATCCGGCAAGAGGCATCTAGCAGGGCTTTCTTCTATCTTCCGCTTGGTATAGGTTTGGCGACGGATGTAAGTGATCCGTTCTTGCCGTAACGGAGGTTCCGATGCAGGGTGAACTCAAGAACTATACACTCGGTCGCGGCAAGCTGTATTTCGACAAGTTCGCGGCTATCAATACCGAAATTGCTACCGGTGAGCGGTATCTGGGAAACACCCCAGCTATCACGATGACGACGGCGTATCAGAATCTCGACCACTATAGCTCCGATGAGGGTGTCCGTATCAGGGACGACTCGGTGCAGCTACAGGTTGATCGCGCCGGTACGTTCCAGTGCGACAACATCAATATGGAAAACCTCGCGATGATGTTCGGCATCGCGGACCCGGTAGACCAGACGACTGTTGTCGGGACGGCACAAACCGAGGATTTCACCGTTAAAAAGGGGTTGTGGTATCAGCTTGGAACTGAACTGTATGCCGATGGTCTTGGGACCGTATCAAATGTTTCGGTAACTGTTACCTCGACACCGGTTACGATGGATGGCAATTACCAAGTTGATCTGGATAAGGGCCGCATCTTTATCGAGGATACGGCAACGGATATCGAAGACGAGGACGTGATCACCGTAACCTACGATGTGGCGGCGCAAGACCGGGTGCTTGTTGTTGACGACAACACCCAGGTCGAGGGGTCACTACGGTTCATCGCGGATAACCCGAAGGGGACGAATCGCGATTACTACTGGCCGCATGTTCGCCTAGCGCCAAGCGGTGAATTCGCGCTGAAGGGCGAGACGTGGCAGACGATGAATTTCTCCTTTGAAATCCTGATCCCGAAGGACGGCCGGAAGATGGTCTACATTCGGGAGGCGAAAGCGGCGGCGTAGTAGTCCTCCCCCTGCCCCGGTTGTCTACCGGCAACCGGGGGCTTTTTACGGAGACGAGCTATGCCTTTAGCCGATTTTGTACCGGTGAGACGCACGGTGGCGTTTCCCGGCGGGGAGTTCGAGGTTCGCGCACTGAACCTCTTAGATATATCGATGCTGATCGACAACCACCGATTCGCTATCGACCAGATCGCCTCTCAGGTTCGAACGTCGCGGCAGATGGCGTTCCCTGATGATGATATTATTGCTGAAGCCATCATTGAGGTGATTCGCGAATCGCCGGTATTGGTGGCGAATATCATCACGCTGTGTTCCGATGAACGGGATCAACAGGAAGCTGCTATGCAGTTGCCAGCTACGGTTCAAACTGAAGCGTTGCTGGCAATCGCCGACCTGACATTTAAGGATACTGCTGCGATAAAAAAATTAGCCGCCGACGTGATGAGACTGATCCAGGGGATTCTCCCACCGGGGACGGTGACGTTGGCGCAAGCGGCCGAGTAAGGGAGACATGGGCGATCGAGACGTATCGAGGACTGCGGGAGGACGCTGCACTCCTCATAAGTGAAGGGTATGGTCGTAGTGATGCGTGGGCGTTTCCGCTCGCGATGCTATGGACCGAAGCCGACATCGCCAGAGAACGTATCCATTATCGTGTCGCTACCGAGTCCGTTCTTATCAGAGCGGCTATTGTAGATGTATTGTCCGGAGGGAACCATCTGCGCGATAGCTTAGAGGAACTCCGGTGAGAGAGGGACTGCGGTGAGCGACCGGGGCGATCTCTCACGGGACATCCTGCTACGCATCCGGGCGCAGAATCTTTCTACGGCTGAGTTCAATCAAGCTAAGGCGGCTGTCGATAGCTTAACGGCTAGTCTCGATAAGCAGATCCAAGCGGCGAACCGGGCGGAAATAAGCGAGAAAGAGCTTTCCGCCACCCTGACTAAATTGGAGCAGGCAACCCGGAATTTCACCGGGCTTGCGACAGCGATCGACCAGTTCAAATCGTTCGAGCGGGTCATCGCGTTAAGCGAGCAACGGGTAACGACAGCCCGTGAGAAGCTTGAGGCGTACCGGGCAAAAGTTGAACAGACCAAGGATACCAGTGCCGCAGCGGAGAAGATGCTGGGCACCTTGTCTACAAGGTTGGAGAAGCAAGAAACCCAACTGCGTGCGAACACGCAGACGTTCGCCGAGATGGGCCAATCGCTCACCAAGGCCGGCGTCGATATCAACAACATCGTTGAGGCAGAGAACCGGTTAAAGACGGCGGCCGATCAGGCTGGCGCGGCTATTACGAAGTTGAGTAACGCCAAACTTAATTTGGCCGAGAACACGAGGAAGGCGCGAGAGGAGTCGAGGAAGCTCGCTGAGGCGCAAGCCGCAGAGGCAGCCGAGCAACGCAAGGCGGCTGAGCAATACGCCGAATCCGTCAAGATACAAGAGCAGGGGCAGCTACAGGCGTTTCAGGCATTCAGGGCGACTGAAACCGCTAGGGCACAAGCGCACGCTAGGTTCGTCGCCCAGGTCCGCGAAGGTCTGGTCATTGTCAGGAGGGAGCAGGCAGAGAAGGTAGCGGCGGCCAGGGCAACGGCAGATGCTCAGATCGCCGAGGAGCAGCGGGTAGCGCAACGAACCAGGGAGATCGCAGCGCAGCGGGAGCGTGAAGCGCTCGCCAACTTCCGAGCATTGCAGGCACGGATGCGCGGGGGGCAGCCGCAACCCGGTGGGGGGCCGCAGCCGTCGTCATTTTCCGGTGCGGCACCGACGCCGCGACCCGGTGCGGGGCCGCGTACTGATGCGATGGGACGACCTGGGAGGGGTGCTGCCGGGGCGGTAGGGTTCCTTGGATTGCGTCCCTACGAACTGACCAACCTTGGTTACCAAGTCAACGATGTGTTCACCGGTCTTGCCAGTGGTCAGAACACACTTCAAATCCTGGCGCAGCAAGGTCCACAGTTCCTTCAGATATTTGGTACTGCCGCACTACGTTGGTTCCCCGCTGTAGGGGCGGCGGCTCTCGCCGCTTCTGTAGCGATTGGCGTTGTCCATAACGGGCTGCGTAATCTTGCTCTGAATCGTGAGTTCGAAGCGGTACTGGCCACTAACGTCAGGGGGATAAAGGAGAGCGCAGCCGATCTTACAGCACTTGCTAAGGCGATTCGCGATACGGGGGTGTCGCTAAGCGATTCCGTTCAGCTTGTTAGGCAATCGCGGGCGGCGAATATCCGTCCGGAGTTGCGGCCAGAATTTGCAGAGCTTGCCCGTAACATTTCGCGGGTTGAAGGCACCGATATCAAAGAGGCAATGCAGGATGTCATCAAGGGATTGACGGGTGGTCGGGAAGCAATTGAAGACCTGATCGCAAAATACCCTGAGTTGACTGAAGCGCAGCTTAACCATGTTCGTACCCTGTTGGCGGAAGGGAAGCAGGGACAGGCACAGATTGAAACTTTGCGGTTGTTGGCAGAGCGGTACAGGGACGCGGAAGCAAAAGGTACTAGCCCATTTAGGAAGGCTACCGACCTTTTAACCGCATCTTGGAACCACTTAATGGATACCCTCACTAATAGTGAGGCATTTGCTTCTCTTATCCAGCGTATAACGAATGTTATCACTAAAATGGATGAGCTTGTCCAATGGGTGGATAAGTTCATGAAGAAATTTGATGACCCAAAGTGGGAATTCATTCGAAAAATATTCGAGGGTCTTAGTGGGCCGGCGTTACCTCCGTGGCTTACTCCGGGTAACCCTAACGCTATTGTACCAAGTGTTCCTGGGGCTATACCGAACCTTAATAACCCTCAACCTCCTGGCACAGAATTTCCGATTACCGGTTCCCGGTTCGTCACTACCCGTGAAGTCACACTTAGTAGCGAGTCGCTAAAGCAACTCGGTCAAATCTTGACCGAAGCGTCGAACGCCCTTCCGCCAGGGTACAGGGTTGAAGCCTTCTCTGGGTCTCGGCCGGGTGCGGTGGTGCAGCGCGGGCCGAATGCTGGACAACCTTCGGAGCATGGTGGTGGTCGCGCTATCGATGTCCGTATTGTCGATTCATCCGGCCGGGAGGTTCCTGGTTCTATGGGGGCTGGTGGGCCGCTCTACCAGCAATTGGATACTGCTGTTGCGCGGGTTGCCGGCAAACTCTTCCCAGGCGTTGCTGTAGCCATTGGGTCTACATTCAGCGACCCGGATGCAGGACATTACAGTATCGGTGGTTCGGAAGCCGCGACGAATGCTGCGCGTAGGGGAGCCGGCGGTACGACGACGGGGGATACAGCGAGGCAGGGGATAGCTCTCGACCGTATTATCCTGGCTGAGAGAGAACGCATTGCAATTATTAAGGCTCGCAATGAGGCGGAAGAGGAAGCGGTCATCCGGGCACAGGCGCTCCGGAGGGCGCAAGAGGCGGGCAAGGACACCGACAAGCAAAAGCAAGCTGCCGACTTAGCAGTTGAGGCGTTTCGATACGAGAAGCTGAAGGAACGCAATAAAGAGGAGAACGATCAAGCTAAACAGCGGATCACCGATGGTAGGGATTTTGCCCGGATAGAGGAAGGGGGGCTAAAGGCACGTCAGGAAGCTCTGGCCAAGGGTATTACCAATTACAAGGATCTCCGCGCAATTCAGCAGGAGGGCGAGGCTGAAACGCGGGCGCAAGTACAACGTGAGAAGCAAGAAGCGGAAGCGATAGTCGCGATCAAGAAGCAGATCGCCTCACTTGATCGTGAGAATAATCAGGCGTATCAGAGTGACCTTGACCGTGCGCTGGAAGCCGTCAAGCAGAAGTATATTAGCGTCTACGAGGCGATCAAGAAGCAACGGGAACGCGCGACCACTACCGAGAAAGCCGCTCTCGATGAACTTGAACAGGCGGCCAAACGGTCGGAAGGCATAGCCGAGGGGCGAGCCAGGATCAGTTCTGCCCAATCGTCGGCTAGGGCTTCAATCACGACCCGCCAGGAATTGATATCGACTTACAATGATCTGCGGGCGGCGGGTGAGATCTCGATCGATGAACAGCAGAAGAAGATTAAGGAAGCGTTTGAGCTAACAACGCCGGCCATTAAGAAGGCGGCTGATGAACTTGAAGCGTTTCTGAAGACTGCTGAAGGGCTGAAGCTGCCGCCCGAAGAGATCGCCAAGATCACTGCCCAGATCCAAAAGATGCGGGTCGAAACCAAGTACGTCGATCCGTTCTGGAAAGGGCTACGGGATACCGTTGGTTCGTCCCTTGGCACCGGATTGGAGACTGCCTTTAATTCTGTGGCCGAGGCAATCGGTGGGGCTATCGCTAAGACCAAGGAGTGGAAGGATGTTCTAGGGGCGGTCAAGAACGCCGGGATGAATTTGTTCGCCCAATTGCTGAAAGATATTGCGAGTTACTTGATCAAGGCTGAAGCGGCCAAGCTCGCGTCAAGCTTGTTTGGCGTCGATACTGGTGGTAGTGCCGCCGGCAGCGGTATAGGCGGTTTCTTCGGCAGGTTGTTAGGGTTCGGCAGCCAGACGGGCGCGAATCTAGCCGGCGCTTCGATTGCCTCGTCGGCAAGTACCGCCGCACCGGTTGCCGTCAGCACGCTAAACCCAGGTGTCAGTGCGCTCTTCTTCCACCGGGGCGGCATCGTCGGTCAGGGGGGTATCCCCACACTGGCACCGGCATCGTGGTGGGACCATGCGCCTCGCTACCATCGAGGGTCTGTGGTCGGGATGGGGGTTAACGAGCAAGCCGCGATCCTACAGCGGGGTGAAGAGGTACTGACTAGGGATGACCCGCGCAATGCTATGAACCGTCGTGGCGGGGGCGGCAGTGACATCAACATTCGATCGGTGTTGGTCGATGACCCGCAGCGGATTCCGAATGCGATGGGTTCGTCAGCCGGTGAGAGAATCGTGGTGCAGCACCTCATCAAGAATGCAGCCACGATTCGCGCGATCGTGAAGGGCTAACGATGCCGGCGCTGTGGGATTCCGACACAGTAATTTCCCCCGGTAGCTTTGGCGGCAAGACCGCGCTGCCGAGTGGTTCGTCACTGTATCCGGGTCAGTGGGTAGACAGCCCGAATGGTGCCCTCCGGTTGGCGTTCCAGAAGGACGGCAATCTGGTTCTCGTACAGTTGCCCGATACGGTCTTGTGGGCGACTGCCACGGAGAATCAGGGTGCCACTCTGTTGACCATGCAGCGTGATGGCAACCTCGTCATATATGCTGATACAGAGGCGCTGTGGGCGAGTGACACCGCAGATAACGATGGTGCCTACCTGTCGCTACAGCATGACGGCAACCTCGTCATCTATTCGTTCGAGAGCCTGGAGAAGCTGGCTGTCTGGACGCTGCGCCCGAATTGGCGAAGCGGTATGAGCGAGACGCTGGAATGGATGACTGCCGTTGCTGACTCGCCGATGGCGGAAGAGCAACGCATGGGACTGCGAATCAGTCCACGGCAGCGGCTTGAATACAGCTACATGCTAACCGGTCCCAACCGGACCTACATGGATCTGCTGACGATCGCCACAGCCGGCTCCCCGGTATACGTACCCCTTTGGCACGATGTCAGCCATCTCACGATAGCGGCTTCCGGTGGCAATACAACGATCTACCTACCTACTAACTACACGGAGTTACAAAGTTGCCGGTATGCGATCCTCGTCAACCTTGACCCGTTCACCTATGAGTTGGTTGAGATCGCTGGGTATGAGGCAGAGTCCCTTCTATTGGCCACACCAATTAGCGGTAGTTGGGAAGCAGGTACGCGGGTCTTGCCAGCCAAGAAGTGCAAACTTGAAAGCCAGCCACAGTTCTCGCGGCGGGCTGATCGCACTGCGGAGATAAGGGTACGGTTTCAGTCGTTAGAGGCGAATCGATCAAACGCCACCCCGAATCTCGGCATTTATCTTGGCAACTACGTATTACAGGAGGACACCAACGAGCTTGATCTGTCGGTGCATTATGACCGCAAGTGGTTCGCACTTGATAACGATATCGGCATCCCGATTCTCTACGATGTCTGTGGTTATACCCATCAGGATTTCGCATGGTGGGCAAGAGGTCGTTTCGCGCATTGGCGGCTGCGTGGTTTGTTTTACACACTGATGGGGCGTCGGCTACCGCTGTGGCTGTCAACCGGCATGATTGACTTTGAGATGGTCGCGCCGATGGAGGCAGACGACACGACGATGCTGGTTAAGCGTGTCGGTTATACCGACATGGGTGGACCGTTTTTGCATCGCGAACATATCGTCATTCAATTGCGTAGTGGCACACGCCTCTACCACAAGATTACTGCCGCAGCGATCAGTGGTAGCGACGGGGAGAATGAACAGCTTGCGCTTGATTCCGCTCCTGGCAGGTTTATCCGACCACAGGATGTGCGCCGGATCAGTTTCCTGACATTCTCCCGACTCGATCAGGATGAAATTGAGTTCGTACACCCGATCGACACGCAAGGAGTGACGACGGTAAGTGCCGTGTTCCGCACTGGGGTTGCTTTTGGGGTAGGTGCCGAGGTTGGTCCCCCTGTCGAG